>Ga0334882_1002600_pt1 | contig 18078 bp, 16 predicted proteins | sample GraSluR1_MG_5_FD_207226 | JGI IMG/M metagenome (GOLD analysis project Ga0334882, IMG submission 207226) | Sludge microbial communities from methane-producing bioreactor in Wageningen University, Netherlands - Granular Sludge_15_04-R1 | ecosystem: Engineered > Bioreactor > Anaerobic >...
AAACGAGCTGACCAGGATCTCCTTGTCGTTGAGGACGGCGGCGAGGATGACCACAATGAGCAGGATGCCCGACATGATCTTCACCGGTTTGTTCATCAACGCTGCGAACCTGGGCGCCCTGGCATGGATGATCATGCCAATGGCCACGGGAACCAGGGTGATGATGATCACGGAAAGCATCGTGTTGAAAACGGGGAGTGGGACATATTCCCCCTGTTGCATGAAATAACGGAGGGATAAATTGACAATCAGCGGGATGGAGAAAACGACAATGATGCTCGAGATGGCTGTGAGGGAAATCGATAATGCTGTGTCTCCCCTGGAAATGTGCGAGATAAGGTTTGATGTCGGTCCACCGGGACAGGCGGCAAGAACCATGATGCCGACCGCGAGCTCAGGGGTGCTCATGGGAAAAATCAGCAGCAGAAGAAAACCAATAACGGGCAGGACAACAATCTGATTCAGGATCCCGATCGCGGCTGCCTTCGGATAGAGCGCCACCCGCTTGAAATCGGCTGGCGTAAGTGCCAGACCCATGCCCAGCATGATGATGCCCAGGGAAATGGGAAGAAAAACTTCGGTCAGAAAATTTGATTCCATAGATACAGGTTTTAGATTGGTGAGGAGTACATTTCAATCCGGGAGTCTAAATAACAAAAAAAAACATTACAAGCACCTTCGTTCCTCCATACTAAACCGGCCTTCGTTAATGTATCATCACTTTATTCTTTCAGGATGCTTGATTGCCTGGTATCAAAAATAGTCGCGGAGGCGTGAAAGCTGTCAAGGTGCTGTGAATCACATTGCGCTTAAAAGAAATCGGGTTGCATTTACTTAATCAGGCTCTGCATGACCTGAGTTGAAAAGTACACCATGTTTCTGGTCTCCTGTAACATGCTCATAAATAATATACTGCTTCGGTTACCAGTCATTTCTTCACGTATTCTTCTTACTTCGTTTTTGCTGCTCATCTCAATTTCAGCTTCGGTTGTAATTTTTAATGACTCCGGATCAACCGAAATCGCTTTATCAACCGGTGCAACAATTTGGGTTATGCCATTCAGCAGAAGGGCAAGTTTTTGATTTATTGCCTTAAGCTCAGCAAGCTGCATTTCGTTAAATGGCTTGTGGTGGTTGGCCAGATGATTGAATGAAGCACCTGCAATAATACCGAGGCAACTGATAATTTCCAGAAGGTTATCCTGCGTTCTGATGGCAAAATAGGCTTGTCCGGCTTCTTGCTCCACGGTTCCTCTAAGTACCTGCGAAACAATTTTTCTGTGCATTCTGGCTTCCTTTTGCATAAGCGTTATATTCCTTTTAATATCTCTTAATACGCTTATGTCAGTATTTTCGGTTCCCGCAATTATCTGATTGTAATATGTGGTTGCTTTTGTAAAAACCTCCTGTGCATTTTTGACACAGAACTCTTTTACATTATCCGGATTTACTGCCTCTTCTTCCGCCTTTGAGACTTTTTCTGTTTCTTCCTTTTTCAGGTGTATTCTATGGGTTCGGTAAGCCATGAAAACAGACACAGAAATCATTACAAAAATGGCAATTGTCCCTCCATAGAAGAACAGTGATGCCAGTATAAAAGATATTGTAAATGCAGATATTGCAGTGAAAAACCAGCCTCCAATCACAGAAAAAACACCGGTAACCCTGTAAACGGCACTTTCTCTGTCCCAGGCACCATCCGAAAGGCTTGTGCCCATGGCTACCATAAAGGTAACATATGTAGTCGAAAGCGGAAGTTTCAATGAGGTTCCAAGTGCAATAAGGGCACTTGATACCACCAGATTCACCGAGGCCCTGAGAAGATCAAATGAAGGCTGGTTTTTCTCTTTTTTCATTCGGGGCAGTGGAGTAAACCTTTTCGAGATCCATTCTTTTGAACTTTCTGAAAGAATACCTGAAACAAATCTGTTAATTCCAAGCGAAAAGCTTACAATACCCCTGGATAAAACTGAGGAACCAAACCTTTCTTCACCTTCATCCTGACGGCTGAGATTAACTTCGGTCATGATTACTGTGCGGGCTTTTCGCGATTTGTAAAGAGTAATGACCATGACAGCACCCGACAGAAGAAGAAATATAAGAGGCGCTTTTACCGCACCGTTGAGCGCTTCCATTGTGAAGGTATCTGGATCGGCGCCCGGGCTTTTAATAAAGGTTAAAAAAGATTCATATCCGGCCAGCGGAACACCAACAAAATTGACCAGGTCGTTACCGGCAAATGCCATAGCCAGGGCAAATGTCCCAACCAGTACCACAACTTTCAGAATATTGATTCTGAAGAAAATATTGATCAGGTAAAGCAAAGAAGTAATGCCGGTAAAACAGAAAATAATTATCTGCATGCTGTTTTCTTTCACCCATTGGTAGTTGGGGGGTGTCATAAATGCCGCATCCTTTGCTCCTTTTATCAGAATAAAATATATGATGGTGGTAATGGCGAGCCCTCCAAAAAGTCCTCCAAGGTATTTAAGTTTATTTTTATAGTTAAATGAAAATATTAACCTGGTTATGAACTGAATAAAGGCTCCTACAGTAAAAGCAATGATTACAGATACCAGTATACCCGAGATAATAGCCAATGCCTTCCCCGAATTGATATATTCCCCAAGCTGCGCATATTCTTCTCCCCCGGCAATCTTAAACACTGCAATTGCTACTGCGGCTCCTAAAAGTTCGAAAACCAGCGAAACCGTGGTGGAGGTTGGAAAACCTATGGTATTGAAGGTGTCAAGTAAAACCACATCGGTAATCATCACCGCAAGAAAAATCAGCATAATATCGGCAAAAGTGAACTTGTCGGGATAAAAAATCCCGCTTCTGGCTATTTCCATCATACCTCCCGAAAAAACTGTTCCCGCAAGGACTCCCGTCGCGGCTACAAGCATTACAATTCTAAGCGGAGCAGCCTTTGATCCTACCGCCGAATTTAAAAAGTTTACAGCATCATTGCTCACGCCCACAATAAGGTCGGAAATGGCAAGCAGGAATAATATAAGAATGAGGATCAGGTAAATGGTTTCCATTTGAAACAGAAAATTTAACAATGCAAAATTACTCAAACTTAGCACCTCTTTACCGCAATCTGTTAAGTTATTGCTAAGTTATTGGTTGTTATTTAAATGATTCTAAGCTAGTCTGAAAATCAGTAATTTACATACAGGTTCGTGCGATAGTCCATGATGGTATTTTGTATATTTTTGCAGCTATTCTTTTTAACACAGTTCATTATCTCATAATGATGCATATATTTCTGCTGCTGGCAGGTTTTGTTCTGCTGATCAAAGGTGCTGACTGGCTGGTTAAAGGAGCCTCGGCTCTGGCAAAAAAATACAGGGTATCCGATCTTGCCATCGGATTGACTGTTGTTGCATTTGGTACTTCTGCTCCCGAACTTGTGGTGAATGTGTATTCTTCAATGCAGAATCATCAGGATATTGTTTTTGCCAATGTTATCGGGAGTAATATGTTCAATCTGTTTGCCATTCTGGGCATTACGGGATTAATCACACCGCTTGTGGTGCAATCGAGCACCGTGTGGAAGGAGATTCCCTTTTCATTGTTTGCCATGATAGTAATATTTGTGTTGGGCAACGATTTGGTTACAGGGGGCAATAAGGTACTATCAAGGGCCGACGCATTTGTTTTACTTGCTTTTTTTGGTCTTTTTCTTTACTATATATACAGGCAGATGAGATCTGACAGAACTGAAACCGTTGCCGAAAGCAGGCAATTGACAGCTTTAAAAATTACTCTGTTTATTGTTTCGGGTTTTGCAGGCCTGGTATTCGGAGGCAGAATGGTGGTAACAAATGCCATTGACCTGGCCTCTGCTTTGGGTGTAAGTGAAAAAATTATCGGACTTACCGTAGTGGCAGCCGGAACCTCTTTGCCCGAACTGGCAACATCGGTAGTGGCTGCTTACCGTAAAAACAATGATATTGCAGTGGGTAATATTGTCGGATCAAATATCTTCAATATATTTTTCATTCTCGGTATCAGCTCAATGATCCGGCCCTTGAATTATAATCCTGCATTTAATACCGATATCTACCTGGTTTCGGCAGGCACGCTGCTTCTTTTCCTGGCCATGCTACCGGGGGGTAAGAAAAGGCTCGACAGGTGCGAGGCTGCAGTGTTGTTGCTGGTTTATGTTGTTTACACAATCATTCTGATTCAGTAGTAAGTCTAATTTTGGTTTTTATTCTTCTTTATCTCCAAAAATACCTTCCTCTGCGCCAATTTTTGCTAAAGCTGATATTTCATCTCCGCTTGTAGAATGTTCATTATGTTTGTTTGAAAAGATCTTTGTGATACAGGATGAAATTATTACAAATGGGTACAGAGAAAAAACCAGAAAACGAATTATTGACCCGGATATAAGTGCCAATTCTCTGCAAAATCTTGCTTCAATTGTTTTGGGTAGTATTTCAGTTAAAACGAGTTTAGGAATTGTAAGTATTGCAGATACTAATCCAAAATTATCATTGCATCTTGAGAAATTAACAAAGAAAGACGAACCTCAAAGGCTGTTGAAAACATATTCAGTAAATTCCACACTTTATTTGAAAAATGGCATGAATTTATTTATATTAGCTTTCTCCCGGAAGACTTGAAAATACCATGTCATGATACGATCAGAGAACGGATAAACAGGATGTATCAGATTATTATCGACCAATTAATTACTTTCTTACCGTCTATAATCGAATTAAATTAGTTTGACCTGTATGAACCACTATTATGTGTTTATTGTTCTGGGACTTGTGCTGGTACTGTTCGCGTGGGGCAGGATAAGGCACGATCTGGCAGCACTGCTTGCATTGTTTGCCCTTGTCGTACCCGGAATAGTCCCTTCTGAAAAAGCCTTCTCAGGCTTCGGTCACCCTGCAGTGATAACAGTAGCGGCAGTACTGATTATTGGTAAGGGACTAGAGTATAGCGGACTTATTGATGTTCTTGGTAAATGGATCACCAGGATAGGAAACAACATGACCCTGCAGATACTGGCTCTTTCGTTTTTGGTTGCGGCAGCTTCTGCTTTTATGAACAACGTCGGCGCCCTGGCCATCCTGATGCCGGTTGCACTGCATATTGCAGCAAAAAGCGGCACCCCACCCTCTTACCTGCTTATGCCAATTGCTTTTGCCTCACTGCTTGGCGGTATGACAACCCTTATCGGGACTCCCCCGAATATCATCATATCAACACTTCGTGCCGATGAGACGGGCGAGGCATTCGGCATGTTTGCCTTTACCCCGGTGGGGCTTGGAATTACGATTGCCGGGATAATCTTTATTACATTGGCAGGATGGCGGTTGCTCCCGAAGCGTGCTGCCCAAAAATCGGAAAAGGAAGCGTTTCAAATTGATGACTATATTACCGAGGTCAAGGTTGGAAAGGATTCAAAGGCAGCCGGCATGAGCGTGGGTGAACTAAGAAAAATAGCCAATAAAGATGTGCAGATTCTGGGACTTGTCCGGAAAAATAGGAGAATTCACGCCCCGGAAGATGAAGACGAGTTGCTGAAAAATGATATCGTTATCGTTGAGAGCGATACTGAGGCATTGAAGTCGTTTCTCAATGATACTGGACTCGAGCTGGTAGGGGGTAAAAAATTCAGAGAAGATGCCAAAGGCTCGGAGAACATTTCGATAACCGAAGCCATTGTAATGGCAGATTCACCGCTTCTGAGACAAACGGCTTCGGGAATCAGGATGCGGAGCAAATACAGTGTAAACCTGGTAGCAGTGTCACGTAAAGAAAAAAGAATACATAAAAGACTCGACCATATTGTGTTCAGGACAGGTGACGTGCTGATGTTACAGGGCAGGGATAAAATGCTTAATGTAGCGATAGCATCAATGGGTTGTCTGCCATTGGCACGCCGGGAACTGCGAATCGGGTACAAGCAGAAAATTGCTGTAAGCCTTTCGATATTTGCATTTTCAATTGTATTGATTATCGGGGGACTTCTTCCCGTGCACATTGCCTTTCCCATGGCTGCAGCAGGAATTGTTATTTCAGGGATCCTTCCCGTTAAGGAAATGTACAAAAGCGTCGACTGGCCGGTAATAATTCTGCTCGGAGCAATGTTACCGGTGGGTGAAGCACTGGAAACATCAGGTGGAGCCGCACGAATTGCCGGAGTGGTATTACGTATGGGAGAGAGTCTTGCACCATGGGCAATCCTTGCAATAATTCTTACAGTAACTATGTTCCTTTCTGATATAATCAACAATGCCGCGACTGTGGTTCTGATGGCGCCGATTGCCATCAGTATAGCTGGCGGGATGGGATATAACGCAGACCCTCTGCTTATGGCTGTGGCTATAGGCGGGTCGAGTGCATTTCTCACCCCTATAGGTCACCAGTCAAATACACTGGTAATGGGTCCGGGAGGATACAGGTTTACCGATTACTGGCGGATGGGGCTTCCTCTGGAAATAATTATTGTTGCAATTGGGGTCCCCCTGATAATGTTTTTCTGGCCATTATAATCAAATATCCCATCTTTGTCTGACACTTAATACTATCATAAAATGAATGGACGACTGAGACTTTTTGCACACATATTTGACCATAAGGACGAAATAATCCTAAGAGACTATCTCGCACTGGAGCGCACGAAGCTTGCAAACGAACGAACACTGCTTGCCTATTCAAGGACGTCGCTTTATATGCTTCTGGGCGGGGTGGCGTTTTTTCAGCTTCAAGGGTTCAGGAATATACAGTGGTTGGGGTATGTTGCCCTTATCCTGGGCATGATCCTGATTTTGGTAGGACTCTACAGGTATTTCCAGATAAAGGCACGACTGGGCAGATATTACAGGAGGAATTACCAATTAAAACAATTCCATGAAGAAGAAACCCAGACCGGAGAGGATAATAATCAATATGGTCCTGAACAGAAAAAGGCCGGTAATAAAGATGGCCGGTTAAATTATGATTAAAATGAGTTATTTGAAGAAACCAAATCAAAAACTGAGAAAGTAGGACAAAAAACTAAAACCCCTCATTCACACCTGAATAAGGGGTTTAATCTGTAGCCCCACCAGGAATCCCTGCCTGCCTGCTGACGCAGTCAGTCAGGCAGGGAACCTGAATTTAAGGATTCTCCTTAGCTTTCTTTTTCCGGCAGCACTTTTATAGTAAATTTCCATCTCCCTCGCTTTTTTGGCTGCTCCTGTAAACTCAGAATAAAACAAAGTCCACGGTATATAAGCTTTTGTGGGTGATACTCTCCCTTTATTATGTTCATTGATTCGTCTGTCAACATCTTCAGATATTCCGACATATATCCGGTTATCTTTCATGCTGACTATAGCATAAACAAAATAATTATGCGGTTTCATTTAATGCAGCTGAGATCAAAGTGATGCAATGCACATCCTAGTAGCCCCACCAGGAATCGAACCTGAATTTAAGGTTTAGGAAACCTCCGTTCTATCCATTGAACTATGGGGCCTGAAATTACGCGGAACAAAATTATATCTTTTTTTCAGGATTACAAACTGTATAGTAGTTTGACTCCGAGAGCCTGAAATGTCTGAATCAAGCCCCACCAGGAATCCCTGCCTGCCTGCTGACGCATTCAGTCAGGCAGGGAACCTGAATTTAAGGTTTAGGAAACCTCCCTGCCCGACTGATGTCGGTCAGGCGGGCGTTCCCTGCCTGCCCTGACGGCAGTCAGGCAGGTATCCATTGAACTATGGGGCCTGAAATTACGGGGTGTAAAATTATCAATTTTTAATGATTGTACGGGGAAATTGATTTTTATTTTTATATCCGGATTCTTCTGATATTTTTAGCTTTTTAGAGGTTATCATTAAATAAAGAGACAGGAAAGCAGATGAATGAATCAAAAGAATTAACCATGGGAGTCGTAATTTCTGCCGATGGAATGCTCTATTGTTACGATGAAAGGGGGGTGCTTGCCCTGGTTAAGCCAGATCTTCTGCCAGCTTTTCAAGTTCTTTTTTCTTTTCAGGGTATTTCGGATTGTAGTTTCTGAAATTTTCCGGATCCGCGGTATTATACTTCTTTCGCTTGTCTCCAGGGGAAGGTACCGGATCTCCTTTGCACCCGGTTCGGACAGTCTTAAAGTTGCCTGCTCCGGCAACTCCTTAAGATCATGTTGGATGTTATTCAGCGCTTACGCCTTCGCTAAAGCTTCTGTGTACAGAGTCGCGCTGTCATTATTGTCTAACTACTGCATGACTATTGAATGACTATTGAATGACCATCGAATGACAACTGAATGACTATCGAATGACCCGCCTCCGCTACCTCCTTCGTCCCGATTTACGGGGACTACGAAGGTCAAAGAAAGCTACTGCGGGCGAAGCTATTGAATGACAATTGAATGACAATTGAATGACCATCGAATGACAACTGAATGACTATCGAATGACAACTGAATGACTATTGAATGACTATTGAATGACCATCGAATGACAACTGAATGACTATCGAATGACCATCGAATGACAACTGAATGACTATCGAATGACCATCGAATGAAAACTGAGCCCGGAGAAGTCATATCCAACCGGGAAATATCATCTTTTACCGGTACTTATTTGTGAATTAATTAACATCTGTGTAAACAAAAATTATTTATCTTTGTCCTATATATAAGATAGGATAAATAGGATATAAATATTTTAATTATGAAGAGGAGAATATTTCTGATTGGTGTTTTAACAGTTGTCCTGGCCGTTCTCACCTCATTCAGTGAAATATACGAGTTGTCACGAGCCGGGAATGAAATAGTTATTTCAGGAACATCAAATCTACACAATTGGAGCATGTCTGTTGATGAAAGTGATTGTGTGGCCGAGTTTGATATCGATGGATTAGAGCTGAAAAGCATCAAAAGGGTCGACTTCACCTGCAAGACCAGGGATATTAAAAGCAACAGCAATCTTATGGACAGGAAAACATACGAGGCAATTAACGCGGATAGTCATCCTGAAATAAGGTTTACCCTCCTGACTAATAGTGCCCTTGTATCTGACGGGCAAAATTTTAACGGCATTATCAGGGGCAATCTGAGTGTGGCTGGATATACAAAGGAGATTGTAGTACCGATCCGGGGTACAATTAATGAAAATAACACCATTATGGTTAAGGGATCTGTCGATCTGAAAATGACTGATTTCAAAATTGATCCGCCTACAGCTTTGCTGGGAACACTAAAAACCGGTGATCTGGTAACTGTAAGTTTTTCTCTTAACCTGTCAGATAAGACCTGATGGCTGAAAAAAGGAATTTGATAATAAATAAAAAAAAAAATGAAAAAACTACTTTTGTCACTTCTTTTAATTCAATTTGTATTTGCTGCTTCAGCGCAGCAATTTGAAAGATCTGTCTCAACAGGTGATGATATCTCCAAACCCAAAGTAACCACAGGTGCCGATTTTGCGATGCAGTTTCAGGGTCTCAGGCACACAGCTGATACTGCTCTGATACCGCTTGGTTCAAATATAAACCTTCCCACTGCAAATTTCAATATAAGCGCCCTTCTGGCCGAAGGAATAGAGGTCAGTCTCACCACCTACCTTTCATCGCGGCATCATGTAGAAGCATGGGTAAAGGGAGGTTACCTTCTTATCGACAGGCTTCCTTTCATCAAATCTGAATTTACTGACCGGCTGATGAATTTTATGACGTTCAGGGTGGGTGTTATGGAGATTAACTTCGGGGATGCCCATTTTCGCAGGTCCGACAACGGACATGTAATTAAAAACATGTTTGTCGGCAACTACGTGCTCGATGCGTTCACCACAGCTCCTGCCTTTGAGGCTCTGTTCCGCAGTAATGGAATAATCCTGATGGGAGCAGTATCGACAGGAACACTTAAACCAGCACTGACAGGGTACAGTGCCTTTTCACAGACATATACACCATATAACATACATAAGGAACCGGCATTTTACTGGAAAGCCGGATATGATAAACAGATTAATGATGATCTGCGTTTTCGTGCAACCCTTTCGGGATACCATGCTGCAAACCATCATTTCGGGTCCCTCTATTATGGCGACCGCACAGGCTCGAGGTATTACCTTGTCATGAACAGGATTACGAACAGTGCCGATGATGTTGATCCTGCAAAGAATCACATGTCAGGTAATTGGGGGCCTGGATTCACCGACAGGAACAATTCTTTTATGTTCAACCTGTTTGCGAGGTACAAGTCTGCAGAGATCTTTGGAACAATCGAGAATGTTAAAGGCACGCCTGCTTTCGGAGGGTCTGCGTTTACATTTTCCCAGTATGCTGTTGAAGGATTACTACGGTTCGGTAAGGATGATAAATTCTTTGGAGGAGCCAGATATAATTATGTAAAGAACAATGCCGAAAGCTCGGTTGACAGAATACAGATCGGCGCAGGATGGTTCCTGACGCCTGATATCCTGCTAAAAGCGGAATATGTTGACCAGGACTATAAAAATTTTGTATTGTACGGCGGCAATGCAGGATTCAACGGTTTGATGATAGAGGCCGCCATATCATTTTAGGGATGAATTACGGAGTTACAAAAGACAGGGAAAAACGAATGAATAAATGGTAAAGGCATTTTTAATATTAGTTTTCTGGTTACCTCTGGTTGCAGGCGTGGATCTTAATAGTGAAAACGGATCAACCCCTGATAACCCTGCGGGCTTTATCGACATTACCGTGGAGTCAAACATTAACAGACTCTTCTTCAAATATGACCTTAAAGGAGCCTGCCTGACCTTAAACGACAGGATAAAAACTGCTTATGCACATGACACCACATTCTCAGCAATCAGGGTTCCGGTAAAGGAATTCAGGAGCACTAATCAGATGGCTTACAGGGATTTTCTTGAACTGGTCAGATCCGAAGAATACCCGGTCCTTGAAATAGTAATTCCTGATAAGCCTGTGGCCCGTTATGACTCTGGCTCTGAGTTGAAATTAAACGGAGTAGCTGTAACCGTTGCAGGTGTGACCCGGCTCTATGATGTAAGCTGTACAATTGAAAAGAGTGAGAATAACAGGCTCCTTACAGGCATAATAATAATAAAGCTAACCGATTTTGATATAGATCCTCCTGTAAAATGGGCGGGTCTTGTGAAGGTAAGGAATGAAATAATTGTTAAATTTGGCTTGTGCATCAGAAATTCACCTGAAGTACAGGTCAAAGCCTGAAAAGTGAGATTCAACACCAAAATACGATACGGAATACGGGCAATGCTTGAGATTGCCCTTGATAAGACCGAAAGCGGAGTTTTCCAGAAAGATATCGCGGTACGACAGAATATTTCAGTAAAATATCTCGATAATATCATAGCCTCCCTTAAGGCTTCGGGACTGATAATCAACAAGCGCGGAAGAAAAAGCGGTTACAGGCTCTCGCGGCCTCCTGCGGAAATAAGTATGCTCGATATTTATAAGGCTTTCGAACCTGATATAACAATAGTAGACTGCATGGAGCAGGGCTATGACTGCCAACAGTTCAGTACATGCGGCGTCAGGCTATTCTGGGAGGGACTTAACAATCAGATAACGGAATACTTCAGATCATTTACTCTCGAAGATTTAATTAAGGTTCATAAAAAAAGACAATAATTATTATTATTTCTTATTTTCGCCCAGAACTTTAGTGCGATGAATTACATCGATTTTATTATCATAATTATTCTTGTATTCGGGATTTTACGCGGCTATACCGATGGCCTGGTGATTGAAGTGGCATCTCTTGCCGCACTGATCCTTGGCATATGGGGCGCAATCAGGTTCTCGGCATTTACAGCCGGTAAGCTATATGATTGGTTCGATATGTCGGGTGATTATGTCGGGATAATAGCATTTGTAATTACTTTCCTGATAATAGTGGTGGCCATTCATTTTGTGGGCGTTATTGCCGACAGATTCGTTTGTGCCCTTTCACTCGGATTCCTTAACAGGCTGCTGGGAATGTGCTTCGGCTTTGTCAAAACAGCCCTGATTCTGAGTGTCATTTTTGTCGTAATGAATGCCATCGATGCCAGACACCATTTTCTCCCCCGGAACAAGATAGAACAATCAAAATTCTATAACCCTATCGCCGACATTGCACCTGCCCTGTTCCCGGTAATAGGGGAGGGATCATTCAATCACAGCTTCGACAGGTTTAAAAAGAAACCTGAGGGAGTGGCAATATAAGCCTGTTTGTTATCTTTGCACTTCTTAACGAAGATTAAAATGAATTTTGTTGAAGAACTGAGATGGCGCGGCATGATACACGATATTATGCCGGGTACGGAAGAACTGCTGAAAAGAGAGATGACAACGGCATATGTGGGTATTGATCCTACTGCCGATTCACTTCATATCGGTCATCTGGTAAGCGTGATGATGCTCAAGCATTTTCAGAGATCGGGCCATCAGCCGATAGCACTGCTGGGCGGAGCTACGGGTATGATCGGTGATCCCTCGGGCCGCTCGGCGGAAAGAAACCTCCTGAGTGAGGAAGAGCTTGCCCATAACCAGAAGTGTATCGAAAATCAACTCGTGAAATTTCTTGATTTCGGATCCGAAGTCCCGAACAGAGCCATACTGGTGAACAATTACGACTGGATGAAAGAGTATTCCTTCCTTGGCTTTATCAGGGATATCGGAAAACATATCACAGTGAATTACATGATGGCTAAAGAGTCTGTTAAGAAAAGGATCAGCAGCGATTCAGCCCAGGGTATGTCATTTACTGAGTTTTCATACCAGCTTGTACAGGGCACAGACTTTCTTTACCTCTACAATAACTACGGATGCAGACTGCAGATGGGAGGATCGGATCAGTGGGGTAATATTGTAACGGGTACCGAACTGATAAGACGTAAAACAGGAGGTGAGGCATTTGCCCTTACCTGCCCGCTTATAACAAAAACCGACGGATCGAAATTTGGCAAAACGGAAGCAGGTAACGTATGGCTCGATCCGTCCAAAACATCCCCGTATCATTTCTACCAGTTCTGGCTGAATGTGTCCGATGAGGATGCGGCAAGATATATTAAGATATTCACCATGCTGGACCGTGATGAGATTGACGGACTTATCTCCGAACATGGCAGGAATCCCCATGAACGGCTTCTCCAGAAAAGGCTGGCCGGGGAAATTACGGAAATGGTCCACTCCAGGGGCGATTATGAGACTGCCGTTGAGGCTTCGCAGATACTCTTCGGAAAAGGAACGGCTGAATCCCTTATGAGAATGAATGAAGAAACCTTTCTGGAGGTCTTTGAAGGAGTTCCGGTATTTGATTTTTCGAGGGAACTCCTCGCAGAGGGAATCAGCATCACCCCCCTCTGTGCCGAAAAGACAAAAGTATTCTCGTCAAAGGGGGAACTGCGCCGCCTTGTCCAGGGCGGGGGATTCTCGATAAACAAGGTAAGGACCGATAATCCCGATCATCGGATTACTTACACCGACCTGTTGAACGACAGGTATATTCTTTTACAAAAGGGAAGGAAGAATTATTTTATCCTCAGGGCCGTATGATCCCTCACCTTGTCAGATCAAGGGCAATTATCGAGACATCATCGAAGAGATGCGGGTTGTTATCCGGGATACCGAGTGCCTTTATCATTCTGACAATATTCTTTTCAACAGGGTCGGAATTGGTTATGAACCTGATGATCTCCCTGGTTCCCGTCTCCCTGCCGTCACTGCCTGGCAGGTCCGAGAGACCGTCGGTATAGCATACAATTTTTGAATGATTGGTTATTGTAAGGATCTCCCTGTTGACCGGAGGGATCTGCTCGAGCATTCCTATGCCGACACACATTGCCTGCAAATGGGTCAGTTCGCCGGTTACGGTATCAAAGCATACCGGAGGATTATGGGCTGCATTGACATATTCAAGCATACCGGAGGAGTGATCGTACCGTGCAATGAACAGCGTGATGAATCTCTCCCCCCGGGATGCCTCGTTAACAACTGAATTGAGCTTTTCAATAAGACATACGAGCTCAATGTCATAAGTGAACAGGGCTCTCAGGCTGGCCTGGAAATTTGACATTAGTATTGCAGCCGAGATCCCTTTTCCCGATACATCCGCTATACAGAATCCTGTTTTGGTATCGGATAGTTTAAGGCAGTCGTAGTAATCACCGCCGACCTCATAATGAGGGAAATAAAAACCTTTGACAACAAGCTTTTTGCTATGGGGCAGCCTGCTGTTGTCGGGGATCAGCATCTTCTGCATCCTGGCAGCCAGCTCCAGCTCCTTTCTTAAGGCTTCCTGGCGGAGACTCTCTTTGAAGAGCCTGATATTTTCAATTGCGACAAGTATAATGCTTGAGATAGTCTGGACAAAGTTAAGATGTCTTATGACAGGGCTCATTCCCTCACCCTCCTCTTCAATATCGCCGATAAACACAAATGCAAACGGCGCATTATTGTTATGAACGGGAATGATAATGTCGACACCGGCAAAGTCAGGATTATCTGTCACAAAGGCAATCTCGGTAAATCCGACCAGATGTTTTTCAACGATGATGCCTTTCTCAAGCTTTTTCGGAAAACCGCCGTTCAGGATACATTCCCATTTATCAGACCACTTGTATATTAGTATCTTTCCGATGCCCAGGTTATTACGAAGGATCGATTCATATTTGGCCAGAAGCTCCCCGGCAGGCAGATTTGCGTTAATCGATAACGTTATGTCAAGCAACGCATCAAGCTTGAACCTGGATAACTTTAATCTCTCTTTTGAAGCTTTCTTTACGTCCATTTCTGCATTATTCCTTTGCCCTCTCCACATAGGAGCCGTCACGGGTATCAACCTTTATCCTGTCTCCGTTATTGACAAAGAGAGGCACCATAACTTTGGCCCCTGTTTCTATCTGAGCCTGCTTAAGCGTGTTGGTAGCAGTGTCGCCCCTTAACCCCGGTTCTGTATATGTTACTTCCATTATCACAAAAGGCGGAAGATCAACAGAGAGCACATTCTCCGTGTCGGCATGCACTACAACCTCAACATTCTGACCCTCCTTGAGAAATGCGTGATTATCGATAAGTGATTCTGGGACATGAATCTGTTCATATGTTTCAAGATGCATGAAATAATAGCCTATCTCATCCTGATAAAGGTACTGGTATGGACGCCTTTCCACTCTTGCAAGGTTTATTTTTGTCCCGGATGAGAAGGTGTTGTCAATCACACGCCCTGTTTTTATGTTCTTGAGCTTTGTGCGGACAAAAGCTGGTCCCTTACCGGGTTTAACATGCTGAAACTGAACAATTGAATAAAGATCGTCATTGAACTCTATTACCAGCCCGTTCCTGAAATCTGCCGTAGTTGCCATAAATTTCCTGTAGTCTTATTACTTTGTTTTTATATCAAGCGGGTATTTCAACCCTTCATAACTAATCATGTCAACAACAAATGCTCCCACAAAGATATTAAATCGGATCTTAACCGGTAAAAAATTCTTATCGGCCGAGAACCAGAATGACACATCATTCTCTGTTTTAAAGAGCCTGCCAACCTCTGTAACCGGATTAAACTTAACGCATTTTATCCTTCCTGCCTTTGTTTTAACCTCTTCAATACCCTCATATCTTAAAATAATCGGGTATAACTGATCGGTGAACCATGTCGTTATCGTTATTGCATCACCAATCTTCAGGGTGTCGTGCCAGGGGAGATAGTGATTGCGGAAATAATAGAAACATGATAGTATATCGTGTATGCCGGGCTGGGTAATATGTACTCCTGTAAGGTCGCTGGTCAAAATAGCCGAATCCTGTCTTGTCTTATGATCGAATATCACTTCGTTGTACCTTTTATATCTTCCCTCGGAAATATTGCGTATTGAAAGAACGGGAAGCCCGGTGACGGGATCAATAAAGCTTTCATAAATATCGAGTACCCTGAATATGGCATCGGCAAGACCGACGGTTCTGCCAACAAAAACCGACCGCCATACTTCCTGGCCGTTATGGAAATCTTTTTTGAGTTCAAGGGAAGCCACACCTCCCTGTATAAAACCGTAATGAATTGTATATTCAATCTTCTCTCCCGGTAAATAGACCGGGCCCTGGCCTGAAGCAGAGAAAACGGTAAAAAAGAGAAGAATATATAAATGGATATGTAGCTTCATATTCTTGCCAAAGATATCATTACCTGAAACAAATTATTTGCCATAAATATTTTTAACCTGTTTGGTGGCAATGAAATCTTTAAGATAAAAGGGTTCAAAGTATGCAATATCTTCAAAATTCTTTTCAATAATTGCTTTATGTGCAGGCTTTTGCAAAGAGGCTGCCGAAATGCGATAATCATCTTCAAACAATATGTTTTTTCTTCTCATTACCCCCCTGCATTTAATGGCTCCGTCACCGAAAAATACTATCCTGTGCTCTTCAGGTATTTCAATGAAGGAGCCTTCTTCAATCACTTCAGCTGTTGTCTCCCTGCACTTATTGCCCTTGCTGTCGAATATGGCATTGTAGACCTCCATCCGGCGTGCATCTATCAAAGGGCAAAAGAGAGTATTGTCATCAGCCCGGAATTTTTTTCCTGTTTTATCTATTATGCCATGGAACATTGAGACCGGGGTTTCCACGCCTATCAACGGTATTGATGCCGCGTATGCCATCCCTTTTGCCACTGAGACACCTATTCGTAATCCCGTGTACGATCCGGGCCCTTTGCTCACTGCCACGGCTTCAAGATCTTCAACCCGCATGCCATTGCTTTTAAGGAGATCCTCAATAAAGAGGGTAAGCAGTGCCGCATGAGATTTGCCTTCCGTGTTCTCTCTGACGGAAATTACTCCTGACGGGTTGCACAGGGCAACAGAGCATACCGGGGTGGAGGTTTCAATACATATTATCATTATCTCTTATCTCTTGCCGGCTATTTTTCGGAGAAGAGATCTTCCCTTTCTACTATTTCAACCAGGGTGCTGTCGGAGAGTTTCCTGCTAATGGCACTGAAAGGGGCCGAAATCACCCTGTCACTCTCTGCGATACCCGACAGGATCTCGATATAATTGTTATCCTGTATGCCGGTTTTTACATCTCTTGCCAGAGCATATGTGCCGTCGGTAATAAACACCAGTGTCCGTATATCGTCGCCGGTAGATGAAACCACCACCCGGGTAGTGTCGGTCCTGGTCGTAACAGACTGTATGGGAACGGCCACGACGTCCGCCCTCGTCTCTGTCCGGATATCAACGGTGGTTGACATCCCTGGCCTCAGAGGATTGGGTCTGCCTGCTACGGTAAGAGACTTGTACGATTCGGGGAGTATCAGTATCCTGACATCAAAGTTGGTTATCTGATCGGCGGATAATCCGGTTGTTTTGGCTGAGCTGGCTATTTCAGTAACAACGCCCATGAAACGATGATCCAGATAGGCATCAACTCTTATTATTGCAGTGTCGCCCCTCTTAACCCTTACAATATCATTTTCGTTCACCTCCACCCTGGCTTCCATCCGCGACAGGTCGGCAACCCTCATCAGCTCGGTTCCGGCCATAAGACCGGTTCCCGCAACTCTTTCGCCAAGTTCTACCAGGAGCATTGAAACATCTCCCGTCATCGGAGCATAGATCGAGGTCTTCGTAAGGTTCTCATCAGCCTCTTTAAGTGCTGCTTCTGTACTTATAACCGAGTATCTGGCAGCATCAACCTCTGATTTTGATACTCTGTATGATGCTTCAGCCTGTTCAAACTCCGATTTCGACACTGTCTGTTCATCATAGAGCTGCTTTATCCTGTTGTATGAGAGCTCTGCCTGAATAAACTGGGCCTCGGCCTGTGCGAGCCGCGCGCGTGCCGAACTTATGGCTGCCAGCGACCTGTCTCTCTGGGAGATATATACATCGGGTTTTATCCTGAGCAGAAGCTGCCCCCTTACAACCGGGTCACCCTCGTTAACATGTAGCTCAACAATCTCGCCCGATACTTCCGGGCTTATCTTAACCTCTTTCTCAGGCTGAATCTTACCATTGGCAGTTATGGTTTCAATAATGGTCCGCAGTTCGGCATTTTCAACGGCCACCTTAACCATCACTCCTTTGCCGAACCAGCCCTGTTTCT
>Ga0334882_1002604_pt1 | contig 18036 bp, 13 predicted proteins | sample GraSluR1_MG_5_FD_207226 | JGI IMG/M metagenome (GOLD analysis project Ga0334882, IMG submission 207226) | Sludge microbial communities from methane-producing bioreactor in Wageningen University, Netherlands - Granular Sludge_15_04-R1 | ecosystem: Engineered > Bioreactor > Anaerobic >...
GCAGGTAGCCGGACGCCCCCGCGTCGACGGCAGCACTCGCGCAGGAAGCGGACTCGTGGACGGTGATCACCACGACCCGGGCCCGGAACCGGCTGCTCGCTGCGGTCAGCGTCCGCACGGCGAGGAGTCCCTCGTCCAGAGTGGGTTGCAGGTCCATCACGACCACGTCGATGTCCCGGTACCGCAGCATGGGAGCGACCAGGCCGCCGTAGGTCGTCTCGGCGACGGCGTGCAGGTCGGACTCCCGGGCCAGTCGCCGCCGGATCGCCTGGCGAACCAGCCGGTCCTCGTCGGCGACCACGACATGAATCACGCCCGGACCGACACCGGGGCGCACAGGGGGGGCGGGCGACGACGATTCGTGCCCGCGTGCGTCGAGCCGCGCCGACATGCTGCCTGTTCACCGTCCCCCGCAGTTGGGCGGAGACTGTCAGTTCGATCTGAACGGTGGGTGTCGCCACGATGAGCGCCGGCCGCGATGCGGATGACGACTTCAGGGCACCTGTGGCGCCGGCGTCGCGGACGGGGCGGAGTCGGAGGGCGTCGGGCTGGGATCGAACCGCTCGACCACGAGGACGACGGTCGTGCCCACGCTCGCCTGGGCCTCCGCATCCGGCACCGAACCCGTAACCAGCGCGGTGTCCGCAGCGTCGGTCGAATCGGCGACGCCGGTGAATCCGGCAGCCCGCAGCGTGGCCAGGGCGGTGGCGACGGTGAGCCCGGTCACGTCCGGGACCCGGTTGCGGCCCGAGGCGACAACCAGGTCGACCGGGGTTCCGGCGCGCGCCCGGGATCCAGCCTTCGGCGACTGGTGCAGGACGGTGCCTGCCGGCTGTGGCGAGGTGGCCCTGGTCACCGTCCCGAGCTCGAGGCCCCGGGAGCGCAAGGCGTCAGCCGCCACGGAGAGTGCGCCGCTCAGGTCGGGCACCACCACACGTTCCACGGGCGTCCGGCTGGGCGTCGGGGTCGGCGTTGCGGTCGCCGGGGGAGGAGCGGACGGCGTGCCGGTGGCTCCGCGGGTCGGGGCCGAGCCGAGGACGGCCGCCATGGCGACGACCACGACGGTCGCTGCGGCGCCGAGCACGATGGGATTCCAGCCGGACGGTTCAGGGAACTCCCACGGGTCCGCGGCGCGGGCGGTTGCCGCCGGGGCTGTCCGACCGCGGTCGGCGGGTGCCCGGGGCGGCGAGGGTCGCGATGTTCGCGCGATGCCGCCGAGGGGCAGGACCCGCGTCGCGGACGGGGCGCCACCGGAGCCCCCGTGGGAGGCAGCGGCGGCCAACGCGGTCTGGAACGCGCCGGCATCGCGGTAACGGCGCGCCGGATCCTTGGCCATCGCCGTCGTCACGACCGGGTCGTACGGCCGGGCCGCCGGGACCAGGGCTGAGGGGACGGGCGGCGGCGCGACCAGATGCGCGGCGAGCACCTCCGCTGCGCTGCTGCGCGGGAACGGCACCTGTCCGGTGAGCACGTGGTACAGCACGCCGCCCGCCTGGTAGAGATCCCCGGACGCGGTGACCGGCGCTCCGCTCGCCTGCTCGGGGGAGAGGAACGCCACGTCGCCGATCACGGTGCGCGCATCCGCGACGTCCGCGAGCAGCACATCCCCTCCGACCGTGGTGCGTCCGGGGCGATCCGCCAGCCCGAAGTCGAGCAGTCGCACCATGCCCGCGGAGAGGGATGTGGACCGTGCCGGGTCAGCGCCTTCGAGGACGATGTTGCGCGGAGCCACGTCGCGGTGCACCAGCCCGGCCGCGTGGGCGGCGCCGAGAGCCGCGAGGAGGCCGTCCAGCACCGCCGCGGCGTCCGCCGGTGGCAGGGGGCCCCGGGACCGCAGCCACGTGGCCAGCGTCGGGCCGCTGACCAGGTCGAACGCGATCCAGGCCAGGATCACCCCGCCGGCGTCGTGCAGCCCGGACCCGTGCACCGCGACGATGTTGGGGTGCCGCAGCCGCGCTGCGTGGGCGGCCTCCCTGAGGAAGGCCTCCCTGAGTCGCGCCGTGGCGCACAGATGCGGGTGCAGCACCTTGATCGCGAAGCGGCGCTGCGCTTCCGGCGAGAGGTCGTCCGCGGCATAGACGGCCGCAGAGCTGCCCACACCCAGGAGCTCGCCGAGGAGGTAGCGGCCACCGAGGAGAACCCCGATCCGTCCGGTCGGTCCGTCGCCGTCGGGGCTCGCGGTCCGGCTCATCCCGCCACCGCCGCGTACTTGTTGGCGATGTCGGCCACCTGGTCGACGTACGACCCGGAGTGGTTGTAGGAGAAGACGGCCGCGCGCCAGCCGGCCGGAGTCCGCACCGAGCCGGACGCGCACAGGTAGCGAGCGGCGGTGAGGGCCGCGTCGTCGAACTGGTCGGGGTCGGCGACCCCGTCCCCGTTGGCGTCGGTGCCCCAGCGCTTCCACGTGGACGGGATGAACTGCAGCGGCCCGACCGCCCGATCCCACGTGGCGTTCCCATCGAGGCGGCCGCCATCGGTGTCCCGGATCGCGGCGCCTCCTGATCCGTCCAGGACCGGGCCGCGGATCGCCGGTGTGGTACGACCGGAAGCAAGCACGCGGGCGCCGTCGTGGCTGCCGTGGGCGGACTCCACTTTGCCGATCGCGGCGACCGTGTTCCAGCCGAGCCCGCAGGACGGCTGCTCGCCGGCGACGCGGAGTGCGGCCGAGGCGTAGGCGCGCAGGGCGCGCTCGGGAATGCCCGTAGCGGTGGCGACCCGCCGTGCCCAGGCCGGGTCGACCTGGCGTCCGGAGGTTGTGGACGCGGTGGCCGTCGGGGTCGCGGCGGCCGGCTCGGCGACGATCGGCGGGTCGCTGGCGACCGCAGGCCCGGCGGCGTACGGCTGGGCCGCGCGTTGGGCCGCACCGATCGCCAACCCGCCGATTATCGCCGCGACCAGGCCGAAGGCGCCCGTGATCGCGGCGAGGTTGAGCGCGAGAACTCGCCAGCGAACGCTGCGCCGGCGGGCGCGTGGCTCGCCGTCCGGGACAGCTGTGGGACATTCCTGCGGCGGATGGTCGGTGTGTGCGCTCCTCCCGGGGTCGTCGGGCCGAGGGTGACGAGGGTGTCCCGTTTCGCCCGTGGCCGGGCCCGGCACGGGATCAGCCGAAACGTCCGTTGACATAGTCCTCGGTCCGCGGGTCCTGGGGGGTGCTGAACATGGCATCGGTGTCGCCGTGCTCGACGATCACTCCGGGCTGGCCCTGGGCGGCCAGGAAGAACGCGCATTGCTGGGACACCCGCTGTGCCTGCTGCATGTTGTGGGTCACGATCACGATGGTCACCTGGTCGCGCAGCTCGAGCATGGTCTCCTCGATCACCCGGGTGGAGGTCGGATCCAGAGCCGAGCAGGGTTCGTCCATCAGGAGCACCTTGGGCCGCACGGCCAGCGAGCGGGCGATGCACAGCCGCTGCTGCTGTCCGCCGGACAGGCCGCCGCCGGGCTGGCGTAGCCGCCCCTTGACCTCGTTCCACAGCCCGGCCCGGACCAGGCTGGCCTCGACCAGTTCGTCCTTCGCGTCCCGGTCGACCTTGATCCCGCACAGTCGCAGGCCGGCGACCACGTTGTCGTAGATGCTCATCGCAGGGAACGGGTTGGGTTTCTGGAACACCATGCCGATGTGCTTGCGGGCATCCACCAGCTTGTGCCGGCGATCGTAGATGTCGTCGCCGTCGAGCAGGACCTCGCCGGCCAGCGATGCCGAAGGGATGAGCTCGTGCATCCGGTTCAGGATCCGAAGGAAGGTCGACTTGCCGCACCCCGAGGGCCCGATCAGCGAGGTGATCTCCCCGGGGGGCATGTCCAGCGAGACCCGGTCGAGCACCTTGTGGTCGCCGAACCATGCCGAGATCCGGCGGGCCTCCAGCCGGGCAAGGGCCGTCCCGGGCGTCGGTCCAGGCGTCGGTGTGGGCGGTGAGCTCGCCCACGTGGGCAGGCTGGCGCCGTCTGGACGGAAGTAGTCGGGCCCGGTCTCGCCCTGGCGCGTCAGCAACTCGGCCCGGTCGCCGCCCGTGCGCGCGTCGATGCTCACATCTCCTCCTTCTGGCGTTCGTCCGCCCGGTCGCTCACTCAGATCAGGTTGGGCAGGAGCCGGATCGCCTGGTCGGCCACCAGCAGCCCGCCCAGCAGCAGCACCGGTGCGAAGACCACCCAGGTCTTGGCCCAGCCGAACCGGCGCAGCGAGTACACCGCGGCGAGCTCGGCCGCGATCAGGAACTGCAGCGCGAAGACGAGGCCCCAGACTGTGCTGGTGTCGCTGGCGAGCTCGCGGTCCTGCGGCGAGAGAGTGGCGTTGGTGGTCAGCCGAGCGCCCGCCGGTTGCGCCGGTGAGACCAGTTCGGCGTCCACCCGCACCACCCCGGTGGGCATGTAGGCGGGTCCGCGTGCGGTCTCCAGGACCAGCCGGGTGCCCGAGACGGCCGGGGTGGACTCGCCGGCGTAGCGGACGCCGAGTACCCGGTAGAGCTGCTCGCCCTGACCCGTGATCACACTGATCGCCTCGCCGGGCGGCAATTCCTGGATGCGGCCGAACGGGCCACCGTACGCCGCGGCGCGACCCATCAACACACTCACCCCGGCCTGTCCGGGCAGCACGGTGTCGCGGCGGTGGCCGGGTCCCTTCGCGAGCGCACCGGAGGAGGTGCCCTCGACGACGATCTCGTTGACGCCGATGGCGGGGATCTCGATTCGGGCAACGGGGTCGCCGTCGCTGAGCAGGACGTTGTCGACGGTGCCCTCGCTGACCGGTGCGGTGCCGGCAGCGAGTTCCTCGGCCAGGGTGGCCCTCAGCTCCTGCTGCGCGATCGTGTGCTGCAACTGGCTGAGCACGATGAGGTCGGCCAGGACCCCGAACAGGACGACGGCGAGCAGCGCCAGGCTGCTGCGCAGCAGGAGCTGCCGGGGGGTGGGGGGTGGCGGTGCCGCCGCCGCTCGCGGGGGTCGGCGGGGCGGTTTCAGCGGACGTGGCGCGCGCGGCGCCGGGGGAGCGCCGTTCTCGACCACGGCAGGCAGCCGCCGGGCCGGCGCAGTCATGGCCGGGCCCCGAACAGCGCACCTGGCCGCAGGCCTCTGCGGACGACCAGCAGCCACCACAGGAAGATCCCGCCGGCGCCGCCGACTCCGCCGAGGAACGGCCAGGACAGGAACCAGGCGAGCACGTCCCTGTTCACCGGGGCCAGTGCAGTGCCACCCAGCGTCGGGGGCGGAGTGAAGGTGAGGTGGCCGACCACGAGGCCCCACAGGGCGACGCCGTCGATGACGGCGCTGACCGTCCGGCTCTCACCAGGCTTCAGCCCGGTCACCGCGACGTCGACGGATTGACCGACGGTGCCGCCGAACAGCTGGGTGACCCAGAAGCGCGCGGACGCGTCCACGGCTTTGGTGTAGACGTTGCGCACGGAGAACCGGAGTTCCAGGGCTCCCCCGAACGGGTTGATCGAGGGGTGGTAGACCCAGCTCAGTCCGCTCACGTAGAGCAGGCCGCCGAGGTCGTTGCGGGGGCCGGGTCCGCCGGTCGCGGTCGGGGTCGGCTCACTCGTGCTGGAGGCCGTGGAGGTGGCGCCGCCCGTGGCGGTCGGCGAACCGGTCGCGGTCGGGGTGGCCGTGCCGGTGGGCGAGGCGCTCGAGTCGATCACGGTGACCACGAGCTTGGTGCCGTCGCTGCCTCCGTCCGCCTGGGCTGCCGGCGAGACACCGACCGCCGCCGTCACCGCGGTCGCGGCCACGGCTGCGGCCAGGATCAGGATCCTTCGCGCCCGGGACGGCGTGCTCACCCGACGCCCCCCGTGCCCCCGGGGCCCAGGGTTCCCGCGGCGGCCGTGGCGTCGTCGCGGCCGCTCGCCGTGCGTGGGGCCTCCTCCGCTGCGTACGCCGCCCACTCGCGGGCCCGCTGCTCGTCGCGGCGGCGGCGCCAGCGCAGGAAGAACCAGCCGCCGACGCCGAGGGTGAGCACGGCGAGCACGAGCCACGGCAGGGCCAGCACGAATACGTCGCGAGTGATCACCGGCAGCGGACCGGGGTCGGGGGCGTCCCCGGAGATTCCCGACTGCAGCAGCATCGTGGTGACGGCGTAGCCGACCTGGGGCACCCCTTTGAGCTGGTAGCTGACCGTGGTCGTGTTTCCTGGCAGGATCTCGGGCAGGTCGCTGCGCACGGTCTGGCCGGTACCGATCCCGAACCAGGTGCTTCCGGACAGCGTGACCACACCCTCCAGAGCGACGTTGCCGTTGTTGGTGACGGTGGCGGAGACCGTGACCGAGCCGTCCGCGGGGTTGAGCCCGGAGTGGTAGCTGCCCGAGATGCTGCTGATGGTCAGGACGGGCTGCAGGTCGCCGGACACCCGCACGTACATCCGGTTGGCGACCCGGCGCTCCACGGTGACCTGACCGGTCGAGGTGGCGGAGGCGAGCACACCGGCCGGATGGTCGCCGGGGCGGGCGTTCTTCGGGATGGTCACGGTGAAGGGGACGATCCGGGACTGACCCTTTGCGAGGGTGACGGTGAGCCGCGGCTTGCCGTCGAAGGTGACCCAGGACGCTGCGTCCTTCGCTTTCTCCTTGGTGTCCCTGAGCGCGTAGTCGCCCTTGTCGTCGTTGTAGGCGTCCGCGGCGAACACGGTGATCTTCAGCGGAGTGCTGCCGGCGTTGCTCACCTTCACGTGGTCGGTGACGGTCTGTCCGGGGTCGGCCTTGTAGCTGAACCGGGTGCGTCCGTCGGGCTTCCCGTGCGCGTCGGCCGGGGCGATCGCGATGCCGACGGTGCCGTCCGCCTGGGCCGGGGCCGTGGACGCCACGGCGCCGCCGAAGGCGAGAAGTGCGGTCGAGAGCAGCGCGGCGAGGCGCCGGACGACGGACGCGGTTCTCATGGCATCACTTTCTGACAGGCAAACGACGAGACGGTGGGTCGGGGTGACCGCCGGATGAACGGTCGGCGAGCGGAAGGCGCAGCCTCGACGGCGGTATTCACTTCTGCGGCGGCGGCGTGGTCGCGAGGCCCGCAGGAGTGCTGAAGGACCAGGTACCGCCCGGCTCGACAGTGATGGTGGTGTAGTACGCCGACACCACGGTCTGCCCGTTGTCCTTGGTGTAGGCGACCCCGGCGCTGAACGTCCCTCCGAGGCGTCTCACTGAACTCAACTCCGCGCCGTTGATCATCGTGTAGGGGGTGATGTCAGGCATCAGGACGCCGGAGCGGTCGGCGTCGAAGCTGTAGCGGTCCGCCCAGCCCTTCCACGAACCAGGGGTGCGCTCGTCGCCGGGAGCCGCGATGAAGGAGACGAACTGGGTGGCCTCGGACGCCGGCGCGGGGAGCCGGATGGCGTCGTAGTCGGTGGGCGCCGCGTCCAGGGCCCGGGAGGACAGCACGGCTTCCTGTCCCCAATCCCAGGCAAGCCGGGAGCCGGGCGGGACGGAGACCGCGGTCCCTGCGTCGACGACGAACACCGGGGCATCGGGGGGGCTCAGCACCGGCCCGCTCGATGCCCGGGCGGCGATCAGTGCGGTGGTCGCGATCAGTGCCGCGACCGCGGCGACGGTACCGACGATGAGGCTGACCTGCCTGGATGCCATCGGTGGACTCCCTTCTCTGGTCAGGGTCGGGTTGCTGGTCCGCGGTGATCTCGACGTTCGGTGAGGTCGTGGCCGGTGTTGGGCCGGTCGCCCGTGTCTGGCGCGAAGCCAGGCACGGACGACCGGGTCCTGCGGTGCTGACCATCCGGGTGCGGCAGGCGCCGCAAGGACGAGGCGCGTGCCGCACCCGGAGCGGGTCACTTGGAGGTCAGCGTGAGGGTGAGGGTGGAGGAGTAGGTGCCGGCCGCCGACCCCGCGGGCGCGGTGAAGGTCAGGTCGGCGTCGTACTTGGTCACGCCGGAGTAGTTCCCGGCGCCCAGTTCGGCGAAGTTCCACGGGTAGCTGGCGCTGCCGGAGACCTGGGCGGTGCCCATGGTCGGAGCGGTGGCGCCGGTGCCCGCCTGGTCGACGACCTTCGGCGCGATGCCGAGTTGGGCCTTGTCGATCGTGGTGGAACCCATGACGAAGTCGTCCACGTCGGTCTGGAGGGTCCAGCCCGGCGTCGAAGCGACCCGCAGGTCGGTGACCTTGAACGCGCCCAGCGCACCGGACGAGACCGACTCGCCGTTGATCAGGGTCGGGTTGTCCAGGGTGACGGTGTCGCCACTGAGGTTGGTCAGCGAGAACTCGCCGTCGGAGGGCGTGGAGTTGCTGGCGACCTCGGTGGTGATCTGCTTGGTGATGGACTGCGCCGCCGCTGCGGTCGACTTGTCGAAGCCGGCCCAGGCGAGCACGTCGCCCGTGGACGGGTCGACGATGGCCAGCTTGTGGGTGCCGGCAGGCAGGCCGGAGACGTCCACGGTGATCTTGCCGTCGGTGACGGTGCGCTGGCCGAGGTACGTCGGCGTGGAGTAGGCGAACACGTTGACGGTCCTGCCGTTGAGTGCCGGATCGACGCTCAGGGTGACCTGATCGCCGTCGATCGAGGCGGAGGCGCCATGGGCGGTGTCACCGTTGAGCGCGTTCTCGCTGGGCGCGTTCGGAGGCAGTGTGACGTTCGCCGGGACGCCGGTCACGGTCACCGCTGCCGAGGTCGAGGCGAGGAACTTGTCCGAGCCCACCGTGGTCTCGACGTAGCTGGCGGTGTAGCTGTGGTCGCCCACGGTGCCGATGGTGACCTGCTTGGTCGCCACGCCGTTGCTCGCCGCGACCGTACCCAGCAGGTTGCTGCCCTCGTAGAACTTGACGTTGCCGCTGACGGCGGCGGAGTTGGCGGCCGTGACCGTGGCGGTCAGGGTCGTCTTCGCGCCGACCTCGACCGAGGTCGGATCGGCGGTCAGGGTGGTCGCGGTGGCCACGTCGGTGATGACCACAGGCGCGGACGGGGTGGCGAAGGTCCAGGTGCCGCCCGGGTCGACGGTGATGGTGGTGTAGTAGGCAGACACCACGACCAGGCCGTTGGTCTTGGTGTAGGCCACGCCCGCGCTGAAGGTTCCGCCGGCGGACTTCACACCGGACATCCCGGGCTGGTTGACCATCGAGAACGGGGTGATCTCGGGCGTCAGCGAGCCCTTGGGGTCGGAGCCGACGAAGTCGGACCAGCCTTTCCAGGCGCTGGGCGTCCGCTCTTCGCCAGGGCTGGAGATGAAGCTGACGAACTGGGTCACGTCGGCCGATGGTGCCGGGAACCGGATGGTGTCGTAGTCGGACGGGGCAGCGGTCAGGGCGACAGGGGACAGCACCGCGGAATTGCCCCAATCCCAGGGAAGCTGGCTTCCGGCCGGAACCGAGATGCTCGTGCCGGCGTCGATGACATAGGCCGGCGCGTCCGAGGTGGTCGGGGCGGATGGTTCGGTGGCCGCGTGAGCGGCGACAGGGGCCGCGGTCGCCATCAGCGCCGCGACCGTGCTGGCCGCGAGGATGCGGCCGAGATGCTTCGTCTTCATCAGTGGTTCCTTCGCACGTTTCTTGAGGGGAGAGTTCTGCCGGCGGATCACGCGTTGGCCAGGTTCGCGTAGGCCCTGGTCGCGGTGAACGTCGAGGGCGTACTGAAGCCGAATCGAGCCTTCACTGCGCCGGAGGTCGCGGGTGCAGTGCCGAAGTTGGCCAGGCTCTTGGTTCGGGAAGGGTCGATGGCCGCGGCAAGTGTCGCGTCGTACTTGGCACTGCTCGGGTTGACGCGGTCGTACTCGACGATCAGGTAGGTGTCGCGTCCCCAGGTGCCGTCCGCGTAGTAGGTGGCGTTGGGGGCGAGGGTGCTGGTCCCGGTGTAGGCGGCGACGGCGAGAGGGCTGCCGAGGTGGACGCTGGTGGCCGCAGTGAGGGTGCTGGGCGCGACACCGTTGAACTGTGCGATCCAGCTCGCTGCGGAGAACGGGATGATCTCGCCGTCCATGCTGAGCTGAGTGGCATCGTTCTCGGCGACGGTGGAGTCGGAGCGAACTGCCGTGCCGACCGTGGTCACGCCGATGTCGCTGAGGAACGTCGAACGGGTGCCCGAACCGCTCTGGGGAAGAACCGGACGCACCGTCACTCCGCTGACCACCGTCGGAGTGGCCGCCGAGTAGATCGCGGTCAGCTGAGCCGTCGTCAGGTGGGAGAGCACGGTCTCCTGCGCGGAGGTGGAGGCCCGGTAGGCGTACGCGATGGCGTCGCGGCCGAACGGCACGTACAGGAGCTTGCCGTTGTCGGCGTCGGCGTTGCTGCCCCAGTTCGATGACGAGCGCGCGATGTCGACCTGGTTGGTCATGCTCGTCCCCGTGGTGCCGTTCGGATCGGTGTTCCCGAGGATCGACGCGGCGAGAGCCTTGCGGCCGCTGCTGGATCCGGAGGGCCGGGTGAAGTACGGCCCGGCCGGCTTGACCTGGATGAGGCTCCCGGTCGGGAAGGCGTTGAAGCTGCCCATCGTCGCGCCGCTGGCCGTGACCGAGCGCACGGATGACCCTGTGACGGTGGTGCCGTTGACCAGAGCGTTGGTCACGTCCTGCAGCGTGTCCGAGCCGACCAGGACGAGACTGTTCGACACCGGGTCGGCGGAGGCCGGGGTGACCGCGGCGACGGTGGACAGGGCCAGGCCTGCCACCACACCGAGGATCACTGGCTTGGTGATCTTCATGTGAGATCCTTTCCATGTGTTACCGGGCCGTCCGCGGTTGCGGCGACCCCTCCGGGCGGGGGTTTCGTTTCCAGGCGACCCCCCGCCCGGATGCATCTGGGGTGACGCTGGAAGCGTCACCGTCTTCTCCGGCCCAGGCGTGTCGCCAGGGGTACCCCCAGCGCGGCGGCGACACCGAGTGCCGCGGTCGCCGGGACGACGGCTGTGAGCGGTCCGAGCCCCGGATCGGCAGGAGTCTGTGACCCGGTCAGCGATCCGGCGGGTTCTCCCGACGCTGCGGGACCGGTCGGGCCGGAAGTGCCGGAGTCCGGCACGCTGCGGGTATCCGAGCCGGAGGCCGCCGACGAGGAGGACGACGTGGCGGTCGGTGTCGGTGTGGCCGCGGTGCCGCCCCGCTTGATCGTCTGCGCCGCGGCGAGGGCCTGCGTCCGCCACGCCTTCGGCAGCGGGGCGTACCCGCCGGGCAACTCGCCATCTCCGGTTCCTGGCGTCTGGCCGTCCGTGACAGCGAACGTGATGAACGCTGCATAGTCGGCCCGAATCTTCGCGTCGGTCATGCCCGGGTTCGCCGCGGCATAGACCGGCATGGCCAGTGGGTAGGCGTCGATCGCCTTCTTCGCCTCGGCCGAGGCCGGGTCGAGAGTCAGCACCGTGCTCTGGACGGAGGTAGGGACCATGGCCGCCGCCGCCGCGACGAGGGAGCCAGTCGTCGGCGTCACGTATTTCCCCGCCGAGTTCAGCAGGGCGGCCTCGACGATCTGGTACTTGTCGGCCGACGACGTGTCGGTGACCGCCATCACCCGCTGGGTGCCGACCACCGCCCGGGCGCCCTTGCCGTACTTGGGCGGGCTGGAGTTCGGATCCCAATCTCCCAGCTCCTGCGCGTCGCCTCGCAACACGAGGTAGGCGGAGGTGTCGAAACTGGACGTGTAGGGGCGGTAGGTCACCAGGTTGACGGCATCGGCATGGTGGTACTGGTCGGTGCCCGGGTATTCACTCGGATCGGCTTTGGGAAAGTCATCCCGCGGAAGGACGAGCCCCACACCGCCCGGGTTCACCTTCTTGTTGCTCGAGTAGTACGGGTTGACCTTCATCCCCCACGGATCGGCTTTGCCGTCCAGGAAAGCCCTGGCTTCGGCGTCGGCCAGGATGTACGACCACACGGCATGGGCGATGTCGGAGCGTCCCAGGGGGATCTGCAGGTCAGCGATGCCAGGGCCGTAGAGCGACATCGACGCCCACTCGGGATCGTTGATCGCCAGGAAGTCCGGATCCTTGGTCAGGTTCTCCACGCCGGAGAGGTGCGCCTTGTCAGAGCCAACCGGAAGAGCCTGCAGGTAGGAGGCGGTCAGCAGCTTGGCCAGCAGTCTCGGAGTGAGCCTCATTGTGGAGAGCGCGAGGTTCTGCTTGGCGAGCAGGTCCTCGGGGAGATCCTTGAAGGGGTCGAGGCTCCGGTCGATGGCGAAGGCGATGCTGGCTCCGGTGAGCGCCACCGGCGCGTACGCCAGGTGGTCGGCACCGCCGTCAGCGGAGAGCGGTCGGGTGGTGATCGCCATCGGTGCCGTGTCGGTGTCGTTGGCGACCTGAGCTGCGTCCGCCTCCGGGCCGGTGAGCAGCGAGTAGATCGCACCGCCGGGGCTGTTGCACAGCTTCGGTTGCCACTGACCCATCGCCGAGGAGATCAGTTCGCTGCCGGAGAGCTGGCGCTCGGCGGCACCGATCGAACAGGAGACGCCGGCCGGCTTGAAGTCCAGCCGGACCGCGATGTGATGTCTCCAGGTCTGCCAGATCAGGCCCGACTGGGTCTGCAGTGCGTGGTCCACGTCGGACTCCCCGCGGGGGATGACAACCAGCCAGCAGGACCGGCCGGAGCCGTTCGACAGGCGTTCCCCGCAGCCCAGACCGGGCGCCTGCTGAGCCGTCTGGATCTCGAACTTGACCGACCCCGAGCCGTTGGCGCCGAAGCCTGCCCACGCGACTTCGTTGGTCGTGTACCTGGTGAAGAAGTCGTTGTTGTTCAGGTTGGGTGGGTTGGCCACTCGCTGCCCGTCGACGATGCTTGCCACCGTCTCCCCGTTCACTGCGACGAAGGGAATGGCAGTCGTGGTCGGCTGGACGAAGCTGGTGCCGATCGCGGTGTACCTGGTGTCCTGGTCGGCGATGGTGGCGCCGGTCTCCCTGAGCGCGTAGCGGGAGTCCCCGGAGACGTTCAAGCCGCCGTACTGGCAGGTGGTCCGGTCGGGGCGGGTTCCGTTGCTGCCCGCTTCGTCACCCCAGCACTGCGCCACCTGGAGGTAGTTCCTGCCACCGGTCTGGGAGGTCGGGACCGAGGACTGCTTTCCTCCCGTCCAGCTCACCGTGATGCCCTGCTGGATCAGATCCTCGGTCTGGGAGACGGTCACCTTCAGGTCGGGGAAGGGCGAGTCCTGGTAGCCGGGGTCGTAGTCCTTCGCCGAGACGGTCTTCGCGGAGTCGGACGGCTCCGCGGCCGACGCCGTGCTCACCGCGTACACCGCGCCCAGCGCCGCCAGGGCGAGGCCGGAGGCCAGTCCCAGTGCCGCGACGCGACGAAGCTCAGTGCTGGACATCGCCGCCCGCCTTCAGCCTGGCCGACACCAGCGGCGGCACCACCACGGCCGCCACCAGCAGCAGCGCCGAGGCGACCATCAGCCACTGCGCCCCGCCCATGCCCGGGTCGGGCAGGGTGAACGGGCTGGACGCGGCCGTGCCGCCGGTTCCGGTCTGGGAGAGCGGGTTGCCGTTCTCATCGGTGGTCGTGCCCGTGGTGCCCGTCGTCGAGGACGCCCCGCTGCCGCCGGTACCCGTCGTCGAGCCGGTCTGGGACCCCGTGGCCGACCCGCCGGTGCCGGTGCCGGTGACCGGGGTGTTCTGGGTGGCGCCTCCCGTCCCGGTGGTGCACTGGCTGGTGCCCTTCCTGTCGCAGGCGGCCGGGTAGGGCGCGGTCAGCGCCAGCTGGTTCTTCGACGGCGAGTCGCCGGCCTTGAAGGTCGGGTTGTTGCAGCTGTTGGTGTCGATGCCCTTGTTTCCGGCCCCGGGGATCCGCTTGATCTGGTCCGAGCCCGCGATCACCAGGTTCATCGGCAGCGGCGAGTAGCCGAGCGTGTCGGCCTGCTGCTGGCCCTCGCACAGGACGTAGCGCATGAACGCGCCCAGGGTGTTGCCCTTGTTGGTGTTGAAGATGCCGGCCACCTCGGTCGGCACGATCACGTAGGAGTAGCTGGACAGCGGGTAGGCCCGCCGGTCGGGGCTGTTGTACACCCCGTCCAGGATCTGGGTGAGGTAGGCGGGAGAGTTCTTGTCGGTGTTGATCTTCGCCCGCATCAGGGCGACCGCCACCGATTGCGCGGTCGGCTCCACGTAGTACCCCGAGGTGTTCAGCACCTTCGCCACCGGGAAGCCCGCCTTCTTGGCGTAGGAGTACTCGACGTAGGTGATCGCGCCCTCGCCGTAGTTCTGCGAGACGTAGCCGGACACCCCGTCCGAGCCCTTCTGGGCTTTCGCGTTGCCGAAGCTCGGGAACTGGGAGGTCATGCCGCGCTTCCACAGCGACGGGTACTGCTTGCTCATCCAGAGCGTGAACTGGGCCGAGGTACCCGAGCCGTCGGAGCGGATCACCGGCACGATCGTCTTGTTCGGCATCGCCAGCGCCGGGTTGTCGGCCTGGATCGCCTTGTCGTTCCAGTTCGTGATCGCGCCCGTGAAGATCCTGGTGATGGTTTCGCCGGACAGCCGCAGGTTGGTGACCCGCTTGCCGCTGATCTTCAGGTTGTACATGAAGCTCGTGCCGCCGGCGACGATCGGCATGTAGGCGTAGCCGTGGGTCGGCTTCTCCGGCGCCGATCCGTCCTCGGGCCTGGCCTGGAAGGGGATCTCGGAGATCGCGAAGTCGACGGTGCCGTCGATGAAGTCGCGGCGTCCGGACGTGGATCCGACACCGGTGTAGTTGACCTGCATCGCGTAGTTCTTCGCCACGTTGCTGCGCCACTGGTCGAGCGCGTTCTGCGACCAGGTCGAGCCGGTACCGGTGATCGGGAAATAGCTCGCCGCCTGAGCGGGCGCGGTCGTGGATGGCGCCACGGCGGCCAGCCCGATCACGGCGGACAGGAGGACGCGGAGGACGGGACGACGGATCACGAGGAGACCTCCGCGGACGGTGTCTGGCTGGCTGTGGCGCGCCCGGGCGACCCGGCGCGACGGCGCATGGCGAAGCGCTGTTCGTCGCGTTCCGAGGCCGCCCGAGCAGCCCGGCGTTGCCGGGCGGAAAGGTCGCCGGGAGCGCGTCCACCGAGGGCGCGGGCGACCAGGAACAAGGTGAGCACCAGCATCAACAGCACGGCGGCGGTGCCGAAGCCGCGCGCGACGACGGTCGGCTCGGGTGAGCGGACGAAGTCGAAGACCTGGAGGGGCAGCGAGACCATCGGACCCGCGAACGGGTTGGTGTTCATCGCGGCGGTGATGCCGGAGGTGAGCAGCACCGGGCTGGTCTCGCCGATCCCGCGGGCCGTGCCGAGGATCACCGCGGTGACCAGTCCCGAGCGAGCGGTCGGCAGCACGACGTGCCAGACCGTGCGTACCCGCGACGATCCGAGGGCGTAGGACGCCTCCCGCAGGTTCGCCGGCACCAGGCGGAGCACGACGTCGGCGGACCGGATCACGATCGGCAGCATCATCACCGTGATCGCGACCCCGGCCGCGAAGCCCGAGCGCTCGTGGGTGACCGCCTGGATCAGGGCCGCGTAGACGAACAGGCCCGCGACGATGGAGGGGAGCGCGGTCATCGCATCCGCGACGGTCCGGACGAAGCGTGCGAACCGTCCGCCCACCTCGTTGAGGAACACCGCGGTGCCGATGCCCAGCGGGATGGTGATCGCCAACGCGATCGAGATCTGGATCAAGGTGCCGACGATCGCGTGCGCGATGCCCCCGACCGTGAGCGGGTCGAGCGGCCCCGCGAACTCCATCGTCTGGACGAAGAAGTTGGGGTGCGCCAGTGCCTCGACGCCTCGGGTCAGGGCGTAGGTGACGATGAAGACAAGGGAACCGAACAGCGCCACGCCGGCGCTGGAGAAGAGCGCCGAAGCGAGCCGGTCGAACACATCCTGCGCGTCGGAGTCGAGCGAGGCCAACAGCATGTACAGGCCGAGGAAGCAGGCGAACGCCACCACCACCCAGCCGATCACGCCCGAGAGTGGGGCGAACCAGCCGAACAGCAGGAACGCGAGCGCCATGCCGGCGACGCCGCCGCCGACCAGGTCGAAGCGCTGCCGGGCGGTGAAGCCGCGCACCTGGCGCCGCGGGGCGTCCGGGGCGTCGCCGGGGTCGGGGATCGTGGTGGCAGCCGGTGCGGTGGTGTCGCTGAGATCCAGCACCTCGGTGAGGTCAGTCATCGCTCTCCGCTCCCGAACGGGACCGCGCCACGATCGACGACGCCGTGAAGTTGATCACCAGGGTGAGCAGGAAGAGCACCAGGCCGGCCGCCATCAGGGCGGAGAGCCCGAACTCGCTGGCCTCGCCGTAACGCAGGGCGATCAGCGCGGAGACCGAGTTGGTGCCGGTCTTCAGCAGCTGCCAGTTGATGGTGAAGATCGGCGAGATGATCATGTAGACGGCGATGGTCTCGCCGAGTGCCCGGCCCAGGCCGAGCATCGTCCCGCCGATGATGCCGCCCTTGCCGAACGGCAGCACGACCGCCCGGATCATCCCCCAGCGGGTCGCTCCCAGGGCGTAGGCGCCCTCGCGCTCCCCGATCGGGGAGCGCGAGAACGCCTCGCGCATGATCGAGGTCTGCGTCGGCACGACCATCAGGCCCACCACGATTCCGGCGATGAAGGCCGACGAGGTGAACGCGCTCGCGTCCGTGAAGGGCTGGCCGCTGGCGTCGGTGACCGCGAAGATCGGGATCCAGCCGAACCAGATCGAGAGCCATTTGGACACCGGGATGATCGCCGCCTGGAGGAAGTAGACCCCCCACAGGCCGAACACGATGCTGGGCACGGCGGCCATCAGGTCCACCAGCGAGACGAGGGTGGCGCGGAGTCGTCCGCTCGCCACCTCCGAGAGCAGCAGCGACGTGCCCAGTGAGAGCGGGACGCTCACGATCAGTGCGATCAGTGCGATCGTCACCGTGCCGAAGAGGACGGCGGCGATCCCGAACGTGTTGGTCTCCGGCGACCAAGCCTGCTCGGTGAGGAAGCTCCAGCCGGTGGTGCGCAGGGCGTCCGCGGCCCGCAGGGAGAGGAACAGCCCGACCGCGAGCATGATCGCGACGGTGATCACGCCGGCGCCGGTGGCGGAATGCCGGAAGAGGGCGTCGCTGAGCGGTTCCCGGCTCGCGATGCGGCGGGGCGCTTCGGTCTCGTCCGGCGGGTCTGCGGAGGGTATGGCGAGGGGGTCGAGCAGCGCTCCTCGCGGCGAAGCTTCCCCCATGTCACACCCCCCGATGTGGACCCGCCCACCACCGGCGGGCGATGGCCATCCTTCACTGTGAACACCCTTGGTTCACCCTGAGAACGATGAACTGCCGGGCCTTTCCCGATGAATTGCTGGAATTTGCAGTCGAGGCGAATATTCCTTCGGGTTTAACTGTTGGTGAATGGCGGATTCCTGATGGTGGGCGACTTCGTCCGAGCTGGTGCCCGTGGGTCCCCACGTCGTGATCTGGCTGCTGGTCAGGAGATCTTCCCCGCGGATGCGGCGCCGTGGGTGCCAGGGGTCGACGGCTCGGCGGTGCCTCATTTCCTCGCGCCGAGTCCGGCCGGGGTGGTTCCGGCGGTATGTAATTCATCGCGCTCGCCGACGCCAGGTATCTGCATTGTTCAGACGGGATGCGGCCACCGTTCATGCGGCGTTGGGCTCTTGCCGATACGTGTGGCAGAACCCGTCGCGGCCGGAGCGTGGCGAGGGCGGAGGCGAGGCGGAATCCGCTCTCGAGCGCCACGACCGAAGCCAGGACTGCCCCGGTCCGGCGAGCCGGCTCACATGGTCGGGGAGCCACGACTGGGACGGCGTTGAGCAGCCGGAAGGTGACCCGGACGGTGGGTGAGCGTGCTGGCGGCCGGATGGCCGGACGCGCTCGCGACGCCCACCTCGTGGCGGATGTTGCCGTTCACCATGCGTCCGCGCAGCGCGACCCGGGTATCCCCGACGTGACGACTCCCGGCCGTCACCGTCGGTTCGCCTCCCGGACACCTTCCGGGGCTACCATTTCCTGTGGAAACGACGTGCCCCGCCGCGGCGGACGAGTGAAGGAGGTGAGGCGGATGTCACCTGGCAGTCCCCTGATACCCGTCCTGCCCACTTCCCGCGGCGCGCGTCCGAACTGATCCGACCCGGATCGGGCCTGCCGCGGGCTCCCGCACGAGGAGCACGCCATGAACCTGAATCTCTCCCTGCCCG
>Ga0334882_1002609_pt1 | contig 18017 bp, 9 predicted proteins | sample GraSluR1_MG_5_FD_207226 | JGI IMG/M metagenome (GOLD analysis project Ga0334882, IMG submission 207226) | Sludge microbial communities from methane-producing bioreactor in Wageningen University, Netherlands - Granular Sludge_15_04-R1 | ecosystem: Engineered > Bioreactor > Anaerobic > Unclassified...
CGACGATGTAATCCACGATGTAGGCGGGGGTATAGTAGCTGCCCGTGGCCTTGCGCTCCCCGCGGGAGGTGGCCAGATAGACCTCACCGGCCTCGATGCGCCGCGGACTGCGGCCTTTGGCCGGGGCGGGGACCTCCGTCTCGGGCTTGAAGACCGGCTTGCCCTTCTCGGAGGCCTCCACAAGGGGCACCTCGGCGAGGTGGGGCTGCAATTCCAGAAGGCCCTCGTAGATGCTGCCCAGGTGCTGGACGGCGAGGGTGGTGTAGTCGATATCCTGGCCGCCCGGCTCGTCCCACCGCTGACGGCGGTAGGCCAGGAGGTCGATGACCTCGGCCAGGCGGCTATCGCCGATCTCCCAGCGGCGCACGCCCTCCATCGGCCGGTGGGCGATGTGGGGATGCTTCTCGGGCGAGAACAGCCCGCCATTGTAGGCGGGGATGATCCAGCGGTTCTCATGCGAAAAGCCCTGGTCGATGAGGCTGAAAAGGTCGCAGAGCTGGCCCCAGAGCCGGTGGGCGGTGGGGAGGTACGGCAGGTGGGCGCGGAGGTTCTTATTGACCTCGCGGTGCAGCGTGCGCAGGCTGTAGGCCTGATAGTGGTCGTCATCGCAGGGCAGAAGGCCGCGGTCCTCGGCGTAGAGGACAAACAGCAGGCGGTACAGGACGATGAGGCAGTTTTCGTGGACGAGCTTGAGCGCGGCGGGGTCGTGCGGGTCCAGACCGTTTTGGGGAGCCCGGACAAAGCCGTTCATCAGCAGGCGCAGGGCGTCGTAGACGGCTTCCTTGAGGCTGTCACCGACCTCGGTGGCGTAGGCCACAGAGCCGTCGAAGACCCTGTCGAGGAAGGTCTTGCCGGCCTGGTCGGGAAGATGGGCCTCGCGGCGGAAGAACAGGTAGAACCAGCGGAAGGCGTCCAGGTCTTCGCGCTGGAGGATGGCCTCGAGGTCGACTTCGAAGTATGTGCCTCCGGCCCGGGACTTGTCCTGCTCGTACAGGCGCCAGATGCGGCCGTTGGTGAGAACACCCCAGCGGACTTTGGCGCGGTACAGGTAGTTGGCGATCTGGGCCGAGGGGTTCTCATCGGCGGCGCGTTCCTTGTCCAGGGAGGCGCACCAGCGTTTTGCATCCCCCAGGCAGGGCACCGTGCGCCAATAGTCGGCGGTGCCCTTGTGGGCCTCGGCCCCGTCGCGCTCCTGTGCGGTGCGGAAGAGCGCGTAGTCGGGCTGGCGGCGGGCATCGACATTGGGGATGGTGACCTGGACCTGATAGCAGTCGCCGGGGCTGCGTTCGCCCCAGAGGAGGTTGAGCGCCGGGCGGATGAAGTCGCGCTCGGTCTGGGACTCATTGGTGGCCTCGGTGAAGAGGTCGGCGCGCTCGCGGTAGAGGGCCAGGAGGGCTGAGAAGGCCTCCTGGAGGCCCTCGGGCCGATCCCACTCGGGCAACTCGGGGAGGTGGTGTTGCAGGAAGTGGTCTGCGAACAGGCCGCGGTTGCGGGCGGGTTCGGAGATCGGCAGTTGGGGCTGGTCGCTGCTGTGTGATTTCCTCATGGCGATGAGTGAAGGGCCTTAGGGGTATGCTCCAAAGGAGCCCAATGGCGGGCGGCGGGAGGGAGTAATGCGTGACAAACGCGGTGAGGTTCGTTGGCTTGCGGGGTATTCCCTCCCGGCGGTGGTTGTGGGGCGGGGGCCGCCGCTCGCCGTCGTCGTTCGCCGTATGAATGGGTGCTCCCGCGCGTTCGACCCGTGGCTAGTGTGCATTGTCAACGTCAACGTCAACGTCAACGTCAACGTCAACGTCAACGTCAACGTCAACGTCAACGTCAACGTCAACGTCAACGTCAACGGCAACGGCAACGGCAACGGCAACGGCAACGGCAACGGCAACGGCAACGGCAACGGCAACGGCCGGCGCGGTACAGGCCCGCGCCCTACAAGGTGGCACATGCCGCCTATCCGCCTGTTCGCCCAAACCCATTGACAACCGCCGCCGCAGTCGCTAACGTGGACGACAGGCCACCTCCTGAGACACGCGCTGAGTCTGACTTCGCGTCTGCACGGGGTGGCTTTGCCATTTCGCGGCCCGGATTGCCCGTGGGCCGGCGGGGGACTGTCCCACATGCTGCCCGAAGAGAAGCTCTCCCAGCCCCGCATCGCCCGGGCCCTGCGGCATTTCACGCTGCAGGGTGCGTTGTGGTCTGTGTACGGCCCCAATGCAACGGTGGCCGGGGCGATCTTCTCCGGCTATGCGCTGCACATCGGCCTTTCCGAGGCGCAGATCGCTTTCCTCGTCAGCCTGGCCTCACTGTCGGGCGCCAGCCAACTGGTGAGCTTCTACGTCACCCGCTCCATCGGCCGCAAGCGGCTGTTCATGATCGCCCTGGGGCACTGCGAGATCACCGCCGCAAGCTGCGCGGTGCTCATGTCTTTGGTCTCCGCCGACTATCGCTTCCTGGGTGTGGCCGTGCTTTTGGTCTCGGCGTACCTGATGGGCAATACGGTCAGTCCGGTGTATAGCTCGTGGATGAGCAATGTGGTGCCCGAGGAGGTGCGGGCCACCTACATCGGGCGGCGGATGTTCATCCTCACGCTGACGTCCATGGTGTATCTGTACGCGGCCAGCGCGTGGCTGGACCGGGTGGAGGGTTTCGTGGGGTTCGCGGTGGTGTTCGTCACGGGGTGGCTGGCGGGCCTGGCTGGGTACTGGATCATGGCTTTCACGCCCATGCCGCGTCTGGACTCGCCGCCGGCCGTGGGGTTCACCAGCTCGCTGCTGGAGCCCCTGCGGGACAGGCGGTTCCTCGTGCTGGCGCTGTTTTTGTGTGCCTGGAACATCGCCATGAACGTGGCGGGCGCTTTCTACGGCATCTACATGCTCAAGTACCTGGGGCTTTCCTACAGCCGCATCGCCATCTACACGAACATCACGCTGTTTTGCATGATCCTGGGTTACCTGGCCTTCGGGGCGCTGGCCCAGCGGTTTGGGTCCAAGCCGATCCTGCAGATCCTGCTGGTACCGGCGATGGTGGGGCCGTTCCTGTGGCTGTTCACGACAGAGGCGACCTGCGCGGTGACGGTGCCGATCGCCTCCTTCCTGGGCGGACTTGCGGTTTCAGGCCTGTCTGTGGCCCTGAGCAGCCTGCTTTACAAGATCGTCCCATCGGGGATCGGGAACACGTCGTACTTCGCGGCCTGGACGGGCCTTTCGGCGGTGGCGGCCGGACTGGGTCCCTTCGCCGGTGGGGCCCTGCGCACTTACCTTCCGGCGGAGATGGACCTGCTGGGGATGCAGATGTCCTCCCTACAGGTGATCTTCGGGATCTCCGGGTGCCTGTACCTGCTCCCGCTGGCGCTGGCACCCCTGGTGCAGGAGCCGGACGCCACGTCTCCCAGATACCTGCTGGGCCAGTTCCGGGGCAATCTGCTGAGCTATGCGTACAACTTCGCCGCCTACCAGTTTGCTCGGGGGGATGAGGGGCGTGCCCGGGCCATGCGTCAACTCGGCCGCTCCGGCACGCCTCTGGCTGTGCGGCCTCTTCTGCGGGGTCTGGGGCACATGAGCAAGGAGGTCCGCACCCAGGCGGCGCGGGGTCTGGGGGACGGTCATTTCGCCGAGGCCGTGACGTCTCTTGTGGAGACGCTCAATGACAGCGAATCCGACATCCGGCCGGAGGCCGCCGAGGCGCTGGGCAAGATCGGTGACAGCGCCGTGGCGCAGCGCCTGGTGGAAGCCCTGGCCGACGACGACCCGCGCGTGCGCACCAGCGCGGCCCTGGCCCTGGGGGCCCTGCCGGCACATGAGGCCGCCGAGGCGCTGCTGGGAGCCCTGAAGGGCCCCTTCGACCGGCAGCTTTTCCCGACGATCGCCGACGCCGCTACCCGCCGCCCGGACCTGCGGGTGGTCGAGCCCATCATGCGGTACCTGCCCCGCCTCAGCCAACCGGTCGTGAGGATGCAGGTGATCAACGGCGTCTGCCGCGTTTTGGGCGAGAAGAATCACTTCTACCGCCTGGCCACCGCCGAGCCCCTGCAGCGTGCCGAGATGGCCGAGCCCATGATGCGCCGCATCGCGCGCCTGCTGGGGAGAGCCGAGTCCTTCGACGACGGCATGCGTCAGCAGGTGAAAGGGCTTGCGAAGATGGCGGCGCGGGCCCTGGACAGCGACGAGAACGGGCAGTTCGCGGCCGAGTCGCGGATCGTGGCCGAGAGCACGCTGGCCACCGAGACGGCGCGCCCGGTGGCCAGGCATGCGGCTCTGGCCATCATCATGTACCTGCAGGAGGCCCCGCAAGACCTCCTGCCCACGGAGGGGCTGGTGTTCCTCATCATCGCTCTGACGGCCCTCGCCCGCTCCATGGCCGGCAGGCACTCTCACGATCAGATGGGCTGACACGGCGTCGGCGGGTTCTTCTACGCCTTACCGGGGTCCTGCCCAGCGCCTTCTCCCAGCGGCTCGTGGGCCTTCTTGCCGTAGACCTTCTCATAGGCCTTGCAGGCCGGGCACACCCCGCGTTCCAGCCACTTGACGAAGAGGAACGCCAGGCCACGCTGCTTGTCTCGGGCCCGGCCGCACATGGGGCACTCGAGGCACTGTTTGGCCAGCTTTCGGTCTTTCTCGGTGATCGTGTCGGATGCCACGCTCTTGCTCCCTCCCGGGGCTACTGATGTGCGCTACGGATCGGGCGCACTCGGGGCGCCCGAAGCTGAAACGGCCCGAGGCCGTCCTCACCAGTGCTTGATTCTGTACGCATGCACCTCCAGCGGACCGAAGTAGTCCACGAAGCCTCCTTCATCGGCGGCGATCGTGCGGTCCTCGTCGATGACCTCCACCTCCGTCCCCGCGGGAAGGCCGGCCACCGAGACGGTGGCATCGCCACCGCGCTCGCGGGGATCGCAGACCACGCCGAACAAGTACAGGAAGCCCTCGTGGTCCTTGGCCATGATGTCCGCCCTCACATGCCCGGGGATCGCGATTCCGACCTCCGTCTCGCTGTTGGCGGCGGCGAGCACGGGCGTCAGGCGGGTGATCTGGTCGTTGATCCACTTCATCGCCGCCACATTGCGCTCGGGGACCCTGAACTGAGAGTACACGGGCTTCCACACGTGGGTGAAGTAGCCGATCGCCGTGGCGCCCTGGCAGATGGCCATCCAGACCTCCGCCCGGATATGCCGGGGTGTGACATCCACCTGTCTGGCCTCGCTCACCCACTCGCTGCCCTTGGTAGTCTCGATCCACTGGTAGGTGGGGCGGTTCCCCGCCAGTTGCTGCAGCACGGCGGCGCCGTCACGGACGCGATCGATCCAGTCCGGCCTCCCCCACCCGTAGAGGGGGTAGACGTCGAAGCCGATAGCATCGGCGGCCTCGGCATAGGCGCGGTAGAGGGGTTCTCTCTCCTCCGGCGGCCACTTGGCGAAGGCGGGCAGGAAGTTGGCGGTGACCGTCAGGAACACGGGCCTGGTGTCGTCGGCCTGTTTGATCGCCCGGTACGTCGCCAGTGTCTCCTCCGGCGACTGCCTGGGCACCTGGCGTGGCGCACAGAGCAGGACGCTCTGCCCCTCGGCGTCGAAACCCTCGATCTCGGAGATCGAGCCCCAGACCTGCTCCCCCTCGTAGGTGCTCTTGACCCGCACCGTCAACTCCTTCAGCTCCGTCGGGGCGAAGCTTAGCTCCTGGGCCCCCAGCTCGTTCTCCAGCGTCCCGGAGACCAGGGGCCTGCCGTCCGCCAGGAACTCCACCTCCCTGGCCACGGAAAGGCGGGGAGAGGCGGTGAGCCAGACCGCCAGTTTCTCGACCTTGACGGGGGTCTTGAGCTTGACGGTGAACGCGGCCCCCTCCAGCGGGTCCAGAACGGACCAGGTGTGCGTCACCCCGTCGAAGATCTTCCACAGCGGGGCGTCCTCGTTGATCCTCAGGTTCGGATCGGGGATGATCTCGGCGTCGCTCTCGGGGTGGGAGAGGTCCGGCTCGTCGTCGTGGATGTAGCCCAGCAGAGCCGTGTTGCCCTTGAGTCTCTCGTCGAAGGGCATCACTCCATACATGCCTGCGCTCTGCACGTGGGTCATGTACTCGGCGACATCGGCCGTGCCGCCGCTGTTGGGCCAGTAGCCGGCGACGGTGTTGCAGCCGGCCTCGAGGGCCCTGGGGAAGTTCTCCGGGTCCTGGAGCCAGATCATGATCGGGAAGAAGGGCTTCCGGTTCACCACGAAGGCGCGGTTGGCGTCGATGGAGACGCTGTCTATGGCCTCCGCAGCCTGCGCGTGGGGGGCCAGAAGGGACAGGGCGATGGCGATCCAGTGCATGCTCGATAGACCTCCTGAGACGTGACGTGAGCCGGGGGCGAAGACACTGACTGTATTCTCACACCGGCGGCAGGAAACCTCGTGGACTTGGCGAACCGACCTGAGTCGTCGGTTCGCTTTCGCCGTCGAGGTGTAGAGTAGACGCGCGAGCCCGGCGGAATGCTCAGCGGGTAGCAGGCTTCTTGCATTTCATTGACGTCCGGCGAGGCCGCATCGCCACCTCGGCGGATGGCACCGGCGATGTTGCGGCCGACCGCCGGCCCCCGCGCGAGACTCGCAGGGGCCGGCCATCCAACGTATCCCACCGGAGGACACGCAGATGAGGCGCCAAAGCCCCCTGCCGGTACCGACCTGCCTTCTCCTGTGCACCCTCACCACCGCCCTGTGCCAAGGAGTGCCCACGATGCCTGAGAACGACCTGCCGAAGATGACCTACGAGCAGGGCCTGGCCCAGATCCCGGACCGGGAGCTTCCTGGCTTCTGGTTCGGCGACGTGCGCGGCCTCACCGCCCGCTGGGAAGCCCTGCAGCGCGGTCAAGCGCGGCTGATCGCCATATCGCCCGGGGGGCGACCGATCCATGTGGTCACCTTCGGAGCCTATGAAAACGTCCGGGGTGCGGCGAACTTCAACTCCGCCATCGGCGGCCGCGACGCCTCGGCCTACATGAACAAGGCGGAGCGAGACAGGCCGGTGGTTCTGTTCCTGGGCCCTGTCCACGGCCAGGAGGTGGAGAACCTCACCGGCCTTGTGAACCTCATCGAGGTCATGGAGAGCGGCAGGGACCTGCGCGGCAAGGACCAGCCGGAGCTGCGGGCCCTGGGCGATCGTTGCCGGCTGGTCATCATCCCTCAGGCCAATCCCGACGGCATCGCTCGCTTCGCGCCACGCTGTAGCGCCGGCGAGCTGTCGGAGGGGCGCTTCCCGTGGGGGATGGGGACGCTCAGCGACGGCGGCCAGCTCGTGTGGCCCTACTCCAAGCTGCAGCATCCGATGGTCGGCGACAATGTGGGCTTCCCGGGCTGCTACTTCAACGACGCCGGGGTCAACCCGATGCACGACGACTTCCTGGACCCGATGGGGCCCGAGGCGCCGGCGGTGCTGAAGGTGGCCAAGGAAGAGGGCCCCGACCTGGCGGTGTCGCTCCACAGCCACTCATACCCCCCGGCTGTTCTCCGCCCCGCCTACGTGACGATCGAGGTGCAGCAGGAGGCCGCCGAGCTGGCCCGGCGCCTGTACGCGTTGCTGCGGGAGCGCGGCCTGCCGGGGGGCAATCCGGATGCCGATCCGTTCCAGGCCTCCGCCGACGGCGGCGAGTACCCGGCGCCCTTCAACCTCACTAGCGCGATCTACCACATCAGCGGCGCCTCGAGTTTCACTTTCGAGTGCCCCCACGGCTTTGCGGATGACAAGTTCTGCACCGTCACCATAGAGCAGATCCTGGACATCCAGCTCACGCTGTATGAGGCCATGCTGCGCCATGCGCTGGAGAACAAGGGCGGAGACGGGTAGGGCAACGGGCAACGCCTTGCCTACTCCGCCTGCTTGCTCTTCGCTCGCTCCTGTGTTTCCCCGCCCGTGGCGAGACGCGAAAGGAGCCACATGGTGAGCAGGTAGCCTCCCCACCCTACCAGGAGCGCCCAGCCCAGGCCTATCGAGGGCCCCAGGAGCCTGCCGGCGACGAGCAGGGGCACGAATGAGATCATGAGCACCGGCACCGCCCGGCAGAGGGTGCGCAGGCTGTGCCGGGCCTCGTACGCCCCGACGATCCCCACCATCGGGAAGGCCGACATGAAGCCACCCAGATAGCTCTTGGCCAGGATCAGGCCCGAGATCACCGCCGCCACGAGGAACGTCTTGATCGGTACCGGCAGAGGGCTGCGGTAGCCGGGCTCGTGCGCCGCCGGGGTCAGCAGGTACATGGCCAGGCCGCCCGCGAGAAGCAGGCCCATCGACAGCCAGAAGGCGGCCGAGGTCACCGGAACGACGCGTGCCAGGGCCACCGAGAGCAGCGCCTGACAGGTGGCCCCGAGGGCGATGGCCGCGGAGATCGCGAGCCGGGCGCCGTAGTGCAGCCAACGCACGGTATTGGCATACAGCGGGACCAGGCAGATGCCCAGCACGTGGGTGCTGTCCAGGGGCTGTCCGAGAGCCAGGGTGGCGAGGGTGAAGGGTAAAGGTAGAACGTAGATGAGAGCCTTCAGCCGCGGGGCGTGCAGATAGGCCATCAGGGTGGACTGCGCCGTGACGATGATGAGCAGCGCCGCGTCCCATGGCCCGAGCTGCAGCGACATCCGTGCTCTTTCCCCTCGATGCTGTGCGGGCGGCCGGCGGCAGTTCACCGCCGAGAGCGCCCAGACCTCCCCCGCGTCCCGGCGGCGCTGAGGCCCGAGGCCCCGCGCCTGCCGTGCCGACCCCCGATCGCCGCCTGCTCCCCGCCGGGGAGGCCGCCGTGCCCTGTGCAGCGAAGATAGTCGCCATGACTGCCCCCCAGGCAGGTGCTCCCATTGCAGGGACAGGAGGTGCGTGACATGCCAGTCGGCGCGTTCCGCGGAACCGTACTGATCGTGCTATCCCTGATGATCGTCGGTCCGGCGGGCCCGGCGCTCGGGCAGGAGCCCGCGGTCCCGGAGGTGCTCTCGACGTTTACGCGACGCATCCCGATCACCCTCGACAACAGTGCAGGGGCGGCGCTGAGCAACTGGCCCGTGGTCCTGCCGGCCACCTCGCTGGAGGCCGTGGCCACGGACCTCAACCTGGCCAACTGCGCCCTGGCGGCGCAGGACGCCGACGGGCAGTGGAACGCGATACCCTACCAGGTGGACGAGATCGACGAGGCCGTGGGGCGCGAGCTGTCCTTCCTGGCCTCGGTACCGGCGGAGGCTCAGGGCACCTACTATCTGTACTACAATCCCGAGGGGCGGCGGAGCAGCGTGTTCATGCTCAAGACCCGGACGGCCCAGGACTGGGTGCCTCCGAACATCGGCTGGGAGTCGGCTCTGATTGCATACCGCACCTACCACGGCCAGTTCGACTTCTTCGCCAAGAAGATGACCGGCGGCCCGGGGCCCGCGGCCGAGACCTACATCCTGCCCACGATCGGCGACAAGGACTACCACAAGGAGGCCGAATGGGGCATGGACCCGCTCCTGGTGGGGAGAAGCTCCGGGATCGGTGGGCTGACGCTGTACCTGGGGGAGCAGGGCTACCGGCTGCAGAACCCGGAGGGACAAGGCAGCGTGCGGTTCGACAAGGAGGTCCTGGCGGTGGGGGCCGTGCGGGCGGCGGTGGAGGTCACGGTCGGCGATTTCGTGCCGGGCAATCGGGATGTGACCGCCCGCATCACCTGCCTGATCTACGGCGGCCACCAGGAGAGCGAGATCCGGGTTTCTGTCATGGGAGCGCCGGAGGGGGCCCTGCCGGCGCCGGGACTGACGAAGCTGCCCACCGAGGAGACCTGCTTCGACAGGGAGAAGGGCTACTTCGGCAACTGGGGGCAGCAGAACATCGAGATCGGGCCCATCGGCATGGCCCTGCTACTGCCTCCGGGCTTGGCTCTCGACCCGATTGAGGCCGACGGTGACCACCGTGTCCCCTGCCCACTGAGCGACGGTGTCCTGCGCTACCACATCCTGGGCGACTGGATGCGGAGCCGAGTGTACGCGACGGCCCCGGGTATCGCGCAGTGGCAGGAGCGTCTGGAGGCGCTGGCCGCCGAACTGAGCCGAGAGGTCCCGGTGGCGGTGGGGACGGTGGAAACCCTCGGATAGCCCGTTGGCACGGGGCTTTGCCGCCCGGACCGAGCCCGCTGTGGACACAACCAAGGAGAACATCCGCATGCCCATCGCGCTTTCAGAGACAACCTCCCTGCTCCGGCCGGTGATGATGCTGCTTGCCCTCGCCGGGGCCCTGCTGTGCTCCTGTGCCGCCGCCGCCGTCCGCGACTACGGCGGCTGGTATACCAAGGAGCGCATCGAGAACCTGCGCGCCAACTGCGATGAGTTCGACTGGGCCCGGCAACAGCGGGCCGCGGCGGTCAATGCGGCCGGGGCGTACATTGCTCTCAGCGACGAGCAGATCTGGAGTCTGGTCCCGGGGCAGAAGCTCCCCCGGGCGATCGATGTGAGCATGAACGTGGTCGACGGGGTGCGGATGCGTCCCGGATGTCCCGTGTGCGGACACGACATCGACAAGCACGGGAACTACCCGTACAACCCCGATATCCTGGGCAAGCCGTGGAAGCTCACCTGCCCGTCATGCCAGAGCGTGTTCCCCACCAACGATTTTGGTGCCTACTACAAAAGCGGCATCGACGAGACCGGCGTCTTCGACCCCGAGAAGGCGGACAGGAGCCTGCTTTTCAACGCCGAGCACCCGGAGCCGGATGATCCCCTCCACGACTACGGCGTGGACGACGGCTACGGGTACTTTGACAAGGACGGCAACCGGTACCTGTTCATCGCCTACTTCAACTGGAAGCAGTGGAGTTACATCCGGAGCATGCTGACCGCTCTGGCCAACGCCTACGTCTTCACCGGCGAGCAGGTCTATGCCCACAAGGGCCTGATCCTGCTGGATCGCATCGCCGACTTGTACCCCGACTACGACATCCGCCCGTATCAGAAGATGAACTACTACCACTCCGGGGGCGCCAATGGGAAGGTGGAGGGGAACATCTGGGAGACCGGAGTGGTGACCGGTTTCGCCCGGGCGGCGGACATGCTGCTCTCCGGCACACGGGATGATCCCGAGCTGTACCGGTTCCTGGCGCAAAAGGGCCTGGAGTTTGAGCTGCCCGGCGACAAGGGCACCCGGGAGCTGCTCTTTCAGAACATCGATGACGGCATCCTGCGCGAGGGGGCCCGTGCGGTACTTGGCGGCGCGGCCCGGGGCAATCAGGGCATGCACCAGCGCGCCATCACCGCCTGCGCCATGGCGCTGGACCAGAACCCGGAGACCGAGCAGTGGCTGGACTGGCTGTTTGAGCCCGAGGGCGGGGGACTGCCGGGAGTGATCGTGGGCGGTATCGATAGAGACGGCGTGGGGGCCGAGGCCGCCCCCGGCTATGCGCTGAGCTGGGGGCTAAACATCGGCTCGGTGGCCGACTGGCTGGCGGACTATCCGGGCTACACGAAGCACGACATCTACCGCGACTTCCCCCAGTTCAAGGCCACCTTCACCGCGGGCTGGAACATCGGCATGCTGGGCCACGCAACCCCCAACATCGGCGACACCGGCTCGACGGGGAGCATCGGCCTCGTCGGCGCCTCGGGGTCCACCATCATCCGCGGGTACCGCTATCTGGGCGATCCGCTCATCGCGCTGGCCGCGTACTACGCCAACGGCCGGAGTGCCGAGGGCCTGGGGCGGGACATCCACGACGCCGACCCGGAGCGAATATCGCGCGAGACCGCGGAGCTGGCGGCGAGGGTGGAGCGCAACCCCTTCGAGGGTGGGCACAACATGGCCGGCTACGGTCTGGCGAGCATCGAGTACGGCTGGGGTAAGAGCGGGACCGGGCTGTGGATGTACTACGGGCGCAACGGCGGCCACGGCCACCTGGACCGGCTCAACATCGACCTGTTCTATCGGGGCCTGTGCATGATGCCCGATCTGGGGTACCCGGAGTTCGCCACAAGCTGGCCCAAGCGCAACTACTTCACCAACAACACCATCTCGCACAATACCGTCATCGTGGATCAGGTCCCCCAGAGCGTGAACTGGGTCGGCCACCCGGAGCTGTTCTGCCGGTTCGATGACTTCGGCGCCGCTCGCGTGGACAGTCGCGAGGTCTACCCGGGTGTGGAGCGTTATCAGCGTACGGTGGCCTTCATCAAGCTCGCGGAGGGCCAGGGCTACGTCTTCGACCTGTTCCGCATCCGCGGCGGCAACGACCATCTGTACGTGCTGCACGGCCCTCCCGGCCAGGTGACCTGTGAGGGTTTGGAGCTGACCGCCCAGGAGGGCGGCAGCTACGCCGGGCCGGACGTGCCCTTCCGGGCCGAGACTCCCACAGGCCCCGGGTACGGCACTTCCTGGCTGACCAATGTGGAGCGGGCCGGTGCCGCGGAGCACTATGTCGTGGACTGGAAGGCCGAGGCGGGCTACCGCGGGGTCACGGCTCAGGACGACATCCATCTGCGCTACCATGCGCTCTCCCCGGTGGATGACGTCGCCCTGGCCGACGGGGAGCCACCGCAGAACAAGCCGGGCAACCCGAAGCTTCTGCGGTATCTGCTGGCCCACCGGGCCGAGGGGAATCTGAGCAGCAGCTTCGCGGGCATCATCGAGCCCTACAGCGAGACGCCCGCCATCGCCTCGGTCCAGCGCCTGGCCGTCTCGGGGGCTCCGGAGGAGGCCCAGGCGGTGGCCGTGAAGGTCACGCTGGCCGACGGCGCCGTGGACTACCTGGTCTCCAGCGCGGACGACGTCGCGGTGGTCAGCGCCGAGGGCGGGCCCACGTTCTGTGGCGGCATTGGCTGGCTGCGGGTGCGCGACGGGCGGGTGGAACGCGCCGCTCTGAGCCGGGGAGCCCGCCTGGAGCTGGGCACCTTCTCGCTGTCCTTGCCGGCCGCGGGCTACACCGGGCATGTGGCGCGCATGGACAAGGACATGGAGGGCGAGGGGTACATCTGGGTCGATTGCCCGCTGCCCGGTGGCGACACCCTCCGGGGGCAGCAGATCATCATCGACAACGATCGCGTGCGCAACGCCGTCTACACCATACAGGGCGTCGAGGCCGACGGTGAGCTGACGAGGGTCTGCCTCGGAGACGTATCCTTCGTGCGGGGCTATGCGGACCCGAAGGATTACTCGGCCGGCTATGTGTACAACTTCGAGGAGGGCGCCGGGTTTGTGATCCCCCACGCGGTGCACGTGACCCGGCGGGGCGAGCATACGTACACGGTGCAGTCCACGGGGGAGGTGGAGCTGGGGATCAATGGCGGCTAGCGAAGAGCGCCTTCTCCGCGGTCCCCGTACCCACCGCAGGCGGGGCGGTCACAGGCAGGAAGCTGTGAGGCGGGGGCGCCGGGCGCGCTCCGCGGCGGCCCTCGGGAGGACAGCCCCCCTCCTGCGGTGAACCCCTCTGTCACGCCGCCCCACGCCGACCGGGGGGCGCCGATGGAGGAGGTTGATCCATGCTCCGACCCCTGAGCCTAGTGCTCGTCGCCCTTGCCTGCTGTTGCCCGCTTCCCTGCTCGGCCCAGGACGCCGACAACGACGGGCTTCCCGATGCCATCGAGGAGGTTCTCGGCACCGACCCCGGGCTCCCGGAGGCCCTGCAGGTCCTCATCGAGGATGGGCCCGAGAGCGAGGAACGGCGCCTGGCCGCGGGCTACGACCCCGGCAAGGACATCCTCACCGTGGAGTTCGGCCACGTGGCCGAGGACAGGTATCTGTGGAGGGTGACCTTTGCCGGCCCGCCGACCCCGGAGGACACCGTCCTGCACCTGTATGTGGATGCCGACGCCGACGCGACCACCGGCCGCGAGGGTCCCGCGGCGGCGGGCTCCTCGGGCACCGAGTACATGCTCAGCGTGGTCGGCGGCAGCGGCACCTCCGGCCGTTACGCGAAGGACGGCACCCGGGAGGCCGGGCCGCCGGTGTCCTTCGCCGTCGCCGGCAACAGCCTGCTGATCTCGGCGGACGTTGAGCTGGCCCGGGACGAGCGGGGCGCCAGCTTGGCTCTGTTCGTGCTGTGCCATACCGTCACCCAGGCCGGCGCGCGCCCCGCGATGGAGGATTCCACCCGCAAGACGGCGGTCGACGGCATTGCGCTCAACGACCGCAAGAAGACCATGCGCCCCATGGACTTCACCGAGAGTGCCGGGGTCACCCAGACCTTCGGCCTGGACGTTCTGCGGCCCTTCCTCGTCGCCCCCACCACCCTCGAGGTGCCCTACGATCGTCTCCAGTGCGACGGTTTCGCGGTGGATATCGAGACTCAGCGCCGCTTCGGGCATGTCTCGGCGCTCCGGGCCGGCGGGCGCGTCTGGACGCAGGTTCCGCGAGCGGGACGGTTCCACGTGGGCTTCATGATGTACGACGACTATACCGCCGAGCGAGTTGCGATCCGGATCAATGACGAGCTTGCCGGGGTGGTAGTGGCCGATAGGGACAACAACCGCACGTGGCTCTCCTATCTGTCCGAGCCCCGCGACCTGACCGTGGATGACCGGGTGTCGCTGGAGGCGGCGGGGGCAAACGGCAAGCACGGTATCTGCGACATCCTGTTCTTCACCGAGCCACCGGAGACACGAAGCATCGAGTACGAGGTCACCAATACGCGCTGGACGGTACCCGCGGCGACCTCGGGGAGGGTGAGTCTATCGTGGACCACGAGCTGGCCCTCGACCACCCGCTTCGAGTACGGCCCGACCACGGACTACGGACAGGTGGCGACCGAGGACTGCTTCCGGATGGTGCACAAGGTGCGGCTGGAGGGCCTCGACCCGGAGGCCACGTACCACGGCCGCGGAGTGGGTGTGAGGCCCGACGGAGAGAGCTACTACGGCCCCGATATCACCTTCACCGCCGCCGGCCTGCGGCCGCCTCCGACCCAGGAAAGCAGCGCCACCGTCGCGCTCACCGTCGGCAATCCCCACGACTTCCCCATCACCGGCTGGCCCGTCACCCAGGGGGTGCCGTTCCCGCAGGGCGTGCTGGGCAGCGCCGACGACCTGCGCCTCACCCTGGGCGGCGCAGAGGTGCTCGCCCAGGTGAGCCCGACGGGCATGTGGCCGGACGGGAGCGTCAAGTGGGTGCTGATCTCGCTTCTGGCCGACGTGCCCGCGGGGGGAGTGACGGAGTACGCCCTGGAGTACGGCCGTGGGGTCTCGCGGAAGCTGACGGCGGCGCCGATGGCCGCGCAGTCTCAGGAGGGGGTCACCGTCGATACCGGCGGGATGACCTTCTCTGTCGACCGCCACGGTCAGATCGTCGACGCGGCGAGCGGGGCGGCCGGCACTACTCCCGGGCGGCCCATCGTCACGACCCTCACCGACTCGGGGGGCCATAGGTACTCCTCGGCCCTGGCCGATGCCGAGACGACACTGGAGGAGAACGGCTCGGTTCGCACCGTCATCAGGACCGTCGGCAGTCTGACGGCCGAGGACGGCACCACGTGCTTCCGAGTGGAGCAGCGGGTGGAGGCCTTCCGCGGACGGCCGTACCTGCGGATCCGGCACACGTTCACCAACGACCGGCCGGAGGAGTTCACCGAGGTCGAGAGCCTGTCGGTGGAGGTCCCGCTGGCCTCTGCGGAGGGCTGGACGGTGCCCCTGGCCCGGGGCGAGGCCCTGTCGCTGCAGGCCGATGGCCCCGGGGTCCACCAGCGCTTTGACGGGGAGTTTGCCCGCGGTGAGCAGGCGACGGAGGGCCGCGTGCTCGGTGCCGCCCTGTCCGCCGCCCCCGACTCCGGCGCCGTAGCGATCAGGGACTTCTGGCAGCAGTACCCCAAGGCCCTGATTGCCTCGGCCGACAGCATCCGCCTCGAGCTGTGCCCGGACTTCGAGCCCGGGTTGTACGACGCCTTTCCCTTCGAGAAGGAGGGTCACCAGCTCTACTACTACCTGCTGGGCGGCCACTACCGGATCAAGACGGGAATGGCCAAGACCCACGAGCTGTTCCTCTGCCTGGCGCCCCCGGAGCAGCGGGAGAACCTGGCCCGGCTGTTCCAGCAGCCCCTACTCCTGGTGGCCCCGCCCGACTGGTACTGTGACAGCAAGGCTTTCTACTCCGTCGCACCCCGCGATGAGGTGAAGTTCAAGGCCTACGAGGCGGCGATCGACAGGAATCTGGCGGCCTACGAGGCCACGCGAGAGCGCCAGCACGACTTCGGGATGATGAACTACGGCGACTGGTACGGGGAGCGCGGCGCCAACTGGGGCAATATCGAGTACGACACCCAGCACGCCTTCTTCCTGGAGTTCATCCGCTCCGGCAATCCGGCGGCGTTTTTCCTGGGCGATGCCACGGAACTGCACAACCGTGATGTGGATACGGTGCAGTGGGCCGCCAACCCGGCCAATGTGGGCCTGGTGTACGTTCACCAGATGGGGCATCTGGGCGGCTATTACACCGAGTCGGTGCCGGGCACCCTGGGCATTCCCAGGGCCGGCGGCTCGGTGAGCCACGCCTGGACCGAGGGGCACTTCGACCACTACTTTCTCACCGGCGATCGGCGCTCGCTTCAGACCGGGATGGCGGTGGCCGACTACTTCACCGACAAGGCCTTCTCCCGCCCCTACGACTTCGTGAGCTGCCGCGACCCGGGCTGGCACCTGATTCTGAATGCCGCGGCGCTGGCCGCCACGGGTGACCCGTACTACCTCAACGCCTCGCGCCTGATCGTCGACCGCGTCCTGGAGACGCAGGATGTCGAGCCCCGCGAGCTGCCGGAGTACCAGAAGGAGCTGGGCCGCACTCACCAGGTGGGCGGCTGGACGCGCATGATGCTGCCCGGCCACTGCCTGTGCGAGCCCAGGCACCGCGGGAACGCCGGGTTCATGGTGGCCGTCCTGCTCTCGGGCCTGACGTACTTCCATGATGTGACCCAGGACCCGGCCGTCAAGGAATGCATCATCCGCGGCGCAAGGTACCTCGTGGAGGACACCTACTCCGAGGAGGTCCACGGCTTCCGCTACACCTCCTGCCCCAACATGCGCTACACCGCCGGAGCCTCACCCCTGATGGTCGAGGGCATCGCCCGGGCCTACCGCTGGACCCGCGATCCACTCTTCGAGGATGTGCTCACCAACGCCCTGTCCTACGGCGCGGGCGGCAGTCCGTACGGCAAGGGGTTCAGCATGTACTACCGCTGCGCTCCCCGGGTCCTGGCCGATCTGGACGCCTGTGGCCTGAGTCTGGAGGAGCGGGCGGTTCCCGCGGCGGTGCCCTTCAGAGCACCGGACTGGATGGCCCAACTGGCAGAGGACCAACGGATCATCGTGCAGGCCGAGGACTTCGCCGCCCAGGGCGAGGGGGAGGTGGAGATCGTCGGCGACAGGCAGGCCACGATGGGGAAGATGATCACCAAGTGGCACCAGGATGAGGGCCATTGGCTGCAGTGGGACTTCGAGGTGCCGCGGGCGGCTCCGTACAAGCTGATCTTCCGCTACGCCACGGCCGGCGAGAGCACGAGACGCAGGGTGGAGATCGACGGCGCGGTGCCGCACGCGGCGGCGGAGGCGGTGGCCTTCAGGCGTACCGGAGGTTACGGCCACAGCCCGGCGGACTGGCAGTTCCGGACGCTTACCGACGAGGCGGGGCAGGATGTGGTGCTGCGGCTGGCGCAGGGGAAGCACTCGCTGAAGATGACCAATCTCGGCGACGGGCTGGCGCTCGATTTCGCGATTCTGGTGAAGGCGGACTAGAGTGGCGGCCATCGCCGTTCACCTCTCCCAGTCCCGCCCTGCGGGACGTCCGGGAGAGGTCGACAGGGCGGCCCAAAGGGCCGCGATGGCGGGTGAGGGTCTGCCCTGAGGAGGGCCTCCGCCCGCCTCGTCACTCGCCGGGCTCCTGCGGCCCATGCCCACACCACACTGGGGGAAGCCATGGACTGCGGAGCGTTGTGGTGCTGTAGGACCGGCGGTGGCTCACAGCAGGGCGGCCCCTCACCCACGGCCGCTACCGCGGCCGCGACCTCTCCCGGACGCTCGCTGCGCTCGCTGGGAGAGGTTGGGGCCGGCATGGCGGGTGAGGGTCTGCCGCCCAAACCTCGCC
>Ga0334882_1002611_pt1 | contig 17986 bp, 13 predicted proteins | sample GraSluR1_MG_5_FD_207226 | JGI IMG/M metagenome (GOLD analysis project Ga0334882, IMG submission 207226) | Sludge microbial communities from methane-producing bioreactor in Wageningen University, Netherlands - Granular Sludge_15_04-R1 | ecosystem: Engineered > Bioreactor > Anaerobic >...
TTTATTTCTGATCCCGCCTGAAGAGGCAGAGAAATTTATTGAGAATCTTCCCGTTGAAAAATTTTTCGGAATAGGAAGGGTTACAGCCGGAAAAATGCATGAACTGGGTATTCATAAAGGATCTGACCTTAAAAAATGGGACATCCGGTCGCTCATAAGAAATTTCGGAAAGTCAGGAAAATTCTTTTACGACATAGTCAGGGGAATTGATGACCGGCCGGTTGTTGCCGAATCCGAACCCAGGTCTGTCGGCACCGAGCTCACATACGATAAGGATCTCACAACAGGTTTTCAGATTGTTGCAGAGTTATACAAGCTGGAAAAAGAACTGATGGAACGTCTTGAAAAAAGTGGCATTACAGGCAGAACAGTTACCCTTAAAGTTAAATATTCCGATTTCCGTCAGATAACAAGAAGTAAAACACTGAAAAATTTCATACGCGACTTTGATACTCTTCACGGTACAATAACTGATCTTCGGAGGTCACTGAATCTTGAAGGGCAGATGATCAGACTGATGGGGGTCAGTGTCTCAAATCTTGAGACTACCGGTTACGGAGATGTTCAGCTTCATTTATTTGAATAGCCGTTTCCGGATTTAACTTCTCCATACAGACACCGGAAGAATTTGAAAATAAAATCGTCTCCCATGAGTTTTTCAGGGTGTGACAATATATTTTCAGGCGGGATCCTTTCGGTGATCATTTCAGAAATGATCCGTATCACCCCGCATTCACCTTCCGGAGGTCCGTTAAAATCACATTCTTTTGATTTAATATTGTAGCTGTTGTAAAAATCCTTCAGGACCAGGTATCGTTGCCTGTGGATTACAGTGATTTCACCTGATTTACCAAACACTGTTTCAAAATTAAGGAACCTTTCGCCGGCACTCTTAAGAATAACAGATCCCAGTGATCCAAACGAAATCCCCCTTGTGAGGCAGATCTCGGCATATCTGTAGATCCCCGTGATCCCGAAAGCGTCGAGGTCATCTGCCGCATTAAGCAGAGTCATAAGATCATATTTCCCTTCCGTATATTCATGATCCTTACGGTCATGATATCGGATGGCGTAAACAACATCCCGGAATTTTGCCGGAGCCAGGTTGTTCTCCAGCAGGAACTGTCTGCATAATCTGCTGCTTTGCATGCCATGCCTTATGCCGTTGTTCTCAGCCATGCCCAGGTCGTGAAGACAGCATGCTATTAAAAGCTTTTCAGGATCAGGACAGATGCAGGGGCTTCCGTATCCTGAAATGTATTCAAGAAGTTCTTTGGAATAATTCCAGACCCTGATGTGGTGACTGATGTCGTGCGATGGAAGAAAGGTATCACACCACCTTGATTTGAAAAATTCCTCAAGAGCTTCAAGATACTTTTCTTCAGCAGTCTTTATTTTGTCTGCAATGTACATGCCTGTAAACAAAAAAAGCAAAAGAACGAGCCTTTTGCTTCTGAACAGAGAAAAAGACTCATGATCAGCACTCGATCATCTCCAAAGCCATTTCAAGAATTGTAGAGTCATCAAATTTAACGATCCCTCCTCCCGGTCCCTGTTCAAAATGAACTCCCACGGTCTGTCCTTTATCAAAATTTGTCCCTCCGAAGTAGTTTCTTACTGTTTCTTCGTCAAGCTTAAGCTTATCAGCAATTTTTTTCATACTTCCGGAGGGTAACTGGTCTTTTATCTTCCGGAGTTCATTAAAAGTGATTGTTCTTGCCATGATATAAAGTTTTAATTATTACCGGGACTATTATCCAAAGTTAGTTATAAATAAGCAGATTTTAAAAAAGAAGCTGTAATATGATCAATGAGTCCGGGACAAATAGCTGAGGAATAATTCTATTGCTTTTCTCTTGGAATCATTGAGGCAGAAATCGATGTTTACCGTAAGGTATTGTCTCAGGTCTTCTCCTCTTATGATCCCTGTATTTCCATAAGCATCAATAACATCGGGTATATTATCAACACCTGTCTTTAATGCTGCATTAAATTCGCCGACGAATATGTCATCGAGCTTTTTGGTCGTTGCCCAGCATGCAAAGGTAAAGGGCAGACCCGTAAATCTGCACCATTCGCCTGAAAGATCTGTCTTGAACCTGAATTTCTTTTCCATGGAGAAACACTGGTCACCGATAAGGACAACAGCTTCATTATATTCTATGTTCTCAAAGTCAAAACCCTCATTCGTATTGACCCATAAAAAATCCTTTTTCCATGAGTGGCGTGCAAGAATTCTTGCAAGATTTACAGAAGAAAGTGAGCGGTAATCGAGGCATATTGTCCTTATTTCATCAAAAGGACAGTTGCTTAGCATTAGTACCGTTCTGACATCCCCGTATGCTCCGAGGCAATAATCAGTGATAATCTCACAGGATTTCATCATGGGCAGGGCGGCTACGGGTATAAGCCCGATATCAGCCTTACCACTGGCAAGCTTGTCAGCACAATCGGCCGGGTGGTCGGTTTCGATGATCGCTTTCTTGTCAAACCTGTTTATACTCAATCCGTAAATAAACGGGTATGTGTTCGCATACCTTACCGCCGAAATCCTGATTTTATCCATACTCTTTTGTTACAACCCCGAAAATACTATTTTTGTATATAGGTTTTCTGTAAAAAATTCAAAAAGGCAGACATGGATATGAATTCTCTTACAGCCATCTCGCCTCTCGACGGGAGATACAGGCATAAGGTTGACGGCCTGGGTTCATATTTCTCTGAATATGGACTGATAAAGTACAGGCTTATAGTTGAACTGGAGTATTTCATAGCTTTATGTGACATTCCCCTGCCACAGCTCGAAGATTTCAGAAAAGAGAACTATACTTCCCTGAGGGCGATCTATGAAGATTTTGATATTGCGGAAGCAGAAAAAATTAAAGCTTCCGAAAGAATTACCAATCACGATGTTAAAGCTGTTGAATATTATCTGAAGGAGAAGTTTTTCCAGGCAGGCTGGGGAAAATGGTCAGAATTCATCCACTTCGGGCTCACATCTCAGGATATTAACAACACCGCCATTCCCCTTTCTCTGAAGGATGCAATGTCGGAAATATATTTTCCGCTTCTTTTTGAACTCAGGGAGACGCTTACAACCATGGCTGAAGAGTACAGGGACATTCCGATGCTCGCAAGGACGCATGGACAGGCCGCTTCTCCCACACGGCTGGGGAAGGAAATATCGGTTTTTGTTGCGAGGCTGGATGAGCAGTCGAAATATTTCAGCCAGATACCTTATTCTGCAAAATTTGGCGGCGCTTCCGGTAACCTGAATGCACACAGAGTGGCATATCCGGAAATTGACTGGTTGTCATTTTCCGATAACTTCATAAATGATTTTATGGGTCTGCACCGTTCTTATCCCACAACCCAGATAGAACATTATGACAATCTGGCTGCCATTTTTGACAACATGAGGAGGGTCAATATAATCCTCCTTGATCTTGCGAGGGATTTCTGGATGTACATAATGCTCGATTATTTTCGCCAGAAGATCAGGAAAGGAGAGATAGGATCGTCAGCAATGCCTCACAAAATAAATCCAATAGATTTTGAAAATGCTGAAGGAAACCTTGGGCTTGCTAATGCCATATTTGACCATTTGTCGCTTAAGTTGCCGGTATCGAGGCTCCAGCGTGATCTTAGCGATTCCACGGTTATCAGAAACACGGGTGTTCCTTTCGGACATACCATTATAGCATTCACTTCCCTTCTCAAGGGTTTGAACAAGCTTATCGTCAATCTGGAAAAGATCAACAAAGACCTTGACAATAACTGGATGGTGGTTGCAGAAGCAATCCAGACAATCCTGCGAAGAGAAGGTTATCACAGACCCTATGAAACTTTATTGGATCTTACAAGGGTAAACAAAAAGATCACCAGGGAAATAATTCATGATTTCATTGAAAGCCTTGACCTTAACAGCAAGGTTAAAGACGAGCTTAAAGCAATAAGCCCCTTTAATTATACAGGGTTTTAATCCTTATTCCGTATAATGAATCAAATAAACCTTCTGCTGAAATATGTAAAGCCATATAAGTGGCATGCTTTAAACAATGTACTTTTCAATATCCTGAGTGCCCTTTTTGCCCTCTTTACTTATAATCTTGTAATTCCCTTTCTGAATATACTATTCGACAGGGTTGAATCATTTCCTCATCCCGGTGAATTTCAGATGAGTATTGAATACCTGGCCGCAGCAGGAAATTATTATTTCTCTGATTTCATCGGAAAATACGGTACGCAGAAGGCTCTTCTGGCAGTGATAGTTATGGTAATTGTGGCAAGCCTTTTCAAGAACGGTTTTGTATTTCTTGCAAACAACAATATGGCTTATATCAGGTCCTATACGGTAAGGGACCTGAGAAAGAAGCTGTATTTTAAAATACTGAGGCTGCCCCTGTCGTATTATACAGATGCCAGAAAAGGAGATGTAATGACCAGGATCTCGAACGATGTGCAGGAGATCGAGATATCGGTTATGTCGTCATTAACGATGCTCTTCAGGGATCCTCTTTATATTCTGATATTTGTTATTTACCTGTTTGCGACCAGCCTGCCCCTTACACTTTTTGCCCTGATCCTTCTTCCTTTAAGCGGGTGGCTTATAGGCAACGTCAGCCGTACGCTGCGTTCTTCTTCCTTTGCGGGGCAGCAAAGCCTCGGAAAGCTGCTGTCAGTGGTGGAAGAGACACTTACCGGATTGCGTATTGTGAAAGGGTTCAATGCTGAAAACAAAATGAAGCTGCAGTTTGGCCTTACAAATGAGAAATATGCAAAAATATTCAGGCGAATTACACGTAAAACCTATCTGGCCTCTCCTCTGAGTGAGTTCCTTTCCACAATTGTCCTTATGGTTCTGATGTATTTTGGAAGTATTCTTGCCTTAAAGGAAGCAGGAAACCTTACTCCTGACCGTCTGATTGCTTTTCTTGTGGTGTTTTCACAGATCATACAGCCGGCAAAGAATATAACAACAGCATCATTCAGCATCCAGAAAGGAATGGCTTCAATAGACAGAATAGATCAGTTGATCGATGCAAAAGAAACGATAGTGGAAAAACCTGGTGCCATGATGGTTACCCGGTTCTCTGACTCCATAGAATTCAGAGGCGTATGGTTTTCATATAATAATGAGCCTGTCCTGAAAGATATTAATCTGAAGATAAATAAAGGCCAGACAGTTGCCATTGTTGGTAAATCGGGAGCCGGAAAATCGACTCTGGCTGACCTTCTGCCGCGTTTCATCGATCCCGACAGGGGTGCCGTACTTATTGACGGAGTTGATGTCAGGGATATCCGGATTAAGGATCTTCGCAGTCTTATGGGCATTGTCAGTCAGCAGGCAATATTGTTTAATGCCTCATTCAGTGAAAACATTGCATTTGGTGTTGACAATGCCGCCATGGCTGATATTGAAAATGCTGCCCGTATTGCCAATGCCCACGAATTTATAACAGAATCAGATGGTGGTTACGAATACAGCGTTGGTGAATCCGGAAATCGTCTCAGTGGTGGACAGAGGCAGAGAATCAGCATAGCAAGGGCGATACTGGCAAATCCGCCGATACTTATTCTGGATGAGGCAACATCAGCGTTAGATACTGAATCTGAGAGACTTGTCCAGGATGCAATACTCAGGCTTATGGAGAACAGAACATCTGTTGTGATTGCTCACCGTCTTTCGACCATACAGCACGCCGATCTGATTGTGGTGCTGGATGACGGAAGAATTGTTGAGACAGGCACACATGCCGGACTTATGAAGAAAAAAGACGGATTCTACTATAAGCTTCACTGCTATCAGGCAATTTAACCTGGCCGGTCAGGAAACATTCATGTTCGCCGGGGAATACAAAAAAGACTATGGAGTATCATATTAAATTCTGACAACTTAAAATGAGATTTATATGAAAAGAAGGTTTGTTTTGCTCATTTTTTCTGTTATTTTTTTAACAGCACCCATTTCGGCTCAGAAACAGAGAGCCAGGCATACCTTTACCCTGGGAAGCAGTGAATTCCTTCTTGATGGATCCCCGTTCCAGATAATCAGCGGTGAAATGCACCCGGCAAGGATCCCCGCTGAATACTGGCGTCACAGGGTCAGAATGGCCAGGGCAATGGGCTGCAATACTATCGGGGTATACATTTTCTGGAATTATCATGAGCCTGAAGAGGGTGTTTTTGATTTTGAGTCAGGTAATCATAACCTTGCACAGTTCTTCAGGACAGTTCAGGAAGAAAATATGTGGCTTCTTGTAAGGCCCGGTCCGTATGTCTGTGCCGAATGGGACCTGGGCGGAATACCATCTTATCTGTTACGATATCCTGATATTAAGTTAAGATGCATGGACGAACGCTACATGTCAGCAGCAGAAAGGTATATGCAGCGACTTGCAATTGAGCTCGGGCCATGGCTTATAACCAACGGAGGTCCGATACTGATGGTCCAGATCGAGAATGAATACGGTAGTTACGGAAATGACAGGAGATATCTGGAAAGGATAAGGGAGATCTGGACGGAAAATGGTATTAATGTACCGTTCTTTACAGGTGATGGCCCGACTGAACATATGCTTGAGGCCGGAACCCTTCCCGGTTGTGCGGTGGGTCTTGATCCGGGCGCCAGTCAGTCTGATTTTGAACTTGCTGCCAGAATGAATCCGGGAGTCCCTGTATTCAGCAGCGAAACCTATCCCGGCTGGCTTACTCACTGGGGCGAGAAATGGGCAAGACCAGATACTGCGGAACTGATCAGACAGGTAAGGTTCCTTATGGATAGTAAGAAGTCATTTAACCTGTATGTTGTGCATGGGGGTACAAATTTTGGCTTTACTGCAGGTGCAAATTCAGGTAACAAGGGATATGAGCCGGATGTAACGAGTTATGACTATGATGCACCGATAGATGAGCAGGGCAGACCAACATCAAAATATGTGGCTTTGAGAAAACTGATCGGTTCTTATCTTCCGAAAGGAGAAAAGCTTCCGGAAATACCTGATCCTGTGCCTTCTTTTGAGATCCCTGAAATAAGCCTTATGACCTTTACTTCAATATGGGATAACCTGCCGGAGCCAAAACTTTCTGTTCAGCCCGGGCCTCTTGAGGCATACGGACAGAAACAGGGATTTATCCTTTACAGAACAAAACTTGTCGGTCATAAAAGCGGCAAACTTCAAGTTAAAGATATTCATGACTTTGCAATAGTTTTTCTGGACGGGAAGTTTATTGGAACTCTGGACAGGAGTGAGGGGATAAGCACAATAGATATTCCGCAAAGCAGTGAACAGTTACCCGTCCTGGAAATATTGGCAGAGGGTATGGGGCGTATTAACTTTGGTGAGCATATTATTGACAGAAAAGGAATTACTGACAGGGTTACTCTTAATGGCATGACCTTGATGAACTGGGAGGTCTGTAATCTTCCTATGGACGATAAATTCATATACAACCTCAGATCCTCATCAAGACATCCCGGTAAACGTGGTATGTTTTTCAGAGGCAATTTTTTCATTACCGTAGGCGGGGACACCTTTTTCGATCTTTCAGATTTCAAAAAAGGAGTTGTATGGGTCAATGGGCACAACCTGGGCCGTTTTTGGGAGAAAGGCCCCCAGAAACGTTTCTACTGCCCGGCATCATGGATGAGGGACGGTTCAAATGAACTGTTGATTTTCGACCTTCTTAAAACTGAGCCAGGGATCGTGACAGGCAAAAAGACTATGGAGTGACCTTTATACCAGGATTTTGGTGGTCAGGTTTGTAATGCTCGTCGTTATGGCATTGAAAGGCTGACCATCCCTGGTCATATCCTGCTCCACGATCATATATTTCATGCCTGCAATATCTTTTGCTGCAAGAATTTCCCTGAAGTTGATGACGCCCTCACCCACAGGGGCAAAATCATCCTCACCGACAGTTGTGTAATAAGGTTCTTCAATCGTATACATGTCCTTCATGTGGAACAGCTGGAACCAGCCTGGATATTTGTTGAAGATCCCGACAATATCCTGACCTGCCTTTGATGCCCAGAAAGTGTCTATTTCCATGGTAACCAGCTCCTTATTCAGCTCAGCAAGCATTATGTCAAAATAAGGTATCTTACCTTCCACGGTGTCGAACTCAAAATTGTGATTGTGATAACCGAACTGGATACCAAACTCCTTCATTATCTCACCAACCTTATTCCAGTCGGCGACCATTTTCTGGTAACTGGCAACTGTTGTCCTGGCTTCTTCAACTACCCATGGCTGAATGCAGTACTTAACTCCAAGTTTAGCATGATCTTCCGCCATCTTTCTGGCATTTTCGAGGGTGATTCCTTCAGCCTCGACCTGGGTATGGCTGCTTAGTATTTCCATATCCAGATCATTTACGATTTGTTTGAATTCGGCGGGTTCGTACCCATAGAATTTGCCATCGGCATAACCTGCAAGTTCAACATATTTGTACCCTGCATCTGAAACCTTTTTCAGAGAGCCCAGAGGATCGGAAGCCATTGCATCCCGGATAGTGTAAAGCTGCAGTCCTATACCGTATGTTTTGGGATCAACTGCCTGAGTATCTGTTCCGGCCTTGCGTTTTTTCCCGGTGTTTTTACATGCCGGGTTGGAAATCATTATCGCTCCAAGCGCTCCGGCAGCGGATATTCGCAAGAAATCTCTTCTCGAATGTGCTCTTTTCATAGTTGAAGATTTATTTGATTAAAGTTGAAATAATTTAATTATGGCTTAAAGCCCTTCTCTCTTTTTTGCATAAATTACAAATTTATAAAGATAATGATACAATTACTTTATTAAAACCTGAATAAAGCCTAAAACAACAGCCAATGAAAACAAACTATGTTTCCCGCCGAAATTTTCTTCACAAATCGGCCTTCGCCGCCGGAATGGTCCCTTTTGGCCTGTCATCTGGCAATTCTGTTTTCAGAAGATCGCCAGAAGAGAAAACCCGGCATGATGTATGGGTGGCTGGAGTATCCCAGATGGGGATAAGAGCCAAAACACCTGAATTGATGGTTGAAAAAGTATTAAACGTCCTTGAAAGGATTGTTATTTATAAGCCTGATTTTGTCTGCATGCCTGAGACTTTTCCATTTGTCTACATTGAATCAAATCCTGCCATGCCTGAAATGGTGGCTATTTCAGAAAAGGTACTTGAACAGTTCAGCAATTTTTCTTCTGCGAACAGGTGCTATACTGTATGCCCGGTATTCACTGCAGCAGGAGGCAGAGTTTTCAATTCAGCCGTAGTATTTGACAGAACGGGCAAGCGTATTGGCCAGTATGACAAGATCCATGAAACAGTAGGGATGATCAGGGACGGGATAACATGCGGAGCTTTGTTTCAGCCTGTTATCCAGACTGAATTCGGACCTGTAGGGATACAGATCTGTTACGATATAAACTGGGATGACGGATGGCGAATGCTTCAGAACCAGCGGGCAGAGATCATCTTCTGGTGTTCTGCATTTGACGGGGGAGAGCAGCTTAACATGAAGGCATTGCAATATAAATGCTTTGTCGCATCCTCCACTAACAAAAACACCTCAAAACTATGCGATATTTCGGGGGTAACGCTTGCAAAAACAGGAATCTGGGATCCTAATTTCTATTGCGGCCGGATAAATATGGAAAAAATATTTCTGCCAACATGGGAATCATTATCTGTCATTGCAGCAGTTGAATCTAAATATGGACGACAGGTCCGGATAACAACATTCCATGAAGAAGAATGGACTATTATAGAATGCCTGTCACCGGATCTCTGCATAAGTGACCTTAAAAAGGAATTCGGCCTGAAATCACATACGGATAATCTGAGAGCTGCCGAGATTATTCAGAACAAGTCACGTATCTGATTTTTTACTGCCTTAAGATAACTATTACATATTCTGAAAAATCCTTTATTGAAACAATGAAGAAAAAAATTGACCGAAGAAGATTTATCTCCGATACTTCATTTTCAGCCGCAGCAATAATGCTGGGTTGTAAAATCTCAGGCTGCAGACAGGAAAATTCATCTGCTGCTGAGTATGATGTAATGAAGGAAGTTCTTAAATACAAAAAAATCGATGCTCACTGTCATCCCGAAGCAGACCTGGGAAAACAGACAGATATTGCCGACAGGCTCGGAATATCCTGGATGCAGATCTCAAAGCCTGTAACCAATTTCTCCGGAACCGAGCCGGAAGGCCCGGAGGAGGTCAGGCGGAACAACGATGCTGTTCTGAATGCCATGAGGCAATACCCTGACAGGTTTATTGGATTTTTTACTCTTAACCCCGTTTACGGTAAGGAATCACTCGAAGAGATAAAACGATGTGCCGACCTTGGAATGGTTGGTTATAAGGGCTATACCCAGGTCAAGGTAAATGACCCTCTTTACTACCCGATAATTGAAAAACTCATCGATCTGAAAATGATAGTCTATATGCACACCTTCTGTCAGCTCGGGATGGGAGGATACAGGATGAAGTATGACACGGGAAGATTCCCGAACACAACTCTCCCGGAAGATATGGTTGAAGCGGCTGCGCGTTATCCCGAGGCAACATTTCATTTTGCACATATCGGTGGCGGCGGTGACTGGGAATACGAATGCAAGATGCTCAGTAAATCCCCGAACATTTATGTCGACACCGGAGGAAGCAACAATGAAGAAAATATGATTGATTTTGCCATTAAATATCTGGGAGAGGACAGGATCTTTTTTGGTACAGACAACTGCTATCACCACGGTGTTGGCAAAATTCTTTCATCAAATGCCACCGATGCCCAGAAACGGAAGATATTTTTAGAAAATTACAACAATGTCCTTAGGAAAGGAGGTTATCATGTTGCTTGATATAAACGCCTATGTCGGGCACTGGCCCTTCAAACAGCTTCAGAACAATACCTGTCTGAAGCTTCTTGACAGGATGAACAGATTTGGGGTAGATGTGTCTGTAATAAGCAATATAAACGGAATTTTTTACAAGAACACCCAGTCGGCAAATGAAGAATTATATGACGAGATCAGATCAGACTCAAGGTTCAGACAGCGTTTCATCCCTTTTGCAGTTATCAATCCTCTTTATGCGGGATGGAGAGATGATCTTGAGACCTGTGCCGGAAAAATGGGAATGAAAGGGGTGCGTTTTTATCCACAGTACCATGATTACGGTATGTCGGATCCTCTGCTTATTGAGGCAGTGAAACTTTCGCGTGACCTTGGACTGCCGGTTGCTTTTGATATACGTATGGTTGACAGCAGACAACGGTCATGGCTTGATATCCCATTGTTCGACTATAATGCCGAAATAAAAAAAGATATCATAACAAAAGAGTGGAGTCTGAGGAATATTGTGCCGATAGTTGAAGCTGTGCCTGATGCAGGCTTTATAATCGTAAACCTTGCAAACAGCGTGGCTCTGGATGAGGATGATATGGACCTTTTCAGGAAATGCAATATTCTGTTCGATACTTCGGGAAGAGCACTTCGTGGCGATGATTCGCTTTCTGAAATGCTCACAGGATTTGGAAGGGAAAAATTTGCATTCGGATCCCACTTCCCTTTTCTTGACTATATTACGGGACGGTTACGTATTGAGTCGATGAACGACTCTGAAGCTGATGCGCATACAAAAGAACTGATCAGGTCAGGCAACGCACTGCGGTTCCTTGGTCTGTCAGGGTAATAATACAGAATTTTTTGACCATAATGTCAATAACCGGACAGATCCTTTTATTTAGATATTCTTTGCAGTATGGGGAGGTAGAAAGAATGTGGTGGTTACACAACCGCTGCAAAAATCAGTTAATGCCGTAAAAATCAGTGCTCCCGTACTAACAGGGTTGTCAGGACAGGTGCCTGGGGTGTGAAATGGAATAAATAATTCAGATGCATAATATTCTTGAAATAAAAATTTAAAAACCTGAAAAACCGCCACAATATGAAATTAAACGCTTATAGTCTTTTAGTTGTGCTGATAATTGCACTTGCATCATCGTGTTCGTCAGATGGAAGCAGAAGAAAGAAAGATGCAGAACTTGCAGAAAAAATAAAGAATGATGACTACTTTGCTTTCACCAGGCAGAAAGCCCTGGAGATAATTAAAACAGGCTTCAATGCCGGTGATGGCTACCGGGAGGTGTGGATACGTGATTATAACACTTTTATCGAACTGTCGGCTGAGGTTTTTCCCCCCGAAGAGCTTAGGGAGAATCTCCTCGTCTTCTTCCGGATGCAGGGTGACGACGGCAATATTATTGACGGATTTACACCGGCAGAACAGATAGGAGAGGATAAAACAGATTTCATATATCATGAACTGGAGCCCCGTTACGCAGGTCATAAGAATACAGTGGAAACCGACCAGGAATCGTCACTGGTGCAGACAGTTTACAAATACATAAAAATCACCGGCGATTATGCTATCCTTGATCAGGTAATTGGCGGAAAAAGTGTTGCTTCGAGGCTTGCCGATGCTATGGACTTTCTTCTGAACCAAAGGTTCAATAAGGAATACGGGCTGATAATCGGTGCAACAACAGCCGACTGGGGCGATGTTCAGCCTGAACATGGCTGGGGAGTAGATATTGATGAAAATACTCATCCGGCAATTGATATTTATGACAATGCTATGTTCATTATTGCTCTTGATAACCTGATGGAAATTATACCTGAAACCAGGGAGAAGTTTGATACTGTGAGGAGATCATTGGCAGAAAACTGCAGAAAGCATCTCTGGGATGAGGAGAATCAGAAATTTGTGCCGCATATTTACCTGGAAAGGGGTTCGCCGTTTCCAGCGGATTTTGATGAAAATCAGATATTCTATTTCGGAGGTACAGCCGTAGCCATTGAAGCAGGCCTGCTCAGCAGGGATGAGGTCCTGTCCTCTCTCAACGAGATGGTAAGAAGGGTTAAACTTGCAGGGGCTGCATCCATCGGACTTACCCTTTACCCTCCTTATCCGGAAGGTTTTTTTGCCAATAAAATCATGAATCCTGAATACAGTTATCAGAATGGTGGTGACTGGACCTGGTTTGGGGGTCGCATGATACAGCAGCTTATAAGATACGGATATGTCAGGGAAGCATATGAGCAGATTACCCCGATGGTCAGAAGAGTAAAGGATAATGATGGGTTTTTTGAGTGGTACTCAATCGATAACGAACCCCGTGGATCAGGAACATTCAGAGGTGAAGCGGGGGTGCTGTTTAAGGCAATAAAGATGTTCGAAGACTGGAGCAGTGAAGTATTGGGCAAATAGCGGGCTTGATAATTGCAACTCCGTTACTGATCATTTACTTTGCGCCGTCAATGTCCTGTTTTAAATTTTTTGTTTGTTTTATCGGCTTATAATCAACATTCTCTATTTTTAATACGACCGGATTTGGCCATCGGTTATTGGTATAGAGCCTGTGGCCGTTTACCGCACTGATCAACAGGCCTACAGGGGTTGTGCTTACATAGATTGCCGCGTCATAGCCGGGCCTGTATTCCACCAGTTCACTTGCATACCCTAGAATACTGACCTTTGTTTCCCCTGAACCCTGCAAGGTTTTGAAGACAAACTCCTTGCGTTCGCCATACTTCCATTCGTCGCCCGCAGGGACAAATGCATATACAGTGTTATTCTCTTTTGCTTGCGTAAACCATATGTCTTTTTCCCTGATCGTTTCCCACGGCCGTATCATGTGAATCCCTTCCTGGTTAACCAGATTCCACAAAGCAACCTCCCGAAGCAGGGCCTCCTGCTCTATCTGTATCTCACCGTTGGGCTTAGGTCCTACATTTAGTAAAAGATTGCCACCTTTTGCCCGGATCTCAATAAGCATGTTGATTATTTCAGTTCCCGTTTTGTGCGGATCGTTGGTTGGTTTATACTGCCAGTCAGTGCCCATCGTGAAACAGGCCTCCCATGGACCTGGCATTGGTTTATCAGGCAGACCCTGTTCCGGGGTCTTCATTTGCCCCCGGGTTATGACAATATCCGGATTAAGTTCCCAGGCATACTCTTTCAGGCCTTCTTCGGGACCGTCAATGAACAGGATGTCTAAAGGCCCGTAATTTGTCAGTAATTCTTTTAGCTGGGCCTTGTCAAAGGCCATCAGTTCGGGATTGTTTGCGGGAAAGTGTAAGGGATGCTGCAGCCTGCCTACAGGAATATTCTGTCTGTAAAAGAAATGAAAATCCTCAGGCGAGAAATACAGACCTGTGGCCAGGCCCTGTTTCCTGAAGGCGCTGAGGACTTCTTTTAAGATATCCTGTTTGAAAGGAGTATGCATAATTCCGAATTCAGTGGTCTTCGTATCCCACATGCAGAATCCCGAATGATGTTTGGCTGTAAAAACAACATATTTCATTCCGGCAAGTTTTGCAAGCGTTGCCCAGTCTTCGGGGTCAAATTTCTTGGGATTGAAAGATCGCGGCAGGTCTGAGATGAAACGTTCAAGGTAATCATCAGAGGCGCCGGCCATGGAATGGCTTATTACAGCTCCCACCTGAGAATCCATGCTCCAGTGGATGAACATGCCGAATCCCATATCCATAAACCACTGTTCCCGTTCAGGTTTATTGGAATTTTGCTGTCCGTGAAGAATAATGATATTTACCGACAGTGATACGATCAGAACCAGCGATACGTGCTTTTTCATATGGAATATTTTTTTATCTTTATTTTTATTGTAATTACAGATGCAGGTAAAACATTTTAAGAAGCAAGAACTCTTTTATCGGTTCGTGAAGATAGTGAATTTAATTTTTTCCTGTCAACTCCTGAATAATAAGCATCCACTATGAATTATAAAACAGTCGCCGTAACTCTTTTTCTTCTGGTCCCCGGGATATTGAGTGCCCGGAAGGAAGTAAAAATAAACTATTACCAGCCCTGGCAATATGAAAAGCGGGGTGAACAGATCGTCATAAAAGCCTGGCTTGACAAAGAAGAAATTGAGAACTGTTTTTCTGTTTCTCTTAACGGGATGAATATCGGTTATACGATCACGGAAGCAGGAGATGCTGAACTTTTTCTTCCTCTTGCCGGTAAGCCGGGGGAAATGATCTTCCGGACAGGATCGGGATCTGAAAGAAAGATCCTCTCGAAGCAGATCTTCGTGCCGCTTGTGCCATCCGACTGGGGATATTTTGGAAAGGGTACTATCCATATAATCTGTTCTTCTCATCAGGATATAGCCTGGATGAATACTCCTGATTCATGCCGCCATGAACGTATTCACGACATAATCATTCCGGCTCTTGATCTTATTGACCGGAATCCTGATTTTAAGTTTGAGATGGAACAGACCCTCAACCTCATGGAGTTACTCGAAGAAGTTCCTTCGGAAAGGCAACGGGTAATTGATGCGTTCAGGTCAGGACAGTTTACATGGGGGGCAACATTTAACCAACCATACGAAGGACTCGAATCAGGCGAACAGCTGGTAAGGCAGGCATATCTGGGACGGAAATGGATAAAGGAAAACCTTCCCGGGATGGACGCCCTTGCAGCTTATAATATAGATGTTCCGGGAAGATCCCTTCAGGTTCCCCAGATTCTTGAAAAGGCCGGGATCAAATATCTTGTTGTCAGCCGGATGAAGGAAGGATTTTATAACTGGGCCAGTCCTGATGGTTCTGAAATATTCACATACAGTCCCGGTAATTATGGGTGGTCACTTCTGGTGTACAGATATTTTGAAGACGATGCAATAACTGCACTTCAAAAGTTAAGCAAGGTGCTGATCCAGTGGGGTGATTATTACGCGAACCGTGAAATACCTCCTCACTATGCAATTGTTATAAGCACAGACGCTGGAGGGCCAAAAGATTACAGCAATATTATCAGTGACTGGAACTATATAGCCAGGAACAGCGGATTCGACATTCCATTGGTGAAACATTCAACAGCTGAAGAATTTCTGGAAGAGGTAAATGTTCCCGGAACAAAGTTTGACAGGATCAGCGGAGAGAGACCAAACCTTTGGCTCTATATCCACGGGCCGGCACACTATCAGGCCATCAAAGCAAAGAAGGCAGCTGCTGTCAGCCTGCCTGCAGCTGAGATGTTTTCTTCCGTTTACGGCATCCTTAAAAAGGATATGTCCCGTTATCCTGCAGCTGAATTAAATGAGGGATGGTACAAATCAATCTACCCCGATCACGGCTGGGGGGGCAAGTACGGAGAAATAACTGACAGCATATTCAGATTGTCGCTGGAGCAGGCAAATGAGACCGGTGAAAGAATACTGAATAATTCACTTCAGGCAATTTCATCTGAGATAAATACAGGAAAACCACGAAGCTTAATTGTTTTCAACGGACTTGCAAAGGTACGTGAGGGAGTTGCCATGGCAGATATTTCTACTTTAAAAGAGGATAACTGGGCAGCTGCAGATCTGAACGGAAAAGTATTCCCCTCACAGGTGTCATGGAAGGGAAACAGACGGCTTCTTTTTTTTGATACAGGAAGTATACCTTCTGCGGGATACAAGACTTTTTTCATTAAAAAGCAACCCGTAATGGTAAACAATGAGATAAATACCGGAAGCAACTTTTGTGAGAACAGGTTTTATTATATGAAGTTAGGGCCGGGAGGAATTACCAGTCTCTTTGACAAGGATCTTGGTCTTGAGGTACTGAACACATCAAAATTTAATGGTGGAGATCTGATCAGCATGGGTTATAACGGTAACGGAGCCGGCGAATTTGTTCAGGTTACAACCCCGAATATGGAAGAATTCGAGACACTGAGCATGAAGGACAACACCTGGTTGCTGGTTGAAAGCGGTCCTGTGTTTTCAGTATTCGAATCAGGTTATGTTCTCCGTAATTTCACTGTCACCCAGAGAATAACAATTTACCATAACCGGAAAAGGATCGATTTCGAGTACGACATTCCCGATTGGCCAGGTGAACACAACCGGCAGCTCAGGGTCGCATTCCCTCTTCAGATGAGAGACTCCCACGTCACTTATGATGTTCCAATGGGTGTTGTTAATGTTGGCAGAGACGAGTTAAAAACAGCTCCGGGAGGATGGGCGTGGGGTGGTACTTACCGCCAGGTGCCTGAAGAAATATATCCCAGGGAAATAGAAAATTTTATCTCGGCAAGCAGCCATCTTTTTGGAGCCACCCTTTCGACCAACCTGGCAGTGGCAGACTGGATTGATCCTACACGGGAATCGGCAGATCATACGGTACTTCAGGGTATACTTCTGTCATCGCACAAAAGCTGTCACGGAGAGGGCAACTGGTATCATCAGAAAGGCAGCCATCAGTTCAGGTTATCATTTACCTCACACAATCCGGGATGGAAGAACGGATACCATTTTGGAGTGGAGGGGAACCATCCTTTTTATACTGTTTTTAAAGAAAAAGCGCAAAAAGGAGAACTTCCGGACGAAAAGAGCTTTATTTCTGTATCTTCTCCGTTTATCCGGGTTACTGCATTGAAAAAATGCGATACTGACGACAGCCTCATATTAAGAATGACAGAAATGGAGGGGACCGACAAGGATATTGATCTTAAATTGTGGTTTCCTGCAAAATCGCTGATAAGAACAAATCTGATAGAAGAAGAGGAATTTGATACCGGAAAGGACGGCATGGGGTTTAAGATCAAAACAGGCAGAAATTCCATTGAGACTTATAAGATCAGACCATGAACCGATATTTTATGTGACCTGAAAAACAGAATGTCTGATTTTGACCGACACAGTTTTCTTGATGGAAATTGCCTCACTGGCAGTAAATTAAGTAATTTTCTAATAATTAAATAATAACCTGTCATGAAAAAACAATCTTTTAACCGCCGGCAGTTTATTAAATCGACTGCTGCATTTGCCGCTCTCGGAGTAATAGGATCACGTTGCGGCACCAGGCCTGAAGCTGATATTGATGCAAGTTCAATCCCGCGATGGAGGGGATTTAATCTGCTTGAGAAGTTTATAGTTACCAGCAGTAATGATCCCTTTAAGGAGTCAGATTTTGAAATGAT
>Ga0334882_1002616_pt1 | contig 17957 bp, 12 predicted proteins | sample GraSluR1_MG_5_FD_207226 | JGI IMG/M metagenome (GOLD analysis project Ga0334882, IMG submission 207226) | Sludge microbial communities from methane-producing bioreactor in Wageningen University, Netherlands - Granular Sludge_15_04-R1 | ecosystem: Engineered > Bioreactor > Anaerobic >...
TTTGAAGAGCTGTAATTCCGTCTTTTGTTCCTGCAACCTTGAAATCCATATCTCCACCAAAATCCTCAAGACCTTGGATGTCGCTTAAAATTCGATATTTGGATTTGTCATTTTTGTCCATCATAAGCCCCATTGCGATTGCTGAAACTGGCTTTTTGATTGGAACTCCAGCTGTCATTAAAGATAGTGTAGAACCACAAACAGAAGCCATCGAGCTTGAACCGTTACATCTAATTATCTCTGAAACAAGCCATAAAGTGTAAGGGAATTCTTCTTTTGTTGGAAGAACTGGAAGAAGTGCTCTTTCAGCTAAATCTCCGTGGCCAATATCTCTTCGGCTTGGGCCTCTTAAAGGCTTAATTTCGCCAACTGCGTAAGGAGGAAATCGATAATGATGGAAATATGTTCTAGATTCTTCTTCGTCCATTGTTTCGATAATTTGGGCATCTCCAGGGCCTCCAAGAGTTGTAATTGTTAAGGCTGTTGTTTCTCCTCTTTGGAAAATTGCAGAACCATGTACTCTAGGCAAAACATCTAATTGGACAGAAATTGGACGAATTTCATCAACTTTTCTTCCATCTATTCTTTCTCCTTTTTCAAGAACATTTTTTCTCATATTTGCTTCGATCTTTTCAGTTAAAAAGCTTTTTAAATCTGATTTTGTGAAAATTTCTTCTTCAAGCTCTTTAGCATATTTTTCAAAAAGTTTTTCTTCGATTTCATGAATTTTTTTCTTAACATCCATTTTTGTTTTCCCTTTGACCTCTTCTAGCATCACTGCTGAAACAGTTTCTTCAACTGCTTTTTTTGCTTCTTCATTTTTTTCTGCAACGCTAAGAGAAATTTCTGGAATATCCATGTCTTTTACAAAATCCAATTGAAGTTGGCAGATTTTTTTGATTTGCTCATGAGCAAGGCTTAAAGCCTCAAGCATCTGATCTTCAGAAATTTCTGAAGATGCACATTCGACCATTGTAATTGCGTCAAGAGTTCCTGCTACTGTCAGATTTAATCGACCTGTTTTGATATCTTCATCGTTTGGGTTGATAATCAATTTATCATCTTTAAAACCCATTCTAACTGCTCCTATAGGCCCTTCAAAAGGTGCTCCTGAAAGCATTAAAGCTGTCGAGGCTGCATTTATTGCTGTTGTTGCAGGATCTACATCTTTTTCTACAGAAAGAGTTGAACAAATTAATTGCACTTCATTTGTAGTTCCTTTGGGAAATAAGGGACGAATTGGTCTATCGATAAGTCTTGAGGTAAGAACTGCTTTTTCTGAAGGTCGGCCTTCTCTTTTTACGAATCTTGAACCTTTAATTTTTCCGCTTGCATACATATTTTCTTCAAAATCAACTGTGAGTGGGAAAAAATCTTGGCCCTCTCTTCCGACTTCGCTAATTAAAGCATTTGCCATAATTACTGTATCTCCGAGGCTTACTGTTGCGTAGCCATTTGCGTATGTTATTAGTGGGGTGTTTGAAATTTTGAACTCTTTCCCCATGAGTTCCATTTGCAGAGTCTTTGCTTGCATATTTAAATTGTTAAATAGATATGATAAAAAAACCTTTAAATAAGGTTCTTTTGAGTTTTTGTTTTAAATTATTTTTGTTTTATAAGAAGACAAGCTCAAAAGAATGCCTTTATTCTCTCAAAGCCTGTCTTCTTGTTTTAGCCAAATTTTCAAAGTCCGTTAAATTATTTTCTTAGCTTCAATTCTTCGATAATTCTAGAATATTCGTCTTTTTGGTGATATTTCAAGTAATTTAAATTTTTTCTTCTTTTTCCAACAAGTTTTAAAAGTCCTTTTCTTGAATGAACATCTTTTGGATGTTCTTCTAAATGACTTGCCAATAAATTAATCCTTTCTGTAAGAATCGCAACTTGTACCTGTGCAGAACCCGTATCTTTTGGATGAGTTCCGTATTTTTGCATAATTGTCTTTTTTTGTACTCTTTTTGTTGATGCCATATTTATTGGATTAACTTGTTTTTTATTACGAAAATAATTTTACTATCAACAGACTACTTAATCAAGCGAAAATTTAAGCTAGCCTAATTTAATAGTTCTATTGTGGTTTGACTTTGTTTGATGAGTTTATAATACTTCCCTTATGAATTATAAAAACTTAATTGCAGAAGCATGGGAGAGCACTCAAAAAGAGAGAGGACTAATCATTTGGTATGGCTTTATTCCTTCAATTTTGACCACAACATTTGGTTTCTTCTATATGGCCTATCAATTTATGGCATTCAAAAAATCTCATCTTTTTGATAATGCTGATGAAAGTTTTATGATGGAGCTTTCAAAGTTTTTTTTAAATTTTTTTACTAATCATAGTTCTTGGACTATTCCAATTATTATTTTAATCATTTTTTCTGTCGTTTTTTATCTTCTTTATCCCACCCTTGCAAAAGCTTCAGCAATACAAGCGATTTCTAGAAGAAGAAACGGACAAAGTGCTGGCCCTGCTGTTGGTTTAAAATATGGTTTAATTTCATTTTTACCATTGTTTGAATACCACTTGATTATAAAAACTTTTTCGTTTTTTGCGATTTTAATCGAAATTGCATTTGCCTTAAGAAATTTACCGATAGAGCTTTTTGAGCTTCTACTTCCCGTTTTAATACTTGTGTTATTTATTGGACTTGGGCTTACTTTGTTTCTAACTTTTACAGATTTTTATATTATTATTGATAAAAAATCAGTTGTGTCTTCAATGAAAAAATCCTCAGTGCTTGTATGGATGAACTGGAGAGAAACTCTTCTAATCACTATTCTTATGATGATAATTGGTGTTAGAATTATCATTCAAGCAATTATGGTTTTTATAATTCCAATGCTGATAATTGGAGCAACTGCATATATGACAACGGTTATTATGCCTAGCATAAGTATTTTTCTAGGAATTCTTTCTGGACTAATAGCGCTAGTAATTGCGGCATATTTAAATGGAATTGTTGATATTTTCTCCTATACCGTATGGACTTATTCATTTTTGGATTTAAGTTCTGAAAAAGAAATTAGCCCTAGAGAAATAATCGAAAAAAATTAAAACAAAAACATTTTGAATAAAAAATATATCAAACTTATTGATAAAAATACTTTCATATACTGATTTGATTTGTTTTTTTGCGTTTTCATAACTGCATTTTTGTTTTTTTCAAGAACTTTTTGAAGACTGAATACGGGCAAAACTTTATTTATAACAATATATAATATGAAGAAAATAAATACATCAAAATATCTAAAACTTACTGCACCTAAAGCTCTTGATAAATAGATTGATATACCGCTCAAAACTATTAAATGTCCTAACTGATCTAATAAAAACGAATTTACTCGAATTTTTGATTTTTTTTCAAAGTTTATTTTAGCTAAATCAATTAAATAATGAGAAATTGATATTAGAAGAAGGACTCCAATCAATTGTTTTAAAGATATTTGCAAAAATATTGTAAGAATAAAAAAACTTATAATAAAATGAATGACTGTATGGAGGAAAATCCCTTTTTGAGTTCTTTTTTTATACTGAATAAGTGCAAGACTTTGAAAGACAAAGTCTCCCAATAAATGGGCAAATAATAAGTATATAAAAATCATTTTTATTTTTTAGATAAATTGTCGTCTGTTCTTTTTACTACTGCCAAACTTATTTGTTCTGCTAGTGCATGATTTGACGAGAGTAAGTTTTTAAAATCATCTTTGCTTAAAATGAAAATTTCACTATCAAGAAGTGTTTTTGCTGAGGCATTTCTTTTTTCATTATTAACTAATGCCATTTCTCCAAAAAAACCATTATCATTTATTACTGCAACTCTTTTCAACTCTTCTTCTTTACTAATTGGTGGATGAAAAATTTCAACAGATCCGTTTTTAATTATATACAAAGCATCACCCTGTTCCCCTTCTGCAAAAAGTTCATAATCTTTTGGGTAATACATTAAAATAATTCGTTCTAAAATTTCTTTATGATTTTGCTCATCCAAACCTTGAAAAAGTGGTATTTTGTGGAGAATTGGAAGTAAAATTTTGATATCTGCATCGTTTATTGGCATTTGTTTGTTTTAAAAATTATTATGATATTTTATCATATTTTGCTGAAAATGCAAAATTTAAATGTTTTGACCGAGCCATTTTTTGCACAAATATGTTCTAAATAAAATCCCATATAAAGGACATTTATATTTAGAAAAAAAACTTAAAGCTTTTTCTATTTCTTTGTGTTGACATAAGCTCTTTTTTGTGTCATAATTTAGTGTAAAAATAAAAATATTATGAATTTATTCTCAAAATACAAAGGATTATTTCTGTCATCGCTTTCTATTATTGTTGTTTCAATAGCAATTTTGCTCCTATTTGCATCTGCTAGCGAAGAAACAATAAAAAATGTTCACAGTAATGTTTCTGGGATTAGCTCGATTGTTAATGAAATAAATTTTTATGATTATTTAGAAGAAGATGAAAACATTTGGTTTGTCACAAGTGTTTCTGGACTTTACTTAGAAGTTTCTGACTCATATTTAGAACTACTTGGGAAAAAAGTAGAGGAAATTAAAGAAGAATTATTGTTTTCAAATATAAATGCGAAAGATCTTCCTGCTATTATGTCTGAAAATTCAAAATTACTACTTGAGGCAAAAAAGGTTGAAGGTCTTGGCCCTTATAGAATGCTAAAAAATGATGGAAGTGAAATACTTGTAATTTTTAAGGCTACTCCTGTTGTGAATAAGGAAAGTCAAAAAGTTTCACAAATTATTTTTTCTGTAAAAGATATTAGCAAGATTGTTGAAGAAACAAAGCTTGCCCTTTAGTTTATTGCAAATAAGAAAGAGATCAGCTAATATGCTTGTGATTATTGCTTTAAACTCTTTGAAAATGAATGAAAAAAAATATGATCATCAGTTAATCGAAAAGAAATGGAGAGAATACTGGAAGAAAAACCAATCTTACAATACGGATCTTAGTGAAAAAAAACGAAAGAAGTTTTATGGACTTGTGATGTTTCCATATCCTTCGGGAGATAAGCTACATCTTGGACATTGGTATAATTTTGGAATTGCAGACAGTGCTTTTAGATACAAAAAAATGCAAGGACTAAATGTTTTTGCTCCTTTTGGATATGATAGTTTTGGACTTCCTGCTGAAAACTACGCAATTAAGACTGGTGTTCATCCATCTGATACTACAGAGGAAAATATTAAAGTAATGACGAGACAAATCTCTGAAATTGGTGCAATTTATGACTTTGATAAAGAAGTTGTGACTTCAAGGCCAGATTATTATAAATGGACTCAATGGCTTTTTTTACAAATGTATAAAAATGGTCTTGCGTACCGAAAAAATGAACCTGCGAATTGGTGTCCTGATTGCCAAACTGTACTTGCAAATGAACAAGTTCAAGGTGGAAAATGTGATAGATGTGGGTCTGAAGTAACGAGAAAGATGCTTAATCAATGGGCTTTTAGGCTTTCTTCATACGCAGAAAAACTTTTAAATTACGAAGGACTTGATTGGCCTGAAAAGACTATAAAAATGCAGGAAAACTGGATTGGTAAGAGCTCTGGAGCTGAAATTGATTTTAAACTTTGCGATGATGAAGGAATTTTAACAGTTTATACAACTCGACCTGATACAATTTATAGTGTTAGTTTTGTATGTATTTCGCCAGAACATCCCCTTCTAGATGAGCTAATTGCAGGCACAAAATATGAAGAAGAAGTAAAAAAAGTTAGAGAAAAAATCAATAAACAGACTTTGATTGAAAGAACTTCTGCATGTGGTGATGATAAAATTGGCTGTTTTACTGGAAAATATGTCATAAATCCGATGACACAAGAAAAAATTCCGGTTTATATGGCAAATTTTGTTTTAATGTATGGAACTGGAGTGGTAATGGCTTGTGCGCATGATCAACGAGATTTTGAATTTGCTCGAAAATACGATATTCCGCTTAAATTTGTTATTTCGGAAAATGGTGAGAAAACTGATCCAAAAAACTTTGAAGGGGCATATACTGCAGACGGAATTTTGTTTGATTCTGGAGATTTTTCTGGGATGGAAAGTCGAGAGGCTTTGCCAAAAATGGTAAAAGCAATGGAAGGACTTGGAGTTGCACGGGCGACAGTTAATTACAAACTTCGAGATTGGCTTGTATCAAGGCAAAGATATTGGGGATCTCCGATTCCTATAATTTATTGTGATAAATGTGGTGAAGTTGCTGTTCCTGAAGAAGATTTACCGATTGAGCTTCCTAGAAATGTTGATTTTAAGCCGAGTGGTGATGGGTTATCCCCTCTTGCGAAAAGTGATGAGTTTGTAAATTGTAAATGTCCGAGTTGCGGAGGAGATGCCAAAAGAGAAGTTGATACTATGGATACTTTTGTTTGTTCTTCATGGTATTTTTTGAGATACCCTTGCAATAAACTAACTGATAAGCCTTTTGATAAAGATATTTTAAAACGATGGCTTCCAGTTGATTTATATATTGGAGGACCAGAACACGCTTGTATGCATTTGATTTATTCTCGCTTTGTGACTCATGTTTTGTATGATTTAGGTTTTATTGATTTTAAAGAACCGTTCAAAAAACTTGTACACCAAGGAATGATTACAAAAGACGGTGCAAAAATGAGTAAATCTAAAGGGAATACGGTTAGTCCTGATGAATTTGTCGAAAAATATGGTAGTGATGTGCTTAGAATGTATTTGATGTTTATGGGACCTTTTAGCGATGGAGGAGATTGGAATGATCATGGAATTGTTGGTTTAAGTAGGTTTGTTGAAAAATTTTATAAAGTGATTAACGAAGATAAAGAAATTTTGGACCGAAATGAGATGCAAAGAGGAATTCATAAGCTAATAAAAAAAGCTGGGGAAAATATTGAAAAAATGAATTTTAATACTGCAATTTCATCAATTATGGAATTTATTAATTTTGCTTTAAAGAACGGCATTGATAAATCCTCAAAAAAATATCTAATTCAACTTATTGCCCCAATTGCGCCTCATCTTGCTGAAGAATGCTACGAGTTGATTGGTGAAAACACGAGTGTATTTGAAAGTGTTTGGCCAAAGTTCGACAAAAAATTAGTTGTTGAATCTACTGTAAAAATTGGCGTTCAAGTAAATGGTAAAGTTCGAGCTGAAATTGAAATATCCTTAGATGAAAGCAAAGAAAGCGTACTTGAAAAAGCAAGATCTGATATAAAAGTTTCAAAATACTTAAACCAAGGTGAAGTAATTAAGGAAATCTTTGTTGCTGGTAAAATCGTTGGATTTGTAGTGAAATAAAAAAATGTGGGGGGAACGATATCCCCCCCTACTTGCCATCACTAGTTTTCTTCCATTTTTAGAAGTACTTGTAGTGAGGCTATGGCTTGCGAGATCTTTTCAAAACTTGCATTTCTCATTTGAAAAATGCATTTTCCAAATTTGTCTCGTAGCTCTATATTATTTTTTAAGAATTTTTCTTTGTCTCTCATCTGATCTTCTGCGGTTGAAATCAACCCCAAAAGGACAGTGTTTGCGACATCGAAGAAATCTTCTTCCCATATTACTTTCTCCATGCATCTCCACAAATCTATCTGGTCCTCCGAATGGCTTGCCTCCAGATAGGCAGTGAAAAGACGATTGAAAGCCTTGTTTCTCTTTGTTGACAAGTTTCTCACAATTACCTCCTAGTTTTTTGTGAGAGGGCTACTATCTTTTACAACAAGAGCGATAAATATGTCAAATATATTATTTTCAAATTTCATAGCAACCTTTCAAAAATTTGGTGTTATTGTATGTGTAAGTAAAAAAAAACTATGTTTTTAAATAATTGTCTCAAATATTTAAGTTTTTCCCTTTATAAAAATTTTTTAAGATTTGCAAAAAACGAAAAAATAGATTTAAAAGAAGAAGAGCAAATAGAAATAATTTCTGAATTTAAAGACAACAAAGAAGTCTTTTCAATAATTTATAATCATTATTTTGAAATGATTTTTAAATATTTGTTAAAACGAACAATGTCTTCCGAAACTGCATTTGATTTATGTGCAGACACTTTTGAAAAAGCATTTGCTTCTTTCCATAATTTTAAATGGCAAGGACATTCGATAAAAGTTTGGCTTTTTAGAATTGCAATAAATTCATTAAAAAACTATAGAAGAGAAAAACAGGTTTCAGCATTAGAAAATGTACCAGAGGGTCTTTCTGGGTTTTTTATAGATGCAAAAGAAGAATTGAAAGAGCTCGATATATTGCTTTTTGGAGATGAAAAACTTTCTAGTCTTTCTGATGCTATTGAAAGTTTAAATCCCAAATATAAAGAGATTATTTCATTATATTACTTTTCAAATATGTCTCAGAAAGAGATTTCTGAAACATTAAAGCTAAGCTTAAGCTCAGTAAAATCTTCGATGCACAGAGCGATAGAAAACTTAAGAAAAATTTTAATTCCTAAAAATAATTTAATATGAAAAAAAATTTTAAAATCGACAATGCTCCAGTCGAAAAATCAAAAAAATATTTATGGGCATATTTAAAAAACATAATTATGTTAAAAAAAACTCGAAGGATTTTTTCCTTTTTCACTCCATTTAAAATTTCACTTGGCTTTGCAACAGCTCTATTACTTATATTTGCAATAATTTTAAATCAAAATTTTTCATTTCTAAAAATCCCTTCAATTAGTAATCCAAATACTGTTTTTGCAAATTTTGAAATGCAAGCTCTAAATGAAGACAGCGCGGGCATTTCTCCAGATAGCGAATTTTTATTAAAAAGTTCTGAAGAAATTAGTGTGAATTTTTTAAAAGAAAACTTAAAGAAAAATTTTGATCAAGAAATTGAAATTGAAAAAATTGAAGATAATGAGTTTTTAATTAAAGCAAAAGAACCCCTCAATTCAAATACAATTGTAAATTTCCGAATTTCTTCTGCAATAGAAAACTTTAGCTTTTCATATCAAGTTAAAAATGACTTTAAAATCTTTTCAACGATTCCAGATAATTTTGCATCTTATGTTCCATTAAATACTGGTATTGAAATTAAATTTAATAATGAAAACTTTGATTTTGAAAATATTAAGAATTTTTTTGAAATAAGCCCTAAAACTGAAGGAAGATTTGAAAAACACGCTAGATCACTTGTTTTTATACCTAGTGATAAATTGAAAGAAAATACTATTTATACGGTTAAAATTAAGTCTGGAATAAAAATTATAAATAGTGATTTAAAACTTAATGAAGATAAAGTTTTTAGCTTTGAAACAAGTGGTGAAGAAAGTGATTATTACTCTGAATATGTTAAATTTGTTGAAAATACAATTGAAATTTTGCCAAACACAGATCCTGTTTTTCCCGTTTATTTAGGTCATTTAAAAGATGATAGAGATATTGAAGTAAATTTTTATAAATTTGAAAACGAAAAAGACTTTTTGAAAGCGTTTAAAGACATTAAAGAAATACCAAACTGGTCTTATTATTATAGAAATGTATTTAGACATGATACAAAAAACTTAAAAAACATTGCGACTTTAACTGCTAAAATTTACAAAAATAATTACCAAAATTATTTGTTTGTTCCTGACTTCCCTCTTGAAAAAGGATTTTATTTGATGGAAGTTTTAGATGATGAAAAAAACCAAGTTCTCATTCAATCAAGTGAACTTAGTGCAATGGCTTACTTATCACTTAGTGATTCGTTTATTTGGGTAAATAATTTAGTAACAAAAACTGGCTCAGAAAAAGCAAAAATCAAGTTTTTAGAAAATTCTAAAGAAGCTTTTACTGATGCCTCTGGTTTTTATAAATTTAAGACTCCAGAAAATTATAAAACTCTGAATAATGAAGATTATTTTTACTATGAAATATCTGATGATTTGGACAATAAAATCTACTTGGGTGTAAATCCAAGCTCAGCTGAAAATAAAAGTTTTGAATATAATGTTTCGGCAAATACTGATAAATCACTTTACCTTGCAAATGATAAAGTAAATATTTGGGGGTTTATAAATCAAAAAAACAATAAGTCTGTTGATAAATTAAATGTAAAAGTCTTTTATAATTATTTTAGTTTGTTTGACAGCTTTGAACTTTCGACAAGTGATGGTTTTTTTCAAGGAGAATACTTATTAAAAAACTCTCCTGTTGGTTATTATTACTTAGAGTTTTATGATGGAGATGATTTTGTTTTAAGAAAAAACTTTGAAGTCAAAAACTATGTAAAACCTGCTTATCAAATTACTATTGAGGCAGAAAAAAGAAATTATTTTGTAGGAGAAAAAATTAAATATTTTATAAATGCAAGTTATTTTGACGGAACTCCCCTTTCATATTCAGAGCTTGAATATAAATTTAACTTTGATGAAAGTACAAAGAAAAAACTATTTCTTGATGAAAATGGAAATGCAACAATCGAACAACTTGCTACTCTTTCAAATGATAATTTTGATAATTATTTTCACATAAAATCTTCTAACTTCATCGAAGTTTATTCACCAAAAGCTGAAGCTACTAATATTTCTGAAAACGAAACAAGCACAATTTTTGTTGCCAATGTTTATTTGGAAACAAAAACTTCACACAAAGATGGAATAGCCAAAATTGAAACTAAAGCTTCAAATGTTGATATAAATAATGCTGAAAAAAGTGAAGATATTTATGATTATTATTCTTTTATCGGAGCAGGTGTTTCTGGTCAAAAAATATCAGGAAAAATTACAAAAGTTGTTTTTGAAAAAGTAAAAAAAGGTGAAAGATATGATTTTATAAATAAAGTTGTCGTTGATGAATATGAATTAAACCGAAAAGAAATTCCTTTTGATAATTTTTCAATGACAACGGACAACTCTGGTAATGCAAGTTATGAATTTAAAATTGAAAAAGATGGTTTTTATGAAATTGAATTAACTAGTTTTGATAAAAATGGAGCAATTACTAAGTCTTCAAACACACTTTATGGAAACTTTAATCCTTATGAAGATTACAGCTATTTGCATTTAAAATTTTTAAAACAAGGCGACTTAGTTGAAAATGTTTCTTTTGATTTGAATGAGAAAATTGAAGTTGAAGTTTTTAATAATAATTCTTCCATAGAGCAAAGTACTGGTAAATTTATTTTCTTAGAATCTTTAAACGGACTAATGAATTATTCTTTTTCTGATAATTCAACATATTCTACAGTTTTTTCTGAAAAACATTTACCTAGTTTTTATATCTCTGCATTTTGGTTTGATGGGAAAAAAATACATCAAATTTATCCTCAAATGGTAAATTACAACACAACAAATAAGACCTTAAAAGTTGAAACGAAAGCTGATAAAGAAAGTTATTTACCTGGAGAAGAAGTAAATTTGAGCTTTAAAGTTTTAGATCATAACAACAAGGGTAGTTTTGCAGTATTAAATGTAAATATTATTGATGAAGCGTATTACAAAATTGCCTATGATAACAACTCAAATCCTTTAACGGATATTTATAATAATGTGACTGTTGGATCACTAGATTTGAGTGCAAGCCATCTTGGAATGGAGGACCAATTGCTAAAATCTGAAGCTGGACTTGGAGGTTGTTTTACAGAAGACACTTTAATCAAAATGGCTGACTTAAGCGATAAAAGAATTTCTGAAATAAATGTTGGAGATATTATTTTGACTAGAGAAAGCCCTTATTCAAAAAAACTTGTTGGAGCTAAAGTGGTAAATACCATGAAAGAGTATGTTGGAACATATTTGATTATAAATGATTTCCTTGAAATTACAGGAGAACACATTGTGTACTCAAATGGAGAATTTAAAGAGGCAAAAAATCTTTTGATTGGCGATGATCTTACAGATATAAATGGTCGATTAATTACAGTTCAATCTATTCAAACTGTTGTTAAAAATTCATGGGTTTACAACTTTGAGGTTGAGGGATTTCATACTTATTTTGCCAACGGAATTTATGTTCACAATGATAAAGGAGGCGGAATTAGAACAGATTTTAGAGATAGTGCTTTATTTAAACTAATAAAAACTGATTCTTCTGGAAACGCAAAAGTATCGTTCAAACTTCCTGACAACATAAGCTCTTTTAGAGTAAGTACTAGTGCTGTAAATTTGAAAAACCTAAGTGCGGGAATTGGAAGTTCTGAAATAATTGTTTCAAAACCACTCTTTGTGGATGCAGTTTTAAACAAACAGTATTCAATAAAAGATAAAGCCGAAATAATTGTTCGTACTTTTGGTTCTGCTTTAGAAAAAAATGAAGACATAAAATATGAAATTAGTTCTACAAAAGAAGGTTTTTTAAATAAAGAAACTTTTGATGGAAAATCTTTTTCTTCTAGTTATTTTAAAATTCCAGAATTTAAAGAAAAAGGTGTTTATGATTTAATAATTAAATCTTCAAACAATAATCATTCTGATGCTGTTAAATATAATTTTGAAGTAGTTTCTTCTCGTTTAAAAAGGTATATCTCCGAAATTCACACTGATCTTTCTAGTAGTACAGAAATTTTTCGATCAAATGATGGCATTACTGAAATAAGGCTTATAGATGACTTTAATGATACTTTATACAAAGAACTAATTACTCTTTATGGAAGTGATGGAGCAAGAATAGATCAAATTGTTTTGAAAAAAATGGCTTCAGATATTTTAGAAAAATATTTTGGTGAAAATTTTTATTTTAATGAGGAAATAGATTTGTTTATTTATCAAGATGATAATGATGGAGGTCTTAGTTTATTACCTTATTCTTCTTCTGATTTAGAACTTTCAGCAATGATGGCTATTATGGGAAATAAAACAGATAACTATTTTTCTTCCTATTTATTAAGCGAATATTTTTATAGTTTTCTTGATGATAAGGATGCAAATTTTGAAGAATACATTTTGGCGTTAACAGGGCTTTCTGGCTTGAATGAACCAGTTTTAAAAACATTAAAAGATCTTTCTAATGAAAAAGATTTAAAGTTTAGAGAACAAACACTTTTAGGTCTTTCTTTGGCAAAACTTGGTGATAAAAATTCAGCTTTATCTCTTTATAATAAAATTAAAAATAATTCAAAAATTAATGATTATGATAAAGCATTGTTTGCAATTTTTTCAGCTTATGTAGGTGATGATGAATATAAAAATATTTGGAGAAATGTTGAAGTAAAAGGTATTGAAGATGAAATACTAAACATCTTTAGACTTGGTCTTGTAAATTTTGGAATTGAAAATAATACAAAAACTGAGGGAAAAGTAGAAATAGCTTTTAATGGTGTTTCTCAGGTCTTTGAGTTTAAAAATGGAAACTTCAATCATTCTTTATATCTTGCGCCAAATGATAAGATTGAAATTAAATCAGTTAATGGAAATATTTCTTTAATTAGTTTTTTTGAAAAAGAAATTGATTCAAAAACATTCTTAAAAGATGAAGATATTCAAATAACTAGGAAATATTATGTTGATAATAAAGAAACAAATACCTTTAAAGAAGGTGATTTAGTAAAAATTGAAATTTATTTAAAATTAAATAAGGATTTTATATTCAATGGTTTTGAAGTAAGAGATATTGTCCCTTCTGGACTTTATCCAATCACTCAAAGTTTGTTTGGTATTCCTTATTTGCCTTATGGATTTGATTCAAAAATTATTTATCCGTTTAATATTGATGGACAAGTCGTTAAATTTAGTTTGGGATTTAACCCACATAATTTTGAAGAAAATAAAAGAGAATTTAAAACCCACTATTTTGCGAGAGTAGTAAATACTGGAACATTTTATGCAGAACCAGTTAGCGTAAGATCGTGGCATGATCCAAATATTCAAACAATTTCTAAAGAAGATTTTGTCGAGATAATTAAAAGATAATTTTATAGGGGCCTTGAATATTTAAAATTCTTGGCCTCTTTTTTGTGTTTTAAGTTTAAAAAGAATTATTTTTCAGAAAGTTTGATATTCATATCTTCATCAACTAGCGTTTTATCTCCATTCTCAATCTTTTCAATCAAATCAATCATTTTCATCGCAGGCAAATCGAATTGGCTTATTAACGAAAATTTGTTTTTTGCTTCAATTACGTTTTTGTTTTTAAAGAAATTTAGTCCTTCTAAATATGTGTTTATTATTTGAATTTCATCATTTTGCGATAATTTTTTACTAATTATTTCATAAACTTTTGTGGCCTCTGTTTTTCCCTTCAAGATCAACGAGCCAAGTTTTCTTATGTTGAAAAATTTTTGAATTTCTTCACTTGAATTTAAAATTTCAAAATTTGCTGAAACAATTGAAGTACTAAAAAACTTATTTACGCTTCCTTCCAGTCTTGATGCAGTATTAACAGTATCCCCCATTACTGTGTAATCGAAACGATTTACTGATCCGATATTTCCTACAATTGCTTCGCCAGTATTTATTCCCATTCTAAATTCAATCAATGGAAGGCCTTCTTTTGCCCATTTTTCATGTAATTTTTTTAATGCGTCTTTCATGTCGAGAGCACTTAAAAAAGCCCTAAGAACTTGATCTTTTTGTTCAAAAGGTGCTCCAAAAAATCCCATAATCGCATCCCCTTCGAATTTATCAAGAGTCCCGCCTCTTGACTTAATTATGCTTTCCATTACTGTAAAATATTCATTTAATTGTTTTACCCATTTTGAAATTTCGGTTTGTTCGCTTATTGTTGTGGAATTTTTAATGTCCATAAAAAACACCGTAACAATTCTTTTTTCCCCACCAAGCTTCACAATTTCTGGATTTTTACTTATTTTCTCAACAAGTTCTTCACTCACATATTTCGAAAATGCCGATTTTAGCTCCCTGCCTTGCTTGTCTGAGATGAAATATCGGTAGCCGAAGGAGAAAATGTAGGTGAGGGTGAGGGCGAGGAGTGGTTCTATAGTTTTTAGTAATAATCCATTTTGGTAAAATAGTTTTAGTAATAATAAAAATAACGGAATAGAAAGAACTGCAAATACGGCCGAATATCTTAGTTTTGTAAAATTTATCAATAATACTGATGCAGAAATTATTAAAAATACTAAAAATGCTAAAGATTTTGAACTTTGTTCAAATAAAAATTTTTCATCTAGGAGTGTTTGTAAAATATTTGCATGCACTTCAACTCCCGACATATAATGCTTATTACTTTTTGGTGTCAAAGCATAATCCTGTACTTCAAAAAAGCTTGTTAGACCGACAAATACTATCTTACCTTCAAATTCTTCTTTTGGCACTTCTCCTCTTAAAACATCAACAAATGATATTGTTTTATAGCCAAACGGCTCTGCAAAGTAGTTGATTAAGATTTCTCCTTCGCTATTAGTTGGAATGTTTTTATTTTGTCCTCCAATTTGAAGATACGCTTCATACGCTAAACTATTATATATTTGTCCATCCTTGCCTTTTTTTGTTAGTGAAGTTCTCCTATGTATGCCATCTTCGTCAGGTGTGGCTAGTGAAAAACCTGTATTTGCATTATCTGAAAAAATTTGATGAGGATTGTTTTGACTTTCATTGTTTAAAAATAATGAAACTAATAAAATGTTTTTTGAATCTTTTATTTTCTGTGCAAAAGAAAGGTCTTCCTCGTTTAAATCGCTATTTTTAAAAAAAATATCAAAAATTATTATTTTTGAATCTGTTTTGGAAAGTTGTTCTAACAAAGAAGAATAATACCCTCTTTTCCATGTTGAAAATCTGCCCAATATATCAACTGATTTTTCATCAATTCCAATAATAACGATGTCTTCTCTTGCCTCATTTCTTGTGTAAAGCCTATCGCTTAATTTTGAATTTAATGATTGTAATTGGGCTTTAAAAAGTAATGTGAAAAACGAATAAAGAAATATTATGAAAACGATTAAAAGTATTGTCGTTATCTTTTTATTTTTCAAAAGCTTCAACATTTTTGTATAATTATTTCATATAATTATACCATTATTTTTGCGCTTTTAACAGCTATTTATTCAACTTATTTTGTATCAATATCAATGCCATTACTACAAGTAAAACTTCTGTACTATTTGCGCTTTGTGGATTATTGAGTAAATTCATCACAGAACATGACTGATAATTTTCATTAGATCTTGTTTCGATGAATGTGCTTTCTGCTTCATCAATAAATTCTTGTGTATTTAATATTGGTTCTCCATCTTCTGTTGTTAGTGTTAGTTGTCCTTCTGGTGTGATTTTTGCATATTTTGAAATATAGTGATTGACTCTATTTACTTCCAACAAGTGAATAGGCGCTGATTGTTCTAAGCCGGGAGATTTTATTTTCCCAATTGTGACTCCTTGAAATTCTACCTCTAAATGCCCGTCTCCTTTTACAACATATATGGAAATATTTTCTGGATTTTGTGGCTGATTATCAACATAAGCAGCGATTGCTCCGTTTGTGTGTAAACGAAGATCCTCAACATGTATTTCTCTGTCCATAAAAGTAATGCCTTTTGGCACTTCAACTTGATCAAGTGATTTTGTGTAAATAAGAATTTGAAAACCAGTTTCTGGATCTAAAACTCTAAAATTTAAGCCATCGTGGATTTGTCTTCCTACTATCTTAACAATTGTTTCAATATCTCTATTTTCCACATCAGTTGTAATGTATTCGCAAGAACCATTAAAAGTTGGGCCATCTTTGTTTATAGGCATTTCTGGAGCACAATTTGTTGGGCTATTTAATAGATCCAATGCTCTTTTGCCGACTTCTGTGTAGAGGTTTTGATCTGCATCTTTAATTGTTGCTTCGTTTGTCCCCCCCTCGGTTTCATTGTCGTCTGTGTCTTGAATGTTTATTTCTTTTAAGTCTGTCATCTTTTGTTATTTATTTAATATTCAACGATTAGTTATTTTATATATTTAAAGCTAAAAGTCTATGTTTTTTTGTTTATTTGATTGACATTTTGTGTGTGATGGCTATATTATGATATTGCAAGTAAGGCTAAAAAAATGAATAAAGAAACATTAAAAACTAGAGAAATGAGATTGTCTGACGGACTTCTTGGAAAAAGTCGTTTAGATAGTGTTTCGAGTATTTCAAGTCCTGAAATTTCTAAATCTATTTTGGCAATATCCGCTTTAATTATGGTTGTTTTATCTTCTTGTACTGAAGATGAAAGGGAAGAATTGCTTTCACAAATTTCACCCCCTGATCAATTTGTTTCTAATAATTTTGCTGATGTTGAAGAATCAAATGATGTATATAATGGTGATAGTGTTGAATTTGTTGATTATAACGAGGATATAAATATTGTACCTTCTACTTATGTATTCCATAATGAAGGTGTTTTTGCTTGGTATGTTCACCCATTCCCACATGATATTAAAGTTTCTCTTTATTATGAAGATAAAGGTGAACTGGTTGTCCTTGATGGAGTGATTGAAAAAAGTGGAGTACTAAATGTTGTTGGCATACCTGACTACATACAAGAAGCAACTCTTATTTATGGTGAAGATTCATATACTTTTGAAAAAAATCTTAGTTCAAAAATAGATAAATCTGGTTTTTAATGATCTATTTTTTTAAATAATGGCTGATTAAAAAGGTTTTGTTATTTTTGACTTTTTTTAAAATAATGGTTGATTAAAAAGGTTTTTATTTGTTTTGACTTTTTTTTAATTACTAAGATCAAATTGCCTATTTTACGAAACACAAAACTTCACAAGACTCAGAGACATAAAGTTTACGATCGCTTTTTACGCTATTTTAAAGCAATTTAACCCAATTCTTAAGTCATTATGCATTGATTCAATTTAGTGCAATTTTTAAAAAGGCTTAAACTGGCAATTCTTAAATTATTATGCATTAAAGCAATTTAATGCAATTTTTAAACAGAAATGTTTAAGGCTTAAATATTTTTAATAGTTTAGCCTCAAGGCAAAAACAGTTTTGTTATTTAAAATATCTAACAACACTGCTTAGCCTGATTTTATTTTTTTAGTCTTCTTTTCTTCTTCTAAGTAATCTTGTTAGGCCTAGGGCAAGGAGGCCTGCGAA
>Ga0334882_1002618_pt1 | contig 17952 bp, 15 predicted proteins | sample GraSluR1_MG_5_FD_207226 | JGI IMG/M metagenome (GOLD analysis project Ga0334882, IMG submission 207226) | Sludge microbial communities from methane-producing bioreactor in Wageningen University, Netherlands - Granular Sludge_15_04-R1 | ecosystem: Engineered > Bioreactor > Anaerobic >...
TTCTGTCAAGGTCGAACCCGGGCAGCAGATCGCGATTGTTGGACCCACCGGAGCAGGCAAGACCACGCTTGTAAAGCTGCTGATGCGTTACTATGATATCGACAGCGGCAAAATTTTGGTTGACGGTGTAAACATCAAAGACTTCAGTCGGAATGACCTTCGCAGCAAGTTCGCTATGGTTCTCCAGGACACCTGGTTATTTAATGGAACCATCCGGGAAAATATCCGCTATGGTCGCCAGGAAGCAACGGACGAAGAAGTGGAACAGGCAGCTGATATGGCGTATGCAGATCATTTCACCCGCACCTTACCCGGTGGCTATGAGATGGTGCTAAACGAAGAGGCTTCCAATGTCTCGGCTGGTCAGAAACAGTTGCTGACAATTGCACGCGCAGTTCTTGCCAATCCTTCCATTCTCATTCTGGATGAGGCTACCAGCTCAGTCGACACTCGAACGGAAATATTGATCCAAAAGGCAATGGATAAGCTAATGAAAGGCAGAACCTCCTTTGTGATTGCCCATCGGCTATCTACCATCCGCAATGCGGATAGAATTTTAGTGCTCAAGGATGGGGATATCGTTGAACAGGGAACACACGAAAGCCTGCTTGAAGACAACGGCTTTTACGCTGAGCTTTATAACAGCCAATTCGCTACCCAGGTAGTCTAAACGAAATATTTCTGAAAAAGGACCAAAAAAGAGGGCAAAAGCCCTCTTTTTTCGTTAACGGGTCTGTTTCTTACCCGAAAATCAAGCTATTCTTCTTGTTGTAATTCCTCTTCTAAGATACGAATGCCGCTGCTTGCGCCAATTCGGTTTGCCCCTGCTTCCACCATTTTCATCGCGTCAGCAAGACTTCGGATGCCACCGGCTGCTTTGACGCCCAGTTTATCCCCAACCACACTGCGCATCAGGGCTACATCTTCCACAGTCGCCCCACCCGATGAAAAACCAGTAGAGGTTTTCACAAAATCAGCTTCAGCCTCCATGGCAATCAGGCAGGCGGTTACTTTTTCTTCGTCAGTCAATAAACAGGTCTCAATGATCACCTTGACGATTGCATCCCGGCTGCGGGCTTCCAAAACGACTTCCCGGATATCTCGCGCAACTGCCACCAGGTTTCCAGATTTCAACTCGCCCACGTTCATTACCATGTCAATCTCGACCGCGCCATCTTTGATCGCTCGTTTTGTTTCAGCTCTTTTCAGCTTGGTTGCCATAGCACCAAGGGGGAAACCGATCGTGGTCGCTATTTTGACCGGGCTGCCGGCTAAAGATTTTTTACACTGTTTCACCCAATAGCCATTCACGCAAACCGCGCCAAACCCGTAACTGATGGCTTCCCGGCAGAGTTGCTCAATTTGACCAACCGTGGCATCAGGTTTGAGCAGCGTATGGTCGATCATCCCTGCTAACTTGCTCTGGTTCGCGGTTGAAGAGCCTAGTGTTTTCGCCTGCACCCTCAGGACACGCCCGTCTTTATCAAAAACTGTTGTAATTTCTTGGTTGTTGTGGACAGCAACACTCTCATGTGTTTGGGGGGTGTTTTCGTTTTCAGTCATTTTTTCTCCTTTTTTATCGCGCTTGCATTCTTATTTTGACCAGTTTGTGTCAATCAGACAGTCGGCTGAGGAATAAAATGTATTATGATTGATTGACTGCATTATAAGACCAGCGGTCACTCTTAGCGAGGGTTAATCATAACGAAAGTAGCATGAAAAGTCCAGAATTCAAAACCATAAGCGCTGTTGCGCATCCGAATATCGCTTTCATTAAATACTGGGGCAACCGGGATCAGGCGCTGCGCCTGCCTTGTAACAGCTCGCTCTCGATGAATCTTTCCGGGCTCGAAACCCGCACAACCGTGCGTTTTGACCCACATCTCACACGCGACGTTTTCATTTTCTCAGGAGAGGTGGTGGTTGGACCAGTGTTGGAACGAGTCAGCAGTTTTCTTGACCGCATCCGTTCGCTGGCAAAACTGAATGTCTACGCGCATATTATTAGCCGAAACAATTTCCCAGCTGGTGCAGGGATTGCTTCCTCCGCCTCAGCCTTTGCTGCCCTGGCATTGGCAGCCAGCCATGCAATTGGATTGGATCTGAATGAAAAGGAGCTTTCTCGTCTTGCCCGGCGAGGGTCTGGTTCTGCCAGCCGGTCGATACCCGGTGGTTTCGTCGAGTGGCAAGCAGGAACAAGCGATGCGGACTCTTTTGCCTTCTCTATCGCTCCTGCCAACCACTGGGATTTGGTAGACCTGGTTTGCGTGCTCGACAGCACTCACAAAACCGTTGGTTCAACTGGTGGGCATGCCCTGGCAGACAGTTCTCCCTTACAGCCAATCCGCCTTGCGCATGTCCGGGAACGGGTCGATCAATGCCGCAAAGCGATTTTGGAAAGGGATTTTGAGAGTTTCGCCCAAGTAGTGGAAGAAGATTCAAATTTAATGCACGCCGTGATGCGCACAAGCACCCCTCCTTTGCACTACTGGCTGCCTGAAACTGAAATTGTTTTGTGGAATGTACTCAACTGGCGTAAAGAAGGCATCCCAGCCTGCAGCACAGTGGATGCCGGACCGAACGTACATGTGCTTGTACTAAGCGAATATGCCTCTGAGATGGAAACCCGGTTGGCTGAATTGCCCGGAGTGCAGAAAATTTTTAAGGCCAGTCCGGGACCAGGCGCAAGTCTTTGTTAATCTTTATTACCAGATCTTTGTATTTTTTGACTTCATCGTTCCATCCAGCCCTTCGATAGCCTTTGAGATATCTTCAAGGCTCTCAATTTGCTGGGAAACTTTTTCAGCATGCAACGACAATTGATCTAAATGGGTTGGGATTTGATCCATTTTTTCAGCAAAATGACCGAATTTGTCGGACAGCTGTTCGGTTCGGTCTGACAAATGATCCAATTGGCGGGCGATATCCTGAACCGCATGAGTCAGATCAGTCAGGCTGCTTACGTGGGTCTCTAAAATTCCATAATAAACATTTAAGTCCAGCAGGTATTCCACTTTGCGGACGATAGCATTTAGCCCACCCGTGTAGGTGACCGTCACCTTATAAATTTTTGGCAGGGTCTCAGAATTCAGGCGTGTTTCCAGGCGATCTATCGAGGTTCTAAGTTCAAATCCTGGTGGAATGGCAGGGATCGGTTGGTGGATCAGTGCCAGCCGCTCGAGGTCATAGTTCTTCAGCGAGGTCTGGAGAGGAGGCTCGAAAACCACTTTGACGTTGTTAGCGATGGTTTTGCCTGTATTTTTGATCACCAAATCAAAAATTGGAGAATCAGTCTGGGCGTCAAAATAAACCACGATATAGGGTGCAAACTCTACATTGCGGTCCTCTACCATTTCTTCAATACTTTTTTCGGTTGCTGCCGCCGATTTTTTTGTTTCTCTTGCCATCTCCGCGGTCTTGACCACGTACACGATCACAGCAATCAGGCTGGCAATTTGGACGATCAATAATATTGTTTCTCTCAGGCTTTCAGACATATCGGCTCCTGGTTTTCATTTCTTGTTTTTCTTAGGTTTTGGGTAAGGCAGCTGCTCCCAGGTTGCTCTCAGAACCTGTATTACAAAGTCTTGGTCGTCCAGGTTCTCGAACACAAAAGAAGCCCTGGCCCCTGGATAGGCGTAGCCTTCCATAGCGTCTTCACCCAAAAGGTCAGTGCCAGCCTCGGTCTTTTTAAGGAAAACCTGGTTGTCACAGATCAGACCCATTACTTTCCCATCCATATAAAGGCCATATTCGCCAAACATTTTTCGGACGCTAATATCACCGGCAGGTCCTATCTGCTCCAGAACGTATTGGATGTAATCATCAGAACAAGGCATAATCCCCTCCCAGGGAAATCTGGCTTAATTGTAATCATATTCTCATCACGATCGTTAATTGTATTTGGGAAATATTAAATCATTATTACGGATAACACCTCTTAGTATTCGGGCATACCTCCCTGATTTTTGTGTAAAGTTATGGGAAAGTTTTTCGATACTGCAAGGCAGTCCTGTCTTCTCTGAGCCTTTTGAATAGCCAATGAACATTTACGCCAAAAAGGCTATAATAAATGCCATGAAAAATTTGGGTGCATTGTTGATTCTCATCTTGATTTGCCTGATTCCTCTCACCAACGTAAGAGGCATTGGGAATAATCCGAACCAACTGGTTGTAATTGTCTCGACACCGCAGGCTGATGGAGCCATCTACCACCAGGTAGTTGATGGGGATACCCTTTTTGATATTGCTGAAGCTTATGGAATGACTCCCAGCGACATTATGACCCTTAATGGCAACAGCCCGGATGCAACAGAAATTTATATCGGTCAATTTTTACTGATCAAACGCGGAACGATTGCCACTGCTACGCTTGAGCCAGCACCCACCATTGCACCTTTCACACCGCAGCCTACGGTCATCCAACCCACACGCACCCCAATACCATCCAAAACGCCGCTGCCCAGCCCCACTCCAACGCCGCCTCCTTCCAGAACTCAACTGTTGTTTGGAGACAGCCACCGCATTGGGCTGACACTCATTGCCGTAAGCACGCTTGGTATTGCCTTGGTTGTGATCTTTGGCTTTCTAAGAAAAACAGATTAACATCACAGATTTCTTATATAAATTTGATTATGCTCTCCCTCTATGTGCCTGAAAGCAAGGGTATAATCGTGCGATGGGAAAATTATGGCTAAACAGTTAAAAAACATCACGATTTACGCTGGCTCTGCCGATAATCTGGCTGACAAATATATCCAGACTGCCTATGACCTTGGAAGGATTATGGCGAATGAGGGGCGTGTAATTATCTTTGGAGCGGGCAAGACCGGTCTGATGGGCGCAGTCGCGCGTGGATCGTTAGATCACAATGGGCAGGTTATTGGGGTGATCAATGATGACCTCAACCTCCCTCAACTCGTACTAACTGAGTTAACCAGGATTGAACAGGTATCTAACATCCAGATCAGGCAAGCCAGAATGAGCGAGCTTGGAGATGGTTTTATTGCCCTTCCAGGTGGTTTTGGCACATTTTATGAAGTTCTTGAAGCTCTAACCTGGGCTCAGCTAGGACACCACCGAAAACCAATCGGCTTCTTGAATGTCGATGGTTATTTTGATCCGCTTTTCTTGATGTTCGATCATGCTATAAGTACAAATTACATTTACCCTGAACATCGCGGTCTTTTTGTTGAATCAGGTGACCCTTTGGAACTCCTCGCGTTGATGGACAACTTCACTCCCCCAAAAAACATGAATCGTTGGTTGGATCGCGGATGAACAAGATTCAACTGCTCTTTATTGACCTTGACGATACGGTTTATCCACCCGACACAGGAGCCTGGGATATTCTTGGCAATCGTATTTACCAATTTATGGAAAAATATGTCGATATCCCCTATGAAAAAATCCACGAAGAACGGGATCGGCTATTTCATCTTCACGGCACGACCATGAAAGGGCTGCACGTTGAATACGGTGCAGACATCAACCACTATCTTGAATATGTGCATGATGTTGACCTCTCAGGCATTATCAAAGAAGACCCGGCATTACGCCAGGCACTGCTCCAAATTCCACAGGAAAAATGGATATTCACCAATGCCTGCCGTGCTCATGCCGAACAAATCCTTCGATTAGTAGGTATCCGCGAATTATTTACAGATATAATCGATGTTCTAGATACAGACCCTTATTGCAAACCCGACCCCTTGGCTTTTTCAGTCGCTCTCGAAAAAGCTGGCAACCCGGATCCAACCCGATGCCTTTTTGTCGACGATCGTTCATCCAACCTGGATGCTGCCAGAGCTCTTGGCATGCACACAGTGCTGGTTGATCCCAATGCCATTTCTACAGACAGCCATATGGTAATCAGAAAACTGAGTGAACTGCCTGATGCGCTGGCACGGAGTGGGTTTACAAAATAAATTAAAGGTTTATGCTGTTTGCACAGATTAAAAACAGCTATTGGAGAAAAAATGGAAAATAAAGTATTACGTTCTTTCTTGCTTGCGATTGTAGTTATCGCTATGCTTGGTGTCACATTTCTCAGTGGGTTTGCAGTCGGGGCTTTGATGCCCAACAACTTGATCCGTCAAGCACTTGGCTTGGATAAGACCCCGGTCGTACAGGCGATACCCTCGCCTACTCCTTTGCCCGGCGAGCCAACCCAGGCAATCGAGACTCCTACTGAGGTGTTCCAGGCGGCTACTGAGGATGAATTAAAGGAACTCTTTAAGCCGTTTTGGGAGAGTTGGGATCTGTTGCATGAGAATTATGTTGATCAACCTCTGGATGATCTGGCTTTGATGCGCGGTGCCATTTCGGGCATGCTCGCTGCTACCGGTGACAAACACACCTCTTATATGGACCCGGAACAATTTGAACAGGCAAATGCCGAAATGAGTGGAGAAGAATATACCGGCATCGGTGCCTGGGTAAATACATCAGGTGAATATATCGAGGTTGTTTCACCAATGAAAAATTCTCCTGCGGCAAAAGCAGGTTTGAAAGCAAAAGACCTTGTCATCGCCATCGATGGTGAGGATATGACTGGCATACCTGGAGACCTGGCTCTACAGAAGATTCTCGGACCCGCTGGTGAGGCAGTCACACTCACAATCAGACGCGCTGAAGAAACTTTCGATGTCACCATCGTACGCGAGATTATACAGGTGCCGGCAGTCGATTATGAAATGCTCGAAGGCGATATAGCCTATATTGCCCTCTACACTTTCAACGAACTGGCAACTGCTCAGGTACGTGAAGCCCTAAAGGAACTGCTTGCGCAAAATCCCAAGGGTCTCATTTTTGATCTACGCAACAATGGCGGTGGTTTCCTGGTGACAGCTATTGAAATCACCTCAGAGTTTATTAGTAACGGCGTTGTCATGTACGAGGAATATGGCGATGGCAGTCGCGATAGCTATAATGCTCAACCCGGCGGTCTCGCAACTGAGATCCCCATGGTAGTGCTTATCAACGAAGGAACTGCCTCTGCTTCCGAAATTACGGCAGGCGCAATCCAGGATTACGGTCGTGGCACCCTGATTGGTGTCACCAGCTATGGTAAGGGCTCAGTTCAAAACTGGATCGCTCTACGAACAGAAAAGGGCGGTGTTCGCATCACTATTGCCCGTTGGCTGACCCCGAATGGCAACCAGATCAATGAAGTTGGTCTCACACCGGATATCGAAGTTCCCTATACGCAGGAAGACGTCGATGCCGATCGCGACCCTCAACTGGATGCTGCTATAGAATTCTTTAATCAACAGTAGGGAAGGGTCTTGTACCCTTCCATTGAGTGGTCTTGTACCCTTCTGTTGAGTGCTCTTACACCCCTCTGTAAATGTAAACCGGGTTGATAACAACCCGGTTTTTTATGTAGGTTTTACCCTGGTTCATAAATACTTTGTTGGTCACTGCTTACAATCCACAATTAAAAAAGCTGCCGGGATCTCCGGCAGCTTTTTTGTTTTCTTTAGTACTACTGAACTATGAATGTATCCGTAGCTGTTGCTAATGTGTAACCAGCCTTGGTTACAGTTGCATTGAGTGAATAAGTACCAGTCCCGGTCTCCAAGTGCGTCGAAATAAAATTTGGTCATTCGGACAAAATCTTCGGTGGTCACTGCGACAAGTAATTCTATGACAGGGGATTCGCTATTTTCTTCAGTCATTAAATGCCGGACCTTAATTGATTGGCAAAGAATGGAGTTCGATGATTCGTAACTATACCATAATAATTTACGATGAACATTCACACGCAAAGTCCTGGAATTACGCGTACATCTCTAAAAAGTCAACAGCTTCTGTCAATCACTCGCCCAGCATCTCTACAGAAGGAGAGCGTTTATAGCCGTTAGGGGTTTGATAAATGCGGCAACTCAATATGTAATTATCCCGCTCCTCTGGCCATAGGTCGACTCCATTGAAATGAAGGGGAACCGAGAAAACGTTCCTGCTTTGCCTGTTCTGGACTATCAATTTTAACCAAGCACATCTTAACAGATATATTCTCTGCTTCAATCACCCTTCGTAAATTTTCCAGTGCAGGTTGTCAGAATGGGCAACCATCGAAAAATAGCAGGTTGATCTGAATCTATTTTAAAGATCCCTTTATTCTTATTTTAATTTCGGTTCAAAGATCTATGAATATCAGTTGGAACTTGAGCCTTTGTTTGTCAGTGAGGTTATGTTCAAGAAGGTAGCTATCACCAACAAGACTGCATAAGCAAGCCACAAAGTTCGACTTATCGCACAAATGGCCACCAGTAAAACATGCCCATGGCAAAACTTAGGCGCACTGCGGGTGTACTATTCTTAAGTTCGACTATGCGGCTGATTATCTCTTTGTTGATCGGTACCTGTATGGTACTCCTATTTCTTTCCAGAGATCAGGCTAATAGTATCGCCAGTTTTTGAAACTCTATCTGAGCATGTTCATTCAGATCTTTTTCAAAGTTCTTGGAAAGATAAAATTTGATGAGTGGGTCGAGAATCCGACCGATGCCTTGATAGCCAACTTTGACCGTGTGGAGGATCTCAACCCCGGTCTGACCGTCCTCAAATTCCAGCATCAGCCAGCCCGGAAGCTTCAACCATTTGGTCATTTGCCAAACCAGTTTACGGCCAGGGATGATCTCAGTTACGATGCCTGTAAACCTGAGTCGGTGTTTACCTACCATTTCGTCAAAGATTACCGTGTTGCCAATATTGTCTGGATAGCGCCTGAGCGTGTGAAAAGCAAAGTGCGTACCCTTCCACCAGTTTTGGTACTGCTCATCGGTACAGTTCAGCATGAAGTCAGTGATGGCCTTGCCGGTGATGTTTTTCACGTAAACTCTGGTTGTCATGCTAATCACGGTCTTGACTCCTTTAGTGCGTTTTGTCAGGGTTACGATTCTGTGACAATTAAATCAGCATATCCTTTGTCCCGCTATTGTTTCCCAATTCGAACAGGCAGAAACATAGTAGTCCGCTGAAGATATTCACCATACTCCACGGGTGCCAACGTCCTCAGATAGTCCTCCTCGGCTTTGGCCTGATGATATATCGCCAGCCATCCGATCAAACCAAGCAATGATAACCAAATGCCAGTTAGCAGGAACAAGCTAATGTTAAGCAGGGCTTCGGTTGCGTAACGCGGATGCCGGGTTGTTTTGTACGCGCCTTGAGTAGCCAGAATGAATTTTTCAGGGGGAAACTTGTACAGCGGCGTATAGTTGGGGTTGAAGATCACAGCAGAAAAGCCCCAAAGCGTACTGATCAAGAACAAAACATATCCGGCGATATTTACCCAAAGAGGCAAATTAACGATCAAGAGTACCAGATACTGGTTCACAGAAGCCGTAAGCGAGTCCAGGGCAAGAAGAAGAATCGTGATGATATTGACCATAAATACAAAGAGTACGCCTAGCTTTGATAAAAGTGAACCCGGAGGTGTCACTAGATGTGATAGGGGGCGGGATATGAAGATTGCCTGATTCAGCAACCGATTTTTCCCCTGGAACCGATGGAATCCATACAACACCAAAAGCACACTCCACGTTATAACGATAATCAAAAAACTGGTTTGATTTGTCATAGGCTACTGATTCGTTTACGTTCATAAACGCGCATTTATAGGAACCGCACTGATGCTGATCAGCATCTTCATTTCATATTATACACAGAAGCATAAGAGTACAAACAGCTTATTGTCAGCACTCCTCCCCTGACTCAACCCGAAAAGCGCCCTTTAAATTCTACAGCCAAGGGACAATAAGTTCCATGTGACCAAAGCAGAAGCGAAACATGGGCGGTTGGCTGCGAAGTGCAAGCCGCCGATCAGATCCTGGTGCGGAAGAGCCATTTCAGCCCCTTGATGGTGTAATCAAGTGTGAGGTCGCCTACGAGCACCACGGGATCATCAGCCACAATAGCGACAATAAATCCAAAGAAAAACGCTGCGTTCAGTTCCTTCTGTTGCGCTTGGTCTCCATCTGGCTGCTCCTTATTTCTCCATTTTTACGGCTGCAACCGGAGGGCTGCTCATCATAAGCGCAGCATTAAAGCAGATGGCATAAACTATTTCTTGACTCACTCACAATAAAAAAGCTGCCGGAGATCCCGGCAGCTTTTTTTTGGTAATAGTTATATTTACTGAACCATAAAGGTGTCAGTTGCTGTTGCTAATGTGTAACCAGCCTTGGTTACAGTTGCCTTGAGTGAATACTCACCAGTTCCAGTCTTGCGGACGTTGAGACGATAACTAAACGTGAACTCGCCAGTAGTTCCGGTTATACCAGTATAGGTAACTTGAGTCGAGTTAGAGGAAGTAAGCGTTACGCTGACAGTGGCTGAGGCTACTGGGGCTCCAACCTGGTCTTTTGCAGTTACCGTTACATTAACTTTTTCACGGTCAACATAAACATCTTTGTCAGTATCCATGCTTGCAACCAGAGTTTGTTCGACACCGGTTTGTGTAACAGTTACGGTGGCCTGTTTAGTAGCAGTTAAGCCACCACTGTCTGTCACAGAAACATCAAAAGTATGTGTTCCTACTGGCAGGTCAGCTTTATCAAAGCTTGCTCCAGTGTAGAGAGTAATGCCATTAAGTTTCCAGTCAATTGCAGCACTCAGTGAGCCGTCTTCTGCATCAACAGCATTTGCGGTGAAGGTGATGGTTTCGCCTTCCGCAAAGGAAGAATTATTGTCAGGGCTCAAAATGGTCAGAGTCGGAGCAGTATTCACAGGAGGTGTCGTTCCGCCGCCCTCATAGCCCAGGTATTCCAAGGCCGCCTTGGCTTGCACCAAACCGTAACCGAAATAGATATCTCTTCCCGTGACTCCCAGATCCTGAGCCGTAGCTGTGAGGGCGTTTCTGATTTCAACGTTTGTCAACGATGTATCATAGCTCCAAACCAAAGCCGCAACCGCTGAAACATGCGGAGTCGCCATCGAGGTGCCGTCCCAGGCTTCATAACCACTGGCCGGTTTCTCTATCTGGCTGAAAACGGTTGCGGTTTGACCGAGTTTATTGGCTACCAGGAATTGACCGTCTTCCTGGCTCAAAGAAAGGCCAATGATCGAGGTGCTGTTGCCTTCTCCCAGGGTCCCTAAAAAGCCTCCTGGTAAATTGTTGTAGACAATCGCTGCAACAGCCCCACCTTTTTGAGCATTAGAAACTTTTGTATAAAAGTCAATCACTCCCCGCTCACAAAGCACGACCTTCCCAGCCCAGGAACCGACTGAATCGCATAAGTCGCCGTAAACAAGCGCGCCGCTTGCGGTTCCGAGTCCGGAATACTCAATATGGTTAACGGCGTAATCCACACCATCTACGGTGAGATTGTTAGTCTCCACGTATGGCAATGTAGATAGCACACCTACACCAGGCGCGGCAATTTCTACCTGGCTGTTAAATTGTGAGAAATCAGCCACAACTTTGCTGCTGTCAATGGCTGCCACAGACATGACCGAGTCATATGAGGCAGGATAAGATAATGCAGAAGTTCCTTCGTTGCCTGCTGCAGCTATGCTCAGCACACCTGCTGTATAAGCATTATTAAAAGCGGTTCTTTCCTTGGTGTTGGGCCGTGCCCCGCCCAGGCTCATGCTGACCACATTCGCACCAGCTGCCTGGCAGCGGGAAAGCGCGTCAACCAGATTGGAAGCATAGGTTGCGTAACCATCGTCCGCGAAGAATTTGACTATATAAAGATCAACAGTACCTGGGGTTACCCCAACGACACCGAGACCGTTGTTCTGAGCGGCAATCGTGCCGCCCACGTGGGAGCCGTGACCAAAACCATCGCGCGACCAGTCATTATCAACCTGGGAGTACCCGCCAATAGCGTTCGGAAGATCTTCATGGTCCTGAAAATAACCCGAGTCAATAATACAAAGTATCCGGTTTGCACCAGTAGGTACATCAGAGTCGACCGTGCCATCTCGGTTGACATCCCAGACATCGCGAGCCTGGACCATGTCGATGCCATAAGGTACTACCTGACCATTTGGATCTACTACTTCCAGAGCTTGGCTTGTTACTTGCCCAGCCATATCGCTGATTGGATATCGCTCAGCATCTTCCTCAACGCCGATAACAAATGGATTGTTGAGGATGCCATTCAAGGCTGCGGTTGGCAGACTGACAACATACGCCCCCAATTCAGGAAAATCATAATGGATCTTATTGCTACTTGCATTTAATGCCTTAAAAACTTCAGCCTTTCCCCCTTCCCGATAGGTAACCCAAACACGGACCGTGTCCGCCGGGTCTGCCTTGACCGGACTAGCGATGCTAAACAGCAGCATCAGAACTGCAGATAGGATAAACAGTACTCTCTTTTTGTGCATATTAAGCTCCTTGTTGTGAAGAGGATATGGGTTTTGCTGATTTTACTACTTAAATTCTTAATAATGGGTAAATTTAAGCAAGATTTGAAGGCCAATACATTCATTTGACATGTTTTGATCAAACCAGTAACAAAAAAAGGTGAAACGTTTTCATTTTACAAACTTCAGGAAAGGCTTGGTTATAATAGACCCACTAAAACAAAGGAGATACGCATGAGTGATACTACCCCCCGTTGGGATTTAAGCAATATCTATCTGGGAATCGATGATCCACAATTAAGAGCTGACATGGCAGAGGTTTCAAAAGCAATCCAGGAGTTTTCAGGATTTTTTGAGAACGAATTGCTGCCTGTGGTCGATACAAAAATTTCGGCTGAAGGCTTGAGCGCGAGGTTGAACAAACTGGTTGAAAAATGGAATTTAATATCGACCTTGACTGCTACAATCGGCGCTTTTTTGAGCGGCATAATCACAACCGATTCCTATGACAAAAAAGCCGAACAACTGCAATCGCAATTCAGGATCAGCATGCTGCCGTTGCGAAATTTGGAAGTGCGCATTTCAGCCTGGCTCGGAAAGATAGCCGAACAGCTTCCAGAAGCGCTGCAAATACCTGGCATAGCCAAAGAACACGCTTTTATGCTATTGGAAGAAGCCCAACAAAGCAAGTTCCTTATGTCTGAAACAGAAGAGGAATTAGCCAACGAACTTTCTCTTTCTGGTGGTTCAGCCTGGGGTAAGCTGCAGGGCACCCTGACCTCCCAAAAATCAGTGGAGTTCGAAATTAGTGGTGAAATCAAAAAGCTGCCCTTACCCGCTCTGATCAACCTTCGCAGCCATCCTTCTGCCGATGTGCGTGAGCGCGCTTACCATCTTGAGCAGGCAACCTTTGAAGATATGAAGGAAACCCTGGCAGCCTGTCTGAATGGTGTAAAAGGTACAGTCAACACGCTCGACCGCAAACGCGGGCGTGAAGACAGCCTGCATTCTTCCCTGGATAGTGCCCGAATCGATCGCCAGACCCTGGACGCCATGCTTGCTGCCATCCAGGATGCTCTGCCAATGTTCCGCTCCTACTTCCAGGCAAAAGCTAAGTCGCTTGGCTTCGAGAAACTGCCCTGGTGGAGTTTGTTTGCTCCAATCGGCAGTGTTGACAAGACTTACACTTTCGAAGAGGCAAAAGAGATCGTAGTAAGCAATTTTGCGCGTTTCTCTCCTGAACTTTCTGAATTTGCCCGTAATGCCTTTGATAGTCATTGGATCGATGCCTTGCAAAGACCAGGCAAACGCGGCGGCGCCTACTGCATGGGAATCGAAGGCGTAAAAGAAAGCCGCATCATGTCAAATTTTGACGGCTCATTTGACCAGGTGATGACCCTGGCGCACGAACTCGGGCATGCCTTCCATAACTATTGTGCCTTCCAGGCGGATAAAACCCCCCTTCAGACCGACACACCCATGACCTTGGCTGAGACTGCCTCGATTATGTGCGAAACCATCGTTTTCAATGCCCTTTTAGAGAAAATTGACGACCCGCAAACCGAGCAAGCCATCCTTGAAACTTCAATCTCCAGCGATGCCCAGACAATTGTCGACATCTACTCACGTTTCCTGTTTGAACGCGAGGTTTTTGAAAGACGCAAGAAATCCACCCTCTCGGCAGATGAGATCAGCGAAATTATGCTGCAAGCTCAGCGCGATTCGTATGGCGATGGCATCGATCCTGAGGTGATGAATAAATTTGCCTGGACCTGGAAACCGCATTACTACAGCACAGGATTATCTTTTTACAACTATCCCTACGCCTTTGGAAATCTGTTTGCCAAAGGGCTCTACGCGATTTATAAGCAAAAGGGCGCTGCCTTTGTGGAGGATTACAAAGCGCTGCTTGCCAGCACCGGGGAAGCCTCTGCCGCTGATCTTGCAGCTCGTTTCGGGATCGACATCCGTAGTAAGGAATTCTGGGCAGCCTCGTTAGCCCAAATCGCCCCGCAAATTGAGAGGTATAAGCAGTTGTAAAGTTGGTTTAATGTACGGGCGGGTTCCAAATCCACCCAACCCTGTTATGGATGGGGCTTGCTCCATCCGTGATGTTCGAATAGCAGACCTCAGCGGGAGGAGACAAGCCCCTCCCGTACATAAGAAAACGACCACTACTACCAGTGGTCGTTTGTTAATCAAATGAAGATCTAACTCAAGCCCAAAATCTTGCCTGTCTCAAAATCGATGTCTATGTCGAAATAAGCCGGCCGGGTGGGGAGACCGGGCATGGTGCTCATGGTGCCCAACAGTGGGTAAACAAAGCCGGCTCCCACCGATGCGCTTACGTTCCGGATTGGAATGCGGTAACCCTTTGGCACGCCCTTCAATTCCGGGTCATGGCTGAGGGAAAGGTGCGTCTTCGCCATACAAATCGGCAGGTTGCCATACCCCAGTCGTTCATAATCCTTCAATCGTTCTTCAGCTTCAGGGCTGTAGTCGACGCCATCAGCACCGTATACTTCGCAGGCGATGGTCTCGATCTTTTCTTTCAGTGGCTTTTCCAGCGGGTAGAGGAATTTGAAGTTGGACGGCATTTCTGATGCTTTCACCACCGCCTCTGCAAGTTCAACCGCGCCAGCCCCACCCTGGCTGAAATGATCAGCAACAACTGCGTCCACTATCCCGGGATGACCTGAAGCTATTTTTCGGACCAGCTCAAGCTCTGCATCCGTATCAGTCGGGAAGCGATTAACCGCCACCACCACCGGGATGCCAAATTTCTGGGCAATACTGGCATGCGCCAGCATATTGCCGGCACCTTTTTCAACCAACTCGAGATTCTCATCAATGTATTCAGCTGCCAGAGGAGCGCCCGCAGTCACTTTTGGACCGCCCCCGTGCATCTTTAGCGCCCTGACGGTCACAACCAGAACCACCACGTCAGGCACATTGCCCGAGTAACGGCATTTGATGTCAAAGAATTTTTCCATGCCCATGTCGGCGCCAAAACCGCTCTCGGTGATCACAAAATCAGCCAGTTTGAGCGCAATTTTGTCAGCCATGATCGAGCTATTCCCATGAGCAATATTAGCAAACGGACCGGCATGCACCAGCACTGGTGTGCCCTCGAGGGTCTGCATCAGGTTGGGCTTGATGGTATCTTTCATCAAAACGGTGAGTGCGCCAGCAGCACCCAGGTCATCTGCCGTTATAGGTTCTCCCGCCCGGCTTTGCCCAATCACCATCTTCGCAATGCGATTTCGCATGTCTTCCAGGCTGGTTGCCAGCGCCAAAATCGCCATCAACTCAGACGCCACGCTGATGTAGTAATTGGTCTGAAGTTCAAAACCCTTCTCTTGCGGACCTTGCCCCACTGTGATGCCGCGCAGCATGCGGTCGTTCACGTCCACCGCCCTGCGCCAGGTGACTGTTTCGGGGTCGATATCCAGGCGGGCGAATTTCGCTTTCTGCTCCTCAGTCAATTGGTCCGGGTCAGTTTCTGTGATGCCAAGCTTCGCTAATCTGCCCATCATTCCGCGTGCGAAGTGCCGTTTCCCTTTTTTATCCTTGGGGCACAGGCGGTTGAACAGCGCGCTGTCACTTTGGGTGGATTCGTGGAACATGCGTGTATCGATCGCAGCAGCCAGCAGATTGTTGGCAGCCGTGATGGCGTGGATATCACCAGTCAGGTGCAGATTGAAGTCTTCCATCGGAATCACCTGGGAATAACCTCCGCCGGCAGCCCCGCCTTTGATGCCAAATGTAGGTCCTTGCGAGGGTTGGCGGATGCAAGTGATCACGCTGTGACCAAGGTGCGCGCCGATCGCCTGGCTCAAGCCTACGGTCGTGGTAGTTTTGCCCTCGCCAAGGGGCGTGGGGGTGATTGCGGTCACGTCAACGTATTTCCCATCAGGCGCGTCAGCCAGGCGGTCCAGCACCTCAAGCTTGATCTTGGCTTTGTAATCGCCATATAGCTCAAGTTCGCCAGGGAGCAAGCCCATCTCTTCTGCTACTTGTGCGATTGGTTTAAGGGTCGCAGCTTGCGCGATATCGATATCGGCAGGGACTGGTTTTTTGAGTTCGAGTGCGGTGGGGATAAACCTGCGTGAACCGGGGGTTAGTTTCATTGACATTATTCTCCTGTTTATTGTCCAAATTGAACATCTGCTGGCAGCGTCGCGAAAGCAAATATGCTCAGCTCTTCCTGGTTGCCCAGGTAAGAAACCGGCACATTGATGCTGATCGCGCTGCCAGAGCGTACGAGTCCTGTTGTTTCATATCCGCCTCCCACAATCCGGTTTTCGCTGTCACGCAAAATCACGTAGACACGCGCATGGCTGATGGAGGTGTTGAGATTGTTGACCACACTGATATTGACTGAATTTGGGTCACTAAAGGCGGCCTGGGATGCCAGCAGCGGGTTAAAATCGGTTGAAAATCCACCAAACTCACCGGGTACGACCACAAGGTCAACCTTCCTCCCCTGGCACGTTTCAGGCAATTCTACCGGGGCGACAGAGTAAATCGCGGTTTCTTCCGCCCATATGACATCATAATAGGCAGTACTGGCAAAGCAGACCTGGTTGTTCTCATCGGATACCGTCAAAATAACAAACGTTTCAGTCAAAACCTGGTCGGTTTCGTTTTTCAGAATGGCTCCGCCGGTGATCTGGTTGAACTGATCGATAGCAAAATTCCATTCATCCACTTTGACCGAGTTCCACCAATTGCCGCCTTCCAAAGAGGCAGAATAGCTGGTGATCCAGGGACTCACGTCCACATGATCGACCACTTCTCCCTGCCTGCTATTCACCAGCAGGCTGAAACCCACCTGGTCTTCTTCCGGAACAAAATCGAAAACCGATTGCCCACCGCCTACGATCTGACCCAACTCGTTATAAGCCACGGCATTGAGCAGCACCTGGGTATAGGTGTATGGGTCGGCATTGCTGAGCCATCCGGTCACGTTGTAATTGTTCCCGACCCGAAAGGCAGAAGTGTTCTGCACCGTAAGCGGCTGTTGATATTTCAAGGTGCGGTCGATCAGTCCGTCCACTACGCGTACTTCGACGCCGTTGACCACCAAACCAGAATGAAGTTCAAATTCCTGAACCAAGCCGGTGGTTTCGTTGGGGAAAAGGTAACGGAAAGAGGTGCGCTGCTGCGCGATGCGGTTGCCAACAGAATCCAGCGCCAGCACTTCCAGCTGGATATCCCGCAAAATGGCGTCATCCAGTGAATTAAACAGCTTCGCCATGATCAGCAGCTGGGTATCTTCCTGCAGGTATTGCAGCTCCGTAATGCGCACTGGGTTCGGGTTGACCAGGTTTGGGGTTGGGGTGGGGTTGATGGGCAGGAGCGGGCTTCCCGTTACTTCGACAGTTGGCGGGAAAAATGACTCCGGGGTCGCCGTTGGGTCGCCAGACCTGCTCACTTCAGTGCATGCTGAAAGAAGCAATGCCAGCAGCAGCAAGACGATCAAGCAGGAGGAAGCGTGTTTGTTCATCATTTGTAATCCTAACTATTATAAACGGTTCAAAGGGATAGTATAGGGAAATTTGAACATGTGAATTGTAAAGGACACTTGAACTGTACTTCCAACAATACTTCCGTTACTCTGAGCGCCAA
>Ga0334882_1002621_pt1 | contig 17946 bp, 18 predicted proteins | sample GraSluR1_MG_5_FD_207226 | JGI IMG/M metagenome (GOLD analysis project Ga0334882, IMG submission 207226) | Sludge microbial communities from methane-producing bioreactor in Wageningen University, Netherlands - Granular Sludge_15_04-R1 | ecosystem: Engineered > Bioreactor > Anaerobic >...
CCACCAGAGACTCTTCATGGAACGAGTTGAAAGTCTTCTCAATATTCTCAAAAACCGGCAGATAGTCTTCGATATAGATCACCGATTCTCCATTTGCAGTCCTGACCCGTTCGATAAAGAAAACCTGGTCATTCTCTTGTTGAAGATACTGTCGTACATAACTGGGGGCCTTTTTCAGTTCGGCATGCCTGTTTCTCGTCCCGGGTTGGTAGCCGTGCTCAACGAGTATTTTTGTAGCACTATCGAAGGAGGACAGGTTGTATTTGATATTTTCCTTGTCCTGAATAACAAAGGTTCCAACTCCATGTCGGCTTGTCACATAGCCCTCATTCTCTAAAGCTTTAATTGCCTCTCGAATTGTATTCCGGCTCACACCGATACGTTCAGAGAGCTCCTGCTCGGAGGGCAGTTTCTTCATGAACGCAAAATCCTCATGAATAATTTCTTGAATGGCCTCTTTGACCTGTGCATGCAATGTTCGCCGGACAATGTTCATCATAGCCCTCATTTTTTCAGTAGTGGATGTAGTATAACACAACTTTTCAAGATTGCAAAGAAATAGGACATCCAGTCACCCAACCTCTTGACAGATGACTAAACTTGTCTTACTCTGCTGGTATCACAGACCAAATCTGTTGCATAAAAGACAAGTTTTTCACAAGAGGGAGGATTTTCATGGCTTCGAATCCCATCGAATTCGGGGTGGCTTTCATACCCTTTGAGTGTTTTGAGACACAAAGCACCATTTACATCGTTGTTGATGTCATCAGAGCCACCAGTACGATCGTGACCTTGTTCGAACAAGGATGCAGGCGTGTTTTCCTCACCGATGATGTGCAGAAAGTCCATGATTTCCATCAAGCTTCAACCGAGAGGTTCCTCATTTGTGCAGAGGATGCTGTCGGACGCCGCCTTGAAGGCGCTGATTTCAGTCCTTCTCTTCTGGGGATTCAGAACAACGCATCAATTGAAGGCTCTTCGGTGGTTATTCAAACCTCCAACGGAACCGCCGCGGCGCACTACTTGGTAGAGAAGGGAGCCTCCTCGATCTACATGGGCAGTTTGCTCAATGGCCGGGCGGTAGTCGAAGCAGCACTTGATCAGGCACAGGGTACAGGGGAAGGTATCACCATAGTATGTGCCGGCAGAAAGAACGGCAAATTGGTCACCCTAGACGATATTTATTGTGCAGCGAAGTTGATGGACCATGCTCTTGCTTATGCCCGGCAGCAAGGCATTGCTTTGTCTCTGCAGGACTCTGCCAAGTTCGCCTATTCGCAGCTTTCCATCTATCCGACTTCTGAAGTCGCTCTTCATGCTTCGGCAAGTGCCGAGAATCTACGAAAGATTCAGTCTACCGACGACATAAATCTATGCGCAATCGAGAATGTGAGTAATCTGGCTCCTCAATTATATGATCAGCAAGACTACCCATTCATTGAAATACGGAGGAACTGACCATGCATGCGAACCCTGCACTGTTTACTACGTGGGATGAGACGGTATCATCCATTATTCCCCACATCGACTATACTGCAGCCCTCTCTCCCTGTGAGCCGAGTTCTACAGTTATTCAGGCCTGCAAGGATACGTTGGCCTATGGTTTTGCCACCGTCGATGTCTACCCCACCTGGGCGAAGCTGGCTGCCGGCCTTATGGAAGGTTCGGGTATTGGGGTATTGGTAACCATAGGGTTTCCCCATGGTTCTACCGTTACTCAGGCAAAAGTGGCCGAGACCGTTCAAGTTCTTCGTGACGGAGCGACCGAGATTGATATGGTCATGAACCTTGCCCGTTTCTTTGACAAAGATTATGCCTATGTGAAGAATGATATTGCCGAGGTGGTGAAGGCTGCCTCTGATTTCGGGAGAACCGTAAAGGTAATCATCGAAACCGGCTATCTTTCGGATGAACAGAAACGTATCGCAGCAACCTTGGCGGTTGAGGCCCATGCCGCATATGTAAAGACATGTACAGGGTTTGCCCCTGGAAAGGCAACTCTCCACGATATCCTGCTGCTTAAGTCGGTAGTAGGTGATCACGCCCTGATCAAAGCCAGCGGTGGTATTGCAAGCTTGGAAGACCAATATGCCTTCATGCAGTGCGGCGCCGACCGGGTCTCCGGCAGGGAAAATATTCTACAACAGTTGAAGACACTACAAAAATAAGGAGAGCTTAGGTATGAAAAAGGTAAACGTCTTAGCAACAGTCCTCATGGTTCTATTGGTCCTCTTTACAGGTTGTTCGAAGCAGCAGGAGGCTGGCGCACCGGCACAAAGTGCAGCTGTGGTCTCAGCTCCTGCACAAGCCGCCGTGGCCCCCACCCCTGTAAGTAAGCAGTACAAGATTGCCTTGGTGTTGAACAACCTCGGCGACCAAGGCTTTAACGATGAAGCATTTTCAGGGATGAAGATGGCTAAAGACAAGCTGGGAATTGTCTTCGACTATGTGGAGGCCCCGCAGATCAGTGAAGTGGAGACCCAGATTCGCATGTTTGCCGACACCGGTGAATACGATTTGGTCGTTGTTGTCGGAGCAGACAAGAAGGATGCCATTGAATCTGCAGCCATGGATTATCCAGAACAGAAATTCTCCCTGATCGACTCCAAGGTTGATGAGCTTCCCAACCTTCACGGTGTGGGATCTCGCGACCCTGAACAGACCTTCCTCAGCGGAGTCATTGCAGGATTGGTCACACTCGACCCAAGCATGCCTCTTGCAAACAAAGAGAATGTCATCGGCTTCATGGGTGGCATGGACAGTCCTGCCAGTCGTGCCGGAGCAGCGGGCTTTTTGTCAGGTGTGAAATATGTGAATCCCGATGCCCAGCTCATTTATACTATTGTCGGCAGCTATGCAAATCCGAATAAGGGCAAGGAGATCGCCACTACCATGTATGAACGTGGCGCTGATGTCGTCTCTCACAACGCAGGCGGCAGTGCTTTGGGTCTGTTCAATGCAGGACGTGAATTGAACAAGTACTTCATCGGAAGCAGCTTGGCTACAGCCGACCCCAACTACACCCTGTGTACTTCCATCAAGCGAACCGACTTGTTTGTGTTCCAGGAAGTCGAGAACTTGGTTAATGGAACGTGGAAGCCTGGCTACACAGCCAAGGGTATTGCTGAAGGTGTCTGCTATTATGAGATTGCAGGGCTGAATACCAATCTGAATCCTGAAATCATCAAGATTGCTGATGAGATTAAACAGATGGTCATCGATGGCAAGATTGAGATGTGTTACGATCCTGCACAGTTGGATGCTTGGTCGGCGAAGTTCCAGTACGCCAAACGCTGACATAAAGGTTGTTGACCCATGTTGAGCATGCAAAACATCACGAAGCGATTTACGAGTACTCTTGCTCTTGACGGAGTTGATTTTCAACTCCGTCAAGGTGAAATACATGCCCTGTTGGGTGAGAATGGAGCCGGTAAGACGACGTTGATGAAAATCCTCTATGGGATGATAAAGCCCGATACCGGCCAAATCCTGCTTGACGGGCAACCTGTCAACATGCGTCATTCGACTGATGCCCTTTCCAAGGGTATCTGCATGGTGCACCAGCACTTCATGCTGATTCCGGCGTTCACCATCTTGGAAAATGTCATCACAAACGATGAACCAAGAAAAGGCATTTTCACCGATGTCGCAGCTGCAAGGGAGCAAGTCAAGGCACTGATAGCCCGCTTTGATTTTGCCCTCGATCCTGATGCCCGGGTGGAGGATCTTTCGGTGGGGGAGCAGCAACGGGTGGAGATTCTCAAGGCTCTTTACCGCAAGGCAAAGATACTCATCCTTGACGAACCCACTGCGGTTTTGACTCCCCACGAGGTGAACAATCTCTTCAGTGTGCTGAGATTGCTCAAGGCTCAAGGAACCAGCATCATCATTATTACACACAAGCTGAAGGAGACTTTTGCCATTGCCGACCGTATTACAGTGCTTCGGGATGGTCGCATCATTCAGCAGGACCTGCTTCCCTCCGATACGGATGTTTCCAGGCTTTCATGCATGATGGTCGGCAGACAAATCCAGAAGCAACGGCCTGCAAAGCAGAAAGAGACGGGTGCAACGTGTCTGGAAGTAAAGCATGTGTCGGTAAGCGAGCACTCCATTGCCAAGTTGAAGGACATCTCCTTTGCCGTTCATAAAGGGGAAATCCTCGGAGTGGCGGGCATTGAAGGCAATGGACAGTCGCAGTTGCTGGAGGTGCTTACAGGTCTGAGAAAACCTGATATCGGTGAGATTTTTTTGAATGGTTCTGTTGTACAGGGCGATGCTGCAACCTTTCTGAAGAACCGAATTTCCCATATCCCGGAAGATCGATTGAGCATGGGATTGGTCAAGGAGATGAGTGTCGAGGACAATCTCATTCTTGGCTATCACCATGAGGAGACCGTTTGCAAGCACGGTTTCATGCGCAAGCGCTCCATTGCAGAGCGTGCCCAGGAGTCCATCAAGAGCTTTCAAATCAAGACGCATGACTCGCACTCGCTGGTACGGACGCTCTCGGGTGGAAACCAGCAAAAGATTGTCATCGCTCGTTCGCTCAACCATGACCCCGAGGTCATGATTGCAGCGCATCCCACCCGTGGGGTGGATATCGGGGCGATGGAATACATCCACTCCAAGATCATTGAAATGCGGGACAGTGGCAAGGCGGTACTGCTGGTGTCCGCTGATTTGGATGAGGTACGCACTCTCAGTGACCGCATCATTGTCCTCTACGAAGGACGGATTGTGCTTTCCAGCCTTCCCGGGGAACACTCAGAGATGCAGTTAGGGATCATGATGACCGGAGGAGTACTGACCGATGATACAGGAGCATGCCATGAAACCACGTAATCTACTGAAAGCAAACTCCTCCCTGATCACGATACGTACCTCTTTGCTCTCCTTGTTGTTCGCAATCGTGATCGGGGGGGCTATCATTGCTGCTGCAGGGTATTCGCCTCTGGAAACGTACGCGGCGATGTTCAAGGGTTCTCTGAGCTCTCGCAAAGGCATTGTACTCTCCCTGACTCAAGCCACACCCCTGATTTTTACCGGCCTGTCATTTGCCATTGCCTATCGGGTTAAGCTGGTGAATTTAGGGGCTGAAGGGCAACTCTACCTTGGGGCCATGGCCGCTGCGGTTGTCGGCTATTACGTGCAGGGGCTCAACCAATTCTCCCATGTCAGTATTACGCTCCTTGCCAGTGCAACAGTCGGCGGCTTGGCGGGATTGTTCATTGGATACCTTAGAATTCGTTTTGGTGCCCAGGAAGTAATCACTTCCATCATGCTCAATGAAATTATTATTCTCTTTACTTCTTTTCTTGCAGCCGGACCTCTAAAGGGACAGAACAGCGTTACCGTCCAGACAGAGCGTATTGCCAGTACTGCCATGCTGCCGGTTTTGGCAAAGCAATCCCAGTTGACCATCGCTTTCATTCTGGCAATTGTCATCGCACTCCTCTTGGCGGTTCTCCTGAATAAGACGGTTGTCGGGTATGAGATGCGGGTCACAGGATTTAGCCGAAGGGCGGCAGAGACCGGAGGGATCAAGGTATGGAAAATTTACCTGTTGACCATCTTCATCAGTGGTGCAGTCGCCGGTCTTGGTGGAGCAAGCCAAGTCATGGGGGTAAATAGGCGGTTTGTAGAGGGCTTCTCAGCCAGCTATGGATTTTCCGGTATCTCGGTAGCCGCTTTGGCGGTTTACAACCCGATAGCGGTAGTCTTTTCTGGGATAATATTCGGCATTCTCCGGGCAGGGGCTATGACGGTAAGCAGGACCACCTCGATTCCGGTGGAGTTTGTCAGTGTGATTCAATCGTTGGTGGTTGTTTTCATGGCGGCTCCTAAACTGGGCCTTGATGTTATCGCTCTTCCAAAGAAGCTGTATGGGTGGATACAGCAGATACGAACGAGACAAACGATGCGGGGAGGTCAAGCACATGAGTGATGTTTTGAATATGGTGTCCATCATCTTGATCTCTTCGCTTCGTATGTCGATTCCGATGGCCCTCACGACTGTAGGTGCGGTCTATTCTGTGCGCAGCGGCATCAGTGAGTTGGGGTGTGAAGGCATGATGATCGCCGGAGCCTTCTTTGGTATGTTGGGCAGTTATATGACGCAGAACGTTTGGTTTGGCCTTGCTTGGGGACTTGCTGCCGGGGTGGCCATCTCCATGGTGCATGGGGTGCTGCACATCAGTTACCGGGTTAATCAGACGATCAGCGGGATGAGCGTTAACCTACTCGGTATTGCAATTCCTCCGATTATTATGCAGTTCTTGTGGAAGACGAAGACACTCTCACCATCGGTGCCGTCCTTCAAGAAGGTAAATCTTCCTTTGTTTTCCGATATTCCGTTCTTTGGGAGAATTCTTGGGGAGATGAATGTGCTTTTCTATCTGATGCTCATTATCGTCCTGCTTTCGTGGCTCTTCTTTTCCAAGACCGTTTTCGGGCTGAGAATGCGCATGGTTGGAGAGAATCCTACTGTAGCCAGTACCCTTGGCATTCCGGTAAAAGCGTACAAGTATCTTGGGACTGCACTGTGCGGGGCCCTCAGTGGCATGGGCGGTGCCTATCTCTCCCTTGGTCAGATGGACCTTTTCGTTCAAGGGATGACGGCCGGGCGGGGGTACATCGCGATGGTCATCAATGCATTTGGACGATACAACCCGATCGGCGCATTGGGTGGAAGCATTTTCTTTGGGTTTTTTGACTCGCTGCAGATAATTTTCCAGGATTCGTTCATACCCAGTGCTGTCATGATGATGACACCCTATGTCTTCACCCTGATCGTCCTGGTCTTTGGACTGAAGAACCTGAAGATTCCCGCCGGAGTGGGAAAACACGTCGACGAGCAATAAGGAGCATGGTATATGGTTGGAATTATCGGGGGAACCGGTACGTATGATGTCAATAGTTTCGGAGCATCGGAAGTGGTGACCGTTACAACCGAATATGGGGATGTGGAGTTGTGGAAGGGTGACTATGCAAAGGAAGTAGTCTATTTTCTTCCCCGTCATGGAGCCAACCACGAGCGGCTTGCCTACCAGGTGCAGCATCATGCAAATATTGCAGCATTTGTAAAACTGGGTGTACAGCGTATATATGCCACGGTGGCCGCCGGGGGGATTAATCCTTTGTATGAGGTGGGGGATTTGGTATTGCTGGATCAATTCATCAGCTTTCATACCACCCTGTATACCTATGGCAAATATTCGGTCGATATGACCGAGCCCTACTGTTCACAGCAAAGAAGCTTGCTGCTTGAGGGTGCAAAATCCCTTGGATATCGTTTGCACGAAAGGGGCAACTATCTCTCTTTCGATGGGCCGAGGTATGAGACGGCCGGCGAGATCAGGGCGTTTGCCATGCTTGGTGCCGACCTGGTCGGTATGACCAATGGTCCTGAGGCTTCCCTGGCTCGTGAGATGGGGCTGTGCTATGCCACCATCGCGCTGGTTACCAACCGGGCGGCCGGTCTTTCCTCCCAAGGACCTGACTTGAAACAACATAGCAGAGTGGGTAAGGAAAACAGCCATAAGGTCTTGGATTTGTTCAAGTATGCTATCGCCCACCAGAGTGCTGAGTATACCTGCAATTGCAAGCACTATCTTGAGAAGGCTTTGCAAGCCCGCTCGAAACACTAGGAGCGACGAATGAATATGCTTGATGCACGTACAGAAACGTGGAAACGTGAAGCTCTGATGCTTCCCATCTGGTGGCAGGGGGATAGTCTTTTTCTGCTTGACCAGCGAGCCTTCCCATTTGAGAAAAAGGTTGTGCATATCCCCGATATCGACCATCTCTGCAAGGCAATTGTCTCCATGCAGATTCGTGGGAGCGGGGCTATAGGTATCGCCGGTGCCTATGGGATGTTTTTGGCATCCCGTTCTGCCCGAACGTGTGAGGATATGGAAGCGGCAGCCGGTAAGCTCATTGCGACCAGACCCACTGCGATTAACCTCACCAAGACGGTGGAGGAGATACTTCAGGCTGTATGCAATGCTCAAGGAGACTGGAGGGTCGGTCTGGAAGGTTCGGTGATAGCCATCCTCGACCGACAGTTGGCCTTCGAGCGAAAGCTTGGCTCCTATGGGGCGGCTTTGCTTGCCGATGGTGATTCCGTTCTCACCCACTGCAATTCAGGGGCCTATGCCGGTTCGGGGTATGGAGGGCGGGCCCTTTCAGTTCTGCGCTCTGCGTGGGAGCAGGGAAAGAAAATCCATGTGTATGTCAGCGAGACACGCCCGTACTTGCAGGGTGCTCGAATTACTGCCTTCGAGCTTGGCCAGCTGGGTATTCCCTGTACGCTGATCACCGACTCCAGCTCGGCCTTTTTGATGCGCGCAGGTAAAATACAGAAGGTGGTGGTAGGTTCTGACCGAGTGGCCGGAAACGGAGACCTGATCAACAAGATCGGCACGTATATGCATGCGATTGCGGCAAAACACCATCATATTCCGTTCTATACAGCTACCAGCAGCCACACGATCGATTTCTCTCTTGATTGTGGTGATGGATGTCCGATCGAGTTCCGGAATCAGGAGGAAGTCAAGCATATTCAAGGAGTACCGATTGCCTTGAAGGAGACGCAGGCGTTGTATTCGGCGTTCGATATTACGCCGAATGAGTTGATAGCAGGAATTATCACCGAGAAGGGGGTGATTACCGCCCCCTATACTCAGAACCTGCTGGTTCTGAATAACTAGAAAGAAGGAGTAGTTATGTCCATTCAAGCACCAACCCACCACATTGCAGCCCAAAAGGGTGATTTCGCACAGACTGTCTTAATGCCCGGCGACCCGCTGAGAGCGAAGTTTATTGCAGAGACATATCTTGAGGACGTCAAGCAGATCAATGGTATCCGCTGCATGTATGCTTATACTGGTTTTTACAAGGGCAAGAGGGTTTCCGTCATGGCCGGGGGTATCGGTATTCCCTCCACAGCGACCCATGCCTGGGAGCTGTACAATCTTTATGATGTGAAGAACATCATCCGAGTAGGAACCACGGGAGGTATGGCGGCCAATCTGGAAGTAGGGGACCTCATTCTTGCCATGGGTGCCTGCTATCATACCCGGCTTGTTGAGCAGTACAAGCTTCCGGGCACCTATTCAGCCATTGCTTCGTATCCTTTGCTCCAGGCGGCTGTCGACAAGGCTCGTGAGCTAGGTCTTGAGCTGAAGGTCGGCAATGTCATTTCCAGCGATATTTTCTATCCTGAAGAAGACTATTCAACCCTCGATTGGACAAAGATGGGGGTGTTAAGTGTGGAGATGGAGAGCGCCGCTTTGTATACCTTGGCAGCAAGACATGGAAAACAAGCTCTTTCCATTCTCACTGTCTCCGATCATCTGATAACAGGGGTCAAGGCAAGCGCCGATGAGAGGCAGAAATCCTTTACTGCCATGATGGAATTAGCGTTGGAGATTGCAGAGTAAGAGAGACATACCCCTACGAATAGGCCGACTCATCAAGTAGTCGGCCTAAATTTTTTCTTGTAGATGGTTCTTGTGGTGTGTATCAGCCATAGGTTTTTGAGAAGAAGAATCCTTTTTATTGCAGATAAGTAACAAATAAGTTACTATCAAGGTATTGAGACAACGTACACCTCGTTGTTTGGAGGAACCATGAGACTCATCGATGAAGAGCATGGCGTCGACCTTATCATCAGAAGCGGAGAGGAAGAGGTTCTTGCTTTACTGCGCAAGGCCTTTCCCGATATTCGGGTTGTTGAGGATAAAAGCTGGGATGACGCAGATTGTGTCGGGGAGTCTGCTTGCTATAGTGCACGATCATATGATGCTTCTTCACGGCTGCTGATGTACCGCAAAAGAAGGGGCATGACGCAAGGAGCATTGGCTGAAGCTGTGGGCATCAAACGAGAAGCACTCTCCATGCTTGAGAATGGGAAACGCAACCTTGGTGTCAATCTGGCAAAGAAGCTTGCACCGGCTCTTGGGGTTGATTACAAGGATTTGCTTCCCGATGCCTAGCAGGAGTAGGGAACGTCGAAAAGGAGAGAACTGCCATGAAAAGGAAGGATGATGGAACGGTTGAGGAAGTGTTGTTTGGCTTTCTGAAGGAGCTTGAAACATTTGAATACTCTATGGAATCCTTAGACCATATCTGGAACGTTTTGTTTCCTGCTGAGAATGGGAAGTGGCACCATCTGAGGGTGGTCAATTATAAGGAGGCTTATGTTTTCATCGATATCACCGGTGATCTCAAGCCGATTGAGTTGAAGAAGCCCAACTCAATCAATGAACTTCCTGACTACCGTTTCCCAGACTTGAACGGCTGGACCAACCTGGTTCATGAGGCACGCAATTGGTTGAAACTCGTTGCCAAGGATTGGATTTCCGCCAACAAGCGGGTTCGAGTTGAGTATCCTTTGGACTACCGCAAGGGGATTGTCCCTCATGCTCTGATTCGTGCAACCTTTGCAGACTACTTTCGCTTCGATCTTGAGGTGGGACCCGAGAAGAAACAGAAAATCATTGAGTTGGTGGAATCGCTGTATCTGAGGCGAAGCGAGAACACAGAACTCGAGAGCTTGACCGCCAATGAGTACTTCAACTATTGCAAAATCGCCTATATTGCCGCCAAGCGGGAAGATGAACAGGTGGACGAAACCCTCTCGGGTAGAGAGCTGTATCAAATATTCGCCGATGGTCGTGATGATGGACTTTTAGAGATTGATGGTGATTCGCAGCAGGAGTTTGCCGATTGGATTGATGGAAAACATCCCAAGAAAGGGATGGGAGGCCATCCTTGGGAAATCAAGCGGGGCGGCAATACCACCCACATCACACTTGCAGTGTACAGGCCTCCCTACAGTCAACGTAATCGCTTTATCATCGAGTTGTGCGGTGAGGCTTGGACTCGCTTTGCCGAGACACTGAAGATGCTGTATGCCATTCACGAAGCAGGTCTGCCCATCACCATAACAAATCCTGAATCGGTCAGGAAGCGGCTGCTTGCCCAGGATAATGTAGGCGTTATTCCATCATACGACTCCTATCATCGGGCGAATCAGTATTTCCCAGCGAAGCAGGATGTGTTCAAGGTGCTCCACTATAAGGACTTGGGTCGGTATAAGAGAAGAATTACACCGTTCATTACCTGGGAGCCGCTTCCAATACTGAGGCCGATGTAGGTGAGGGATAGGTTAGACTTTTCACAACAAAGAATTGTACTTTTGGGTTGGAGAATTTTCATTGACGTAAACAGAAATAGCGAATATCATGAAATATGTTAAATAGTAATAGCAAATATAATGAAATATGTTAGCATATGGAAGTTAGGAAGATGAGAGATAAAGCGTATGTCAAACGGATTCTGCAGATAAGAGAGAAACTGGAACGAAAATCACAGTTTCTGCTGGGACCAAGGATGACAGGAAAGACTACCTACATTCGTCATGAATTGCAGGATATGGTGACATTAAGTTGGAACCTATTGGATGGAAGACTTCGCATGAGAGCCTTAGCTGATCCTGGATTGCTCAAGGAAGAGATTGAAGCACGGGATTTGCATGACTGTCTTGTCGTGATTGATGAAATCCAGAAGGTCCCACAATTATTGGAAGAAATTCATCTTCTCATAGAGGACCGGAATCTTACATTCCTATTGACTGGTTCCAGTGCAAGGAAACTGCGCTCAGCTGGGGTGAATCTTTTGGGAGGAAGAGCGGGGTCGATTACCATGCATCCTTTCGTCTTTCCAGAAATTCAAAATGATGGTATTCGGTTGGAAAGAATATTCAAGTCAGGATTACTCCCTTCAGCCTATTGTTCTGACGACCCTGAACAAGAGTTGAGTGACTATATTTCATTATATCTCAATGAGGAAATTCATGCTGAAGGGGTAACAAGGAAACTTCCTGAATTTACACGGTTCCTTGAAGTTGCTGCAGTGTCAAATGCAGAAATCCTCAATTTTACCAATATTGCCAACGATGTCGGGGTATCCAGGCAAACTGTCGCAGGTTGGTACCAAATATTGGTTGATACGCTCATCGGGTACGAGCTTGCAGCCTTTACCAAGGCATCCAAGCGAAAAACGTTCGGACTCCCGAAGTTTTACTTCTTTGATCTTGGTGTTGCAAGACTGCTGCAAAACTCACCGGTTCCTGCTGAATCCCAAAGTGAATACGGGAGAATGTTTGAACACTACTTGTTTATGGAACTACGTGCCTACCTCGACTATTGCCAAAGAAAGGAAGTGCTGAGTTACTGGAGGACAACCAGTGGATTCGAAGTGGATTTCGTTCTTGGTGATTCTGTGGCTATAGAGGTGAAAACGACTAGAAAAGCTGATTCAAGAGATTATCGGGGCTTGAGAGCTCTCATGGATGAAGGCATCTGTAAACGGTACATCCTGGTCTGTAATGAAGATCGACCTAGAAAACAGGATAACGGTATTGAGATTATGCCTTGGAGGTATTTCCTCGAGCTTCTTTGGAACAATAAGATTATGTAATCGCCAACACTGAAACAGGATGGGTTCGAGGTGCTCTAGTTTAAGGACTTGGGTCGTTACAAGCGAAGCATTAGTCCTTCTACCTAACGAATCTCATAATATACGTTAGGTAGTGCTTGCGATTCTCAGGTTCTTTACTTCCCGTTCTTCTTCTAATTACCCAGGTGTACTGTTGTCTCGACTGTATTGTCGTCGTATGCTCACCTATGAGAGGAAAAATACGGATGAGCCATTGTAAGCATTGCGATGCATCTGCAACACAATGTATCAAACTCAGATCGACAGAGAGCCTAGCCCTCTGCCTTGATTGTTATAACAGCTGGTATTGTGAAAAACTGGGCTACGGCATTGCTTCGTTCTCCCACCCTAAAACCATACAGGTGCATGGGAAACGAAACAAGCTCATGAAGAGGGCTTTCTTTGGGGGAATGCAATACTGGGCCTATGCAGGAAGAGCGGATAATCCAGGATCATTCCTGTTTAACGGACCTTTTACCATGAGTGGTAAAGAGGCTGTAAAGCAGCTGTCTTCCATCATCGCAGAGCATACGGATCCACGACAGAAGGATGATGTACTTGTCCTGGAACATGGTTTTATCAGTGTTGTTTCTTCGAGGAATGGGTATGACGATGCAGACTTCCTCGTACATGGGAAACGGTATACAGGAGAACCATTCATCAAGCACCCGAGCATGTACATGGAGACAAATTTCAGATATGTCCTTGAGTCACGAGTGCCTTCACCTGATTGTAATTGGAATATGTATGAAGAGGATATTTTTCAATGAATAGAATGGCTGAGCCTGATATGAGAGAAGCCCTCAAGCCTCTGCTTCGAGGGCAGGACAAGGATGCACTGGTTGATTTCTTACTGAATTCGGCTATGTACGATTCTTCATTGGTAAAGCATTTCCTTATTGCATTTTCCGACGATGTGCAATCCTTGCTCCATCATTGGGGCTCTAGGTTGGGTACAGCGGTTTCTCAGTTAACACAAAATTCCTTTGGGGAAGTCTGCCTTGCCGACCAAGGTGAGAACGTCATAGAAGAGTGCCTTTCTGAGATTGATTTTGCTATTCACTACAAGCGTCTTCTGTATGCTGTCGGTCTGCTTAAGGTCCTCGAAGAGGCGACGCAAACGCTTGAAGGTATCGAGTGGAATACAGGAGAAGTCCGCAACCGTATGGAAGCCCTGGCCGACGCTATTGGTACTGTTGAGATTGAGGATGAAGAACGTCTGCAACTTGTGCAATACCTGTGGGAAGACTGTCGGGATTGGGAACTCGGTTTGCATGTGCTGGTGGGACTGATCAAAGGCGATGAAGAGATTGAGTGCGTGCGCAAAGCAGTTGAGGAGGATGATTCCCTATCGGTATTTTGGATATCCCTGTTGTTGCGTTTTGCACTGTATGAAGAACTGGATGTCTTCCTTTCGAGCCCCGGGTGTCAGGCATTTTGGTATACGATTGCTATTGAGGATGCACTCAAAGCAGGCTCTTATGTTCGCGTGATTACCCTTTCACAGCGAGCTCTGGAAAGGTTTTCGCGAATTACGTCGTGGGATACATACCTCTACGATGCTTCGATCAAGGCAGGTAGGGATGACATTACTCGAGAACTTGCTTTCAGATATGCTGCGCAAGGTTCCTTCAGCCATATTGAGATGCTGAAAAAATTGACTGAAGCCGAACATTGGGATGGTGTAGTACAACAGCTCATGGAAGTGCTGGAGAAGAACTCTCAGGCAACCAACACGTATGCACGATTTTTATGTCAGGAAGGCAAAACCGAACGTCTCATGGCTTTGGTGCGGGATAAGCCTTTCCTGTTCGATGACTATTACGATCACTTGCTTCCTCGCTATACGGCAGAGCTCAAGATGCATATGACAGAATATTGCAAGACACTGATTTCCCATGATGGTGACAGGACCCAATGCAAGGTTCTTGTTCAGAAATTGCTTTTGCTTAAAGACTTGGGCTGGGAAGACGAGGTTCAATCGTTGCGAGGGTACTTTCTTGGGAAGTATCCTGCCAAACGGATGTTGAAACAGGAATTGCAGCAAGCCAGGTTGTTGTAATTCCGTACTTGCGTTCTCAGATTCCGCCATCTATGCTGGTCAATAACAAAGGAGGATGAAGGTATGTATGCATGTCAGGATTGCGGAATTGAAGCCGATCATCATATTTCGATGGAGAGGGGTGGTGTTGCCCATTATTGCTTGGATTGTTTCAATGCCTTCCTATGCAAGCGGATGGGGTTGGATATTGCTTTATATGATCATCCCAAGACGATTTCAGTGGAAGGCCAGCGTTTCCGGGTGATGAAGGAAGTGCTTGACAACGGGGTTGCATATTACGCTTATAAGGGCAAGCCGACCGCCCTCTCTTCCGTTTCCTATCTAGGGCCATTTACCATGAACGGAAAAGAAGCCATGGAAGAACTGAAATATCGAATTGTTGCATTTCTAAAGGCCGATACCTTGCAAGAGGATGAGCTGAGTGAAATAGGAGTCATAGGTATCGTCGAGGATCCCGATGCTTGGGATGAAATTGCGTTTATCATCGATGGAAAGCGGTATAGCTCAGAAGACATGATGGATTTCTTCAGCTCTGTGCGAGGTGTAAATATGATGTACATCATGCAACCGCGCATCCCCGAGCCAGGAAGCAAATGGGCTGCGCCTGAATCAATCCTGCCTAAAAAGGAATAAGGTGGCAATCTTGGTGCAGCGGTTTCTATGCTTGCAATCTTCTCATTCCTGATTTAATCAACGCTTCAAATGCTTGTTTCTCGTGTCCGATGCGGGAGGATTGCTCAGGTTTCATCCTTCTGCTCAATAGGGCCCGGTACTACCTGGCTTCCAAACATTGCCAACGCTTGATTTACTTTATCCAGCCTTACAGTAGGCTTGCCTTGTTCCAGTTCACGGACAAACCGAAGGCCAAGTCCCGCTCGAAGGGCAAATTCTTCCTGGGTAAGCTTATTCCGTTTTCTTTGTTCCTTGATGAATCGTGCAATTGCATCCATAGGTGAATTTTATACCCGAACGGGTTATATTGCAAGAGAATTTAGCTAGGTTATACCCGAAAGGGTGTGATTAAGTTGTTTTACTACCGAATTATACCTGTTTGGGTGTAAAATAGGTTTATTATCTATGCTTTACCGTACGTATATCTATGTCTATTGGTCCCAAACGGTTTCCCGGTTTCTTGAACACCACTCCTTCCCCTCGCTAGAATGGCCTTAGGCAAAGGAGTGATGATGGGCAGCAACAACAGCAAGCTTGGACTCTTTGACAGTGTGCACCTTCTTGTGGGGGGAATGATCGGGTCGGCAATATTCTCGCTTTCGGGCATAACCATCCTGCAGGCTGGTCCTGCCTCCTTGCTCTCATGGTTGCTTGGCGGCCTCATCCTGCTTGCCTATGGACTGCAGACGGCAGAGCTTGCTTCTCGGTATCCGCAAAGCGGTGGGATATTCAACTTCCCGGCCCAACTCTTGGGAAAAACGCGTGAGCAGGGCAGGCTCTGGGGTTGGATTTCAGCGTGGGCCTATCTCTTCGGCTGTATTGCCGGTGCTGCTTTCTCTGCCATCTACATCGGCATTTACCTGGGAGTAGCGTTTCCAGCCCTTGGCTCAATGCAGGTACCGCTTGGTCTGCTTGCCGTTTTGTTCAGTGGGGCGTTGAATATCGCCCGATTCAAAATTACCGGGAGAGCTACCACAATTCTCACCCTCTTTCTGGGTGGAACGCTGCTGCTGTTTGCCATAGCGGTATTTACCAGCGGCAGCTGGGATGCTTCCCTGCTGCTTCCTTTCTTTACCCTGGGCAGTGGAGGGTCCACCGGTTTTCTCGATGCCCTTCCTCTGGCCATGGTTGCTTATGGGGCGATTGTTGCTCTTTCCTTCTTGGTTGGGGAGGTAGAGAAACCGAATAAGACCGTGCCCAAGGCGATGGCAATCGCCATGGCCGTGGTGCTTGTTTTCTATCTGGCTGTACTGGTGGCGACCCTTGGGCTGGTCTCAGCAGGCTTCCTTGAGGCTAATGAAGGACTGCGCTATATTCCCCTCTATGCCGCCGCTTCCTTCCTGCCCAAACTTTCCTTTCTGACTCCCTTGATCTCCATCTCCGCCGTCTTGGCCTTGGTCACCACCATGATCGTCACCATGGCCCTTGCAGCACATACTTTGCTTTCGTGTGCAGAGAACGGCGTGTTGCCTCAATTCCTTGCAAAGACAGGAAAAAAGTCGGGCTCACCGCTTTATGCAACAGCAGTGGTAGTTGTGGTGACCGGCTTGTTTGCAGCGTTTCCACAGTTGACCAATATCCTGATAAACCTCGGTGCCCTGTGTAATGTCATCGTAGTTGCCATTGTCTGTGTAACGGTGCTTGCCTCACGCAAGAAGTATCCGAAGCTTGAAGCCGAGCATTTTCGAGCACCGGGGGGAACCATTCTTCCCATCATTACCTTGGCAGTTCTCGTAGCAAGTTACATTCCCAGTATTCTACAGGGAGGTTGGCAGTTATGGGTGGCCACTGCTGTATACTACCTGCTGGGAATGCTGTTATACCGAGGTCGGAGGCAGAGCGTATGAGAATCGCCTGTGGAGTATTTGACGGGGTGCATAGGGGTCATCAGGCTCTCCTCTCCCAAAAGCCCGATGTGGTGTATGTATTGCCTTCCCCGTCTAAGCTGGTTCTGACTACCGCCGAGGAGAAACAGGCTCTGCTCACAGCCTATGCCGGGCCAACGGCTCATATCGAGTTTGTTGATCAACTGCCTGGACACTCCTCTTCTGAAGTGCTCTCTGTTGAGCCAGTGCTCTACGGCAACCTTCCTATCAGCAGCGAACGTATTCGATCAGCCTTGCTTGCAGGCCGCATCGAGGAAGCAGAAGCTATGCTGGGGTATCCATACACCCTTTATGGTGAAGTGGTGTATGGCAGGCAGTTGGGAAGAACGGTGGGTATGCCCACTGTCAACCTCAAGACCGCTGATGAAAAATTGCTTCCCGCCCACGGCGTGTATGGGACGATTACCATCGTCGACGGAATCCGCTACCTGGGCGTGACGAGCATCGGGCCAAGGCCTACGGTGGACAACCTTCCTACTGTTACCATCGAGACCTTTCTGCTGCATTTCAATCGTGAACTCTACGGGCAGCACATCAGCCTGGAATTGAAGACATATATCCGTCCCATCACCAAGTTCGAAAGCCTTGAGGCAGTGAGGCAGAAGGTGGATGAGGATGTGCTGTATGTGATGGGCAAGAACCTGCTGTAGCTGCTTGTGCTGGACGTCTGCGCATTCTCATGCTACCGTCTAGTGAGAGGTTTTGTGCAGAATGTCTGATTTGTATAATTATGGTTCTTTTACGATGCCGGGAGAGTCCGGGTATGAAGAGCTGACCTTGCAGTTGGCTAAGAAGTGGGGCTCGGATGTCATCCGTGATTGT
>Ga0334882_1002624_pt1 | contig 17941 bp, 14 predicted proteins | sample GraSluR1_MG_5_FD_207226 | JGI IMG/M metagenome (GOLD analysis project Ga0334882, IMG submission 207226) | Sludge microbial communities from methane-producing bioreactor in Wageningen University, Netherlands - Granular Sludge_15_04-R1 | ecosystem: Engineered > Bioreactor > Anaerobic >...
GATTCTGCCTCACCGCTCCGACACTGATTGTCGACGGCCCGGCCGCGGTCGAGGGCCGGGCGCGATCCGCACCGTCAGGCCTGCCGGCGGCGGCCGATCACCCGATCGGTGAGGAACGGCAGTCCCAACGCGGCGCAGGCCGCCATCAGACCGAAGACGAGCAGCGTCGAGGTGTTCCACAGCAGCCCGGCGACCGCCGTCATGGCGGCGGTGCCCAACCCGGTCGCCAGCGCGGTCATCATGCCCTGCACCGCGCCGGTCGACTCGGCCGGCACCTCGTCGTTGAGGAAGCGTACGAAGCCCACCTGGGCCACCGCGAAGGTGGCGCCGTGCAGCGGCTGGGAGAGCGCGGCGACCCACAGGCTGCCGGTGAACCCGAGGACCAGCCAGCGGACGACTGCGGCGAGCAGGGCGATCACCATCATCGCCCGCACCGACAGCCGGCGCTCGAAGTGTGGCGCCACCGACAGGACGGCGATCTCCCCGAGCGGGGCCAGCACGATCAGCGCGCTGACCAGCCCGGGGGAGGCGCCCAGGTCGGCGAACCGGACGGCGCCGAAGGTGTAGTACGCGGCGTGGGACGACTGCAGGAAGATCATCACCAGCATCACCACGACCACGCTCCGGCGGCGGAACAGGGCGGACCAGTCCCGGCCGGATCCCCCGCGTTGCCGGGCGATCTCGGGGTGACCGGTGGGTGCCAGTCCCAGCAGCCCGAGCAGCACACAGGCGCCGACGAAGAGGCTCAGCAGGGCCTCGGTGCCCCACCCGGTCTGCACCGCCCCGGCCGCGAACGTCCCGGCGACGAAACCGATCGACCCGATCCTCCGGGTCGGGCCGTACGACAGCAGCCGGCGGGCGGCGGCCAGGGTGGTCATCGTCTCCAGGCCCGGCAGCAGCACGGGGTAGGTGACGCCCAGCGCGACGGAGGCGATCATCACCAGCGCCACCGAACCGTGGCCGAGGAACAATGCTGCGCAGGCGACGGAGACCCACGGCAGCACCCGGAGGATCGTCCGCAGGCCGGCGAAGCGGTTCGCCAGCGGGAAGAGCACGGCGACCGCGATGCTGCGGGAGACCAGGCCGGCGGTCACACTGAGGCCGGCAATCTCCGGGGAGATCCCGCGCCCGATCAGGAACACCGCCCAATACGAGGTGTAGACCGCCCACGACGCCAGGAACACGAACATCTGGGCGCCGATCCACGTCTTCACCCGGCAGAGTCTGTCACCCGCCAGAGTCCAGCAGGGGCCGCCCCTCGACCGCCGCGGGCCGGCGGCCCAGAATGGGCCCATGTCCCCGCGTGAGTCCGCCCCCGCCCCGACCGTCACCGCTGCCCGGGCCACCCCTCCCGGGGGCGGCTCCGCTCCGGCTTCCGCCGCCGGCACCGTGCCCGACGCGACACCTGCCACCTCTCCGGCTTCGGCCTCCACCCCCGGATCCGCACCGGCGCTGCGGGTCGGCCTGGCCGGGTACGCCTCGGCCAGCTGGCTGCACGTCGGGCCGATCATGGCCGCCGGTGGGGTGGTGTCCGCGGTGGCGACCCACAATCCCGAGCGGCGCGCCCAGGCCCTGGCCGACACCCCCGGCGTACGCCTCGTCGACGACCTGGACGCGCTGCTGAGGCTGCCCGACCTGGATCTCGTCGTGCTCAGCACCCCCACCGGCCTGCACCACGACCATGCCCTGCAGGTGATCGCCGCGGGCCTGCCGGCCGTGGTCGAGAAGCCGCTGGGGGTCGACCTGGCCGAGGTACGTGAGGTGGTCCGAGCCGCCCGGTCGGCGGGGGTGCCGCTCACCGTGTTCCTGCAGCGCCGCTGGGACCAGTCCCACCTGATCGCCCGCCGGCTCGCCACCGAGGGGGTGCTCGGCGACCTGTGGCGGCTGGAGTACCGCTGGGAGCGCTGGCGCCCGGAGCCGAAGCATCGCTGGCGCGAGGACACCCCCGCCTCCGGTGGCGGCGGGCAGCTGCTCGACCTCGGACCCCACATGGTCGACCTGGCGGTCCAGCTGTTCGGGCCGGTCACGTCCGTCTATGCGGAGATGGCCGCGCACCGTCAGGTCTCCGACGACGACACGCACCTGGCCCTGCACCACGTCGACGGGCGGGTGAGCCATCTCGACATCGGCTCGCTGGTCGCCGCGCCGGGGCCCCGGCTGCGGCTGATCGGCAGCACCGGAACGTACGTCTACGACGACTTCACCGACGACGGCAAGGTGGTGCCGGCCTATCCCGACCTGGCCGACGCGCCCGGCGCGTGCGGTTGGCTCTACCGCGGGCCGCAGCAGCGTGAGCCGGTCGCCCGGGTGGCCGGGGAGTGGGCCGACTTCTACCGGCAGTTGTTCGAGGATCTGCGCGGGCCCGATCCGCTGGGCCGGCTGCCGGTGCCGCCGGACGATGTCGTGCACATCGCCGAGATCCTCGATGCGGCACAGCGCAGCGCCGCGACCGGGCAGGTCGTGGCGGTGTGAGGAGTCGTGGCGCTGTGAGGAGTGGGTGACCTCAGGACGGGCGCGTCGAATCGTCAGGTCTGTTCTCGAGCGCGGCTTTCAACCCCCTGGTGACACTTTCCCGGCGCGTGGTAGCGCGCCAGGTCCGGGGGATCGACCTCGGTCCCGCGGATCGGTGCGGATCGGCGCGGTCGGATCGCGACGAGACGGACGAGCAGGTCTCCGGACGCTGTCACCAGGGGGATGAAGACTCGATTCGAGAAGCACAACTGGATTCCGGACAACACCCACTTCAGCCGCCGGTGTCGGTGTCCATGTGCGCAGCGCGGGTGGACGCAGCGCGGGTGGACACTGTACGGCGAGACGCCTGGCGGTGTGGGGGCTGCAGCACGCGTGGGCGGGCCAGGTGGGCCGGTGGCGTGGGCGGAACGTGGGCCAGCTGATCGTCACGCCCTCGCCGGGCCCGTAGGATCGCGTCGGCGGACCCTCATCCGTGCCATCCGTACCATCCATCCCATCCCCATCCCATCCGACCCCGCCCCGTACCGTCGCCAGGAGGTCCCGTGCTCGCCGCTCTGCTCCAGGTCATCCTGCCGGTGGCGATCGTGGCGGTGGTGGGCATGGTGTTGGCCCGGAGGTTCGTCCTGGACCCGGACACCATCGGCAAGATCAATCTCTACGGGTTGACCGCGCCGCTGGCGTTCGACTCGCTGATGAAGACCAAGGTCACCCTCGGGGAGGGACTCATCCTCGGCGGCGCGCTGCTGCTGGTGTCGGCGCTCGGGGCGCTGCTCGCCTGGGTGGTCACCCTGCGCGCCCCGCGGTCGACCCAGGCCGGGGTGGTCGGGGCGGTGGTCCTGGGCAACAACGGCAACTTCGGTCTGCCGATCGCCCTGTTGGCGCTCGGTCAGGTCGGGATGGACCAGGCGATGATCCTCTTCGTGGTCTCGCTGGTGGTGATGTTCACCGTGGGACCGATCCTGATGGGCTCCGGGGGCGGTCTGCTGTCCGGGCTGAGGACCTTCGCCGCCCTGCCGGTGACCTGGGCGATGGCGCTGGCCGGCCTGCTGCGGCTGCTGGGCTGGCAGCTGCCGATCGGGGTCTCCCGCGGGATCGAACTGCTCGCCGCGGCGGCCGTCCCGATGGTCCTGCTCGCGCTCGGGGTTCAGCTCACCCAGTCCCGTCGGCTGCAGCTCACCGCTCCGGTGCTCACCGCTGTCGGGATGCGGGTGGTTGCCTTCCCGCTCCTCGCCCTCGGGGTGGCCCGGCTGCTGCGGATGGATGCGATGTCGACCAGCAGCCTGGTGCTGGCCTGCGCGATGCCGACCGCGGTCAACGCGTTCATGCTGGCCCGGGAGTACGGCTCGGATCCGGAGACCGCGGCGAGTGCGGTCGCGCTCAGCACCCTGCTCAGTGTCGGGTCGCTGACCTTCGTGATCTCGGTGCTGCCTGCCTCGATCGTCTGAGCCCGGTCGTCCGGCCCCGGGCCGCCGCCTGCCGCAGCGAGGTCAGCACGCCGGCGAGATCGACCGGGAGCAGCGCCAGGTCGAGCGCCTGCACCCACAGCACGTCGACCGGCTCGTGGCCGACCCGCCGCAGGTCCGCGGCCCGGACGGCCAGGAACGGCGCCGCGGTGACAAGCAGCAGCGGGCTCACCGGAGCGACCGCGGCGGGCAGCAACAGCAGCAGGATCGCCGCCAGGCAGGTCCAGGCGGTCGAACCGAGGTGGTCCACCCGCAGCATCACCCCGACCGGGTCCACCCGTTGCCCACGCACCCGCCGGGCCAGGACGACGTCGCGGATCCTCGGCAGGATGATCAGTCCGCCGCCCGCTCGTCGTCGCCGTTGCGCCACCAGCGATCCGAAGTCCGGCGGCGTCGCGCGGTAGCTGAGCCGCTCCGGATAGTTCAGCAGGCGCCAGCCCCGCGCCGCCAGGTCCAGGCTCGACTCGACGTCCTCGAGCGCCGTACGGTCCTGGAGGTAGGTCCGCACCCGGAAGCCGCGCTCGGTGTGCTCGGTGACGATCTCGTCGAGGGCGGGCCGTCGGATGACGGCGTTCGCCCCGATCCAGAGGGTGGCGTCGAAGGCGGTCGTGCCCAGCTGGTGGAGGTGCTGCAGGTCGGTGCTGGCGCCGGCGACCTGCTCGACCATCGTCGGTGCCCCGGGGATCGCGCAGTCGGGGGTCTGGATCACCGCGACGTCCTCGTTGCCCGGCTGCTCCAGCTCGTGGACCAGCCGCAGGCAGTAGTCCCGCACCAGCAGCGACCCGGCGTCCAGGGCGAGCACGTAGTCCGCGTCGGGGACGGCGACATCCCCCGCGACGCCGTCGGGGGCCGGCAGCAGGATGTCCCCGGCCCGGGTCCGGGCGGTCCGCCAGACCCGGCCCATCAGCGCCAGGTAGGAGTTGAGATTCATCGCCTTGCCCGCGGCCTGCGGCAGCGACGCGTAGCGCCTGCGCTCGAAGAGGTCGGTCTCGACCGAGAAGAGCCGGACCAGCCGCCGGTGCCGGTCGAGCATCTCGACGGCGCCGGGCCGTTCCGCACGGGCCAGACCTTCCCGCAGGGCCTCCGCGTCCCCGAGCAACTCCTCGGCCAGCCCGAGGACCACCCGGTCGACGAGGAAGGCATCGGCGTGGTCGTCGAGCGACTCGTCGGCGGCCAGGTCGCGCAGCCAGAGCGCGGCCCGTTCGTACGTGTCGACCAGCCGCCGCACCTCGGCCACCGACACCTCCGGACCGGGCGCCGCCCGGAACCGTTCCAGGGCCGCGGTGCAGAACCGCCGCGGGTCCTCCAGCCGCCGGGCGATCTCCCCCGGGAGCCGGCGCGTCGCCGCCAGTCCGGCCCGGGCGGCCGGATCGGTCGGATCGGTCGGATCGGTCGGGGACGGCCGGTCGTCGAGCAACAGCACCAGTCGGAGCCGCGGGAACTCCTGCAGCGCCGCCGACCACAGTGTCGCCCGGACCACCTTCGGCTCCTCGGCGGACGACGGCACCAGTACCGTCATCGTGGCGTGGGAGAACCGGAAGTGCCGGTCCAGGTCCGCGCGCGTCGTCCGGCGGTGCGTACGCAGCCGCCCCAGCGCCGCGGCCCGACCCACCTGGTACATCACCGAGGAGAAGCACAGCGTGGTCACGGCCAGCAGGATCAGTACGATCCAGGCCACCTGCAGGGCCGACGGGTGGCGGCCCGACAGCCGCCGGAGGCTGTCGAGGACGAACGCCAGCCAGAGGGCCGCAGTGATCGCCGAGGTGGACCGGGCCACGCTCACCGCGCCCGCCGAGGGCACGGTATGGGTGAACGAGGGGTAGTAGCCGGCCGAGGCGGCAGCCCAGTGGCGGTCCGGCCGGGGGTGCGGGGGCGTCGCCGGGTGCCGCCGCTCCGGTTCACCCGCCCGCGTCGGGTCCGGCGGATCGAGGGTCGGCGACTGGAGGTCGGGCACGCGACGTGCACTCCGTTCGGGGCTGGGGAAGCAGGATCGGGCGGAGCACAGTGTAGGGACAGCAGAGGTTACGGGCGCAGACCGGCCTTCCAGTGGTCCTTCTGCGCGGCCACCTCGCGCAGTTCCTCGGTGATCGCCTCGACCGCGCGCCGGGCGAACTCCGCGGGCTCCGCCGCCGGATCGGCCGGTTCGGCGACGATCCGATGGATGATCCCGTCCTCGAGCAGCTCCTGGGCCCCGACCCGCTGCAGCTCGGACAGTTCCTTGGCGTGCGAGCCGTCCTTGTAGACGATCGCACTGGCTCCCTCGGGGGGCAGCGGGGAGAGCCAGCCGTGTTCCATCGCGATCATCCGGTCCGCGGGCAGCATCGCCAGCGCGCCGCCACCGGTGCCCTGGCCGAGGATCATCGACACCGAGGGGACGGTGGTCCGGGCCAGCCAGGCGAGGGTACGGGAGATCTCGCCGGCCAGGCCGCCCTCCTCCGCCTCCGGGGACAGGTCGGCGCCAGGGGTGTCGACGACGGTGACCAGCGGCAGGCCGAGCATCTCGGCCAGCCGGATGCCGCGTTGGGCGGCGCGCAGGCCGGCCGGACCGAGCGGGCCGCCGGTCATCTGGATCCGCCGGTCCTGGCCGACGATGACGCACGGCAGACCGTCGAGGCGCGCCACCGCCAGCAGCATGCCGGGGCCGTTCTCGGCGCCGGTGCCGGACAGTGTCAGTACGTCGGTCGCGCCGTACCGCAGCAGCTCGCGGATGCCCGGCCGGTCGGCGCGGCGGGTGATCTCGATGGAGTCCCAGACCGAGCCCTCCCGGGGCGGCAGCGGCTCCGGGGTGCCTTTCTCGCGGGGCGCGCCGAGGTCTACCGGGGTGAGCACCCGCAGGGCGGTGGCGGCGAGCGGCCGCAGCTCCTCCGGCCGGGCGATGGCATCGATGATGCCGTGGTCGACGAGGTTCTCCGCGACCTGGACCCCCTCGGGGAACGGCTGGTTGTTGAGCACCTCGTAGACGCGCGGGCCGAGGAAGCCGAGCATCGCCTCCGGTTCGGCGACGGTGATGTGTCCCAGTGACCCCCAGGAGGCGAACACCCCGCCGGTCGTGGGGTGGCGCTGGTAGACGATGTACGGCAGGCCGGCGTCCTTGTGGGCGATGATCGCCCGGGAGATCGACACCATCCGGACGAAGGCCGGGGTGCCCTCCTGCATCCGGGTGCCGCCCGAGGAGGTCGAGGCGATCAGCGGCAGTTGCTCCGCCGTCGCCCGGCGGATCGCGGCCTCGATCCGGACCGCGGTGTCCCGGCCGATGGAGCCGCCGAGGAACCGGAAGTCGCCGACGATGTAGGCCATCGGGCGGCCCTCGATGGTGGCCCGGCCGGTGATCACGGCCTCGTCGATGCCCGACTTCTCCCGGGCGGCGAGGACCTGGTCACGGTAGTCGGGCGGGTATCCGGTGATGTCGATCGGTTCGTCCCAGCACTCCTGGGAGCCCGGATCGGCCACGAGGTCGACGAGTTCCTGCGCACGCCATCGTTTCGCCATGGCGAAAGTGTTGCAGAGCGGTGGGGTCGTGTCGGGGCATCGGTCGGCCCGGGCCGGCGTACGGCACGCCGACAGGCGCCGCCCACGCCGACAGGCGCCGCCCCGGACCGCGGGTCGCAGATGGTAAGCAGAACGGCGGAGGACCGGCGGGCCCACGCCGACAGGCGGCACGTCGGCGACCGACGGAAACGAGAAGGTAACCGGTGTGCGAGTGGATGGAACGGCGTGTGTGATTAGGTACCGGCATGTCAGTACGCAGACCGCGCGAACGCTCCGTCCGGCCCCGTCCCCTCCATGTCCGCCTCGCGGCGCTGGTCGCGGCAGGCACCTTCGCCGTCGCCGCCCTGGCGGGCTGTTCCGGGGCCGGCAGCCCGACGCCGAGCGCCACGGCCGCACCGGTCACCCTCACCGTCTTTGCCGCGGCCTCGCTGTCGGGGCCGTTCGACGAGATCGGCACCGCCTTCGGTGCGGCCCATCCCGGCGTCACCGTCCGCTACAGCTACGGCGGATCGTCCGACCTGGTCAGCCAGCTGGCCTCCGGCGCGCCGGCCGACGTGCTGGCCACCGCCGACGAACGGACCATGCAGCAGGCCAAGGACAAGTCCCTGGTGCCGGAATCGGCGCTGTTCGCCACCAACCAGCTGGCCATCCTGGTCGCCCCGAAGAACCCGCTGGGCATCACTGGTGCCAAGGACCTCACCCGCTCGGACCTGAAGCTCGTGGTGTGCGCCCCCCAGGTGCCCTGCGGTGCGGCCACCGATCGGACCATGCAGGCCGCCGGGATCACCATCAAGCCGGTCAGCGAGGAGTCCAACGTCACCGACGCCGCCGGCAAGGTCACCTCCGGTCAGGCCGACGCCGCCGTGGTCTACACCACCGACGTGGCCAAGGCCGAGGCCGCCGGCACCGGCACCGGCGTCCCGCTGGGCGTCGACCAGACCCCCAACCGCTACCCGATCGGTGTCACGGCGACCGGGGCGTCCGGCCCGAACACGGCGACCGCCGAGGCGTACGTGGCGTACGTGACCGCTGCGGAGGGACAGGCGGTGCTGGCCAAGGCCGGCTTCGGCAAGCCGTGAGCCGTGAACCCCGCTACGCCGTGCCCGGCTGGCTGTGGATCCCCGCGGCCGCCGGGCTGCTCTTCCTCGCCCTGCCGCTCGCGGCGATGGTCGTCGGCACCGACTGGCGCCACTTCGGGGCCCTGGTCACCTCCCCGTCGGCCCGGATCGCGCTCTGGCTGTCGCTGCGCACCGCCGCCGCGGCGACCGTGCTCAGCCTGGTCTTCGGCACCCCGTTGGCCGTGGTGCTGGCCCGGGCCCGGCCACGCGGCCACCGCCAGCTGCGGGCCCTGGTGATGCTGCCGCTGGTGCTGCCGCCGGTCGTCGGCGGCCTGGCCCTGCTGCTCACCTACGGCCGGACCGGCCTGCTCGGCCGGTGGCTGGAGGTCGCCGGGGTGCACATCGCCTTCACCACCACCGCGGTCGTCCTCGCCCAGACCTTCGTCGCGATGCCGTTCCTGGTGATCTCGCTGGAGGGGGCGCTGCGCTCCGGCACCGGGGCGTACGAACGGGTCGCGGCCACCCTCGGTGCCCCACCCGGGCTGGTGCTGCGCCGGATCACCCTGCCGCTCGTCGCGCCGGGCCTGGTCTCCGGGACGGTGCTGGCGTTCGCCCGGGCGCTGGGCGAGTTCGGCGCGACACTGACCTTCGCCGGCTCGTTGCAGGGCACCACCCGGACCCTGCCGCTGGAGGTCTACCTGCAGCGCGAGGTCGATCCGGCCGCCGCCGTGGCCCTGTCGCTGGTGCTCGTCGCCGTCGGGGCGCTCGTCGTGCTGACCGTCGGCTCCCGGACGCTGGGCGGTGACCATGGCTGACGTACGACTCGACGTCACCCTGGCCTCCCGTCACCTGGCGGTGGGCCTGGAGGTGCCGGACGGCGAGGTGGTCGCCGTCCTCGGCCCCAACGGGGCCGGGAAGTCCACCCTGCTGGGGCTGCTTGCCGGCACCCTGACACCGACCTCCGGCCGGGTGCTGGTCGGCGGGCGGGATGTCACCCGGTTGCCGCCGCACCGGCGCCGGGTGGCGCTGCTCGCCCAGCAGCCGCTGCTCTTCCCGCACCTGAGCGTGCTGGAGAACGTCGCCTTCGCCCCGCGCGCGGCGGGGCTCGGCCGGGCCGCCGCCCGCGCCCTGGCCCGGGAACGGCTCGAGGTGGTGGGCATGGCCGGCTTCGCCGACCGGCGTCCGGGACAGCTGTCGGGCGGTCAGGCCCAGCGGGTGGCGATCGCCCGGGCGTTGGCCGCCGATCCGCAGGTGCTGCTGCTCGACGAACCCTTCGCCGCCCTCGACGTCGCGGTCGCCCCGCAGCTGCGCGGCGTGCTCCGGGAGGTCCTCGAGGGCCGGACCGCGCTGATCGTGACCCACGACCTGGTCGATGTCGTCACCCTGGCCGGCCGCACTGTGGTGCTGGACGGTGGCCGGGTGGTGGAGGATCGCAGTGTCCGTGCGCTGGTGGAGAGCCCGCGCAGCCGGTTCGCCGCCGACCTGGCCGGCCGGGTGCTACTGGCGGGGACGGTGGCCGCCGGGAAGGGGATGGTCCGCCGCGGTGACGGGGTGGTGCTGCAGACGGCGTTGGGCCCGGTCGCCGGGCTGTGGCAGGACGACACCGCCGCCGGACCCGGAGCCCGTGCCTTGGCTCTGGTGGATCCGGCGGCGGTGAGCCTCCATCGTGAGGCCCCGGACGGGAGCCCCCGCAACTGTTGGCCGGTCGAGGTCGAAGGGATGGAACCTCGGGGCGGACAGCTGCGGGTGGTGGCCCGTGGTGTGACTTCTGCGGGGCCCCCCGACGGGGGGATCCGCGGTGCGGTGGACGCCCAGGAAGGGGGACAGGACGTACGCCTCGCCGCGGACATCACCCCCGCGGCGGCCGCCGAGTTGGCGGTCGCGCCGGGGCGACGCTTGTGGTTCGTGGTCAAGGCCCAGCAGGTGCGGGTGTACCGCGGGCACTGACCGGTGGATGAGACAGGGGAACGACAGGGAGGGGAGAGGGGGCCGGCTCAGCCGGCTCGGCGCATCCGGTCGCCGACCCAGGAGGTCGACCACGCGGTGTCGGCGGGCGCCGGATCGACGACGTACGCCCGGCAGCCGCGTTCGGAGGCCGCCCAGATCGCACCGTCGCGACCGGCGACGATGAGGGCGGTGGACAGGATCTCGGCCAGGCCGGCGTTGAGCGCGACCACGGTCGCGGACCGGGCGCCGTGTGCGGGGCCGTGGGTGTGCGGGTCGACGATGTGGTCGCCGCGTTCGTACGCCCCGGAGGTGGCGATCGCCCCGTCCTCCAGTTCCTCGACCCGGACGATCGCCTCCGGATCGTCGGGGTGGCGGATGCCGATCCGCCACGGCTGTCCGGGGACCGGGTGACCGCGGGTGACGATGTCCCCGCCGGCGTTGACGCAGACGTTGTCGAAGCCACGCTCGACCAGCAGGTCGGCGACCAGTTCGGCCGCCCAGCCCTTGACATAGCCGGACGGGTCGAAGCCGCCGGACACAGCCCACGGGTCGAAGCTGCCCCCGGTGACCTCGCGGCCCCAGCGGCAGGCGGCGATCACCTCCATCAGCGCGGCATGGTCGGGGTCGGCGGCCCGGAGGTCGGCCTCGGCGAGACGACCGGAACGCAGCGCACTGACCAGCGAGGTCTCCCGGTAGCTGGAGAAGACCTCGTCGACCCAGTGCATCAGGTCGACGGCCTCGTGGATCGTCGCCTCCAGTTCCTCGTCGGAGGGCCAGGCCCGGGCGCCCTCGACCAGGTCGACCACCACCACCGTCCCCCACATCTCCTGCAGGTGGGTGTAGTGGCGGGCATCGGAGCGGCGCCGCGTCACCTCGGGACGGGGGGCGGCGTCCGAGCGGGGCTCGGGGGTGTCGGGGGTGGGGTCGGCGTCGGACATCACAGACCTGCCTTCTTGATCGCTGACTCGAGGGACGTACGGAAGCCTTCGGTGGTGTACGTGGCGCCGGAGACGCCGTCGACAGTGGCCGACTGGGCGGCCATCGCCTGTTCGACGAGCAGCGGCGCGGCGTAGCTGTTGATCCGGTAGGAGTGGCCGTCACTCAGCGGGAGCTGGGTCCACTGGATGCCGGTGATCGTGGTGCCGGAGACGGTGATGGAGACCTGCATGGGGCCGTACGGCGACTGGTACGCCGACCCGGTGTAGCCGGTGCCGGTCGCCGACGAGCCGCTCGACCCGGAGCTGGTCGAGCCGGATCCGGTGGACCCCGAACTCGTGGATCCCGAGCCGGTGGATGCCGACCCGGTGGACCCGGTGCCCGTCGAGCCGCCGCTCTCGCCGACGTCGTCGGACTCGCCCTCCTCCGATCCGTGCCGCCCCCTGCCCTGGCCGGGGACGGCCGGCTGGCCGGGCTGCTGGGCGGACGAGCCGGAGCCGGACTGGGCGGTGCCGGTGCCGGGGAGCTGACTGGTGCCGCTGCCGGCGGTGAGGGCGGAGCGGGTCGGGCTGAGGACCAGCACGCCGGCCACTCCGGCGACGGTGGCCCCGGTGACGAGGACGGTGGTGATCGCGGACTTCATCGCTGCCTCACAGGTCGAAGATCTCGTGATGGATGTTCTCGGGACGGGCGCCCAGGGCCCGGGCCGATCGGACCACCTGGCGGTTCAGGGCCGCCGGGCCGCAGACGTAGACCTGGGCGTCGTCGAGCCGGCCGACGGTGGCCCGGAGGTGCTCGGGGCTCAGCGGGTAGGCGCGGCGGTGGCCGGGCATCAGGTGCACCCGGACGTGCGGCCGGGCCTGCAGACCCCACAGCTCGTCGCGGTGCGGCATCAGGTCCATCGACCCGGCCCGGTAGATGATGTCCAGCGGTGCCTCCCCGGCCACCCGGTCGGCCAGCGCGGCCACCGGGCCGACCCCCACGCCACCGGCGATGAGCACGGTGCGGCGGGTCCGGTCCTCGGGATCGGGGGCGACCCGGCCGGGGGTGATCGCCCCGTACGGTCCCTCGACCAGCACCCGGGTGCCGATCCGCAGGCCGGCCATCGAGGACGACGCGTCACCGAGCGCCTTGACGGTGAGCCGCATCATGTCGCCGCGGATCGCCGAGATCGAGTACGGGTGCGCCTCGTAGCCCAGCCCAGGGTGCAGGAAGCGCCAGTTGAAGAACTGCCCCTCCTGGGCGCCGAGCAGCGGCAGGTCCCGGCCGCGGACCCACACGCTCACCACGTCGGGGGACTCGGGGACGACCGCGGCGACCCGCAGTCCGTGCCGCAGCGAGCGGTAGAGCGGCAGCAGCACCCGGTAGCCGATGATCGTGCCGAACACGGCGACGTACAGGGCCACCCACAGCGCCCGCGACCAGCCGGAGAGGAACGGCCCGCCGGCGGTGATCTGGTGGGCGAATGCCAGCGCGATGCCGAGGTAGGTGTAGAGGTGCACGGTCCACCAGGTCTCGTGCTTGAGGGTGCGGCGGACCCGCTTCCAGGAGGTGTAGCCGGCGGCGATGATCGCCAGCGTCCCGGCCAGCGCCGGCAGGATCCACGGGGTGGTGCGGGTGAGGTCCCACAGCTCGGCGAACCAGTTGCGCTGGGCGTCCATCCCGTAGCTGACCACCACCAGGACGATGTGGACGAAGACCAGCCACATCGCCCAGGGCGCGATCCGCTTGTGCCAGGTGACCAGGTGGTCCTGGCCGATCGCCCGTTCCAGCACCGGCAGCCGGGCGATCAGCAGCAGCAGGATCAGGACGCCGTACGTGCCGATCGAGGCGGCCAGCACGGAGACCACATAGATCAGGTTGGACAGCGTGCCGGTGAGTGGCAGCACCGCCTGGATGGTCAGGCCCAGCACCACCCCGCCGATCGCGCCGACCGCGGCGAGGAACCAGGTGGCCACCCGGCCGTTCGCATTGTCCTGTTCGGCCGCGACCTTCAGTGGCGTACGCCGGGGGCGGGTGGGACGGGGGAGGGGGGCCTCCGGTTGCCCGACCGAGCGGCGTGGCAGGGTGCTGGTCGCGGCGGCCGGGGTGGTCTGTGCGTGGGTGCCCGGCACCGTCGTGGTGTCGGCACGGCCGCCGACGCCGGCGGTGCCGGCGGCGGCCATCGTGTCCGCGCCGGTAGTGCCGGGGGCGGCCATCATGCTCGTACGGTACGTGGGCTCCTGCATGACTCCACAGGACCGCCGGAAGCTGTGCCCGATCTGTGTCCGTCCCCCCGCGGTTCTTGTGAACCGCCGGCCGGGTCCCCGACCCGGGCCGGGGGCATCCCTGAACGGTCCCCGGGGAGTGCCGTACGGCGCCGCGACCGACGGATCGGCGCCACCGGCGACCCTAGACTGGACCCCACCCGCGTGCGCGGGACCGGGCCACGGTCGGGCGCAACGGGACGCGGAACCTGTGCCGCAGGGAGCAACGGCGCCGCACGCAGGTGCCGGACGCAACAGTGCCGACGGGAGGGGGAGCGGATGATGCCCGGACAGACCACCACGGTCGAGGCCACCGGGGTGCTCTTCGAGCCCCGCTCGGACGATCCCGGCGCGCTGGTCGACGCCTCGGGACGCCAACCGGTGATCGACCTGACCCGCCGGCTGCGACCGGCGTCGACCCCGATCGACGAGAAGAAGCTCACCCCGTTCCTCGGCTACTGGGGGCAGTTGCGCCCCGGCCAGAGCCCCGAGGCGTACGTCATCAAGGTGATCCGGACCGACACCACGCCACCCGGGCCGGCGACCGGCGGTACGCCGATGGCCGGCAGCCCCGGGCCCGGCGCCACCGTGGTCGGTCCGCAGGCGGCCCGGCTGCTGGCGAACGAGGAGGAGGCGGCCCGCCGCAACGGGCTGCTGCCGGACGGGGTCCCGGCCACCGGGGTGGGCGGTGGGTACGCCTGGGTGGTCCGTCGCTACATCCACGGCCTCACCCTCACCCAGACCCGCAGCCAGGGCGGCCTGGAGGGCAACCGGGCGGTGCTGGCCCGGCTGATGCTGGAGCGGATCGTCGAACTGCACACCCGCACCTACAACGGCCACCCGCTCTACCACGGCGACATCAAACCGGCCAACGTCATCGTCCGGGTGTCCGGCCGGGAGATCACCGGGGTGGAACTGATCGACTACGAGTCCGGCGGCGCGACCGGCGACGACGGCCCGGCCTGGCGGCACGCGACCTTCCAGTTCGCCAGCCCCGAACACTTCCTCTCGCCGCGGATCGACCAGGCCTCCGATGTGTTCTCCTGGGGGCTGACCGTGCTCGACATGTACGCCCCCAACCGGCACCCGTTCGTCGGGGGGTTGGACGACCCGCGGGAGTACGAGGACGCGTACGGCACCGGGCGGGGGGCCGACGAGGCGGTGCTGGCGACGATCACCGACCCGGTGGTCCGGGAGTGCGTGCGGCTCGCGCTGACCGTACGCTCCGACAACCGGCCCAGCGCCCGGGCGCTCTACAGCCGGCTGACGTCGGGCAGCACCGCCCGCCCGGCCGGCCCGGTGCAGGCGCCGACGACGACCTTCGAGCTGCCCCGACGCGACCCCGACGACCCGGACGCGACGGCGATGCGGACCTACGGCATCCCGCCTGCGCCCGCCGCCCCGTACCCGTCCGGCCCCGCGGCCGCCTCCTACCCGTCCGGCCCCGCGACCGCCCGGTACGACGACGGCACCCGGGTCGCCCCCACCCAGGCGGTCTACCTGCCACTGGCCGCCGAGGAGCCCCCGCCGCCACCGGTGGAGTGGCCCCGACCCGGCCTGCCCGCGGACACCGCCGATCCCGACTCGGTGCCGGCGCAGCTCGGCGCGTGGTGGCGGCAGGTCTTCGCCGTCGAGGGCTACCTGGGCGCGGAGCGGTTCGGGCCCGGCCTCTGGGTCGGCTACCTGGCCGCGGTGCTGCTCGCCGGGATCGCCGTCGGGCTTCTCGCCGGCGTGGCTCTGCTCGCCCTCGGAAGGGTGGTGTTCCCGTGAGCGTGTCCTCCTTCGACGAGGCCGAGCGGCGGCGACTGGCGCGGCTGGCCCGGCATGCCGCATTGGTCCGGTACGGCCGCCGGGTGCGGATCCTGCGGCTGGTCGGGCTGGCCGTCGCGGTGCTGGTCGCCGTCCTGGTGGTGGTGCGCTGATGGCCCGCTACCTGTGTCCGCAATGCGCCGTGCACTACCGGGCGAGCGAGTTCACCACCTACACCGCGCAGAGCGAGCCGTGGAACCCGCCGCGCCGCGACGCGGTGCGGACCCTCGTCCGTGGGGTACGGACGCTGCTCGGGGCGACCGCCGTCGACCGGGACCGGGAGCGGGCCGAGCACCTGGAGATGCTCCGCCTCGGCGTGCACCACCGCTGTCCCCGCGGCCACGTGATGCCGGCCGAGTTCCTCCGCCGGGAGACCCTGCCGATCGGGCTGATCGGGCCGTCATCGGTGTCGAAGTCGACCTACCTGGCGGTGCTGTTGCAGCGGATCGTCGGGATGACCGACCTCGCCCCGATGGGCCTCACCTTCACCGTCGAGGAGCGGTCGAAGGGGATCTACCAGCGCGACTACGTCACCCCGCTGGCGATGCGCCGCCCGCCGGAACAGACCCGGCTGGAGCGGACCGCACCCCTGGTGGTCCGGATGCACCGTGACTGGGCCCCCGATGAGGACATCAACCTGCTGTTCTTCGACGCCGCGGGGGAGGGCTACCGCGACGCCCGGTCCAGCGCCGATCTCAACCCGTATCTGTCGGTGATGGCCGGCGCGTTGGTGTTCTGCTCGCCGATCAACCTGGCCTTCGGGCCGGAGATCGGGTTCGCGCTCGCCCCGGGGATCGAGGGGGCCACCGCGCCGGGCGCGGGCACCGTGGTCGCCGTGGTGCAGTCGGCCCGGACGGTCGCGGACGGTCGCCGCGACCCGATCCCGACCGGCGTGGTGGTCGCCAAGTGCGACGAGCTGGCCCCGCTGGAGTCCCGCCAGCCGCACCCGGGGCAGGCGATCCCGCTCGACGCGCGGTTGTTCTACGGGCACGAGGACGCCTACCTGCGCCGGCAGTCCCGCTGGCCGTACGAGCTGCTGGCCCAGCACGGGCCGGCGATCCTGGCCGAGGCGGAGCGGTTCTCACTGATGACCCGCTACCACGCGGTGTCGGCGACCGGCTGCCCGGTGAACAACCTCGGGATGTTCGACATGATCGCCCCCGTCCGGGTGCACGAACCGCTGCTCGGGCTGCTGCACGACATGGGGCTGTTGGCCGGTGCGGCCGCCCTGTACGGGCCGGAGCGGGTCCATGGCTGACCGCCGCGGGAGGTGCCCAGATGGCTGAGATCCAGCAGGCCGTGATCGGCTGGGGCCCGACCAGCAACGGGCTGGGGGTGCTCGGCGCCTCCGTCGGCTGGCCGGTGGCGGATGGGCAGCCATGGCTGCCGGACGCGGCGCGGTCGTTCCTGCCGCGCGGCTCCGACGCCGAGGTGATGCGCGGCTCCGAACCACCCTGCGGCCTCGAGGCCCGGCCCACCGACCACGGCACGCTGCTGGTCTCCAAGGTCTACCTCGGCCGGGTCGGCCGTCCGGGCACCTTCACCGCCCACTGCCTGCTGGACCCCACCGGCCGCCAGGGCGCCCACGACCTGCTGGAGCTGGCCCGCGACGGGGTGCTCCAACGCCGCGAGGAACAGCCCGTCGCCGGCATCCTGGAGGTGCTCGGCCTGCCCGCCCGGCGGACCCGGCCCGAACCGGGCGGGGTGCCGGCCGACCTGCTCGCCCTGCTGCTGGGCCACCTCGCGGACCGTACGCCGCTGTTGCTGCGCACCTCGGACCGGGCCGGCGGGGTGGAGACCCTGTCGGCGCTGGCCCACGCCCTGCCGCGGAAGGTCGCGGCGGACCTGTGGTGGTCCACCTTCGTCGCCCAACCGGACGACCCGGCGGAGACCCGCGGGCCGGGGGTGGGGCTGGTCGTCCCGCCGTTCTCGGCGACCGAGGCCCCGGAACCGGACGCCTTCGGACGACCCGGGCCGGCCGGCGCGGTCCTCGACCTCGACCGGGGACCCGCGCCGATCGTCGACCTCGATCGCGGCCCGGTGCCGGTGGACGACCGAGCCCGGGCGCTGCTGCGCAGCTACCTGGACCATCCGGAGCGCGCGGCGGACGCCCCCGGGGCCGACGCGTTCGTCGCCGGCCTGGACGCGCTGATCGTCGACCCGGCGCTCCCGCTCGACGAGCGCGGCCTGGACCTCCTCGCCGACGAGGTGGGCCCGTCGGTGTTCGCCCGGCTGCTCGCCGGCCCGCACGCGATGGCCCGGCTCGCCGAGGTGGTCCGGGCCCGCCGCCGGCTCCCGTACCGCACCCTGTGGACCGCCGTCCCCGCGCTGACCGAGCCGATGTTCGCCTGGTTCGGGCCGGTGCAGGGCGACCCGGAGACCCAGGCACGGGCCCAGCGGGTGATCTGCGCCACGATGGACTCCCGCAACCTCGTCCGCCTCGTCGCCCGGCCGCTGAGCCGCGATGCCGCCGACTACCGGCCGGTGGTCGCCGACCGCAAGCTGGCCTCCGCGCTGGCCG
>Ga0334882_1002627_pt1 | contig 17927 bp, 15 predicted proteins | sample GraSluR1_MG_5_FD_207226 | JGI IMG/M metagenome (GOLD analysis project Ga0334882, IMG submission 207226) | Sludge microbial communities from methane-producing bioreactor in Wageningen University, Netherlands - Granular Sludge_15_04-R1 | ecosystem: Engineered > Bioreactor > Anaerobic >...
CCACGGATATCCAAACCCAATCGGATGTTTCCGAACAATCCTTCTACCCAGTTATCATACGTTTTGCTTGCATCTGGCCAAAACAATGCCAGAAGAGCCGCACCAATGATAAGTATCACAAAAGCCAGGCGAATCCGATCTGCTTTCATGATATCCTCCTCTCAAATTGAATCGAATCTACGATGTGGTTTTATTTCCGTTCGATCGCTTCATTTGGATCTTTCGAAGTCTTTCCCAGAATAGACGCGACGGATCGTCGGGTGATTTCCAGTTTCGAAGAATTGGCCACTGTGATCTCCACCGTTTGTTCGTTTAGAGAAGTAACCCTGCCAATGATCCCGCCGATCGTGACAATTTTGTCTCCCACCTTGAGTGTGGACATCATGCTCTTAAACTGCTTGTCTCGTCTTCTTTGGGGCATGATGATCAGAAAATAAAACATCCCAACAAGCACCACCAGCCAGATGATCAGGCCGGAGAAACCGCCTGCACCAGCTCCCGCATCACCCGGAACCGCTTCCGGAGCAACGGGTGTTCCATCGGGCGGCGCAAAGGCGCGCAATAAGAAATCCATTCAATAACCACCTCACTTTGATTTTTTCGTACTTGAACCAGCCTGAATTATATCATAAATATCAGAAAAGGCGAAATTCTACAGATGTCCCGATTCAAAAAAGGACACATCATGGATGTGTCCTTATGAACTCCAAACGCATCGTTAAGGAGTTTACTCGACAATCACCGGTTGGCGCTCGCTGATTTCTCCATACTCCTTTTGAGCCAATTCTGCCAAGGATAGAAGCGTTTCTGCCATCTTGGGATCATTCCTCCGCAACTCATCCAAATTGCGTAGGAAGGTTTCGCGATCCAGCCGATATTGGATCCGATCTTTCCCTTCTCCATACGATGCTTTCCGATCTTTCATGTTCTGAATATTGGGTTCCCAATCTCTCTTCCAGATCGGATCTAGGTAATCTGCAGCGGTTTGCGCGTATTCATCCAATGCTTCGGCCAGTTCTGTAACAACTGCATCTGCCCCGGGAGAAGTGGGTTTTGCCTGGTTGCGTTCCACAATCGTACGAAGTACCGACGGATTATCGATAATCATACAGGGGCGAAGCAGGTTGTCGGTATGGGGTTGATGCATTCGGATATCGGCCATGAACGAAGACTTCAACGCTTCCACCAAAGGTTTTTCTTTGATGTTGTCGGTAGCAAAGTGGACAAAGATACATGGCTCCACATCGCCTTTCGAATTGATATGAATATACCGTCTGCCGCCTGCAATGCACCCATGCACAAAAGGTGCATCGGCCCAAAAGTCCATGATATAGACCGGTTCTTGGGTGCGGAATTTCTGGATAAACTCCCCGTACTCGTATCGCTGTTGGGGCGTGGGCATAAGACTTAGGTCCGGATTTTTTCCAACAGGCATGAACAGGAAGTTCCACGCGTACACAACCCCTCGGTCTCTCCATTTCAGATAGAATTCCGGATCGGTCATCACATGGAAGTTATGGCGAGTCAGGACCAATGACATTCCGAAGAGAAGATTTCTTTCCTTCATGCGTTCCATTCCCGCCAAGACCTTCTGATATACGCCAGGACCTCTCATGTATTCCGTTTCTGATTCGTCTCCGTTTACGCTGAATGCCACCACCACATTCTTTAGCTCCGCCAATTGATCGGCTACTTGTTCGGTGATTAGGGTTCCGTTGGTGAAAACCTGAAACAGACAGTCCGAGTGTTCTTTGAATATCTCGTATAATTCGGGAAACCGAACAAAAGGCTCTCCACCCAAAATGGTGAAAAAGTGTGTGCCCAATTCTTTGGCTTCGTGGATAATTCGGTTGACAATTGGCATAGGGAGGTCATCATTCATGGAATAATCATCCGCATAACAACCTCGACAGCGAAGGTTGCAGCGCATAGTCGGGCTTATCAAGATCGTATACGGAGCCGTAAGCCCATGATTGGCTTCGACTTCCGGGTTGGTTTGCATCCAGCCTAGGCTAACATTGACAAACATGTTGCGGATAAAAACCCGAACCTGCTCTTCGTTTCTGGACAGGAGCTCTATGAACCACTGTTTGCTGCCGGGATTTCCGTTGGTCCATCGGACAAACTTCCCGAAACTCCCATTGGATTTGGGAAAAATCTTTTCAATCTTTAACAAACTATCACAAAGTTTATCAAAGTTATTTTGTGGATCCTTCTGAACAAACTTTACAGCTTGATCGATCAGCGTTCCAACCATTACATTCGTAGCTTTGTCTTTGATTGCTTTGCCAATACCCATCGTACTCCCTCCCATACTCTCGGATCAAAAAAAGGCGGAACAACCTCCATTCTAATTTTACCATGTGGTAAAAAAAAGTCAAGGGCAACTATTTGACCATTTGGTAAAATTTGGATGGCCGAGTGGGAAGAAGACGGGAATCACAGATCTTCTTTTGACAGATCTTCAGGAATCCGATGGAATTTGGAATGGGAACGGATCATATGAAGGAAGGTCTCAACAATCCGGGGTTCAAATTGCGATCCAGATAGGCTTTGGATCTGTTCGAACGCTTCATACCACTTTCCCGGTTTCTTGTGTTGCCAAGGGTAGATTCGTTCAACATAAGAACTCACTACCGACAGGATTCGACAGGCCAGTGGAATCTCCTTACCGTGGATTCCGTCTGGAAATCCTTTGCCATTCCACCATTCGTGATGGTGCAGAATCCAACCAGCCAACGGGATCAGATCGGGCGCGCACAGAGCAATTTTCTGACCGATGATGCAGTGATCCATCAACTTGCGGTATTCTCGGTCTGTCAAATGGGTCGGTTTCAACAAAATCCGATCTGGGACGCCAATCTTTCCGATGTCATGAACCCAACAGAATTTGGGCAACGCTCGTTGAATTTGTTCGGGAAGAGAAAGCGCTTTCGCCAGATCCATGGTCCATTTCTCCAATACCTCTTTATAGAGTCGGGGGAACAATCCCTGTTCCTCCAAAATAGCGCAAAGCGTTTGGGTGAGCCGACTTTCTATATTCCGACTTTTTTCCAACAGGTCGGGCCCGATTCTATGGTCTTCGATGGGCCGATTCGGTCCGTCACGCGATGGATCCATGTGACGAATGATATAGTTAATGGAAACATGAAGGGGCATGTCCGGGTGTTTTTGATTGCGTTGGTCCAAACGAGCCCGAAATCGATCACAGGCCTTTCGAATGGCTTCTTCCGTTGTTTTGGGAACCAAAACCGCAAATCGGGCTCCCCCGATCCGGGCAATCAGATCTCCTTTTCGAAAGGCACGACTCAGTAGCAAAGAGGCTTGAACGAGCAATTGATCGCCATAGGCGTGTCCGTAGGCTTCGTTGACCATTTGAAGATCTTCCATATCGCAGATGATCAACCCAACCGGATTCTGCCGTCCGGATGAAAACCGATTCATCTCCTCTTCGAAGTAGGCTCGGTTGTAGAGCTTTGTCAGGCCGTCGTGGATGCTTATGTACGCCTCTGTTTCCTCCGTTTGCTTTTTGTCCAGAATACGCATCATTTCTCCAAAGAGCAGTGTGATCTGTCGCGCATCGGAATCGTCGTATTCGTTATTTTTGTTGGCTACCCCGACGATGGCTTTGATTGTTGTGCCATCAAACACAGGAACAACCATGTACCGATGTATGACAAAACAGGCATCAGATTGAGAAGGGGGGTCGTAGGGAAAAGGGAGGTTTTTGATGATATTGCGGCCTTTCTGAACCGATTCTTTCCAAACGGGCATCTTATCAACCATTTGTATGGGATCAATTGCGGCGGCCTCCGGATCAGCAAAAGGTTCGGAAAAAGCAAAAAGATCTCCCAAGTCATTGGTATCCTCGATAAAGCCCATAAAACCCAGTTGGCTCTTCGTGAGGCGCACTCCTGCTTCTATGGCATACTGAACGATCGATGTCCGAGGCTGGTCAACCATCTGGGTCATTTGGTATAATGCTTCCAAACGGCTTTCGTCCAATAGCCGAGCTCGGTGTGCCAGGACCTGATTGGTAATGTCCCGTAAGATCCATAAAACCCCTTCGAACGAAGAATCTGATGGAGAGAGAAGCGGAGAATGGTGGAGATCGATATACCGTTGTTCTCCCTGCCGATTGGTATAAGCGATGTGGGTTTCCTCGCGGTACAACCGTAGGACTTGACAAAAAGGAAGTCCGATACATGCGCTTAGACGGACGGGCAGCGATTCCAAACCCCATTGGTTGATGAAAGAAACCCGACCGGTCCGATCTACGGAGATCAGCGCATCATGGATGTTGTTTAGGATCGTAGAAAGCCAAGTTTGGTTCTCTCGAAGTGTGCGGTCACCCTCGGATTTGATGAGCGCCAATTCGATCGCACTCTTCAGCGCTGCCTCTTGAATCGGTTTCATGATGTATCCAAAGGGATGGGTGGCAACCGCTCGCTGAACGGTTCCCGCATCATCGGAACCGGTTAAGTATACAACCGGTCGGTCATACTGTTCCTTAATTCTCTGAGTCGCTTCAATCCCATCCATCTTTCCCTTCAAACCGATATCCATCAGAATCAAATCGGGAGACAAAGCCGTCACCTGTTCTACCGCTGCCTCACCGGTTGAAAGCGTTGCAATCACTCGATACCCCATCTTTTCGATCAGCCCGACTATCAGGCGCTCGCTGACGGGGTCGTCCTCGACAAGAAGAATGGTCTTTTTTGGTCGAGTCATTTCGCTCTTCTCACCCCCTTATGGAAAGAAATCCCATCATCCCAAGGGATTATACCAGTTTTGGTTTGGTTCATGGAACTGTTGGCAAAAAACGTGATCTTGACAAATTCTGAGCAATCATGTACAATAGCCGTGATGCACGCCGGGGTGGCGGAATTGGCAGACGCGTATGATTCAGGTTCATATGGGAGTATTCCTGTGCGGGTTCAAGTCCCGCCTCCGGCACCAAAAACCCTCGTTGGAGGGTTTTTCTTTTTTGTAAGGGCGTTTCAGCGGCTTGCAAAGGGTTTCACCCATTCCAACCATCGGGTCGGATGTTCTTCGTGCGGAATATGTCCACACTCTGAAATAACCTTCAACACTGCTCCGGGAATCATCTCTGCAGTTCTTTTCGATTGGGATAACGGAACGATTTGATCCTCTGCTCCACTGATGACCAGTACAGGAAGATTCAGCGATCCAAGCCTCGATGCAAGGTCAATATCCTGCTGAGCCAAGGTATATGCCTGTAATGCCTTCTCCCAATCAGGAACGCTCAACGCCTTTTTGTATCCTTCAACAACCTCTGGAGTAATACCGGAAGGGTCATACCATGAACTCATTAGTAAGTCTTCAAACTGGCGCCCGATCCAAGCTTTCACAATAGGCATTGAAAGAGATAGCTGGGTGTCCGCAAAGATCGATCCCCACGATGGTCCCCTGCTGGAAAGTACAGATGGCGCTTCCAATACCAACCGCTTTACGCGGTCAGAGTGATCCAGGGCCGCAAGAACAGCGATCGCCGCGCCCGCCGAGTGACCAATCAAGATCAATGGTTCTTCCTGGCCCACGGTATGATCGACCAATGTCATCATATACCGGACTTGCGCATGTTGAGAATAAGGATTCACATCATACGCTTCCAAATTCAAAGGTCGAGCGCTGAGGCCAAATCCTGTTCGATCAATGGCGATCACAGTCCCAAGTTCCGACAGCTCTTCCAAGACTGTTCTCCAAGAAAAGACAGAAGCTCCGAATCCGTGCAATAAAACAATGGTCGGTGATCCTTCCCCCATCCTCTGATAATGCAAAACCACGCCCTCTTCTGCCAAAAAGAAACGGCTATTGGCTTCCGAAAGATCCGGATAGGGGTCGATGCCCATCACACCTGCTGTTGCTAAAAACAGAAGAATCCATAGGATCGGTATCCCTTTCATCTGTTCACCTCCCTGGATTTGAGACGAAGGTTCACTCTATTGAGATTTTCGAAATCGCGCCAGTCGCTCGAATCGGGTTTTTTGTTCTGGGTATAGCAATGAAAACTCGTGAAAAAGAGTGTTATAGCGTTTGTGTAGGGATTGGTTTGGGATAAAGGTCTTTGCTGGGGCATAGAATGTTTGACTGAGGGTGAAGGGGTCAGACTCGGAAAAGCCCGCAATAGCAAGGATTGCAGCTCCCAGCAGTTCCGATTCAGGGCTCGTTCCAACCACGACGGGTCGGCCCAAGACATCTGCTTTGATTTGATTCCAAAGATCGCTCCGCGCTTGACCTCCGGTTGATCGAATCTCACGCACAACCCCGCCCGCTCCCTCCATGAGACGCACAATCTGCCGAATCTGATAACCCACCGTTTCCATAATGGATAGGGCCATTCGTTGGGGAGTATCTTCCATGCGAAGCCCCAAAAACCCTCCCGATGCTTCAGGATCCCAATGGGGGCTTCTTTCGCCGCTAAGATAGGGAATGAAGAGGATCGGAGACGGACGATTCTGATCAAACAAAAGAGCGTCCAGCCCATCGATCGGAATGCTTGCGACTTGAGCACAAAACCATTGAAGGGCGCTTCCCGTCGTATTCATCATTCCGCTGATCTTCCAGTAACCGGGGATGAAAAAAGGGGTCGCTACAAGCCCGGGTGGTTGGATGCGTTTCTTGCAGCATAAGGTCACGCCTTGAGAACTGCCACCCCGATCACAGAGCAGTCCATCCTCGATTGTTGCAGTTCCCAGCAACGCGGCCGCAAAGTCCGGGCATCCGGATACTACAACCGCATCCTTGCGCAATCCCAATTCCTCCAACGCCGGTTTGCTAATTCCCCCAATCACCTCACCAGCCGGGATGCATCTCGGCGCGGTAAACCAATCCTTCAATCCCATTGTATCAAGGGCTTCCGGACTCCATGGAAGGAAACCGGGCACTGGAAACGAACTGTTGGCGACAATTCCTGTGCACCGATAGGCAAGGAAGTCTGTTGGTTGAAGAAGGGCAATAGGCTTACTGGGCGCGGAACCGGATTGATTCTTCCATGCAACTAGTTTGGCCATTACGGGAGCGATTTGGGGATCAAACCCTCTCGAATGGGCCCAAGCGAGAAGGTCGGCAGGGGGATTCGCCCACCATCCCATGACCGGACTTTCGGATCCTTTGTCCTCTTGTTCCAAGGGAACAATCGTGGGTCCGTGCCCGACAAAACATAGGGCCTGGATCTCCTTTTTCCAGATATTGGGAACGGTATTCCAAGCCCGAAGAAAAGTCGCCCAGATCTGCTGCGATTGAACAGCATGACTATCTGAAGCGGCAGCCGATCGATACAGCATCCTGCCTTCGGAAGAGAATAAGGCGATCTTCGTGCTGCTTGTTCCAATATCAACCCCACAAAACAGAGGTTCTTTTCCTTCTTTTCTCATTGCGCGTCCTCCTGAGCGGGTGCCCGTGAAATCAGAAGCCCTACAATCAGTGTAAGCGCGAAAGGCAGGGTGAGTAAAAGTTTGGGGGAGAAATCAGTTGAAGCTTGAAGGGCTGCGGAAAGATAAGAAGAAGCGCCGAAGATCAAACTGATCCCCCATACCCCTACCGGATTTCCTCTTGAAAGAACCACCCCGACTAAAGCAATCCACCCCCGTCCACCCGACATTCCTCCCACAAAACTTTGAATGGGAAGAGATAGCGCGGCTCCGGCCAATCCACATAAGATCCCGCAGATTCCATAGGCTTTGATCCGAACGATCCAAGGAGATATTCCAACGCTTTGCGCGGTTCGGGAGTCAATGCCCACGCTCCGAAGATGGATCCCGAACCGTGTGCGAAACAGGATCACCCACGAGAATCCCGCGACAGCAAACCCGATAAAATCGATCCAATGAAAACCCAATCCATATCTTGCCAGTGCCGGAATTTGCGTGAAATATAAGGTGCCTCTCGAACCCATCAACAATTCGCCCATCCAAAGGCAAAAGCCAGCGCAGAAGAGGTTGTTGGCCAACCCTACAACGAAGATGTTGGCTTTCAGCAGATCGGAAAGCAAAATCATGATCAACGAGAATAAAGCAGAAACTCCAACTCCGGCCAGAATACCCAAAAACAGGTTGCCGGTAAGGTGTCCGCATACACCCGAGAAAAAAGCTCCCAATAGGATCAACCCTTCTAAACCGATGTTCAGTTTTCCGCCCAGTTGGGTGTACAAGCCGCCCAACCCAGCGAGAAGAATGGGTGTGGTCATGATGACGATATCCCCAATTACGGATCCGATCATGCTTCTCCCTCCCTCTTTCGAAACTGAAACCACCGAAACAAGCTTTGAGCGGTAATGCCATAAAAAATGATCCCCTGGATCATCCGAGCGATTTCCGGGGTGATGTCGGACATCATGGAAGCATATTGAGCACCGATATCCAGCCAGGCAAAAAGAAGGGCCGATGGGATGACCCCGATCGGGTGGGTTCGAGCGATCAAGGCAATTGCGATGCCATTCCATCCGTAACCGGCCGAAAACCCGCGAATCATTCGTCCATGAACGCCGAAGACATCCACAACACCGGCCAGAGAAGCCATGCCTCCACTAAGAATCATCCCCCAAAAAAGGACCCGCTGGACGGATATTCCCCCGTATCGAGCAAAGGTTCGATTCTTTCCTACCATGCGAAGGGCGTATCCTCCAGAGGTGAATCGAAGGAGGAAAAATAAAGTGACCGCGGTTCCCAGAGAGATCCAAAGACCCGAGTGCAGGTCGGATGGAGGAAAGATCCGGGAAAATCGAAAGCCTTCGGTCACAAAGCGGGTGGAGATGAGTCCGGATACCGGATCGCGCATAGGACCTTCGAGAAAATGATCGATGACCAGGATCAGGATATAGCCAACCATGAAACTGGAAATCATTTCGCTAAACCCACGGGTCCGTTTCCACCAGCTGCTCAAGAAGGCAATCAATCCACCACATAAAAAGGCCGCTACCAAAGCGAGCACAATACCGAGCCATTCATGTTGCCCCCCCCATTGTAGCCCCACCCAACTGCCAATAAAAGCGCCTACGTACACTTGACCTTCCAGGCCAAGGTTGAAGCTGGACACGGAGAAACTGACCGATGCGGCCAGACCCGTAAGGATATAGGGAATGGACAGACTTAGCCAGTTGCCGATGAAGAAAGGGGAGGAAAAAGGCCCGCCAAAAAAAGAGGTGAAGGCATGAATCGGCTCTTGGGATGTTATACTGATCAAGACCATACCCGCACCCAGGCCGACCAAAAGGCTGTTTATGGTTGGATTGCCCATTGCGCTGGTCAAGAGGTGCTTAGCGAAGGGTTTCATGAATCTCCTCGCTGTGCGGATCGTCCAATGCATGAAGTCCACTCAAATAGTGGCGCAATTTATGAGAATCCCTATCGCCTTCTCGAAGTTCCTGAGGAGTCAAGCGCGCGGCAAATGTCCCTTTGTACATGATCAGAATCCGGTCTGAGAGGAGGATCAACTCCTGTAGATTGCTGCTGAATAAGATCACCGACGATTGTTGGTCGCGAAGGGTTTGCAATTGCCGATGGACAAGATCTGCGGCGCGAAGGTCCAATCCCCAGGTTGGTTCACTCACGATCAGAAATTGGGGACGAGCGGAAATTTCGCGCGCAAGCAAGGTCTTTTGGATATTCCCACCCGATAACAGGCCCGCGCGCGTCCGTCCATCCGCCGGCTCGATTCGAAATTGCCGAATCAGTGGATCGGTATGGTTTCGGATGGATCGGGAAGAAAGCCAGCCTTTTTTGCACAAAGGGGGGTGACGGAAGCGATCGACGATCAAATTCTCGGAGATGGTCGCATACAAAGACGACCCTTGATAGAGCCTGTCTTCTGGAATATAACCAATTCCACTCCTTCTTCGCTGCGCTGGAGATTGATGTTGGATTGGTAAATTGTCAAAAAAGATCTCGCCGTCATCGATGGGAATCAGACCGAATAAGGCCTGCGCGAGGGTCTGTTGACCGTTCCCCGCCACGCCACCGATTCCCAGGATCTCCCCTCTGTGCACATCAAAGGAAAGAGAAGAAAGGATCTCTTTGTTCCATGGGTTCAAGACCGAAAGATTCCGGACAGATACAAAAGGGGGTGTTTGTTCATCGACCCGATTGTCCCCGCGCTCTACAGGAGCCACATCTCCCACCATCTGGAACGCCAATTCCTTTGGATCCGTGCCGCTCATTGGACTATGAAAGACTGTCTTACCTTTGCGCAAAACCGTGACTTCATCGGCAATTTGCGTTAGTTCATGGAGCTTGTGGGTGATGAACAATATCGTTTTCCCCTGCTCCTTGAGCCGATACAATGTTTGGAAAAGTTCATCCACTTCTCGATCATTCAAAACGGAGGTAGGCTCATCCAAGATCAACAGATCGACGTTCCGATACAGAAGCCGAAGAATCTCCGCTTTCTGCTTCTGTCCCATGGGCAGTCGCCCGACAATCCCTGTTGGGTCCAGGCGTAAGCCAGTCTGCTGAGTTAGGTGAAAGACCGTTTCCTCGAGGCGCTTTGAGGATATCCAAAACGGGATTCTCCCTTTGGGTTCAACGCCCAGACCAACATTTTGCGCAACGGTGAAACTGTCGATCAAGCGAAAATGTTGGTGCACCATACCAATGCCGTATCGGTACGCGACTTTCGGGTTGGGAATCCGGATTTGCGACCCATTCAGGAAGATCGCGCCCGAATCCTCGCGTTCCATGCCGCAAAGGATCTTCATTAATGTGGTTTTTCCCGCCCCGTTTTCGCCGACAACGCCGTGGATTGCACCTTGATCCGCTTCCAAAGAAGCATCTTTCAAAGCCTGCACATTATTGGCCGAGTAATATTTGGATATCTGTTGCATTCGTAGTCGTTTCATCTTTGACCCCATTTGGTTTCGCCTGTTCATATCATAAACCAAAAGCATAGAAAATGCAAGGCTTTCTGTTCCATACGCCTTCGTTCCGCCTCTTTTTGGAATGTCATTGGGTTGAACCACTGATTTGACATCGATGGGGAAAAATGGTATACTATTGTACCCGATTCGGGGGCGATCTGGGTTCGACGAGATCGGATGCAAGTCGGGAAGCGTGCCGAGGTCCCCGCATGCCTCGTTAAAAAGGCGGGAACAACGCATTAAGCGTCGAACCAAATTACGCACTCGCAGCCTAAATGACTGCGCGCCTTACGGATCGTTGTGACCGGGACAGTCCGATAAGGCGTCAATAATCTGGTCTTACCATATCTGAAGCTGCCGACAGATACGGGACAATAAGGCAGACGGGTACGGTGGAGTTTGTCTTTGTACTCCATCGATACCGGCTTGAAACAGAGACTGCGCACGGAGACGACCGGCAAGTGCCTTTTTCGGACGGGGGTTCAATTCCCCCCGCCTCCACCAAAACCCTTGCAAAAGGGTTTTTTTTTGGACCTGTCTTTTGTGATATAATACAGTATCCCGCAATCCAGCCATAACGAAAGCTCACCCTTGACGCAGCTTGACAGAGAAGAAACGTCCGATCGATTCATTTATTCCTTGGAGGTGTGTGGTGTACGGAATTATCAATATCGGCTTTGGAAACATCATTGTGGGTGACCGGGTAATAGCCATCGTCAACCCCGAATCAGCACCGATGAAACGATTGAAAGAACAGGCCAAATCCGTAGACAAACTGATCGATGCCACCTACGGGCGGAAAACAAGGGCAATCGTGATCACCGACAGCAGCCATGTCATACTCAGCGCCATACAACCCGAGACCATTGCCATACGGTTCAAGCAAAGCTTTGAAGAGCTGGAGAAGGTATTGCACAACATTCGCGTTCCGGAGGATGCCATCAAGTGAACCAACAGGGCTTGCTCTTTGTGGTGAGCGGACCTTCTGGAGCAGGGAAAACCACCATTCTGAAAACCGTTTTGAAAGAACTTTCCGATATTGAATTTTCCGTGTCCATGACCACCCGACCCAAGCGCGCGCATGAAGTCCATGGAGTGGACTATTTTTTCGTGACGGAAGAGGAGTTCCAGCAGGCCATCGACCGGGGTGAGTTTATCGAACATGCCTTTCACTACGAGCATCGGTACGGAACAACCAAAGGATATGTCATGACCCGTGTTCAGGCAGGTGTAGATATGCTCTTGGATCTTGACGTGAAAGGCGCATTGAATATCCTCTCGACAGATATGGATCCCATCTGCATCTTTATCACCCCACCCAGTTTTCGCGATCTCTCTGACCGGCTCAAAAAAAGAGCGACAGAAGATCCCCAATCGATCGGTACCCGATTGGAAAATGCCAAATGGGAGCTTTCGCATATCGATCGATTCCGATACCTCATCATCAACCACACCATCGAAGCGTCGGCCCAGGATCTGAAAAGCATCATCCGCGCGGAAAAATTGAAAGTGACAAGAAGAACCGATTATGTTGAACGGTATAAATTCTTATAACCTTTCCCCGAGGAGGGTCTGAACATGTATCGATTGCGCTTTAACTATGATCAGCTTCTGAAAACGGTTCCCTACAAATTTTCCATTCCAGTGTTGGTGGGAAAACGAGCCGAACGAGTCAAAGAAGAGTTGAGTTTGCGCGGGGAGCATGCCGAGATTGCCGATTTGGTGGCTTCCGCATTCCAGGAGATCTATGATCAAAAAATCAAAATTAAAAACGAGGATATCCTTAAGTTGCTCAAACCCAGCGTTAAGTAAACTCATAGGATTTGCCCTTCTCCTGATCGGGGGTCCCGGGTGGATCCAGGGATTGGAGATCCAAATCTTCCCCTATCAGGAATCAGAGGGGCCAAGTCTGCATATCCTGGGGATTCTCGAGGAAGAACGGACCATTCAAGCCGTGTGGGTTGAAGGTCCGAACCTGTATCTCCATATAGATGCCTTCCAAGATGGGAAGGCTTTTTTTGGAGCGGGCCGGATTCCCAGTCCCCTACCTGAAGGGGATTTCTATCGACTGAACCTTCGCTTTAGCGATCAAACGCATCAATTTCCTCTGGTTGGGTTGGGTGGGCTTCTCTTCCCCAAAGGGGGGCTTCGGTTAGAAAGTAAAGTGACGGAACGGACCCAGTTGACGGTTCAACCAGGCGATTGGCTCTATCAGATCGCCCGAGAGCATGATACAACCGTTGCGCTTATTCAATGGATCAACGAAATCGATGATCGCATAGTTCCCGGCCAGGTCCTACGGATTGGGGATGTCGCCTTTGATTCTTCCCCTTTGGAGCTCCGGATCCTGCTGGGTCGATGCCTTCTTCAAGTCGTCTATCAGGATCAGGTGATTCGGGAATACCCCGTAGCCGTTGGCAGGGGCACGAGCACCCCGATCGGAACCTTTCATATTGCCCGAAAGGTACCCGAACCCATGCTCTACTGGCAGGGGCAAGCGCTCCAACCTCTCAGCCCGATCAATGGGTTGGGAATCTGGTGGCTTGAGCTGAACAATCCCCAGTACGGGATTCATGGGACAACTCGGCCATGGGAGATCGGAAAACGAATTTCTCATGGATGCATCCGAATGTTCGACCGCGATATCGACCATCTCCAAACGATTTTGGCTGTTGGAACACCCGTCCATATTCGACCCTAAAAGGAGACCGCGTATGTCGAAGAAACCCATTGATCTGACTCAAGGGAGCATCACTCGATCTCTCTTTTCGATGGCCGTGCCAACGATGTTGGGGATGAGCTTCCAGATGATCTATGACCTTGTGGATTTATTTTGGATCGGGATGATTTCCTCGGAGGCAATTGCCGGTGTTACCGTATTTACTGCGCTTTTTTGGGTCGTTGAGTTTTTGAATGCGATCATCGGGCAGAGTTCGATCTCGTTGATCTCCCAGAACCATAGCCGAAAAAACGTCTTGGCCACCAACACCTCCATCGAACAGACCATCACCTTCAAATTCCTTGTCGCCTTTGTGGCGGCTTGTTGCGTGGCCTTGATCATGAGACCGATGATCAACATCTTCTCCGATGATCTCACAGTTCGCCAATCGGCGATTGATTACGGATACATCCGCCTTTTCTTCCTGCCGATCATGTTTTCTTCGTACTCGGTCAACACGGCCCTTCGCTGTATTGGCGACGCAAAGACCCCGATGAAGATCATGCTGTTGGCCAGTGTTGTGAACATCGTCTTGGATCCGATCCTGATCTTCGAAACCGTGCCATTCACCTCCATCCCGGGGATGGGACTTGGAGTGTTCGGGGCGGCTATCGCCACCATCATCGCGCAAAGCCTTGCCTTCGTCGTTGGGTTTGCCTACCTCTTCAGCGGAAGAGCCGGTGTGAAACCCACCCTTCGCGGGCTATTTCGGCTCCATTGGCCTACCGATCGGAAACTCCTGACCATAGGGCTTCCCACAGGGTTGGAAGTGTTGATGCGGAACCTTTCCGGAGTTGTGGTTTTGCATTTTATCTCTCTCTATGGCACTGCGGCCCTTGCAGCTGGCGGCATCGGCAGCCGGATCCTGGGCGTTGCTTTTGTACCGTTGTGGGGATTGAACATGGGCGCTTCCACCATTGTTGGCCAAAGCCTTGGGGTGGATGACGTGGATCGCGCGATTAAAACAGGTAAGATCTCCGGTTTGTTCGGAACGGTTTTCATGGCCACTTTCGCGCTTTTATGTTTCGTTCTCGGAGAGCGGTTGATCGGTATCTTCGATTCGACCCCCGAAATTATGGAGATGGGCGCTTCCTTGTTGCGGATCGTCGCCATCGCTTTGGTGCCCCTTGGATTCACCTTCGGATTGGCCGCCTGCTTTGGTGGATCGGGATACAACAGCCCGTTCGCCGTAGCCAGTCTTCTCTCCCGATGGGCGATTCAGATGCCTCTGCTCCTCCTCTTCGTATATGGTTTTCAGCTTCCGGTCCTATGGGTATGGGTGTCGTACATGATCTCCGATCTCGCGGAAGCAGGGGTCTTGTATAGCTATTACATCAAAGGAAAATGGAAGACCCGAAGGGTGTATACGGATGTGCTCCCCTGAACCATAAGCAATCAAATCTCTGGCTTCATCATGAATCCAAGATTGAATCGACTAGAATTATATGCTATAATTGCGTAAGGAATCATCCAGCCGAGATCAATAAGGAGGAAGGTAAAGCGGGACAACGGAAACATGTCAACGGCTCTTTTTTGGCTTCTCCATTATGAGGATCAATCTTTTTACGAAAGGCATGGAGGATCTGGATACGCGTTCGATAAGTAGGCACAAATTTAGGGAAAGGGAGGAATAGTATGAAAAGGTATCTTTTTCCACTGGTTATGATCCTGGTTCTTGTCACAGTCATGTCTTGTTCTGTAGGACCGGCTCCGGTCCCGATTCTTCAGGTTCAGACCGACGCGGATGGCCGGTTTGTGATTCAGCAAGCTGCAGGCGCGGGGGCACGGAATGCGATGACCATCGAAGGCGTGGTCACTGAGAATTTTGGAGGCCCCGTGGTGGCAAATGCGCAGGTTTCCTACCCAGCGAACATCTTTACGGTCCCCGGAGATATCATCATTACCAAAGATGGGTACAGCATTGGAAAGATCCAGGGGGTCATCGCCTCCGCAGTCCAAGGGTACACCTATCATCTGCCGTTGAGGGCCCTGTTCAATCCCAATTGGACCCGAGTGCCCCCATTGCTCACAGTCGAGGGTGTACGACCCGGTGATGTAGTTACCGGAACGATCGATCTGGATATTCAAATTGGTACGCAGTTTGAGACCTATGCGATTTATGTTTGGGTTGGCGGCGAGCAAAGAGGGCAGAGGGTTGGCGCCTTCTTCGATGTCGATGAAGCGCAACTTTCCATCAACACAGCGGCCTATCCAAGCGGAACCACCTACTTGCGGTTTATGATCTATGATCGAAACCACAACACAACCTTGCACTATATGCCGATCGTCTTTGACAACCCAGTCGTTCATGAAACACTCCCCGGTGCGACACAGATTGTCCAGCTGACGGCAACGACCTTGGGAACCAAGTTTGGATACTATTCCGAACCTCGGTCCAATCCTACGGCGAAAAGTCCTGTTTCGGTACCGCGGACCATCGAAGTGCACGAGCTGGAAACCCAGATTCTGTCCCAGGATATCCTCCAGGAACGAATCTTCACCGCAGACATCACCGTGACCTGCGCCCTCGCATGGGCCGGAGTGGCCAACGCCACAGGGTACAAGGTCTATCGGAGCTTTGATGGAGAGGATTACCACCTGGTGGGTATGACAACTACGGCAAATTTCAACGATCACGGGTATGATCTGGCGCCCAACAAACAAACATTCTATAAGATCATCCCCTTCAACTCATTGGGCGATTCGGAAGCCGATCCGATCATCCGATATGTCTGGCCCTTGCCCGGATTTGCCGTCTATCTGGACAGTCCGGCGCACAATGAAGCGGATGTAGACCTAGAGCCGACATTTGAGTGGGATCTGGAATACCTCGGCGGAACAGCCGCTGATTTTGCCTCTGCCTGGATGGACTATTCGATCCACCTCTTCGACGCCACTTGGTGGAGGATCCTTGATGAAGACATCGAAGACGATCTGTTCTACGAAATGCCATTCGAATTGGAACCCGGCGGAATCTACTCGTGGGACATCTACTATGCCCAGGCGTTGAAATTCAGCCAGTATTTCAGTACACAGAACTGGGCCCGCGCGTTTAGTTATGCAGGGCAACCGGATGCGTATTGGAGCAATGGATCGGCCAATGGCGAGTTTATGTTTACCACGACTACCGATGCCGGTAATTAGGCTATCTAGAAAAGGAGCGAGGTGATGAATGTGAAAAAGAACTTTCTATATCTAGTGACCATTGTGCTTCTGATAGCGCTGGTTAGCTGTACGCAGGTATCCAACCCCGCCCACCGTCCGGATCCGATCGGTGGAACAGCCGATCCGGTCGCCATCAGTCTGTTCAACTACGAAGGGCTGGAGTACGCAGACCAGCATGTCCTTGCCAAATATACCAATTTGGAAGCCTTGGAGCGCTTTCTTCAGAAAGAAGGGCTTCCCGTTCTCAAAGTGTGGGATCAGATCGGATGGGCCAGTGTAGGCGTACCCGCCGGTATGAGCGTGGCCGATTTCGTTCAGGTATTGATGAAACAGCCATCGGTCATGATTGCCCAACCCGATTTCAAGATGGAAGCCCCAACCCCAACGGTTGTCGATGGGGATCTCCTCAAAACCGAAGGACTGATCTCCCGAGATGTACCCCTTGGTCCCAATGTGGATATCGAAAAACTGTGGGGTATGTTTGACATCCGTGCCACAGAGGCATGGGAAGAAACCACAGGATCGGATAAGGTCATCCTGGCCATCATCGACACCGGATTCGAAGGAGATCACCCCGAGTTTGCGGACGCGACCATTCTCGGAGCCTTTGACGCGACCGGAGAAGGCCAGCCCCTGATCGATTTACACGGGCACGGAACCCACGTAGCCGGAACAGCGGGCGCGAACGGTCGAGGCGGCGAACTGGCAGGGGTCGTTTGGGATTCGCCCATCATGCCGGTTCGGGTCATGAATGAGGATGGGACGATCTATACCACGTATCTGATCGATGGAACCATCCACGTAGCCGATTATGTACAAGACAACCCCGAATACCGCGCGGTCATCAATATGAGCATCGGCGGAAGAGGGTACAACTTCATCTTCAAAGAAGCCATCGACTATGCAGTCGATAGCGGAGTGGTCTTTGTTACCTCTGCAGGCAACGATGTGAAACGCGTTCCCTCATACCCCACTGCCTACAACGGGGTCATCGCAGTAGCGGCCACCACGCCCACAGGAGGCAAAGCCGACTTCTCCACCACTGGTCCATGGACCTCTGTAGGCGCGCCCGGTGTTGAGATCTATTCTTCGATCACCGAAGGGGCATATGATTATTGGCAGGGAACATCGATGGCTTCGCCCCATGTCGCTGGAGCGGCCGCCATGCTG
>Ga0334882_1002628_pt1 | contig 17925 bp, 18 predicted proteins | sample GraSluR1_MG_5_FD_207226 | JGI IMG/M metagenome (GOLD analysis project Ga0334882, IMG submission 207226) | Sludge microbial communities from methane-producing bioreactor in Wageningen University, Netherlands - Granular Sludge_15_04-R1 | ecosystem: Engineered > Bioreactor > Anaerobic >...
CTGTAGATGCGATACCCATGCGGTTCATCTCCTGCACCGACCAAAGACCATGGTATCCACCAGATATCTATCCATAGATTGCAGTCATCTGGAGCTGCAAGTGGTTCATATGAGTCGACAGCAACAACAGAGATCTCTTCAATGTCCTCAAGTTTTGCCACTCGTTCCGAATAGCCTCTCAAAACTACAGGATCTTCTGAGTAGAAGCTCAATCCTTGGTATCGCGTATAGGAGTCAAGGTTGCTTTCCCCGTACTCACTCCACAACCATGGGGTGAACTTAACCAGTTCTGGCGGAGTTTCAGGAGCCTCAATATCCAGGTAGAAGACTTGATGGACCCTGTTGTCATTGTAGTCGTATACTACGATGTGAAACTCTGCAACTCCATCAAAACCTTCAACACTAACTGTGTAGTCAAGGGTGTTAGAATCAGATGCAAATCCCCTTGGCCCGAAAAACCCTGCAGAAGGAACATAACCCAGAGCCGCATAGATTATGTTCATATGGTTTTCTGACGTTGCTTCGACATGAACCTTGAAGTCCTGGCTGACTTTGCTAGTAATATCCAGCGGTGTATTATCAAGATTCAGGAAATCGACAGCAATCTCTGGCAGAGTCTGTGTATCAGGATCAGGGTTGAGCTCAGCTGCTTTTATGACAACTTCAAATCCATTTTCAGAGAGTTTTTCCCACATCAAACCAGCAACTTGGCTCAGGGCATAGCCGTGTTTTTTCAGCTTGAGGTCTGCGTACTCTGGCACTTCTTCAAGAAGAAGAACGGCCCTTCCTTTCTCATCAGAGGTGAAAACGCCGACAACTTCTCCACTGTCATGATCGTATACAGATACTTCAACACCCACGGCCGGGGGACCTGAAGTGTAATCAACCAGGTGAATGACTGCAGCCTTATCCGGGTCCCACGTAGTAAAGGTAACCAGTCTGGAAGAAGTCTCCAGATCAGTTGATCCCTTTGCAACAACCATCCAGTAGTATGTTTCGTTGCCTTCGGCATTGACTGACACTGACGAAACCTGCCCCGAGTCAACTACCTTCTCAAGATCTCCCGGATCATCTCCAAAGAAGACGTCTACAACCCAATCAGTTCCCGCAGGATCGTCTACTTCCCACTCGAGCAGAACATCACCAGGCTCAATATCAGGGCCTTCAGGGCCCAAAATAGTTACAACAGGCCGAAGGCTTGGCGGACAAGCAGTCAACGCCATGAGTAACAATAGGATTAGAGAGCCAAAAAGGATTACTCTCTTCATCTCAATCCCTCCTTTATTCGATTTGAATCAGACAATTATAGCAATTCTGTCTGCTAAAAACGAAATCTGAAGACGTTTTTTCCGTAGTGAAAACGAACAGATAACCTGGTACAATTCATGAGAGGTGAAGACACTTGAAATTGATCCCACTCGGTGGTGGGAGAGAAATCGGAGCCAACTGCTTTTACATGGAGCTGGGTAATTCAAGGATTATTCTGGATGCAGGAAGACACCCCACAAAAGACGGCTACGATTCTCTCCCTGAGCTAGACGCTATAGATCATGTCGACGCGGTCATTATCAGCCATTCCCACTATGACCACGTTTCTTCTCTTCCATGCGTTGTTCAACGCTGGCCAGGAGTTCGAGTTATCACTTCTGCTGACAACAAACAGACTGCTCTCAGAATACTCCATAACTCGGTAGAAGTCATGAAGAAGCGAAATGAGAAGGATTCTGAACCTGTGCTTTATAACCATGGTGAGATCAACGCACTCAAGAAGACAATCGAGGATATCGAATACGGAGATACTGTTTTCCTGGGTAAAGACTTGAGACTCGAGCTTTTCCCCGCTGGTCACGTGATGGGGGCTTCATCCGCCCTACTATCTCTGAATGGAAACAGGGTTTTCTACACAGGCGATATCTCTCTTTCAAACCAGTTTACTGTTCCACATGCAAGCCTCCCTGAGAATTCAGATGTGGTGATATCTGAAGGAACTTACGGAATGAGCGAACAGAGTGTATCGACAAGATATGAAGAGTTGAAACGGCTTATCGATCTCATTTCAGCTACTGTCGATTCTGGAGGAAGGGTCTTGCTGCCAGTCTTTGCTTTGGGCAGGGGACAGGAAGCGATTTACATGGTTCTGAAGGCAATTGAAGAAGAGCGGCTTCCCAGAGTGCCGGTATACATAAACGGCATGATATCAGCTCTTACGGGAATATACCTTCAGACATATCTTAGAGCTGATCAGAAGACCAGGAGTTGGCTTGCTTCGGCAATGAACAGATATACCACTGTTCTTCCGAAGAACGTTGACAGAGTACTCCTGTCCAGGAAACCTGCTATCATGATACTCAGCTCAGGGATGCTGGTAGAAGAAACACTTTCATACCTTTTTGCGTCTCACATGGTCAAGTCCGAGAGGGATTCCATAATCTTCATGGGTTATCAGAGCCCTGATTCACCTGGATTTCACCTATTGAAAGCCTTCAAGGAGGGAAAAGAAACCTTCCTCTTTGATCAAGAAGAAGTGGAGTTGCGCTGTAGAGCGATAGAGAACATGAACTTCTCAGGCCACGCTACTTACGAAGAGCTGCTGTCTATTCCGAGACAGCTGGGTTCTTCCAGGCTTGTGCTTGTTCACGGAGACAGCAATGCCCTTGAAAACATCGCACACGAGGTGATGTACGAATTCGATGTGGACATACCTTCCAACCTGGAAGAAGTTGTCTTCTGACATTGATTGCTGCCTTGTTTGAAGTGTTGTTGACTGTTAGTTCCCTTGACAACGATAAGTCCCGGTGATAATATAATACAGGCTGCCGGGGTGGCGGAATTGGCAGACGCTACGGACTTAAAATCCGTTGGGACGAGGGTCTCGTGTGGGTTCAACTCCCATCCCCGGCACCAGAAGGAAAGAATACAAGCCTATGGCCTTTGATAGATAGTTTTATAACGTTGCGGGGTGGAGCAGTCTGGTAGCTCGTTGGGCTCATAACCCAAAGGTCGCAGGTTCAAATCCTGCCCCCGCTACCAGTTTAAAGGCGGTGTAGCTCAGCTGGCTAGAGCATGCGGTTCATACCCGCAGAGTCGTCAGTTCGATTCTGACCGCCGCCACCAGTCCTGACATGGAATCATCCTGAGACCCCATAAGGGGTCTTTTTGTTAAGAAATGTCTGTGCAATCAACAATTCATAATAAAGCAACAATTATGGTTCGCGTTTTATTCGCTTTATTGATGGGCTTTTCAGCTGTAAGCACGTTCCACCAGTTAGCCTGAAATTCACCTTAACGCTATTTTTACAACAGTTTGTTTGACTTTGAGCAACAGCTGCGAATATAATGCTTATCGCATGGCTATCTCTGCCATCGTTGACCTTACCCGAAAGGGGGGTCAATAATTTTTGTATGGAGGGAAGTGAAATTGAAGAACAATAGGGCTCTCGGGCGCCATCTTGTGGCGGAGTTTTTTGAATGCCTCCCTGAGGCACTTGACGACATCGATTTTGTCGTTCAGACGATGCGTGAGGCAGCAGTAATAGCAGGCGCAACCATCGTCGACACTTCCTTTCACCGCTTCTTACCTCATGGAATAAGCGGTGTGGTTGTTATCGCGGAATCTCATCTAACTATTCACACGTGGCCAGAATACGAGTATGCAGCGATAGACCTCTTCACTTGTGGTGATGAGGTCCACCCATGGAAAGCATTTGATTACTTGAGGAAGAAGCTCAAGTCATCCAGAACAGATGTTACTGAGCACTCTAGAGGAAAGTACTCAGATATCGGCGTTCCCGAGGGCTCGCCACATAAGATCGCAACGTAGTCTGGAGGTGTAAGAATGGATGATAGAGAGCTTCGTACAATGCGACACCTTCTCTTCATGGAGTACTACTCCGGAGGAAACACAGGACTCTTCATGAAAATGAAGAAGCTCATATACTCATACCAGAGTCCTTACCAGAGAATCGATATATTCGAGCACCCGGACTTCGGTAGAGTCTTGACACTTGACGGAATAGTTATGTGCACCGAGGCGGACGAGTTCATGTACCACGAGATGCTTGCCCATGTTCCTCTTTTCTCACACCCTGAACCTGAGAGAGTGCTTATTATCGGAGGCGGTGATGGCGGAACTCTGCGTGAAGTACTAAAACATGAATCCGTCTCGGAAGTTATTGTCTGCGAGATTGATCCATACGTCATCGAAGCAGCAAAAAAGTATCTTCCTCAGACAGCTGTTGAGTTTGATAACGCGAAGACAACGATCGTTAATGAAAATGGCGCAGACTACATCAAAGAGTTCAAAGACTATTTTGATGCAATCATTGTGGACTCAACAGATCCTACGGCAGGAGAGGGTGGGTACCTTTTCACAAAGGACTTCTACAGATGTTGTGCTGATGCTTTGAAGTCTGACGGCGTTTTTTCTGCTGAGACTGAAGACCCTTTCTACGACAAAGGCTGGGTGGCAATAGCGTTCAACCGCATATCTTCTGTCTTTGCCAATAGTGCTGTATATTGTGGGTTCATGACCACATACCCTTCTGGAATGTGGACTTACACGTTTGCATCAAAGTCGCGAGATCCTCAGAGCGATTTTGACACAGAAAGAGCAGCCCGTATGGAGAAATTGCTGCATTACTACAACAGGGAGATACATCACTCGGCGTTTTCTCTTCCGACTTTTGTCAAAGAATTGATTGGAAAAGCCTGAATATAAAGGGGAGCTATCCCTCCTGTGTCGGGACACGTGATAAAATCTCTCTGGACCGGGAGGGTTTTTTCTTGTACAGAAGAGATCTAATAAAAAACATTTCAATAATTGCGCATATCGATCACGGTAAAACTACGCTTGTCGATCGGATTTTGGATTTGACAGACCCAGTAGACCGCAAGAGAGTCCACCACAACTTTCTCGATACGATGGATATCGAACGAGAAAGAGGCATTACTATAAAGGCTACTTCAGTAAAGGTCATGTACGAGGCATCCGATGGAGACTCTTATGAAATCAACATCATTGATACCCCTGGACATGTTGATTTCACTTACGAAGTCTCGCGAAGCCTTGCAGCATGTGAAGGGGCAATACTCCTCGTTGATGCTACCCAAGGAGTCGAAGCCCAGACTGTTGCCAATGCTTATCTCGCCATTGAAAACAGTCTTGAAATAATACCTGTCATCAACAAAATAGACCTGCCGAATGCAAATATCGAGGAGACCATCGCAGAGCTCCATGACTTGCTGGGCTTTGATGAATCCGACTGTATCATGGTGAGCGCAAAAACCGGCGAGAACGTTCCTGCATTGCTGGAGAAGATTGTAAAGATTATCCCATCTCCAGGAGGTTCTGAAGAAAGTGCTCTACGCGCACTGATCTTTGACGCAAATTATGACAGGTACAGAGGAGTTGTGGTGCATACAAGAGTATTTGATGGCCAGGTTGCAAGAGATAACCGGATTCGAATGATGAGCACCGGTGAGGTCTTTGAAGTAATGGAGCTTGGGATTTTCACTCCTGAGCCGCTTCCTTCTGACTCCCTTGGAACCGGTGAGGTTGGTTACATAATAGCGGGGATTAAAGACATAGCCAGCGCAAGGATAGGCGATACCATTACGTCAGCCCCTGAAGGAGCAACAAAAGCCCTTCCTGGATACAAGGAAGCAAAACCGATGGTATATGCTGGAATGTTCCCTGGAATGCCTGAGTATTATGACGAACTGAGAAAAGCCCTGGAGAAACTGAAACTCAATGATGCGGCGCTTGTCTTTGACCCTGAGAATTCACCTGCACTGGGTTTTGGATTCAGGGTTGGATTTCTCGGACTGCTTCACATGGACGTCGTTCGAGAACGCCTTGAACGCGAATACAATATCGCAATAATCCTTACTGCCCCAAACGTTGTCTATAAGGCCCGGCTCAAGAATGGTAGAACAGTCGAAGTAACAAATCCATCTGATTTCCCCGATGTTGATGAATCTGAGAGCGTTCAGGAGCCTTTTGCAGACCTTTCAATAATAACGCCATCCGAATACATGGGTAACATTATCGGTTTCATAACAAGCGAAAAGCGGGGAGAATTCAAGACAGTTGAAAATGCAGGTAAGAACCGTGTTTCACTCTCTTTCTCAATCCCTCTTGCAGAGATCATGTTCGATTTCTTTGACAAAATCAAGGCTTTGTCCAGGGGTTTTGCATCAATGGATTACGATGTCTCAGACTACCGGGATTCTGACCTTGTCAAGGTCACTATTCTTGTGAACAAGGAGACTGTTGACTCCCTCTCGTTCATCGTTCACAAGGAAAAAGAGTACGAACTCTCTCGCAGAGTGGTCGAGAAGCTTAAGGATCTCATCCCACAACATCAGTTTGAGATTCCCATACAGGCCAAGTCGAGAGGAAGGATCGTTGCACGTAGCACTATTAAAGCCCTCAGAAAAGATGTCCTTGCAAAATGTTACGGAGGAGATGTCACAAGGAAGATGAAACTCCTGGAAAAGCAACGGGAGGGTAAGAAGCGGATGCGAGAGATTGGGAGTGTCAGTATTCCACAATCTGCCTTCCTGGCCCTTCTCAGAGTAGGAGAAGATGAGTCGTGACAGAAAAGAGTATTCGCCTTGGAGCTCACATGTCTACTTCTAGAGGCTATGACAAGGTCCCGGTGGACTCTCTGAGAATCGGCGCGAATACGTTCCAGATTTTTCCCCACAGCCCGTCCATGTGGAGAGCCAAAATGCCTGATGACGATCTGTCCACAAAGTTCAGAAGGAGAATGACAGATGCTGGGATTTCTCCAGAAGACGTGCTGGTTCATTCGGGCTACCTTATAAATCTGGCCAGTCCTAAAGAGGACGTCAGGGAGAAGTCTATCAAGCTGCTTTCACTTGAAATGAAGATCGTGAATTCGCTCGGGATAAGGAATCTGACGTTTCATCCCGGGAGTCACCTTGGAACTGGTCTTGATTCGGGAATCGACAGAATTGTTGAAGGTCTGGATACTGTCATTTATGAGAATGAAGACACCGGGGTTCTGCTCCTTCTTGAGAATGTTGCCGCAAAGGGAAGTCATATTGGAAGCAGATTTGAAGAACTGAAGAGAATCATTGATCTCAGCTCTTATTCCAGGCGTTTATTCATAACATATGACACCTGCCATGGTTTCGATTCAGGTTATGATCTCAGCTCCAAAGAAATGGTTGAAGCTCTTATTCAGGACTTCGACAGAAAGATCGGCTTGCAGAGGCTGAAGATGATTCATGTAAATGATTCTAAGTACCCTTTGGGAGCGGGAAAGGATAGACATGCCAGAATTGGAGAAGGTTACATTGGTAGAGAAGGATTCAGATGTTTTCTCAGTAACAGCTACGTTCAGAGTGTTCCATGGATTCTCGAGACACCTGGAGATGATGAAGAGCATGCAGAGGATATTGCCACAATAAAGGAAATATTGAGCCTGAGTGGTGAAGTAAAATGAAAAAACACTACGTGATTGTGACCGGAGGCGTACTCAGCGGTGTTGGCAAGGGTATATTATCAGCCTCAATCGCAAGGTTAATGAAGGAATCTGGTGTCAGAGTTAATACTCTCAAGATCGATCCATATCTCAACATTGATGCCGGAACAATGAACCCCAATCAGCACGGAGAAGTGTTTGTCACAGAAGATGGGTACGAAGCAGATCTTGATCTGGGTCACTATGAAAGATTTCTAGGTGTCGATATGAGGCGCCATAATAATCTGACCGCTGGGCAAATATACAAGTCTGTCATAGATAAAGAGAGAGAAGGAAAGTATCTGGGTTCCACTGTCCAGATTGTCCCTCATGTAACTGACGAGATCAAACAGAGAATATCGGATCTTGATGGTGAACTGATAATCATCGAGATCGGTGGCACTGTTGGAGACATAGAAGGAGAAGTATTCCTGGAAGCGGTCAGGGAAATGACACTGGAGAACGACAAAGAGAACTTCCTTTTCGTTCACGTGACATACGCTCCACACCTGGAAGTCACAGACGAATTCAAGACTAAACCCACGCAACAATCCGTGCAACTTCTTAGGAGAATTGGAATACAGCCGGACATGATAGTCGTCCGTTCTCAGTTTCCTGTTGAAGAACAGGATATTGAGAAGATCGCTCTCTTTGGAGGGGTTGCCAGATCTATGGTCTTCAATTTTCCTGATATTGAGAATGTCTACGAAGCTCCAGCCATACTCCACTCTTACGGTGTGCACCATAAGATTGCTTCCAGGTTGAACATGAAAACCGATGGTCAGTTCAACTGGGAGTACCCGCGCACTTTTGCCTCAAAGAAGGTTGCACTGATCGGCAAATACCTGGGCACGGGAGATTCTTACAAGAGTATCATAGAAAGCGTCGTTCTCTGTGGTAATGATAAACCCGAGATCCTGGATTCACAATCACTTGAAGGGCTATCTCCCGAAGAACTCGATCTAATACTGAGAAAGTACGAAGCTCTCATTATTCCAGGAGGTTTTGGAAAACGAGGGATTGAAGGTAAGCTTGCTGCAATACGCTACGCGAGAGAAAATAACGTTCCAATCCTGGGAATATGTTTGGGAATGCAGCTGATGATAATTGAGTTCGCTCGCAACGTTCAGAATTTGACTCAGGCTGATTCGACGGAATTTCGGTTCAAGACGCCTTATCCAGTTGTAGATATTATGGAAGACCAGAAGAAACTCCTGATGATGGGGGGAACAATGCGACTGGGAGCACAAAAGGCTAAGATCTTCCGTGAGACCAATCTATTCTCCATTTATGAGACAGACGAGATATGGGAACGACACAGGCATCGTTTTGAAGTAAATAGAGAACTCGCCAGTCCATTTCTTTGCTACCCAGGGCAGAACTGTTCCGGAAAACTCACAGTATGTGCAGAAGAAGACTTCATTGAAGCCATCGAACTGCAGGAACACAGTTTCTTCATTGGAGTGCAGTTTCATCCTGAGTTCAGGTCAAAAGTTGGGTTACCACATCCGCTATTCAAAGCACTGCTAGACGCCTGACGAAAACGCTCAAGGAAGATGAGAGGTATGAGACTACTACTAAAAGAACGGTATTTGAACACCAGCGGAACAGCCATCGTTGGGATCGTTAACGTCACTCCTGATTCTTTCTTTTCGGACAGCCGTTCCATTGTTACTGCGGAAGCAGTTGAAAAGACTATCCGGATGCTTGACCAGGGTGCGGTTTTCGTTGATATTGGTGGGGAATCAACGAGACCTGGATCAACAGAAGTGTCTCCAGAAGTAGAGATATCACGTGTTATCCCCGTCATTCGTTCAGTAAAATCGAGGAACAAGTCTTCTCTTGTATCGATAGATACGAGAAACCCACAGACTGCTGAGGCTGCCTTCCGATCTGGTGCAGATATACTCAATGATGTAACCGGATTAAGATCGGAAGAAATGATAGATGTTGCTTCCAGATGGCAAGTTCCTGTGATAGTAATGCATATGAAAGGAACTCCTCAGAACATGCAGGACAATCCAACCTATGATAACGTTGTGGAAGATATTATCAAGTATTTTGAGACAACAGTTGCTCATGCTGTGAAACACGGTATAAAAGAAGAAAGAGTAATTCTTGATCCTGGAATAGGTTTTGGCAAGACCCACGAGCATAACCTGAAAATACTGGCTAGTCTTCTTAGATTCAAGCAGCTGGGATTCCCTGTTATGATTGGGCACTCCAGAAAGTCACTGATTGGCAAGATACTCGACACTCCGGTCAACGACAGGTTAGATGGAACACTTGCAGTAACAGCCTATTGTGCAACTCAGGGCGTTGATTTTGTAAGGGTCCACGATGTTTTGGAGAATCTGAATGTCGTGAAGATATTGAAGGAAATTGCGAAGTACCCGTTGTCCGAACAACTATGACGGAGTATCCTGGATATTGGCAAGGAAGCTTACAGATGCTCATAAGTACTCTTTCTTAACTGGATAGAGGTGATCTGAAATAGGGAGAAGACGTTCAATAGGTTTCACACTATTTCTGGTTTTGCTGTTTGCTTTTCTTCTATACACAAACTTCTCCTCATACAGAAACTACAAGGAATCTGAGGAAACTCTTAGAGAGACTGAAGCAAGGTACAATCAGTTGCAAGAACAGATAGAAATCAAAGAGAGGGAGCTTGAGGCCTTGAGAAGGTTGCTTGATGAGAATGGCCTCTAGTAGTCCAATAGTTGTTACCACCTCGCACGGTGCCAAACAGGAAGTCCGCGATAAAGCAAAGCATTATGCATTAGAACAGGGTCTTCAGTACATTCCACGAAGGAAAATCGGTGAGCTTGATACACTGTCCTCAAAGAACTACATTTACGTGTTTTCTCAAGAGAGAACACTTTCCATTTTTCACAAGGGGGCAGAATTGTTTTTTCACCCTTCTGTTGCCAAGATCAGAATGCTGAATATCTGCAAAGGACAACCCGATCATCTCATAGATAGTCTTTCTTTGGATCATGATTCCGATGTTCTCGACACAACACTTGGTCTGGGAACGGAAGCCCTGCTTATTGCGGCTTTCACGAAGAAGGGAACAGTAACTGCACTTGAGCAGTCAAAGCACATAAGTGAAGCAGTACGGTTTGGACTCAGAGAGTACAGGTTTAGAGAAGTATGGATGGCTGATGCCGCATCAAGAATAGAAGTCTTGAACCGATCTTTTAAAGACTATCTTCAGGAAGCTCCAGATAAATCTTTTGACGTAGTGTACTGTGATCCGATGTTCGAAAGACCCAAGGCAAAATCAAGTTCGATCAATGCTCTCAGGCCATTTGCTTCGCATGAACTCCCTGCCGAAAATGACATAGTGCAGATGATTAGAGTGGCAGCTCAGAGAGTCGTCTTTAAGGTTCGAAAAACTGACAAGCTGTTCAGTTCACTAATCTCCCTGGGATTCAGTACGCGCGAGCGTTCGAGTAGCGATATCCTCTTCCTGGTGGCTGAAAGCTCATGAGTATTCCTGTAATTCTGGGACCTACTGCGGTTGGAAAGACCGATTTGCTTCTCTGGTTATCGGAGAAATACCCTATAGAAGTCATATCGCTCGACTCGCGACAAGTATACAAATACATGGATATTGGAACAGCAAAACCTACCATGGAAGAGCGTGAACGTCTTCCACATCACCTCGTAGATATTTGTGAGCCGGATAGTGAATTCGATGTCTACAGATTCAGACAGCTGGCTCTTGCAGCAGAAAGAGATGTTTTGAGCAGGGACAAAATCCCGGTATTCGCTGGTGGATCTGGTCTCTATGCAGACTCGATATTGAAGGGTCTTGTGAAAAATCTGCCGAGAAATGATACCGTTAGGGCTGCACTCAGGACTCTCGAAGAGGAAAACCCGGGCTTCATGAAACAACTGCTGTCACGTGTCGATCCGGTAGCATCGGGCAGAATTCACCCCAATGACCTCAAAAGAATGCAAAGATATCTGGAAGCGTTCTTCATTTCGGGCAGACAATTATCTAGCATGCAGCGAGAGGAGACGATTTCTGAACGATTCACTGTTATACTAGTAGACAGAAAGAGAGATGAGTTACACTCAAGGATAGGCCAACGCGTTGACAAGATGAGATGTCTCGGACTTGTTGAAGAAGTCCAAAAACTTCTTGTTATGGGTTTTGGATGTGGTTTGAACGCGATGAAAACCATAGGATATGCTGAGATATGCGATTTGCTCGCCGGTTCGAAGAAAGCCGACGAGACATTTGAACTCATCAAGCGGAACACGAGACGTTTCGCAAGAAGACAGATGATATGGTTCAGGCGTTACAAGAATTCATCTAGACTAAACCTATCCACCATGGAAAGGTCGTCTATTGAGAAGGCATTTGCGGGATTATTCGATTCATTTTGGGGGGATTATCGTGGCTGAGAAGTACAATCTACAGGACAGATTTCTGAACCTTCTTCGGATCAATAAGATCGAAGTTAAGGTTTTCCTGGAAGGGGGATTTCAAACAAAAGGTCTTGTCAAATCCTTTGACAATTTCACTGTCTTGCTCGAGGATGGACAGGAACAGACTCTTGTTTATAAGCATGCGATAAAAATGATGACGCCACGCAAGTACGTCAAACTCACTCCATCAAATAAGAAGGAGGACCAATCATAGGAAGAAAAGCTGTCTTGCTCGTTGGTTATCTGAAAGCTGAAAGTAACGTCCTGTCATCATCGATAGAAGAGATGGAAATGCTTTCCAGAACTGCCGGGTTCTTGATTGTTGAAACAGTTACCCAGTGTATAGACTCCCCCGGATATGTCACATATCTTGGCTCGGGAAAAATAGAAAATGTGGCCTCTTTGGTCAGCGAGCTAGAGGTAGACGTTGTAATTACTAGACACAACCTGAAGCCCGCACAGATTTCTGCACTGGAGAAGACACTAGAAACGAGTGTCGTTGATAGAACACAGCTGATCCTGCAGATCTTCAGCGACCATGCCGTAACAACTGAAGGGAAGTACGAGGTTGAACTGGCCAAACTCAAGTACGAACTCCCCAGGTTGACAGGTACTGGTCATTCGCTCTCACAGACCGGAGGAGGAATAGGCACTCGAGGACCTGGTGAACAGCTTCTGGAGATGAACAGGAGAAAAATACTGAGAAGGATCGGTTTCCTCAAGAATGAGCTCAAGAACCTGAGAACGGATCGCGAAATCACCAGGAAGAAGCGAATGAGATCCGATATACCCATAGTATCCTTCGTTGGCTACACAAATGCTGGCAAGTCTACAATCGTTTCAGCACTTAGCTCTAGCGATCTACTTGTAGCTGACAAACTCTTTTCAACACTCGACACAAGAACAAAGAGGGCAGTACTTGGCTCAGGAAGAGTTTTTCTCGCAACTGATACGGTTGGGTTCATAAGAGACCTTCCGGTCTTTCTGATGCAGTCCTTCAGGTCGACCCTGGAAGAAGCGGCATACGCAGACCTGGTGGTGAAGGTCGTTGATGCTTCCGATATCTTTTTCAGGAGCAGACTTAAGACAGTTGATGATACTCTTGAAGAGATTAACGCTGACACCATACCTTACGTAGTCCTTTTCAACAAGATAGATCTTTGCACGAATTCATGGCTCGAAGAGCTTGAAACAGCCTTCCCTGAAGCAATATTCATCAGCGCAAAGAAGAGATTCAATCTCGAAGAACTGGAGAAAGCAATTGACGAGTTCATCCAAAAGGACCATTCAGAAAGAACAATAGAGATAGACCAGGATCACGTATCTGTCTTCATGAGATTCAGAAGTCAGGTAGAAGTCATTAGCGAAGAGTATCGAGACGGAAGGATTAAGATACTCTACTCTGCTTCGGAAAAGATTCATAGAAAGCTCGTTTCCAGTCTTGGGGAGGTTAGAACATGAGGTTCCTTTTTTTAGCTGTCCTGATCCTTTTCTTTTCCGTTAGTGCGATTGCGCAGTTAGCTTTCCCGATTCCAAGGGCGGTTGATGTAACAGGTTACTTTGGTGAATTCAGAGGAACATCGAGGGAGCTCTCTTATTCCGGTCATTTTCACACAGGGATTGATGTGTCGACCGGTGGACGAATAGGAGTTGACCTTATCGCACCTGAGCAAGGGTACATATCTTCAATAATCATCAATCACCCACTGTATGGAATAGCAATGGTTCTCGCGCTTCCTGACGTCGAAAACATTATTACTAACGAGAAAGGTGTGAAGCTTCTCTTTGCACACCTTGACAGCGTTGGCGATTTCTCTACACCGACGGGAAGACGAGTGGGTGACATTTATAGGAACCTGCTTCAGGCATTCCCTCGGGAATATGTTGAGGCAGAATTCGATCCCAGGGAGTTCCCTGTAAGCAGGGGAGATATCGTTGGTAAGACAGGCGACACTGGAGATGTCCCACCGCACCTTCATATGGAAGTCAGAGATATGGGTTCTGAGCTCTACATTAATCCCGGGTATTACTTTGATCTAGGTAATCCTGAATCGGAAGTTCAGATCCTTGAAATCAGGGCTGGTGGAAGAGCTTACAGGCTTGACGCAGGAGCTAATCCCCTTATTGAAGTTACAGAAGGCACTACGCTCAGTGTTAGAACTCATGTGCGACTGAGACACAATGTGAGTCCCAGAAGGATCGATCTCTTTATTGGCGATCTGCTTGTCTATCAGATCGACTTCTCCCATTTCACTGAGAATGAGAGATATATGGTGGAAAATGTCTACGTGAATTCGACAGAGACAATCTACTGGTTCCTCCTGAGAACACAGATTGAAAACAATCTCGTTACAGTAAACAGGTGGGACTCTGTAGATCTGTCTGAAGTTCAACAGGCAAGAATCGTGGTAAGAGATCACTGGGGTAACTCGACCGAGAGGGCTTTTAGAATTCTTCTGCAGAGGTGATTGTGTGTTCTTCAAAAAGCGAAAAAGGAACATTTCAAAGAATCCTTTCTACAACAGAGGCGAACACCTGGTCATATATTTCAAATGTGAGAAATGCAACGAAACTTTCAGAAGTCATTTGAGAAAGTACTACGACATTGCTGTAGATTATGGAAAGGGCGGAAGCATGTACAGTCTACAGAAGGAATACATTGGAAGCGAATGCCATAACAGGATCCAGATTACAGCTGTTTTTAATCGGGCTTTCAGGCCCCTGACATATGAAATCACCGGAGGATCATTTATTGCCGAAGAGGATTTCGAGCAGAAGAGTTAATTGTTTGATCAAGGAGGAAACAGATGAAGAAATGGTTGTTCACCAGTGAAAGCGTAACTGAAGGTCATCCCGACAAAGTAGCAGATCAGATATCCGATGCCATTCTGGATGCTCTTCTGGAGCAAGACTCTAATTCCCGAGCAGCAGTTGAAACACTTCTGGCGACTGGAGCAGCTGTCATTGCCGGTGAGGTTACCACAAGAGCATACGTTGATATTCCACGAGTTGTTAGAGACACGATAGTCGACATCGGTTATACGAGAGCGAAATACGGATTCGACGGAGAAACCTGCGCCGTGTTTACAAGCATTGAAGAGCAGTCTCCGGACATTGCTCTGGGTGTCAATACTTCTGTTGAAGCAAAGAAGCAGAAGAGGAATGCTTACGATCAGATAGGCGCCGGTGATCAGGGAATGATGTTCGGATATGCCACGTCCGAAACTCCCGAGATGATGCCACTCCCAATAGTGCTTGCCCATAGACTCGCTTCCGCTCTTGCCAGGGTAAGAAAGTCAAAGACTGTAAAAGGATTGCGACCCGATGGAAAGAGTCAGGTAACCGTGCAGTATGAAGCTAGCCGCGCCATAGGAGTGAAAACTATCGTTGTTTCTGCACAACATGACCCTGATCTCTCTCTATTGGATATCGAAAACGCGGTGAGAGAACATGTTATAAAACCTTCCATTCCCGAAGAGCTCATGATGAACAATGTCGAGCTCTACGTAAACCCCACGGGAAGATTTGTAAAAGGAGGACCCGCTGCTGATACAGGCCTCACCGGAAGGAAGATCATTGTTGATACTTACGGCGGCTGGATTCCTCACGGTGGTGGTGCTTTTAGCGGAAAAGATGCAACCAAAGTTGATCGTTCCGCTCACTACATGGCCAGATACGTTGCCAAAAATGTTGTCGCCGCGGGCCTGGCAGAAAGAATAACGCTGCAGCTTGCCTATGCGATCGGTGTAGCTCATCCTGTCTCTTTCATGATAGACACACATGGAACAGAACATGTTGATCCTGACAGACTTCAGAAGACTCTCACTGAGATATTCGACTATAGACCTGCAGCAATAATTGATCGCCTTCAGCTAAACAAACCCGTGTTCAAGAAAACCGCTTCTTATGGGCATTTCGGAAGAACTGATTATCCTTTCTCCTGGGAGAAGACCGATGCTACGGCCGAGCTGAAGAGAGCTTTTAATTTTTGAGGACACATGATAGAATTTACTGAAATAGAAGGGAGGACTTGATAAGTGCCAAACAATGCATCAGCAAAGAAAAGAGTACGGCAAACAGGAAAGAGAAGACTCGAAAACAGAATAGTGAAGACTCGCTATAGAGGAGCAACAAAGAAACTCCTTCTGGCCCTGGACAACCAGGAACCAGCTGAAAGAGTTGAGAGTCTGCTCTCCGAGGCTTATGCTGCGCTGGATAGTGCAGCGAAAAAGGGAGCGATACACAAGAATCAAGCTTCAAGAAGGAAATCAAGGCTGGCCTCTCGAGTAAAAGCACTCTCTCAAGAGAACAGGTAAGAGACATTGTTAATGACTAAGAGGGCGACGTCTGTCGCCCTCTAATTTGTGTCGATCGATTTCTCGGTCCTCTAGGCTTCAAATTCCTTGAGAGAGTGCTTCCCAAACAGCACATTCTCCTCGGTTTCCTTATCGAATACATGTACCATGGTCATATCAAGAACAAGATCCATCTTTGAACCAGCTTCAGCTCTAGTCTTCGGATCAACCTTAGCGACAACCTCATCGTCACCTATTCTTGCATGAATAAGAGTCTCGCTACCGAGGGGTTCTACTACCTCGCATGCGCCTGCTACGGTGAACTCATCTTTCACGTCCTTGGCAAACATCTTGTCATACATGTCTTCAGGCCTTATCCCAAGCAGTACTTCTTCATCCTTGTATTCCTCAAGAGCCTTTGCCAGTCTGTCAGGTACAGCTACTTCAAAGCCTTCCTTAACAAACCAGATCGCCCCGTCCTGTCTCTTGAGCCTTCCGTTGATGAAATTCATCGCAGGAGTGCCAATGAAACCAGCCACAAAGAGGTTCCTCGGCTCGAAGTAGACCGTATAAGGATCTCCGATCTGCTGAATGACACCATCTTTCATTATGACAATCTTGTCAGCCATCGTCATTGCTTCAACCTGGTCATGGGTAACGTATACAATCGTGGCTTCGAGGTTCTGATGAAGCCTCTTGAGTTCTGCTCTCATCTGCACCCTGAGCTTTGCGTCCAGGTTTGAAAGGGGTTCATCAAAGAGAAACACCTTGGGATTACGGACTATGGCTCGTCCTACGGCAACCCTCTGGCGTTGTCCACCAGAAAGCTGCTTTGGCTTACGATCTAGCAGCTGTTCTATTCCCAGAATCCTCGCTGCTTCATCAACTCTCTTCTTGATTTCAGCTTTCGGGGTCTTTCGAAGCTTCAGACCAAAAGCCATGTTTTCATAGACGCTCATATGAGGATACAGGGCGTAGTTCTGGAAGACCATAGCAATGTCCCTATCTTTGGGTTCGACATCATTCACGACCTTTGCCCCGATTTTGATAGTTCCCTCGGTAATCTCTTCCAGTCCTGCTATCATTCTCAGAGTTGTAGTCTTCCCACATCCTGATGGTCCAACCAGGACCACGAATTCTTTGTCACCAACTTCAACGTTCACATCTGCCACTGCCCTGAAACCATTGGGGAAGACCTTTCCTACCTTCTCCAGCAACACTTCAGCCATCACACACCTCCGTCATTCTTCGTCAATCTCAACTATGAGATCAAGGATTCCTTTATCAAAAGCTTTCTCACCAACATCTATCAAGTAGAGATCGAATACCTGTTCAAGAAACTTGTTAATCCTCACGTACTTCTGGTAGTCCATCAAAACGGCAGTTGGAACTCCATTCTTTGTTATAATTGAGTCACCACTTGCTGTTCCATCAATAACCCTGGAAAGATGCGCCTTGGCATCCGCAACGGAGTAGAAGTTCAGTTCATGCAAGTGTGGCAACATATCACCTCAAAACCATTATAGAATATGACCATAATAATAGTCAAGCTTCTTGGGGGAACTCATGGGAAAAAGATTGTTCATGAAACAACCAAATATGCGCAAGGTGATCTACTCGCTTCTGCCAATACTCGTTTTCAGTGTGGGGAATTTCGGTCTCAGGGTACTCTTTGTAGTAGCACTTTCTGTTTCTTTCGC
>Ga0334882_1002630_pt1 | contig 17912 bp, 14 predicted proteins | sample GraSluR1_MG_5_FD_207226 | JGI IMG/M metagenome (GOLD analysis project Ga0334882, IMG submission 207226) | Sludge microbial communities from methane-producing bioreactor in Wageningen University, Netherlands - Granular Sludge_15_04-R1 | ecosystem: Engineered > Bioreactor > Anaerobic >...
TCGCCGCAGGCCGCAAGGCTTGTATGCTCCGTGAAAATCAACGACCATCTTCATTTCAGCTGCTTTACGCGCCACTGCCTCGTAGTACATCACCATCAGCTGATCGTCGCGGTTCATGAAGTCAACCTTAATCCCTTTTATGCCCCATTCCCCGAAGAGTTCAAAGGCTTCTTCCCATTGCTTAGCGAGAGTGTTCCAGATAACCCAGAGCATCACATCAACCCCTTTGCTTCGTGCATGACTGACAACCTCTTCCATATCCAGTTCCGGCACCGTTTCAAGTATATTGTCACGGGGGCTCCACCCGTCGTCAAAAAGAAAATACCTGAATCCGTGTGCGGCACAAAAATCGATGAAGTATTTTGCTGTTTCGGTGTTCACCCCGGCCTTGAAGTCCACGCCGTAGATATTGTGCTTCCCCCACCAGTCGAACATAACAATGCCTGGTTTGATCCATGAAACATCCTCTAATGAACAGGGAGAGGCCAGCAGATAAACCATATTGTTTGAGACAAGTCCTTTTTCATTATCCTCAACAGCAAAGATACGCCATGGATAGGTGCGGGTGCCTTTTACCCTGGCTATATAATCATAAGTTTCCTTAACCTGACCAAGCCCATAGGCAGAGCTCGTCGCCGTGAATGTCTTCGGGAAAGGAGGATTGACTGCTGTAAGCGAGGACTCTCCGGTACCTTTCAGCCAGAGCCCGGGATAATCATAAAGGTCTGCCTCTGTGATCATAACGAATGTACCATTGCTCTTTTCTGCCAGGAAAGGCAGGTTGCAAAGCTTTCCCTGCTGAATGCTTCTGATAGCATCATGCTCGTAAGGAGTCTCATAAGCCGAATTGAAGCTCTTTGACGACTGAAACCTTGCTGAATCGCCTTCTTCAAATATGATATCGAGGTTTTCCCTGTATATTAACAGGCTGTCCCTGGAGGAAGTGGCGAAGCGGTAGGCCAGACCTTCGTCAAATAATCTGAATGCTATTGACAGATCAGGTCTGAACCTGATTTCCATCTCATTATAGGCATTTTTAAGCATTGCCGCTTTTTCACGTATCTCAGGCTTTATCATTTCATTTACCGACCGCCGGATCAATCTCTGAACCTTCATCAGGGACTTAGTTTGCGGTGTGCTTCCAGTTTCGAGAGAAATATTGCTGACTCTAATTATCCCTGCACCTTCTTTTAAAAGGCTAACGTTAATGTTCCGGCTTATTTCAATGTTTGCGGTAAGTTTTCCGTCAGGAGAAGTAAGCAGGTATTTCTGTGCATTCGCTGAAATGGTTATCAGCAAAGATGCAGTTAGCAGAAAAATTTTATTCATTGTATCAGGTTGTTTTTTAAAATCTTCCACACATAGGAGTGAGAATTCATCCATTTTGGTAATAATCCTCAGCTCCAGGCATTATCAAATTTACGAAATCGGTGTAAATAGCACACCAGAAACTTCAATTTTTTCTAGACAGGAATTTGCAGTTCATGAAACAATTGTAACTGCAGTAACTTTCATATCTTTATCAGAATAAAACTTACTGAAATGAAGAACTTCAAATTCCAGTTTGTTGTTGCCGGATTGATATTTATCCTGCCAATTGTGTTATTTAATGATTGCAGTGGAAGGAAGGCGTCATCGTATGAAAAAATCCGTGCCCATGCTGATGCAATAAAAGTGATCAACACCCATGAACATCAGCATCACGCCGATGAAATCCCGGCGACCCGTTTCCGTTTTTATCAGCTTCTCGCGGCCGCTTATCTCGACGGCGACGTAATCAGCGCGGGAGTGAAGGCGCTTGACATGAAATTGATTGATACCGCAAGTCTCGATTATCTCTGGGATGAATACGGGAAAGCACTCAACTTCACCAGGAATACAAGCTATTACAGCCATTTTGTGAAAGGCTTCAATAAACTCTATGATTTTGATGATCTCTTCTTCACAAAAGAGAACATTGCCCGTCTCTCTTCAGAGATCGAAAAGAACTATTCCGATTATGATTCCTGGTTTGAAAAGGCATTTCGAAAAGCCGGCTTTGAAGTGATGTTTCTCGACCAGTACTGGAAACCCTTTAATACCGAAATCGACAAAAGATATTATGCACTTGTCTTTCATATAAATCCTCTGATATCTGAATCTTGCAAAAAACATGAAAAAGGGACCGAACCGAGATCCTTTTACAAACGAGCATCTGATGAGGGTTTTAATATCGATAATCTGTATGACTACCTGGCATTCTGCGATCATCTGTTCAGGAAGAATATTGAAAAAAATGCAGTCTGTGTAAAGAATTCGCAGGCCTATTCAAGGACACTCTATTATGAAGATGTGCCATACGAGGAAGCCAAAAGCCTCTTTGACAAACCTTCATCCCGGCTCGCCGCCGCAGAAGCAAAAAAATTAGAGGATTTCATGTTTCACTGGATAATTAAAAAGGCCACTGAATATCATCTGCCCATACAGATCCATACTGGCTATCTTGCCGGGAATGGCAATACACTCGACAACAGCCGGCCGTTACTGCTCAACAATCTGTTCCTCAAATATCCCGAGGCAAAATTTGACATTTTTCACGGGGGCTTTCCATGGACAGGCGAGTTTGCTGCATTTGGGAAAATGTTTCCGAATGTTTACCTCAACCTGGTATGGCTTCCGCAGATTTCAAGGGAGGAAGCAATAAGGTCACTGGACATGATTCTCGACTGTGTTCCCTATAATAAGATCCTCTGGGGTGGTGATTGCCATCTGATAGAGGAATCGGCAGGATCGCTGGAATTCGGGAAGGATGTTGTATGCGAAGTGCTCGCAAAAAGGGTGGAGAGGGGCTTGCTGACCGAAGAGGTTGCATTTGATATCTTAGAGAAAATTTTCCGCGAAAATGCCATTGAATTGTTTAACCTTTAATATCTTTATCCTGTTGAACAACCTGATTCTATAGTTGTTTTAATGTTAAACCATATTCTGGATTATTCACCTAATAGATTACATATCATGCCAATCAGAAACCGTATGAACCGCCGGAAGTTCGTCAGGACTACCGGAATAGCTGTCGCAGCCACAGCTATTGTCCCCGGATTGCTTACCAGATGCGCACCATCACCTGCACCCATGAAACGAGTGTTCGGGAAACTCGGATTCGAAGTGACTACCTTTGGCCTCGGAGGCCAGTCATCTATTCAGTGGACACCCGAAGGGGTGGATCCGGTAAAGATCATCCTCAAGGCATTCGACCTGGGGGTTAACTATTATGACACCTCCAATCTGTATGGACCGAGCCAGAATAATTTCGGAAAAGCATTCAGAATTAAGAAACTGATTCCCGGAGAACCGGGATATGATGAGAACCTCCGGAAATCAATCTTTCTGACCACTAAAACCCATCTCCGTTATGCGAAGGGTGAAAGCAATGTACCGGGTGTCTCAAACCGGACAAATGGTGATAAAGGCAGTCATACCATTGATGACCTTCACAGGTCCCTTTCACAGATGTTCGGTGACGGAGAGGGTAATTACCCGGAAGGTGCCTACGTTGATATGGTGCTTTTTCACAATCTGAACAGGAAAGAGGAGGTTGATGCCATATATGAAGGTCTCGACGATACCGATCCAAACGCTGAGAGAATTGGAGCCCTTGCAGCCCTTCGCGATTACCGTGACGGAACAAACCTCACCGGGCTGAATCCGGACAATAAGAGACTTCTCCGCCATATAGGCTTTTCAGGTCATATCGACCCGGCAGTCAATATGTATATGATACAAAGAGACAAGTACAACCTGCTTGATGCAATGCTTGTTGCAATAAACGCCAACGACAAGCTTATGTTCAACATGCAGTACAATGTCATAAATCTTGCCGCCGAAAAGAACATGGGAATCATCGCCATGAAGGTGTTTGCAGACGGTGCAATGTACACCAAGCCTGCCGAATGGTCAAACAGGCCCGACCATGTTGTGCATACCGTTGGAAGCCCGGAATTGCCCAGCAAGCCTCTTGTACAATATGCACTTACCACCCCCGGCGTACATGTGGCAATAATAGGTATAGGACATATAGACGATGATCCGGAAAAATGCCAGCTGACAAGCAACATGGAGGCCGCACAGATCCTGCCCGACGGGCTTACAGAGAGTGAAAGGATCGCTATCGAAGCTACTGCAGCCAGGGCAAAGGAGGGTAAAACTAACTATTTCCAGCTCGCAGCCATACCGCTTACAGCGCCCGGGGACGTTACTGTTCTGCAGAGCAGGGAGCAGGATGCCCGCATGGTAACCGTTAACTGGAACACGGCTTATGCAGGCGATGCGCCTATGACCTCCTATGAGATATGGCGCGATGGAAACAAGGTTAAGGAGATCCCCTTCAGCACCCAGATAACTACTGACCCATTCTCATGGTCAGAAACACTGAACGACAGGGATGTACATACCTATGTTTTGAAAGTGACCGATGCCAAAGGCAGGATTGCCGAATCAGAACCTGTCACCATGGGAATAGCGTAGTGCCCTTAAAGGCGGCAGCTCCTGTTTGCCGGAAGGCTTAAATAAAGGCAGGCCTCAGACCAGTAGAACCAGGTCTAAGACCTGTCTTCCTTTTTTATAACATTACCGGTCAATCCATTTCTTGAAACCCGCCACTTTGTCGCGGCTAACAATGAAAAAATCGCTCTTTTCCCTGTTCTTCAGGTTGAGCTGAAGCCTGCTCGATGAGTAACTGTACATAAGTGAGATTGAATCGATATTGACAATACACTCACGGTTGATCCTGAAAAACTTGCGGGGATCAAGGGTGTTCTGCAACTGCTCAAGTGAGTAATCAATCCCGTAGTCCCTGCCGTGGCTATCATTAAGGAACACATTCCTTTCACTTATATGGAAATGGCTGATCTCTCCTGTCGGAACCGATCTGTACTTTTCACCGATCTTAACCAGAAACCTCGATTTATAGAGACTCCTGAATTCATGGATCAACTGCCTGAAATCTCTTCTGAAAGGATCCTTTTCACCATACAATTTTTTGTATTTTGCAATTGCTGACCTTAGTGAGACTTCATCGATCGGCTTAAGAAGATAATCAACGCTGTTTACCTTGAAAGCCTTCAGGGTATACTCATCATAGGCTGTCGTGAAGATTATCGGAATATCAATCTCAATCGTTTCGAAGATCTCAAAACAGAGCCCGTCATCGAGCTGGATATCCATCAGCACGAGGTCCGGCAGGGGGCTCTCCTGCAACCTGTTTATGGCCTCTTCGACAGTCTCGATCACACCGAGAACTGCAATTGTATTATCAATACCCTTAAGCAGTTTAATGATCTTCTCGGCTGCCGGCGCTTCATTTTCAACTATCAGGATATTCATTTCAGGAGTGGTATTTTTACGGTGAAAAATTCGTTTGTCTCCTCAATCAACAGGTCCCGGCCCTTAATTAGCCTGACCCGTTCGGAAAGATTCCTGAGGCCTGTTTCAGTCGATCTCAGTTGTGATGCCTTCTTCTGCAGATTATTCTTAACGACAATATAGTTGTCTTCGATATATACCCTGATGTTCAACGGCTTTTCCCTTGTTGCGATATTGTGCTTTATGGCATTTTCGACAAGTATCTGCAGCGAAACCGGAAGTATTTCAAAACTGCCAGTATCATCAATCCCTATATCGAGTATGATCTTTTCCTCATCCCTTATCCTGTGCAGATTAAAATACCCGGTTATAAAACCGATCTCAACCTGAAGCGGAACCCTGTCTTTCTGACCATTTTCCAGTATGTAGCGATAGAATGACGACAGGTGATTTATGAAATTCTCAGCCGCTTCAGGCTGGGCCTGAACCAGTGACGATATGGTGTTCAGGCTGTTAAAAAGGAAATGAGGATTGATCTGATTCTTAAGTGTCTCATTCTGAAACACAAGATTCTCTTCCCTTAATTTCTGTTCTCTTTTAAGCGCATCCAGCCACTGGATCACTAAAAATATTGCTGCACCGAAGGATAATCCTCCCAATGTTGACTTTACCCAGGTCCCGAAATCATAAGCCAGGAAATCACGAAGCACTGAAGAGAGATCAGATCCGAGAACCCAGACTGATATGTATTTGAATGCAAGATATATAAGCAGGGCGGCAAAAAAACACAAGACGAGAAAAAGTATGAACCTTCTGATGACGGTCCTGGTAAACTCCTTTACAGTGATGCCGGCATCCAGTTCCCTGAAGATCCTTGAGGCAATGAAAATAAATGCCTCCAGCTGGACCAGCAAAATGAAAAAGAAGCCCAGGATATCCAGGGCAGAGCCTGAAATATCATTTCTGATTTTTGTAATTAACGTAACCACCAGTGCCAGAACAATAAATGACAGGTGAGAGTATGGCTGTTTCTGATCCAGTATGATCTCAGGTTTAAACTTCTTCATGGTATCAAATTTACAAGTTCTTTAATTAATTCTTTCAACCCAAAGTTCCCTGATTGTTTTTATCAGGAATTTGTCCTTCATTCCGCTGACTTCAATCTCCTGTATGCTCCCTCCGTACATTTCGGCATATTCGATCTGTCTGTTTGTCAGGTTTACCCACGTTGTTCCCCAGTATTGCTCTGTGCCCCTGGTTTTGATCTGAGCTATTGAAAGCTCAATAATGTTATCGATTGCCCGGTATTCAAGAACAGCGCACAACCTGCCGTTAAATTCTGAAATGCCTGTCCAGCATAACTCTATGGATGCATGGTCATAAGTGCCGATGTCTCCCATATTGAATTCCCCTTTTATTTCCTTTATTATATATTTCCGGTTAAGTTTCAGGGAATCTGAATAGTCCCACGCAAACATCTCAATAGCCATCATATCCCATACCAGGTTGCGGGCAAAAACATTTTCGGCATCGAGCGGAAAATTCTTAAAAGCCTCTTCTTTAAGCATTTCTGAAGAAGGAACATATTTCATGTTTTCCATATATTCCTGTTTTGCCCCATCCGGGAAGGGTTCCGAAAAACTGTTTGAACCGGCGATGAATACATTGTTCCATGAAACATAACCATCATCCAGCCTCCATGTGTAATCGCCGGTAATTTTTTGCTTTCCGGTGAAATTGCCGTAAAGGTCCCTGTTGGTGTATATGGCCGTCATCCTGTATTTCTGCGGGGAGGCGGGTTTTAAATCCTTCTCTTCTCCCTTTGGAAGTTCCCTGAGATATCTGTCTATTACAGCCTTTTCGCCCTGGCCGTAACTGACTGCAGAAGAAAATATTACTGAAAACAGCAAAACCCCTGCAAGTGCTGAAATTGATTTCTTTTCCATTTTTTCATTTTTTTTGGTTTGACAATAAATCCATACCAAAAGAAAACCATGTTTCTCCTGAATAAAAATGAAATATGCGGAATGGTTAAATCACATCCCTGAATCGGAATATTGAATGGTGGAACCGGAATTTTAACGGTTGTAAAAAGTGGTTCACGTTGTTACGTATTTCTGCGTTTACGGTTTTACGTTTGACGGTTTTGCGGTTTTGCGTACAAATGGTTATAAAATATGCAAATCACAGGAACAATCATATCTCTTCAGGCGTATGTAATCAACACGATATTTGTTCCTGAACCGATCCATAAAAATATCACAGGCGAGACAGGAACATTATAGAGAAAAAATACGGTAAAACCAAATTTCCTGTTATAAATTCGCATCTTTATGGTCAAAAAGAGATATGATCAGGGAAATTAAATCACAGGATCTGAATAGTGCAGATTTTATAGCTGAAAAGGTTCAGGAGATCAGGGCAATTGTAGGTGACGGAACGGCTATCAACGCCCTTTCCGGAGGCATCGATTCATCAGTTGTCACGATGCTGGGGCACAAGGCTCTTGGGACCAGGCTCCGCACACTGTTCATCCAGAACGGGTTGATGCGCGAAGGAGAGGCAGAACAGGTTGTTGCTATGTTTCGCAAACTTGATGTAACCGTTGAGGTCATCGATGCCCGGAAAGAATTTTTTGCCGCATTGAAAGGGGTCACTGATCCGGAAGAGAAACGCGAAGCGATTACCCAGACCTTTTACAGGGAGGTGTTCGGCAGGATAGTAAGGGAAAGCGGCGCTAAATTCCTTCTTCAGGGCACCATCCTTACCGATATCGATGAGACGGTTGCAGGTATCAAGCGCCAGCACAATGTATTCGAACAACTCGGCATCGATCCGCAGAAGACCTTCGGCTACAGGATACTGGAACCCCTTATCCAGCTCCGAAAGGATGCAGTGAGGGCTGTCGGCAAGGCATTGGGCCTTCCTCCTGAACTGTTCGACCGTATACCCTTCCCTGGTCCGGCACTATCAGCCAGGGTCATCGGAGAGGTTACTCCTGAACGGATCGAAACGGTAAGAAAAGCGACTGTAGTGACTGAGAGGTTGTTGAAGATGACCGGCGCGTTCCAATACCTGGCCATCCTGCATGAAGACAGGGTTACGGGCATACGCGACGGCAAGCGCGATTTCGGACAGCAGATAGAGATCCGTTGCTGGGACAGCACCGATGCACGTACAGCATCGCCAACAAATATTCCGTTCGAAACACTCCGTCAGCTGGCAGAGGAGATCACACGTGATGTCGCCGGGGTCGTAAGTGTAACCTATAATATCGCGACAAAGCCGCCCTCCACTATCGAAGCGATATAAAGCGGTGCAAAGGTATAACGGTGAAAACCGGTTCAGCCCGACAGCGGCCAGTGTACCCGGCTCGAAGGGTGCATCCCATGATATTGTAAGGTATAACGGTGAAAACCGGTTCAGCCCGACAGCGGCCAGTGTACCCGGCTCGAAGGGTGCATCCCATGATATTGTACGGTTCTGGAAATCAGCCAGTTTCTTCCTTCCGAGCGATCTCCCATTCATCGAAAGCCTCTCCGATCACAAGAAATCCCTTCTGGTCACACAGCTCCATGAAATCCGTTGAAAAGGGATTATGACTTGTCCTTATCGCATTACAGCCCAGCTCCTTTAATATATCGAGGCGTCTTGAAAGCTCCTGCTTCGGCACGGCCGAACCAAGAGCACCGGCATCGTGATGCATGCAAATCCCTTTCAGCTTCATGTTGCGTCCATTCAGGAAGAACCCTTTTTCTGCATCAAACTTCAGCGTACGGAACCCTACGGGTGTGGTTGTTTTGCCATGTCGGGTGATATTTCCGGTGTGGTATAATAGACACCCCACTGTTTGATATGCCCCGGATCGGTCATTAACAGGCTCACATCCCTGTAAATTCCCGAACCTGTATACCACCTTGAATCTCCGAACAGTGTATGGTCAACTTTTACGGCAATAAGGTTCTCACTGCCAAACCTTATCCATGGCGTCAGGTCGTACTGGAACGAAATGTAGCCGTTCGGACGTTTCCCAAGATAATTGCAGTTTATCCATACTTCGCTGTTATTATAAACACCATTGAAGTAAATGAACACCTTTTTGCCTTTCTGATTCTCAGGAACCGTGAATATTTTTCTGTACCAGCCAATACCGCCCGGAAAATATCCTGTACAACTTGCATACTCCTTGCTGAAAGGTCCTTCGATGCTCCAGTCGTGCGGAAGATCAAGCAAACGCCATTCCGACATATCGAACCCGATATTCTGCCCACCCGGCACATCCCCCCTGTAAAAATACCAGTCGAGATTAAAATTGCAGGTCTCTCCCACTGTTCTGCCCTGCAGAGATATAAGAAAACATGAGGAACATGCATAACGGTGCCCGTATCAGCAGAAGCTTAAAAGGGTTCATATCATCACTTTTTTAATTTAATATATCCAGTTATATTGTTTATAAGCCAAACTATAAATGTATTGAAATTTAGTAAAATTATTTCATCTTTAAGCTCTTTAAATAATTTCACACAATACCGGAAAAAAAGGGCCGGAAGCAACTCAATATGACCAGGAACAAGCACGATGAAATGGTAAGGAAATTAAAGCCCGGGAGAATAATATTACCCGTTCTGCTTGGAGTTGCCATAATCATATGGGTTATACTGAAGGAGGTAAACACTGAAATACTTCGCAGTCTGTCCTTTACCTGGAAATCGGTTTTCTGGATACTGGTGGCATGGTGCTGTATGATTGGCAGGGATCTTGGATATATTATCCGGATACGAATATTGACCGAGAAAGACCTTACATGGGCGCAGGCCTTCAAGGTTATTATGCTGTGGGAATTCACATCGGCAATTTCTCCTTCGACAGTTGGAGGAACTGCGCTTGCCGTGGTCTTCATCCACAAGGAAGGAATATCTGTAGGGAGAAGCACTTCCGTTGTTCTGGCGACCTCATTTCTTGATGAGCTCTATTTTGTGATAATGTTCCCGCTGATCCTGCTTTTAGTCGGGAAAGAGATGCTTTTTGTAACCTCTCTGCAGGGAACCGGGATAGGATTCCTGAATAATCTTATGGTAATAGCAATAACCGGATATACGATCATATTTATCTGGGTTCTTCTTGTTGGTTACGGACTCTTCATAAATCCGGAAGGATTGAGAAGGGTAATAATTTCCATCTTCAGGCTGCCACTCCTGAAACGATGGAAAGAGTCTGCAATCAGAGCAGGTGATGACATTGTTTTAAGTTCACATGAACTGAAGATTAAGCCGGCCTCCTTCTGGATAAAGGCAACACTTGCAACCTTCCTTTCCTGGACCTCCAGGTACTGGGTTCTGAATGCGATTCTTACGGCCTTTTTCGTTGTGCAGGAACACTTCCTGATATTTGCAAGGCAGCTGGTAACCTGGATCATGATGATAATAAGCCCGACACCCGGGGGGAGCGGATTTGCGGAATTGATACTCGGGCGTTACATAACCGATGCAATTCCCGTTGATTCTGTATCAGCCGGCAGTATTGCCCTGGCTATGACTATTATATGGAGGATTATAAGCTATTATCCTTATCTGATTATAGGTGCATTTATAGTACCAGGATGGATTCAGAAAAAATTTGTAATCCCGAAAGCGAAAAATGAATAACTGTCAAATCACTCTTTTTTTTTATACTTTTGCATAAAATCGTCGTTTATCCTGAATAATGGGAATAGTGATACCATAAAATCTGCACGTACTAACTTACACAGTAAGCCAATGAAAATCATATAGTTTCTCTGTCTGTTCGGAAGAGAGGCATTCGAACAACTTAATATACAGAATATAATAAAGAATTTTTCGAATGAAAAAATACGTTTTGTCAATACTGCTGCTTTTTGCAGCCAGTCTGATCATGAAGGGTCAGCTGACCGATCCGTTTGTGGCTAAATGTATCAAAAATGCCGGCGAGAACGTAAGGCACCTTAAGGATTTCCGGATCCAGCTTGGCTCAGACTCTCCGGACAGTGACCTTAGATACAGAGTGAAAATTACATTATGGAAAAACAGGAAATACCGTTTCACAATGTGTACTTTCGATAACTCTAAAGGAGAACTCATAATATCAGTTAAGGATAATGAAAACAAAACTATACTTTCATCTTTTGATAAGAATATAGGGGAAGCTTCTGCTTACATTGACTTCAACTGTAATAAAAGCGGCATTTATCAGCTTAACTACGATTTTCTTAACCGCCAGTCCGGTTCTGGCGTGGGAGTGGTATCAATGATCAAATAAAACCTCAGATAAACTTTATCAGGTGCATAAATATAACTGCCAGGAACAGAATTGTGAATGATATCTCTTTTACCGTTTTATTTCTCATGAAAACAAAGTAATGAGATAAAAAATATGCTGCCGGTATTCCTGCCAGCCATATTATATCAACAGACACTGAGGGTGATATTGTAAAAACCGCCCCGGAGATTACCAGCACCCAGAGTAAAAGGTAAAAAGTATTGCGGGATTTGATTTTTTTGGTATTAATAACCGATAATAAATGTAATATACTGATAAGAACCAGCATTCCGGGAAAAATCAGTAGAAGAACGGGTAACAGCTCCTGAATATAGTCAGGCATATCAGCACGTATGTTGTTGTTCAGCAAATCAAGGACCTCAAAAGCCTCTTTTCCTGAAACATACCAGATCGCTGAAATCAGAATCCAGGGTGTCAGAAATCCCAACAGGGCCAGCAGCAGCTCTTTGAAAACAACACTTCTTAAAAGGATGATCCCTGCTATTACAAGGATACCGAAGAAAATGAAATTTGCATAGAACAGACTGCCTGCACTTATGAGAAAACCTGCATCATACAGATCATAGGCAATTCCCTGTACTCTGTAAGTGTCCATTATCTTCCTTACAGCTGCAATCAGTAAGAGTGCCGCCGGCAGGGCCGGATTAAGAACCAGGTAATCAGGAAAGAGAGAAACCAAAAGTATATATATAATAGCCGGCAGAAAGGTCCTTTCATCAATAAAGATCACGGAAGTGTTAAGGCTCACCAGCATATATGCAATGAGAAGCATCATCAACATGGTAATTATAACCCCTGCAAAATAATTATTGGCTGTTACTGCCCTCAGCAAAGCATATAAGGGCATTGGATCTTCATCATAAAAAGTTGTTGACTCAATTCCGGGATTAAGAAGAGAGTTCAGACAGAACAGAACGACCGCTGCAACGATAAGAAAAATTACGAAAGGATCAGTATTACGGAATATTCTGAGAAGCATTTTTTCTATAAATCAAAGCCAATATCTTTTCTGTAATAAATATTTTCGAATGATATCATCCTGGCATTCCTGTATGCTGTATCCAGCGACTCCTGCATGCTGCTGCCCCATGCGCTGACAGCCAGCACGCGACCTCCGGAACTGACGATTCTGTCATCAGCCTTTTGTGTTCCTGCATGGAAAACAATACAATCAGCAGTGTTATTCAGTCCGCTTATAGTTTTCCCCTTCTCATAATGGCCAGGATAGCCGCCGGACGCAAGTATCACAGAAGAGACCGCCCTGTGGTCTGTTACGATCTCACGTTTTTCCAGATTGCCCTCTGCCACTCCTTCTAAAAGCTCAAACAAATCGGATTTGATTCGTGGTATTATTGCCTCTGATTCCGGATCTCCCAGCCGTGCGTTATATTCGATAACAAAAGGGTCACCGGCTACATTCATAAGGCCGAAGAAAATAAACCCTTTATATTCAATTCCCTCTTCTCTCAGTCCTGCTATGGTCGGTTCTATAATTCTCCTTTTTACCCTCTCCATAAAAAGATCATCCGCAAAAGGGACAGGCGACACAGCACCCATTCCGCCGGTGTTGAGTCCTGTATCTCCCTCTCCTATCCTCTTGTAATCCTTTGCTTCAGGCAACAGCTTGTACGACCTGCCGTCGGTAATAATGAATACTGACAATTCAATCCCCTTCAGGAACTGCTCGATAACCACCTTTCTCCCGGCATCGCCGAACTTCCCTCCTGTAACAGCTTTGAGCTCCCTTTCCGCTTCATAAATATCCCCGACTATCAGTACTCCTTTTCCTGCAGCAAGGCCATCAGCCTTAAGCACGTATGGAGGATCCAGCGTCCTCAGAAACTCCGGGGCTTCCTTTAGGGAGGCGCCGTCGAATGTGCGGTACTTCGCCGTCGGAATATAGTGCCTTACCATGAATGATTTAGCGAAATCCTTGCTCCCCTCCAGCATGGCTGCTGCTCTGACAGGACCTATCAGAGGCACATGCAAAATATCAGGGTCATTAATGAAAAAATCGTGAATACCATCAACAAGCGGGGCTTCGGGTCCGGCTACAACCATCCCTATGTCATTCTCAATAACAGCCTTTTTAACATCCTTGAAATTTCCGGGATCAATTTTCAGATTGGTTCCTGTCTCCGCCGTACCGGCATTGCCCGGTGCTATGAATACTCCTTTTACTTTGCTGCTCTGTGCCAGTTTCCATGCAAGAGCATGTTCCCTCCCGCCTGCACCAAGAATAAGTATGTTCATCCTTCAGAGGTTAATAAATTAGGAGCATCAAAAATACCATTTCATTCCGATAAATAAAAAAGACAGAAGACAGAAGATAAGGATCCGCCGGCTGGCGGAGACCCAATTCCGCGTCAGCGGAACGGAAGCCCGAAACTGTATCCTGCTGCTGCCGCCAGATTAATGAATTCATCAAGAAAAAGCAGGGCTGAGGAATCAGGCTTATCATGCAGGGCAATGACTGCTCCCGGCCGGATCATCCTCATAAGTATCCTCAGCGAGTTCCTGCTTCCAAAACTGCTGTCAAAATCATACGGCATAATATCCCAGAGCACTATTTTATATGATTTCTTAAGTCTCCGGTACTGGACAGGGCTCAGGTGACCGTAAGGGGGCCGGAACAATCTGTCTGAAGTAAACGGCCCGGCCTTTAGCACATTTTCAATATAGCTTTTACAGGAAGTTTTCCACCCGTCAGCATGCCGGTACCCATGGTTCCCGATTACGTGCCCTGCAGAGCGGATAAGCCCGGTAAGCTCCGGATACTTTTCAGCCGCGCTCCCCGTACAGAAAAAGATTGCCCTGACCTCTTGTCCGGCAAGTACCTCAAGTATTTTCGGTGTTGATACAGGGTCGGGCCCGTCATCAAAAGTCAGACATACTACTTTTTCTTTTTTTCCGATCCGGAATATTGCCCCGCTGTAGAACCGGCGCGTCAGGAAACCTGGCCTGAAAATCCGCATTATAACCTATTTTGCCGAATAGAGTCTTGTATAATAATTATTCAAATCGGGTTCGAGGCTTAATATTATAGATTCGAGTCCGAGTTCAGTCGACAGGCGGTATATATCAAGAAGCGACTGCATATTAATTCCAATTGAATAATCGAGCCCGAAGCGGTTTCCTCCTCTTACGGCAACAGCATAATCGAGATATTCCTTCGCATACAGGATAATGTCGTTCAATAATGTCAGGCCCTCATCTGTATTTCCGGCCCTTATTAGCACCTCTGCAAGGCCGATGGTAAAGAACTCATACGGCATTTTACCTGCAGGTACCAGGTCAAGCCCCCTGTGGGCGACCTCAATCGCTTTTATGGTGTCTCCATGCTGCAGCAACGATTTTCCCAGGTTCCCGAATATCCTCCTGAAATTACTGAACATCCGTCTGTTGGTCTCGTCGAGGTAAACTGAAGGATCTTCAGCGTTCCCCCATTTGAACCTGTTCATCATATTGTCATACATAATGTGGTGGTCAATCATCCCGAACTCCCCCATTGCAGGCGGGTCAGTAGTTACAGGGACAACCCTGTAGGCAAGGCCTTCCTGTATGAAATACTTCTCAAGCCCTTTATACTGGCTGGATGGCACAGTTGTGGAATAATAGACAGGCCGTTCCCAGTTGTTTGTAGACAGCATATCCATAATTGCAAGATCTCCCTTGAAAGCAACATCTTCGGTATACTCCCAGATCATCGGCGAAACCAGCCTGTTGCTGAAATACTCCTTTACAGTGCCGTTCGAGATCACCCTGGCAGAATCTACATTGATAATGAATTTGTTAGCCGGCAAATAATTGAGATAATCGCCTCTGCCGCTTATATCTATCATGAATTTCCTGTCGTCCTGGCCGGCAAATTCCACCACCTGGCTCATTTCAACCGGTTTATCCACCCTGGTACTGACAGGCAGCTGATTACGGACTCCCTCAATATATTTTTCGGGGCCGAGGGAAAGGGGCAGCGGATCGGATTCAAAGGCCTTCTGCCTCATCATTTCTATATACCATCCTGCCTGTATGTAGCTCAGGTTAGCCACACGTATATCGGGACGTACCTGCTCTACATCCTGTACATACCAGACAGGAAAGGAGTCGTTGTCGCCGTAAGTGAAAAGGACCCCGTCAGGCGCACACGATTCAAGGTAGTTGGCGCCGATATCCCTTGCCGTGTAGCGTCCCGACCGGTTGTGGTCGTCCCAGTTCTGCACAGCCATAAGCAGAGGAGCCGCAAGCAACAGTACCACAAACGTCAGGCCGGCAGAGAGCCTGTCGCCCAGCATGACCTTCAGCTTTTCGTATAAAAGCATAAATCCCAGTCCTATCCAGATGGCAAAGGCATAAAATGATCCTGCATAGGCGTAATCACGCTCCCTGGGCTGATTCGGATACTGGTTAAGGTATACAATAATTGCCAACCCTGTCATTATGAATAAGGCAAGCACCAGCCAGAATCCGGGATTGTTTCTTTTGTAATGCCAGAAAGCACCCAGAAGACCTGCTATCAGGGGGAGGAAGAAATAAACATTCCTGCCCGGATTGTCTTTCAGATCGGAGGGCACATTGTCGAGTCTCCCCAGTCTGGCCTCATCAATGAACCTGATGCCGCTGATCCAGTTTCCATGGAGCGGATTGCCATTCCCCTGAAGGTCATTCTGCCTGCCAGCAAAATTCCACATGAAATAACGCAGATACATATAGCCCACCTGGTATCTGAAAAAATATCGCAGGTTCTCGCCAAATGTAGGGCGGGTTATTATCTCCTTACCCGAGCCGGTTGTAATGGTGTATCTGCGGCCGGTAATTTTTCCCCAGTATTTGTAGGCTTCTTCATGACCGGGGTCAGAACTGTACATTCTCGGGAAGATCGTATTAAACTCACTGCTGTATTCATATTCCGGTCTGTAATACGGTTTATATTTCCCGTCAATACTGTTGTATCCGGCCACAACATTTTTGACATTCACAACAGGTGCATTATAATAATGCCCGAAAATTTTTGGAGCGCTTCCATATTGTTCCATGTTGATGTAATATGAGAGCGAGAATATATTCGAAGGATCGTTCTGGTTCATGGGCGGCCGGGCAGATGACCTTATCACTATCATGGCATAAGAGGAATAGCCTATCATTATCACTGTAAGGATAGTCATTATGTAATTCAATATGACTCTGCCCGACCTGACTGAATACCTTATTCCAAAAATAAGCAAGCCCGCCAGAAAGACTACAAAGAACAGTTTGCCGGAATCATAAGGGAGACCCAGCCCGTTTACAAAGAGCAGTTCAAACCATCCTGCTGCCTTCGGCACACCCGGAATTATCAGAAAAACAATAAACCAGATGATGAATATTGCCACAAGAAGGGTCTTGATAATACCTTTAAGGCTTATCTGGTATTTCCTGAAATAGTAAACAAAGACAAGCACGGGTATAACCAGCAGGTTAAGCCGGTGAATCCCCATACCCAGGCCCATAATATATGCTATAAGTATTATCCATCTTCCCGAACTGGGTTTGTCGGCCTCATCCTCCCACTTAAGCATCGCCCAGAATACAAGTGCGGTAAAGAGTGATGACATTGCATATAGTTCTCCTTCAACCGCAGAGAACCAGAAAGTGTCCGAGAAGGTATACGCGAGCGCACCAATTACCCCGGAGCCTATAACCGGAGCAATCTGTTTCAAGTCAGATATTATGCCATTATGAAATGCTTTCCGTGCGAGATGGGTAATGGTCCAGAATAGCAGCATGATTGCCAGACCGCTGCATATTGCTGAAAGAAGATTCATCATCAGAGCTACTTTTGAAGTGTCTCCTCCTGCAAAAAGTGTTGCGATACGACCTATCATTATAAAAAGAGGGGCTCCCGGAGGATGACCAACCTGCAACCTGAATGAACAGAGAATAAATTCTCCGCAATCCCAGAAACTGACCGTTGGCTCTATTGTGAGGATATATACCAGTGATGAAAAAACAAAAAGAGACCATCCGGTAATATTGTTCCATTTACGGTAGATCGACCATACTGGATTCATATAAGAAAATTTGATAAGTAAGGGAACAAATAACGGAAAAAAATATCAGAAGCCCATAGTTGTCATCTTATTTAACCACAATTCAGGAGGGGCACAAAAAGATATAAATTTGCTACATTTGCTGAAAAGACCGACTTATGAGATACCTGACGCTGATCGTTCTCTTCATGTCCGGGATATTGCCTGCCGTGTCGGGTCAGGAAGATGCCGTCGGGTGTAGTGATAGTG
>Ga0334882_1002634_pt1 | contig 17887 bp, 14 predicted proteins | sample GraSluR1_MG_5_FD_207226 | JGI IMG/M metagenome (GOLD analysis project Ga0334882, IMG submission 207226) | Sludge microbial communities from methane-producing bioreactor in Wageningen University, Netherlands - Granular Sludge_15_04-R1 | ecosystem: Engineered > Bioreactor > Anaerobic >...
TGCCCAAATTGCCCGCGCTGAAGGTCAGCTCGTTGTTGAAATCTTCCCAGTTGGCATCGTCATTGAAATCGGGATGGAACTGCTCCAGGTAGTGCTTGGGGAAGATGGATTGCGCCGGGGTCAGGCTGGCGAGGGCATTGATAGCATAGTAATAGGGTTCCTGGTAGATCAGGCGGAAGGTATAGTCGTCAATGATCTCTACATCCGGGTCCAACCCGCCCAGTTTGAACTGGCCAGGCACAGCCTGCAGGGCATTCTCATTCAGCCAGACATCATTCCAGGTGAACTCAAAGTCAGCGGTGGTCATTGGCACGCCATCCGACCATTTTACGCCTTCGCGCAAGAAAATAGTCAGGACGTTGCCTGCATCATTAAACTCCCATTTTTCAGCCAGGTTAGGCTGCGGGGCACCTGCCCCCAGGTTGGGATAGGTGTATGTAAAGAACGGCTCCGACATCATGGTGTAAATGATGTAGTTGTCAAGTCCGCCGCTGGTGGGGCGCTCGAACGTGCCGCCGTACACACCAATTTCATCCAGGGGTGTGATGACTTTGGGATTGAGGGGCAGGCGTTCCTCTACCGGGGGCAGATCCATGCCGTCCAGCATAGGCGCCTGCTTGTATTCGATGCCTACCACTTCTTCTTCTTCCACCACCGATTCGGTGATTTCTTCAGACATCGTGGAGACTTCTTCATCCTCTTCCACCACAACCTCTTCAACGGGTTCAGGGGCAGTGACTTCGGTCGCAGCCGGTGGAGTCGGTTCTTCGGTCTCCTTCGCACAGCTGGTTAACAGCATGCCGAAGACGAGGATGACCGTCATTAAAACAAACAACAGCTTTTTCATCTTTTTTATTCTCCTTATAGAATATAGTGAAACAAAATTTGGGTTGGTGAAAAAAAACAAATAGGTGAAACATCCCTGCTTCATCCTATATGTTAACAAAAGAATTACAAATAAGATATGGGAAAATTTTGCACTAACTGGTAAATTTTTGCCCAGTTTGCTCGTTCATGGCTGGAAATACCCCTTTTCCCTGCCAAATGATCGTCTTTTTAATGTGCCAGTGGTTTTCTACTTCTCAAACCGCCACAGTGAAATGTAGCGTTCATCATTCCAGCCATGCGACAGCACCGCCAACTCGCCCGATGCCATGCGCATGATGCGCGTGCCGTCATGGTGTTCAAAGCGGTCTTCGATCGAGTAGCGTTTCCAGTAGTGCCCGTCACGGTCAAATTTCTTGTAGATGAACAGGTTGCAGCGCGAGCGATATGGATAGAAGGGATCATGTTCCCCCACCACCAGTTCCGCCTCTCCATCCCCGTCCAAATCTGCCACCCCCAAACTGTGCGGGCAGCGGATCATTTCGATCATATGCGCCTGCCATGGTTCGCGTACCTTGTCATGCCCGGGATGTTCAAACCACACCACCTTGCCTTGAATCGGTACCACTTTGTTGGGGTAGTCCAGCACTTCTTCGCCCAGCAGTATATCGGGCAGGCCGTTGCCGGTCATGTCCATCACCGCCATGCGCGCCGCCATGAATCCCTCCGTCACCTGGTGCGGCGCAAAACTGCCGTCCCCCAGGTTCTCCAGCCACCATTCACCTGCGATCACGTCCAGCAAGCCGTTGCCGGTCAGGTCATCTGCCACCATCTCCTCCCCATACGAAATCGGCATCGGCACCACCTGCCATGCCTCATTCACCGGGTCATTGGGCACGATGAACATTTCCACCGGGTCGTTATTGGTGGGGCTGTTGGCGCTGTGATACGAGCAGAACAGGGCTAACTTGCCTCCCGGCAGCACTGGCGCGATCAACGAGCCGTGCGGCCAGTCGCCGTTGCATTCGGCGATGAAATGTTTCTCCCACTTGCCCGCCGCCGGATCAACCAGTTTCAGCCATACCAGGCGGTTGGTCAGGATTTTATCGCTCCCGTCCGGTTCTGTGCCGATCAGTTCGGCTTTGCCGTCGCCGTCGATGTCATAGGCGTTGATGATCTGCACCACGCCGGGGATGTCGTGCGGTTGCCAGTCAGGATATGCATACCAGCGCTTGCCGCAGATCACGTCCACTTCGCCATTGCCGTTGACATCGAACGGGATGATGTCGGTGGCGCGGAAGTCTTTGTCACGATCAATAAAGGCGTGCTTCACGCCGTAAGCGAATACAGATTGTTCTTTGGCTTTCTTGAACACATGCACTTTGGGGTTCTGCCAGTAGTGCCCCCAGGCTTTGCCCACCACTTCCAGTTCGCCGTCATTATCAATGTCAGCCATGCAGGCTTGATGCGTGCCCTGCCCGTGATAGACCAGTTCGATCTCCGGGTTACTGCCGTCACCGGCAAAATGCAGGAACAAGATGCGTGCGTCATGGTTGTAGGGAGCACTCCAGCCGCCCTGCGCCATTTCGCCCAACATCACAGACAGTTTCCCGCCTTCGCGCTCAAAGGTCTGGAAGGAATGGCCGTACACCACGTTTTTCAGGATCTCGTGCTCGACAAATTTAACCTCGCCGTTTTCAATCTTGTTCTCAAACCACGACAGGCGCCCGTCCAGGTATTCTGATTCGGTTAACGCGATGTCCAGTTTGCCGTTGCCGGTGAAATCGCCATAGGCTGTACGGCACATCTCGCGGAAGTTGGGCGCATACACCGTTCGCTGCCAGCGTTTGCCCAGTGGGTCGCCGTCAGTCATGTGGTAGTAATCTGCCCCGCAGATGATCTCCGGTAGGCCGTCGCCATCAAAGTCAGCAATATTAAGGCCTTCATTGAAATGGCCGCTGTACACTTCAGATTTTGCCCACGGTTGGGTCATATGGGCAAGATCCGGCTTGAAGATATAGATGCCCGGTGTTTTGCTGTAACACGCTGCCGACACCAGTTCGAACGCCCCATCCTGATCGATGTCATAGAACAACAAGTCATGCGGGTTGCCCGCAAATTTTGGGTCCACAAAATGCATTTTCCATTCATCCTGCAAATTGGCTGGCACCTCAAACCATACAATGCCCCATTGGGTGTCATCTTTTTTCTGATAACTGCTGACCAACTCCATGCGGCCATTGCCAGTCAGGTCAAATCCGGTCACACCGACCGAATAAGTATCTCCATTTTGTACAACCCAGCCAGATTCGTAGGTATCAAAACGATACCAGCGGATGCCGTTTTTGCCGGCAGCAACAATTTCTTGATGTCCGTCGCCGTCAATATCTCCCACAAACAACCCGGCGCCATCGTCCAATCCCATGTCGCCATCGACGATGATCTCTTCCCATAACGTTTTGTTCAGCATACTGTACTCCTCTTTAATTTAATAATTGATTTCATTATGTCTCGCTTCTACGCCGCTTTTCCCTGCATCTCTTGAAAAAGAGAGACCGGCACGCCCAGGAAACCCGGGCGTGCCGTAACCAAAATTCACTCACTCCTCAGAGCGATTGAAATACACATGAATGTTCCATTTTTCAGCGCCCCATAGCGGTTTGCCGATGATATCCAATTTTCCATCGCCATCCATGTCAGCCACCGAAGCTTCATGAATGCCGACGCCTGCTGCCACCGTGGTTGGTGAAAAGACACCATCACCCAGGTTCTCATAGATCATGATCATGGGCGGGCGGGTGATAAAAACACCTTCCACGCACACCTTGTGGTTGACCTCGCCGATTTCGCCGACCAGAATATCCAGCCTGCCATTGCCATTAAAATCCGCCAACTGGCAACTATGGGCGTCAAACAGGCCATCTGCGATGCGGTGTTCTACCCATAAAGCATTGATGTCATCGCCGGGTTTGAACCAGCCGACTTTACCGCCTTCTAACTGGCCGTACACCAGCGGATCGCCTTCGGTAAGCACAATTTCGTTCTTGCCGTCACCATCCACATCGCCAATGGCGATCACAGTGGTGATATAGCCTTCAGCGAATTTGTGGGTTTCCCATTTGCCATCCACCAGTTTCATCCAGTGGGTGCCCGCTACCAGTTCATTGATGCCATCGCCGTCAATATCACCGATCGCCAGGCCTTCTTCGGGCTGGTAGCCTTCCGGTTTGTAGGGGTTCTTCTCGCGCATTTCTGAGGCGATCAACTCAACACCCGGCCAGGGTTCCTGGAATACATCATCGGGAATCGCAACCATGTAGATATCAGCGCCGCCCTTCTGGTTAGAGAAGAACAATGTCTGCTTGCCGTCGCCGATCACATCACCGATGATGGTGTTGTGGAATTGGCGTTTCCCGGTCTGGCCGATCAGGTGTTTCTTCCATTCGCCGCCTTCGGCGCCTGGGTTCTCCCACCAGTAAATCTCGTTATAACCAGCATCAGAACCGTTGATTACATCGCCATAACCGTTGCCGGTCAGGTCATAAACACTCCCGCCGCATTCCAGGTTGGTGATGTAATCGATGTGGTGTTTTTTGAACTCGCCCTGTTTACCTGGGTTTTCAAACCACGCCATTTCGCCGTTGCGGCCAGAAACAACCACATCCGGAATACCATTGCCGGAAATATCGCCGACAATGCCCAATACGTTCATCGGCCCGCCCTCTTTGGGGTTTGCCAATTGTCCGATTACCTGTTTTTCAAACTTCAATTTCATAAAAAAATCTCCTTTTATCTATATCGGTCTCAGCGGATGGTTCCTACCTCACCCGTCACAAACGCCTGTCAAGGCGTAAAAAACTCTTTTCATATTGTGTGGTGGGGGAAGATGGAGAACCTGTGCACATTTTCCTGTCGGCTGAACCTTTCAGTTTTGGGCGGTGCTGTCTGGCGGATAGCCCGCCACCTTGACAATAACACCTGAAAAAAGTACACTGTAGATATATTATAACGTTATAACGTTATAATATCCAGTACCAATTTTCTGCCAATAATCAAATGAAAAAATGGAGGTAAGATGACCAAAAAACTGAATATTGCCATCATCGGCAGCAAATTCATGGGGCGTTCTCACAGCAACGCCTATCTCAAAGTGCATCACTTTTTTGACATGCCGGTCGAGCCTGTGATGAAGGTTGCCTGCGGAAGGAACGAAGCCGAACTGCGCGCCTTTGCCGATCAATTCGGCTGGGAAGAAATTGCCACCGACTGGCGTGAGGTTGTCGCCCGCCCAGATATTGACGTCATTGATATCTGCACCTCGAATGCCACCCACATGCCCATTGCCATTGAAGCCGCCAAACACGGCAAGCACGTGATCTGCGAGAAACCCCTCGCCATGGACGCTGAAGAAGCCCGCCAGATGCTGTCTGCCGCGCAGGCTGCCGATGTGCGCCACATGGTCGCCTTCAACTACCGGCGCGTGCCCGCCATCCAACTGGCAAAGCAGATGATCGATGAAGGCAAGATCGGCCGCGTCTTCCATTTCAACGCTGTTTATTACCAGGACTGGATCGTTGATCCCGAATTCCCCATCGTATGGCGCCATGACAGCAAAGTGGCTGGCTCCGGCGCGCATGGCGATATGAATGCACACACCGTAGACCTGGCTCGTTTCCTGGTCGGCGAGATCACCGACGTCACCGGCGCCCAGGAGATCTTCATCAAAGAACGACCGCTGGCGGACGGTTCCGGCACCGGTCAGGTGACCGCTGACGATGCCACCTATTTCATTGCCAAATTCGAACAGGGCGCTTTGGGCAACTTCATGGCCACCCGCTTTGCCAACGGGCGCAAGAACTTCCTGCGCATAGAGCTGTTCGGCAGCAAAGGCAGCCTGGTGTGGAACCTCGAACGCATGAATGAGCTCGAATATTACAGCAATGCTGACGAACAAAAGGAACAGGGCTTCCGCAACATCCTCGTAACTGAAAACGTGCATCCTTTCATCAACGCCTGGTGGCCCCCCGGACACATCATCGGCTGGGAACACACCTTCATCCACGAAGTGCGCGACCTGCTGCTGGCAATCGCCAACCATGAAGATGTGACGCCCAATTTCTATGACGGATTGCGCAACCAGTTGGTGCTTGACAAAGTGGTTGAATCATCACAAAACGGCCAGTGGCTGTCAGTACCAGAAAAATAAGAAAGGGACACGCTTATGTCAGCCATTCAGGGAACACTCATCCGCAACGGAAAAATACCGCTCTACCAGCAGCTCTATGCTATTTTAAAGGGTGATATCACCCACGGCGGCTGGAAACCCGGTGATCTTTTTCCGACCGAACCCGAATTGATGGACCAGTTCGGTGTGAGCCGCATCACCGTGCGCCAGGTCATGGAAATGCTTTCCAACGAAGGACTGGTGGTGCGCGAACAGGGACGCGGCACTTTCATCGCCAAACCTACCCTGGAGGAAGGCTTGACCCGTATCATGAGCTTTACCGAAGACATGGAACGGCGCGGCGCCCGACCGGAAACCAAAATGCTTTTTTCTGAGGTGGTGCCGGCACCGCCCGATGTCGCTGAACGGTTGGGGGTTGAGCCGGGAGAATTGACCCTGCATTTTGGGCGTTTGCGCATGGCAGACGGTGAACCGCTCAGTATCGAGGTCACCTACCTGCTGCACCGCTATTGCGCTAACCTGCTCTCCGGCAACTATGAAACTGAATCGATGCGCCGCGGGTTAGAAGAAAAATGCGGTATCCGCCTGACACGAGCCAAGCAGAATATCCGCGCCATTCTGGCATCGAAAGAATGGGCAGAATTGCTGACGATCCCGCAACGCTCGCCCTTGCTGCAAATTGAGCGTGTTTCTTACACCGATGCGGGCATCCCCATCGAGTTTTTACACATTTACTATCGCGGTGATCGCTACACCCTTTATGCTGAGCTGGGTGGCTGAGAACCGGGAACTTACAAAAGGAGAGAAATTCCATGAAAGAAATAAAAGTATCTGCAGGTGTCTGGTATCTCGGCGCAACCGGCGACCGCTTCGTCAAAGACGGCTACCGCCCCGACAAAACCATGGCGGAGCGTTTCAAGCTGGCGGCTTCAATCCCCGGTGTCAGCGGCCTTGAAATGCACTACCCCACCGAGATCACCGATGACAACTACAAAGAACTGAAGAAACTGGCAGATGACCTCGGCCTGAAGATCGTGCAGTTCTGCCCGCACCTGTGGGTTGACCTGCGCTGGCGCTACGGCCAGTTCACCAACCCCGACGCCAATCTGCGCCGTCAAGCGCTTGACCTGGCAAAGCGCACCGTCGATATCGCCGCCCACATGGAAGCAGAATTGATGGTCTATTGGCCTGCGCAGGACGGTTATGATTACACCTTCCAGGCAGATCACCGCAAACGGCTGGATGACCTCGCCCTTGGCCTGGCTGAATGGGCAGATTACAACCCACAGCAGAAGGTGGTGGTGGAATACAAAGCCTTTGAACCGCGCACCCACATCATGCTGCCCACCATCGGCCACTGCATGACCCTCATCAATGAGATCAACCGCGAGAACCTCGGTATCAACATCGACGTCGGGCATGCTTTCATCATGAAAGAGAACCTGGCAGAATCGATTGCACTGTGCTGCCGCTACGGAAAGCTGTTCCACACCCACTGGAATGACAACTGGAAACTGTTCGATGATGACATCATCGTCGGCACTGCCAACCTGTGGGAGACCCTCGAAGCGCTCTTCTGGCTGGATGAATGGGGCTATGACGGCTGGTTCGGCCTCGACCTGTTCCCCTATCGCGAAGATCCCGCCAAAGCCGTGGAGGAGAGCATCAAGAACATCAAATTCGGCTATGAAATGCTCTCAAGAGTCGACAAAGCTGATATCTATGACGTCTTCCAGACCTCCGATGCCATCAAAGCCACCCAATTGATGCGCCAGATGGTGGGCGGAAAGGCATAATATATGACCCATGCGGCCTCCGATCCTCGCATCGTAACCCTTGGTGAAATCATCATGGATATGTTCCCTCAGGAGATTGGTAAGTCATTTGCGGAAGTGACTGCCTTTCTCCCCAAGCCGGGTGGCGCACCTGCCAATGTGGCGGTTGCTGCTGCCCGGCTGGGAACAGCCACCGCTTACATCGGAAAAGTCGGTGAAGATGCCTTCGGGCATGTGCTGGTGGATGTGCTGCGCTCGCAAAACGTGGAAACCCGCGGGATTGCATTTGACCCTGACGTGCGCACCACCATGGTGTTCATCACCATGCCGGATGAGCACACCCAGGAATTTGTCTTTTACCGCAACCCTGGCGCTGATCTGCAATTGCGCACAGACGAACTGGACGCTTCTCTGTTTGCCAACGCGCGCGCCTTTCACTTCGGTTCATTGAGCCTGGTGGAAGAACCCGCCCGTTCTGCCACCTATGCCGCCATCGAGATGGCAAAAAAAGCAGGCGCGCTGGTGTCATTTGACGTCAACTACCGCCCCACCCTGTGGGCATCACCGCAGGAAGCCCAGGCGGAGATCCGCCGCATCCTGCCGCTGGCAGATCTGCTCAAGGTCAACGAAGTCGAGATCGCGTTATTGGGCGGTTCAGGCGATCTGGAAAGCGCCTGCCGCACTCTGCTGGCACAGGGACCCGGCCTGATCGTGGTGACCCTCGGTGCCGAAGGCAGTTTCTTCTGCACAAACCAGGTCAGCGGTGCTGTGGCGCCTTTCCGCGTCAACACCGTTGATGCCACCGGCTGCGGCGATGCTTTCATCGCCGGGCTGCTGACCCGCTTGACAGCAAGTGATGACTGGCATGAACTGCTGACCGCGGAAACATTGAGAAAAGCTCTTACCTTCGGCAACGCCGTGGGTGCGCTTACTGCCCTGACCCGCGGGGTCATCCCGGCGCTGCCATCGAAAGAACAGGTACACAACTTTTTGCAACAACAGGGTGTTGACTGGTAGCACGCGCCTGAAAAACAACAAAAAAACTACTACCAAAGAAGAGGAATCTATGCAAACAAAAACCAAGTATGAACCATCTGAATTCAAGGACCTCGCCCGCGACCTGCGGCTCGATATCCTTGAAATGACCACCAAAGCGGGCTCAGGGCATGTGTCCAGCTCCTTCTCGTCGGTCGAAATCCTGATCGCCCTCTATTTCGGCGGCATCCTGAAGTACCGCCCGCAGGAACCCAAATGGGAAGAGCGCGACCGTTTCGTCATGAGCAAAGGCCATGCCGCCCCCCTGTTGTACGCTGTACTCGCCAAAGCCGGTTACTTTGACCGTGAGATGCTGTGGACGCTGCGCGAAGCCAGCAGCCCGGTTCAGGGACACCCCATTCTGGGTGAAATGCCCGGCGTAGAAGCCACCACCGGCTCACTCGGCCAGGGACTTTCCCTCGGTATCGGTCTGGTATTGGGCCAGCGCCTGCGGAAGCATGACTACAACGTCTTCGTGCTGATCGGCGATGGCGAATGCCAGGCAGGCCAGGTGTGGGAAGCCGCCATGGCGGGCACTCACTTTAATACTGACCGGCTGGTTGCCATTCTTGACTACAACAAATACCAGGAAATGGGGCCTGTCAGCCGCGAAATGGGGCTGGAGCCGCTGGTTGAAAAATGGCAGGCGTTCGGCTGGCATGTGGAAGAAGTGGACGGCCACGACACGATGGCTGTCATCGAAAAACTGGACTACCTGAAGGACCTGCAGGAAGGCAAACCAAAGATCTTGATTTGCCACACCATCAAAGGCAAAGGTGTCTCATTCATTGAAGATGATTACCGCTGGCACGGCCGCGCCGTGAAGGGTGATCTGGTAGAAAAAGCCCGGGAGGAATTGAAAAATGCAACTAGGTGAAAAAGCAGGCTTGAATACAGCCACAAAACCCATGCGTGATGTGTATGGGGAAGCATTGTTATGTGTCGCTCGCAAGAACGAAAAAGTCGTCGTACTGGATGGCGACCTGGGCAACTCAACCAAAACCGATATGGTGCGCGACGAATTTCCCGAGCGCTATTTCAATATCGGTATTGCCGAAAGCAACCTGGTGTGCATAGGCGCCGGCATGGAAGGTGCAGGATTGATCCCCTGGATCACCTCTTTCTCCTCCTTCCTGCTGTGCAACGCCTATGACCAAATCCGCCTGGCAGTCGCCATGGGCAAGATCAACGCCAAGATCCTTGGCAGCCACGGCGGCATCACCCTCGGTAAGGACGGCCCCACCCAGATGGGCATTGAAGACCTGGCATTGATGGGTGGCCTGCCCACCATGACCATTCTGGTGCCCAGCAGCCCCAACTCTATGCGCGCCGCGGTCAAAGCCGCCACCGATTATCCGGGGCCTGTTTTCCTGCGCTCCAGCCGTATTGCCATGCCGGAAGTCTATCCTGATGGCTGCCCGTTTGAAGTCGGCAAAGCCATTGTGCTGCGCGACGGCAAAGATTTGACCCTGGTCGGCAACGGAATGATGGTGGCAGCCTCACTGGATGTAGCCGCTCAACTGGCAGAAGAAGGCATTGAAGCCCGTGTGATTGACCTGCACACCATCCGCCCGCTGGACCTTGAAACCCTCGCGCAAGCCGCCAAAGATACCGGCGCCATGGTCGTCGCCGAAGAACACCTGCTGCACGGCGGTGTCGGCGCCAACGTGGCGCGTGTGGTCAATGAACATTGTCCTGTGCCGATGCGCTATGTCGGGCTGGCGGATACCTACGTGGAATCTGGTGATCCCGATGACCTGGTCGTCAAATATCACCTGACCTCCGATGACATCTACAAAGCCGCCAAAGAAGTGCTGAAGGCCAAGTAAAGGAAAACCTATGTTATTTAAACAATTACAAACCCTGCAAGCACAGGGCAAACCTATCAAAGTCGGCGCCTATGGCGCCGGCTGGATGGGTAGCGGCTTTGCCGCCCAACTCAGCCAGACACCGGGCATGGACCTTGCCATCCTCGCGGATGCAGACGTCGCCCTCGCTCGCCAGACACTGATTGAAAGCGGTGTCGCCGCTGTGGATATCGTCGAAGCCTCCACCCCCGTGCAGGCGCAAACCGCCCTCGAAAAGGGCAAACGCGTCATCACCGCAGATCCCACCCTGGCATCGCAGGTGGCTGCCATCGACCTGGTCACTGACGTGACCCCCGACCCCACCAGCGGCGCGGAAGTCGCTTATTCCGCCATTCAACACGGCAAAGACGTGGTATTGATCAATATCGAAGCGGATGTGACCGTCGGGCGTATCTTAAAGAAGAAAGCTGCCCAGGCGGGTGTGCTCTATTCGGTATCTTCCGGCGATGAACCCGGCTGTTTGATGGAATTGTTCGATTTCGTTAACAGCATGGGTTTCGAAGTCATCACCATCGGCAAGGGCAAAAACAATCCCTTGAACCCCAAAGCCACGCCAGACACGGTTGCTGAATCTGCCCGGAAAGCTGACAAAGACGCTTTCCAGGTGGCATCCTATGTGGATGGCACCAAGACCATGTTCGAAATGGCTTGCGCTGCCAACGCCACCGGCTGCAAACCCATGCGGCGCGGCATGTTCGGCCCAGAAGCTGACTTGACCAATATCTCGCAGATCTTTGCCCTCGAAGAGGACGGCGGCATCAGCAAATTCCCCGGCGCGGTCGATTTCGTGCAGGGCAGCGCCATGTCCGGCGGTGTTTTCGTCGTCGTGCGTGTGCATAACCAGCGCATCATCAGTGACCTGCAATATCTCAAGGTCGGCAACAGCAATTACTTCACCTTCTTTCGTCCTTACCACCTGTGGTTCATTGAAGCCCCCATCTCATTGGCGCGCGCTTACTTTGACAAAACCATCACCCTGGTGCCGCTGGATGAGCCCGTGGCAGAATCGATGACGGTTGCCAAACGCGACCTCAAAGCTGGTGACACCCTTGACCAGTTCGGTGGTTACACCTTCCATGGTGTGATGGACCAGGCGCATGTTGCGCGCGGCCTGAACGCCCTGCCGGTCGGGTTGGCACCGAATGCGAAGATCATCAAACCGGTCGCTGACGGTGAGATCGTCACCTGGAACGATGTCGCGCTGGACGAGAACAGTACTGTGGTTAAATTGCGCCGTGAACAGGACGCACTGTAACAATATGTCAAACCTTAATTCAACTCATTCACCAGAGAAAGGAACCTAATTATGCGAATCGGTGTATTTGCTGTCTTATTCCAGAACCTGCCCTTCCCTGAGGCACTGGATCGTATCAAATCATTCGGCGCCACCGCGGTCGAGATCGGCAGCGGCGGTTACCCCGGCAGCCATCATTGTGATGTGGACAAACTGTTGGAAAGTAAAACCGCCCGTGATGAATATCTTGCCCTGGTCACCTCGCGTGACATGATCATCAGCGGCCTCTCCTGCCATAACGAACCCCTCAGCCCGGACCCCGCCATCGCGGCAGAAGCCACCGAAACCCTCAAAAAATCCATCCGTCTGGCGCAGCTGCTGGGCGTGGGTGTGGTCAATGGCTTCTCCGGCTGCCCGGCAGGCGCGCCCGGCCAAACCACCCCCAACTGGATCACCTGCCCCTGGCCGCCCTACTTTACTGAGATGCTCAACTACCAGTGGAATGAGGTCGCCATTCCCTACTGGAAAGAAATGGGTAAATTCGCTGAAGATCACGGGGTCAAGATCGGGTTAGAAATGCATCCCGGCCAACTGGCGTACAACGTCGACACATTGCTGCGCCTGCGCCATGCTACCAGCCCTGCGGTAGGCGCTAACTTTGACCCATCGCACCTGTTTTGGAACGGCGTCAATCCCGTCGCTGCCATCCGCGCGCTGGGTGATGCCATTGTGCACGTGCATGGCAAGGACAGCTATGTCGATGAACTCAACGTGGCGGTAAACGGCTGCAACGACAACAAACCCTATGACCAGATCGCCAAACGCTCCTGGACTTTCCGCAGCATCGGCTTCGGCCATGACGCCGCCATGTGGAAAGATATCATGAGCAACCTGCGCATGGTGGGGTATGACGGCGTGATCTCAATTGAACACGAAGATGCTATGATGTCCTTCGACGAAGGCCTCGCCAAGGGCGTTGCCATGCTCAAGCAGGCGATGATGTTTGAAACACCTGGAGAAATGTTCTGGGCGTAAAACCCCGAACAGGAATGTTTACAAAAGCAAGGTAAACGACGACATGTTGAAGAGCCTGCGTCGTCAGGTTCTTCAACTGTCACCCCCGCAATTATTCTATTTCATTCAACTTACCGGTACCAGACAACCTTGCACAAGGAGCAATTCTATGGCAATCAATACCACCCAACCACTACCCGATCACTGGGGCAAAGATGATGCCCGCAAAGCGCTGAAATTAATGCACACCATCCGTGGCTTCGAAGAAAAAGCCGAACAGCTGTATATGCTCGGAAAAATTCATGGCACTATGCATCTGTCAATCGGCATGGAAGCCTCTGCCGTCGGCTCCATTCTCGCGCTAAAGCCGGATGATTACATCCTCAGCACCCACCGCGGCCACGGCCACTGTATCGCCAAAGGCGCCGACCTGAAACTGATGATGGCGGAATTCATGGGCAAAGAAGCTGGTTACTGCCGTGGGCGCGGTGGTTCCATGCATATCGCCGACGTGGAAGGCGGCAACCTGGGCGCCAACGGCGTTGTCGGTGGGGGCATTCCCATCGCGGTCGGGGTCGGTTTGGGCCTGAAAATGCAAAAAACCGACAAAGTTATCCTATGTTTCTTCGGCGACGGGGCTGCCAACACCGGTGCCTTTCACGAAGCTCTCAACATGACCGCTATCTATGAACTGCCGGTGGTCTTTGTCTGTGAAAACAATCAGTATGCCATGTCATTCTCGGTTCAGGATGCCATGCGCATTGAAGAAATATCGCTGCGCGCCGCCGGTTACGGCATGAAAGGTGTCACCGTGGATGGCAACGATGTGGTTGCTGTGCACCAGGCAGTATCAGAAGCGGTTGCATTGGCGCGCGATAATCATGCCCCCAGTCTGGTAGAAAGTGTCACCTACCGCTGGCGCGGCCACTCCAAAAGCGATGCCAACCGCTACCGCACCAGTGAAGAAATTGAAAAATGGAAACAGCGTGACCCGATTCAACGCTTCGCTGCTACCTTATTAAAGGAAAACCTGTTCTCACAAGCACAGCTCGAGGAAATCGAACAGGCCGCCTACGCCGATATTGAAGCAGCGGTGGCATTTGCCGATGCCTGTGAAGAACCTGATATTGCAGGCATTGAAGAAGGAGTGTACGCATGACCAGAGAACTGACCTACCTCGAAGCCATCCGTGAAGCCCTGCAGCAGGAAATGCGCCGTGACGAACGTGTATTTCTTGTGGGTGAAGATGTCGGCACCTATGGCGGTGCTTTCGGCGTGTCGCTGGGCATGATTGATGAGTTCGGCGCTGATCGCGTAATCGACACCCCCATCAGCGAGCTGGGCATCGCCGGCCTGATCACCGGCGCGGCGCTGATCGGCATGCGCCCGGTGGGCGAGATCATGTTCATGGATTTCATCACCATCGCCTCTGAACAGCTGGTCAACCAGGCCGCCAAGATCCGCTTCATGTTTGGCGGCAAAGCCACAGTACCGTTCGTGCTGCGCACGCCTTCGGGTTCAGGCACCGGCGCCGCCGGCCAGCACTCGCAAAGCCTGGAGAACTGGTTCGTGCACATCCCAGGCATCAAAGTCGTGGCTCCCACCACCCCCTATGATGCCAAAGGGTTGTTGATCCAATCCATCCGCGACGACAACCCGGTGATGTTCATCGAGACCAAGCTGCTGTATAAAACCAAAGGTGAGGTGCCCGAAGAGCCCTACACCATCCCGCTGGGTGTAGCGGATATCAAACGGCCGGGCAAAGACCTGACCATCATCGCCACCCAGATCATGGTCAAACGCGCGCTGGAAGCCGCGGATGAACTCGCCAAAGAAGGCTGGGATATCGAAATCATCGACCCGCGCACCCTTAAACCGCTGGATACCGAAACCATCATCAAATCCGTCATCAAAACCGGCAAGGTGCTCATCGTACATGAAGCCGCCAAGACCGGTGGGTATGGCGGTGAACTGGCAGGTGTCATCGCCGAGAGCGAAGCCTTTGATTATCTGGAAGCGCCCATCATCCGTCTTGCCGGGCGTGATATGCCCATCCCTTATAACCGCAACCTGGAATATCACACCGTACCGCAGGTGGAAGATATCATTGCCAAAGCGCGCTTGCTGCTGGAAGGAAAGGTGTAAGCATGGCTGTCCCCGTGATCATGCCCAAGTTCGAGATGTCGCAGGAAGTCGGCGTCATTTTGGAATGGAGCAAACAACCCGGCGAATTTGTCAAACGCGGCCAGACCCTGTTTGTGGTCGAAACCGACAAGGTCACCATGGATGTGGAAAGCCCCGACAGCGGGTATCTGCACATCGTCAATGGCGCTACGGATGTCGAAATTCCTGTCACCACCGTTGTCGCCTATTTATTAAAGGAAGGCGAAGCCCCTCCTGAAGAAGAGCCAACGGCTGAAAAAGCACCGGAAGCAGCCGTCGTCGTGGAAGATTCCCCGCCGGAGGTTACCCCCACAGCCGAGGGTGAGATCAAGATCACACCGGTGGCGCGCCGCCTGGCGGAAGCCAAAGGCATCGATCTCGCCCTGCTCAGCGGGAGCGGAGCGGAGGGCAAGATCATAAAAGAAGATGTAGAAAATTACACCCCACAGGAATTTTCTGATAAAGTGCGCGCGGTGCCGGCTGCCCGCCGACTGGCGCGTGAACATGATCTGCCCCTCGCAGATATCCGGGGCAGCGGACCCAACCAGCGTGTGCAATCCGCCGATGTACAGCGCGTGCTGGCATCACAAGCAGTCCAGACCACCTCACAGCCGCCAGCCGGTACTGTGATCCCCCTGCAGGGCATGCGCAAGCGCATTGCCGAACGCATGCAAACCTCCTACCAGCAGGCACCGCATGTCACCTTCAATGTGCGCGCTGATATGAGCATCATGCTGCAAGCACTCGAGAAATTCACCCAGCAGAACGGCGAAGGCCGTCAAAAACGCATCACCCTGACTGCACTGCTGGTAAAAGTGACCGCCCTGACCCTGCGCCAGCATCCTTATCTGAATAGTGCGTTGGTGGGTGAGAACATCCACCTGTTAGCAGACATCAATATCGGCGTGGCGGTTGCCCTGCCGGACGGCTTGATCGTGCCGGTGATCCACCACAGCGATCAATTGGGCATCCCCGCGCTGGCAGTGCGTTTGAATGACCTGGCGGCGCGCGCACGCAGCGGCACACTCACCCCGAGTGATGTCGCCAACGGCACCTTCACCATCACCAATCTGGGGCCCTTTGGCATTGAATCCTTCACCGCCATCATCAACCCCGGACAGAGCGCCATCCTTGCCATCGGCGCGGTGCAGGACGAGATCATCCCCGTCAACGGCGAAGCCATTATCCGGCCCATAATGCACCTGACACTCTCCGCCGATCACCGCGTGGTCGACGGCGCAGTGGCGGCGCAATTTCTGCATGACCTGAAAGACAACCTCGAAAACCCCCTGCGTTTGCTGGATGGAGCCGCATGAGCGATACCAGAGCGGTGGTTTGTATCGATCTCGACGGCACCTTGCTGGATGTACAGGAACGCATCCAGCCGGAGGATGTGCGTGCATTGCAGGAACGCCATGATGTGATCTTCATCCCTGCTACCGGCCGTTCGCTGGATTCTGTCAAGCGGGTGTTCGCCCGCAATAGTTTGTTTGAAGGAGAGCCATTGCCATTTCCCCTGATCCTGTTGAACGGATCTCTGCTGTATGGCTTCCACGAAAAACTGCTGGCTTTTCAAGCCTTTGCACCTGATACACAGAACCAGGTGCAAAGGCACCTGTACAGCCAGTCGGATGTGTGTTTCTTGCTGCTGGGATTGGAGCGTAATTACCTGCTTTCACCAACGCCTTTCGGTATCGCCGCCTGCCTGCGTTATCAGTTCATGTATGAACTGCTGGATGACAGCAGCCAGGTGGACATTCCCATCAGCAAAGTCATGTGCTTTTCGGGAAACCCGCACGCCCTGACACAGATAGCACAGGAATTTGCTTCGCTGCCGGTGGAAGGCGCCTATTCCATGGAAACCATCTATGAACTTACCCCGCCCGGCATCGACAAAGGCAGCGGGTTGCACCGCCTGCTGCACCATCTGGAGCTTGCGCCGACCGCTGTGCTGGCAGCGGGTGATGGCGGCAATGATCTCAGCCTGCTCAAACAGGCGGATGTCAGTTTTACCACCTTCTCAGCCCCAGAAGCCGTGCGGACACAGGCGGATTTTCTTATTGAACCCTCGTCGCAGGGCATACTTCAGCCATTGCTGGCATTGGGGTTATCAGCCAGTGCAAATATTTCAAGCGATTTGTAAAGAAAAAAGGAGATAGTAATGAAAAAACCAGTAACAACCATCATCGGTGCGGCCAGCACCACCTTCGGGCCCAAGGTCCTGCGCGATATCCGCAACCACCCCGACATTCACGGAGCGGAGTATCGTTTGGTTGACATCAACCAGGAGCGCCTGGATGTGTACACCAAACTGGCAGATCGCATGAACCAGACCCTTGCCACCCCGGTCACGCTCAAATCCACCACCGACCGGCGCGAGCTGCTTGCCGGCAGCGATTACATCGTCCTGTCGGTCGATACCGGGCATTACAGCACCTGGCGCAATGATTATGAACTGCCCGCCTCTTACGGCCACAAGCAGATCATCGGCGAACTGGGCGGACCCGGCGGTATGTTCCATGCCATGCGCCAGATCCCGCTGCACCTGGAAATCGCCAAAGACATCGCCGAACTGGCGCCCGACGCCACCGTGTTTGTGCTCTCTAACCCCCTCAACCGCATCTGCCTGGCCCTCGAAGGCTATTCAGAGGTAAAAGAAGTTATCGGGTTGTGCCATGGCGTCGAAATGGCCATCTACCTGTATCTGAACAAGCTATTGGGCATTGACGGTGACGATATGGAAACTGTTGCCGCCGGCATCAACCACTTCACCTGGATTCTGGAACTG
>Ga0334882_1002638_pt1 | contig 17852 bp, 16 predicted proteins | sample GraSluR1_MG_5_FD_207226 | JGI IMG/M metagenome (GOLD analysis project Ga0334882, IMG submission 207226) | Sludge microbial communities from methane-producing bioreactor in Wageningen University, Netherlands - Granular Sludge_15_04-R1 | ecosystem: Engineered > Bioreactor > Anaerobic >...
ATTGCTTTTTTCATATTTCCCCTTACAGTATCGTGTACTCCAAGTATCCCGATTATATTATCATCTCTTGATACAAACAGCACATTTTCTCCTCTATCCACCAGTCGGTTTGCCTCATTTTCAATATTTCCTAAATCAATATTATTTTCATTCATAAATTTTGCATTTCCAACTCTTATTACTTTTCCATCTACCCTCGTTTCTATGCCTCTTGAAATATGGACAACTGGCTCGGTATGCTCTGGAATAGTCCAGCCGGATTTCTTGATTTTTTCCAGAATAGGATGTGCAAGAGGATGTATAGAAGTTTCCTCGGCTGCCCCTGCAAATTCAACAAGTTCCTTCTTGGACAGATCACCATTTGCAATTATGCTCACAAGTTTCGGTTTTCCCTCGGTCATCGTACCTGTCTTGTCAAGAATTATAGTGTCAGCTTCAGACATGGTTTCAACTATATTTCCACCTTTAAGCAGTACACCGTTTTTTGCCGAGGTGTGTATGACAGCTGACAATGCAGTTGCTGTAGACAGTCTTACACCACAGGAATAATCTATTATAAGCATATTAAGTGCCCTAGTTATGTCCTTTGTAGACATGTATACAATTCCAGCCAGGATGAAATTCAAAGGTATAAGTTGTGCGGAAAATTTATCTGCATATATTTGAATTTGCGCTTTGTTATTGGCTGCATCATCTACCATATTTATAATTTTCGAAACAGTAGTATTGCTTCCGATTTTTTCAGCCCTTACAAGTATACTTCCAGATTTTATTATTGTGCCTGCAAATACACTATTGCCAACGTCTTTACTCTCCGGCATGAACTCACCTGTAATCATTGACTGGTCAATCACGGCAGATCCCTTTACGATAGTACCATCTATACTTACTTTATCACCGCTCTGATGCAAAATTATATCTCCTGTTTCAATTTTCGAAGAAGGTATGTTTACAAAATTGCCGGACGGTTCTCTTTTCCATACGTTCTTTTCACCTGTATCCAGCATATCTTTTACTGCCTTCTTTGTTTTATTCATGGTACAAACTGTCAGATATTCTGCAATGTCAGATAAAAGTATGGTTGTCAGTGCGGAAAACCCTCTTCCCGTCATTAACGCCACAATTATGGAGGTAGCTGTAAGAGTATCTGCATTCGGCCTTTTTGCTTTAACTATGGATTTTATACCACTTTTTATAATGGGTCTTGATAAAACCAAGCTTAAAATAGAGGATACATTCGTAAACCGCGACAAAAATCCTATGCCGGAAATAAGTGCAATGTCACCCGTAAGCCTGTGGGTTGCAAGTCCACCTATAGTTACAGCAAGTCGCTTTAGCAGTTCATCACTGTTTTCATTATCCAGCCTTCTTTCCTCTACAATCATTTTACTTCTTTCTTTTTTTTCTTTCTGATAGGCTGGTATGGAATAATCTGCGATAATGGATTCAATAATTTCTCTGACTTCATCTGCATCTACAACCTCAAAATCATAGTATACAAGAACTCCTGAAGTTATAACTTCAACATTTGCCCTGTTTATATAAGAAACATTTCTAATATTTTTCTCTATGTCCTTTCTGTATTTCGAAAGATATTTCACTGCCCTGCATCGTATTCTAATCCTTCCCCTGATACTATGTACTATACTGCACTTTAGCAAAGGTCTTTCTTTCCTCATAAAATTATCACCTCACTCGCTGTCTAAAAATTGGACATTTTCTTTTATCAGCTGTTCAATACTAATTTTACTGTCCTGGAGCTTGTCCATATTAGATGCAACACTGCTAACCACATGATCCACTATATTCATTATCTTTTTTTCATTCAATACATACGGATCATATAGAATCAAAACACTTCCCGTATACAGATTTATTTCTACAGAGTTAATTCCTCTCACCAGCTTCAGCAATCTTTCCATGTCACTTTTTTTAAGATTTGCCTTGTTCAGATAAAGTCTTAAATTTGGTATGTTTATCCTGATACGCCCCTTGATACTGCTCACTATTTTTACTTTAAAAAATGTCATCAAAATCTTTGTACTTAAGCTCATTTCCAATCCTTTTAAAAAAATGACTTGTAAGCCCAATAGAGCATGCTGTATGGATTTGGCTTTATGTTACTTTTTTCAAAAACTATTTTTTTCAAGGAAAAAGATGTAAGAAACAATGGGATCAAAACAGCAAAGTTCAAGGCTCCTTTTGTCTGTTTATACACTGAATAATCAAGGGCTTCTTTAAGTCGCCCTATTTCTTTTGATATTAAAGGCTCCTTTTGTTCTTCTATTATTTTGTCCAAATCAAGTATTTTTATTATTATTCCTGTTAAAATTTCAGGTGTAATATCCTGGTCAACATCATAACTTATTACTATTGAACATGTTTTAATATTTACAGAAATACTTTTAATGGATTTTACATTTTGAAGAATAGCTGCTATCTTTTCTTTTGATGAATCTTTATCTTTTATAGAAGGCACATAAAATCTAACCCTTCCAGGAATCAAATGTCTTATTTCAACCACATCTCTAATTCCTCCAATACAAGGTTCAGTCCTTCCATTTTTACAAATACTTTTCCCTAAAAATGCACCGGTCAGTATTCCAAACAAAATGCGACTATTTTTCAAAAATTCCACCTCCTCCATATTTATACTGAACAGATAAAATATGCTGATAAAAATAATATACCACATATGATATTGATAATCAATATCATATGTGGTATATTATTTCGCTGCAATAACATCTAAATTTTTATCTTATGAATACTATTCAATCACTACAGCTGTTCCAGATGCTGTAACCATAAGCATATTTCCTCCCTGACCAAGCACTTCATAGTCAATATCAACTCCAATAACTGCATTGGCTCCCACAGCAGTTGCTCTGTCCTGCAGTTCCATAAGAGCCTCTTCCCTGGCCTGTATGAGTTCACCTTCATAGGATTTTGAACGTCCGCCAAAAAAATTGGTAAGTCCTGCCGCAATATCCTTGACTATGTCTACACCGGAAATTACTTCACCAAAAATAATGCCTCTGTACTCAATTATTCTCCTGCCTTCCACAGTGTTTGTTGTCGTCACAATTATCTCATTACCTCCAATTATTATTTTAATCAAAATATTTCATGCTCGTTTTCTTAAATTCACAGGTACTGTATAATATTTCATAATCGGAAATACCAATTTCTTTCGAAATTTTTTCAATTACCTTTTCACAGTCACCCTTTGTGTTCCCATGAATCATTGTAAATATATTGTACGCCCAATTTTGAGGGACAGATCTCCTATAACAGTGGCTCACCTCTGCAAATATCGTCATGGTATCAACCGCATCTCTGATTTTCTCCTCTGGAACCTTCCATACCACCATTGCATTTGCCATAAATCCGGCATTCCTATGATTTACAACAGCACCAAATCTTCGGATGACACCCCTATCCAATAATTTTTCAATTCTCTTCAACAATAAATTCTTGGGAATTCCAAGCTCCCTGGATATTTGCTTATACGGTTCCGGTACAATTGGAATTTCTCCTTGAATTTTCCTAATGATATTTATATCTAAATCACTCAGCATATAATTGATCACTCCTTGATAAAAAAACTGGCCCTGATTTTGAATACATCTACCGCCGGCAATTCTAGTATTTCTTCAATACCTGTATAGTCCTTGACACTCTTTAAAAAATTTCTTATATCCTCCTGTGATGATGCTATAACTGTAAACCATATATTATATGGATTGTCTCTTTCATAATTATGGGTAACACCTTTATAAGCATTTATAAACTTTACTACTTGACATACCCTGTCACACGGTACCTTCATGGCACATAAAAGGCTAAAATATCCCAATTTCCGAGAATCCAGTATTGCCCCTATTCTTCTTATATACCCATCACTTTTCAATTTATTAACTGTATCAATGACCTTCTTTTCGGTAATGTTCAGTTTATGGGCAATTTTTAGAAATGGCCTGTCATCAAGTGGAAATTGCTCCTGCAGCAGGTTGAGTATTTCAGCACTTTCACTGTCCACTGTTTACTTTCTCCTCTTCTACATCCGAATATGAGCACCATATATCTTCAGCCATAATGTCACCATTACTGTAAAAAGCCGCCCGTGCCCTGCATCCTCCACATATCTTTCCATAGCTGCAGCTTCCACATTTTCCTTTATAATTCGAGGTTCTCAATTTTTTTAATACTGAATTTTCACTCCATATCCTGCTAAATGGAATCTGCCTTATATTGCCTACGGAAGCATCCATATATGGACAGGCTTGAACATCTCCACGCGGACTTATAATACAGTAACTTGTTCCAGCGAGACATCCCTTTCTAAACCTGGTTTTGACATTATTCTCAGCTGCAATTCTAGTGAACTGGGGGGCGCAGGTCGGTTTTAATTCTATAGACACTTCTTTCTGTCTCAACATTATATTCTTTAAGGTTTTTTCATATTCTTCCCTGCCCAGCATCTCATTTTCTATATTAATTCCCCTTCCTGTAGGTACCAAAAAAAATATATGATGGGCGGATGCTCCAATATTGACTGCAAAATCAATTATATCTGATATCTCATCCTTGTTCCAGTTCATTACAGTTGTATGTATTTGAAATGGCAGGCCAACTTTTCTGCAAATTTTCATTCCAGCAACTGCTTTATTCCAGCCATTTTTGTAATTTCTAAAAGTATCATGTTTTTTCATATCCAGACTGTCCAGACTTATTCCTATTCCCATAACTCCTGCATCCTTTAATCTCATGGCTGTTTCTACAGTTATCAGTGTACCATTGCTTCCCAAAACCGGCCGAAGCCCAATTTCTGATGCATACCTTATCAATTCATATATATCCGGACGCATAAGAGGTTCTCCACCAGAGAAAATCATTATTTTGAATCCCGCTTTCGCTATTTCATCCAGAAGTGATTTTCCCTCCCTGGTATTCAACTCATTTTGAACCTCAATTCCAGAATTTCTATAGCAGTGCTTACAGTACATATTACATTTATTAGTAGTATTCCATGACACAATCATAAAAAATTTTTTCCCCCTTAAACTATTTCAGCATCAGTCAGATAGCAAGCAGGATCTGATCCCCAGAAATCTCCTGTTACAGCTTCTGCCCTTGACCTGAAATTGCCATTGCACATATCAATCCACCTGCAGCTGCTGCACCTCCCCTTGAGCAGTGATTTCCTGTTTTTCAGTCCCTTCATGATGGGATTTGAAGTATCTGTCCATATGTCTCCAAACTTCCTGTCCTTTACATTTCCTAGGATATATTGCTGTGTAAACTGATCAGGGTGAACATTCCCTCTATAATCTACATTTGCAATGGCTATTCCCGAACGATTCCCACCATTAAATTTTATCATCCGGAGAACACCGTCTGCAAGTTTAGGGTACATATCTCTTATCCTCAAATAGAGATAAACCGAATCCGCATGATTGTCTACGGTAAGTATTTCCACACTATCTTTCAACTCAATGGCCTTATCCATAATTAATTTCATTGCTTCTCTTGCCTGATCATGTGATATATCATCATCAATCATAGAACTTCCTCTTCCCGAATATACCAGATGATAAAAACATACACGGTCAATTTTCTCACGTTCAATAAGATAAAATATATTCTCCAATTGGTCATAATTATCTTTACTTATAGTAAATCTCAATCCTACCCTTTGACCTGCTTCCCTGCAATTTCTGATTCCATTTAACGCTCTATGGAAAGAACCCTCTACGCCCCTGAATTCGTCGTGTTTTTTCCCAATTCCATCAAGACTTACACCAACATATCCAACTCCACACTGTTTAAACCTATCTGCAGCTTCTCTGTCAATAAGAGTACCGTTAGTTGAAATGGTACTTCTGATACCGCAATCTTTGGCATATTGAAGCAGTTCAAATAAATCGCCCCTCAGAAGAGGCTCGCCTCCTGAAAATATCAATACAGGAACCTTGAATTCTTTAAGTTCACAAATAAACTCCTTCGCTTCACGTGTATTTAGTTCATTTTTATACACTCTGCAATCAGAATTTTCATAACAGTGCCTGCATTTTAAATTACAGGTTCTAGTACAATTCCACACAACTACAGGTCCTCTTCCTGCACTGACGCCATTTTTTTGTTTGCTGGCCCCTTCTATGTACCTTAGTTTGTCTCCAAAATTCTCAGTTTTACACAATAACTTAGATATTCCTATCATGACTTTAACTCCCTACAACTCTAAAAATTATTCATTATGGTAATTAGTATAACATCAATTTAAAAAATTATTTATAAGTTTACTAAAATTTAACTTTCTCATTTGTAAATAAAAAAAATAAGCACCTGATAGCTAATCAAATGCCTACTTTTCTCTCTAAGTATTTTTCCTTAGGACATACATTATTATATATGTAATTTATTGCCAAATAAAGTATTAACTGTTAAACTATTGTTAAGAACATATTAATACAGGTTATAAAGTTATTTTGTTTTTGTGGAAATATATAAAACTCCTGCTGAATTTAAGCCAGCATAAAATACTTCTTTTATATCGTAAATATTATAATATTCAAGTTGTTCTTTAACCCATAGTTCATCATGATTAGCAGCTTTCAAATTATTGTACATTATTTTACCATCAATAATTATATCATTTGTCAAGCCAGTATATTTCCTTTGAATATTTAAATCTTCAACTGTTATTAATTGTTTATTTGTTTTAGGAAGAACCGTCAGTTCTCCATCACTTTCTATAATTGCAAACTCTACATCATCTATATTAAATATATTTTTTTCTCTTAATTGCATAATTAATTGATCTAGTGGAATTTTCATTTTTTTTAAATTATAATCCAATATTTTTCCATTGCTTATTACTATAACCGGCTCTCCATCCAACAGTATTCTAAATTTAAAACTCTTAGTACTTAAATAATCTGTTATAACAACTAATATACTAATAACAATTAATGAAATTACGGCTAAAATTGGCGATTCTTGTGCACCCAATGCTATTCTTACTGCAACGGATCCAATGGTAACGCCAACTATAAAATCATAAAATGTTATCCTTGATATTAATTTTCTTCCAATAATTCTCCCTAATATTACTAAAAGAATATACATAGAGAAACTTCTAAAAACCGTTTCTATAATTTTTCTTATCATAAGTATAACCCCTTATATAATCATTACAATATTTATATATTGACCTTTGGATCAATATATATTCATTTTTCTATAAGGACTTATTTTAAAATTTTTCAAATACTTTCAAGAAACCTGTCAAATAATTTATTGAATTTATCATGATATTCCCAGAACATCATATGCCGCCCCAGAACAAATATTTTAGTATGTGGAAAATACTTTTTCATAAAGGGAACTGCCTTATCAGCTCTAGGCTCTGAAATAAACATACAGGAAGGTATGGATTTGTCCACTAATTTGGCTATTTCAGTTTTATCTGAAAACATGCCACTTGCATACAATTCTCTAGCTATATAATAGGGTGTTCGTATAGAATATTTTATTATCTTATTGATTTCATCTTCAGAAAGTTCACGTTCAGTCATAAATTCACTGGCAAAAGGCAGCATGAAATCTCTTAGACTTCTATTTGAATTCATATTGTATGTATAATTATTTGATATTTCATCAATTTCCCCTCCTACCCAATCATCCTTATTTGTAGATATTTGTTTTGGTGTAACATCAATATTCACCAATACTTTTACATTGGATAATCCCAATCTTTCGATATATCCCCACGTTACCAGACCACCAAATGACCAGCCAACTAAAATTATATTCTCTAATTCAAGATGATCCAGAAGCTTTATAAGATCTTTTGCATGAGTGTCATAATCATTTCCATGCGAAACTATGTTAGATCTACCGTAACTTCTCGGATCAACAGCAATAACTCTGTATTTTTCAGAATAATAATCAATCTGATGTTCAAAAGCATCGGAAGTGAATGTCCAGCCGGGCACAAAAACCATAGGTGTCCCCTTACCTTTGTCTACATAGTAAATTTCCGTATCAGGTTCGACTTCAAAATAATGATAATTTCCACTCAATTATTTCCATCTCCATTTCAATATGATTTTGTAATGTTCTAGCTGTACTCAAAATATCTGTTAAATTCCCAGTCTGTAACGGACTCCTCATAAAGCTGAACTTCATTCCTTCCAATTTGAAGAATTAGTTTTATAAAATCCTCTTCAAAATATTTTTTTGCTACTTCACTTTTCTCAAGACAATTCAAAGCATGTCCCAAAGTTTTTGGAAGAGGCCTGCTTTTGCCCTGATATGCATCATCAGATTCATCTACATATAGATTTAGTTTATTTTCCAATCCATACAATCCTCCTGCCAGACTTGCTGCAATTGCCAAATATGGATTTGCATCTGAAGAACCCATTCTTTGCTCTAATCTGCTTATATTCCCACTACTTAAAAGCACTCTTACAGCTGCTGTGCGATTATCATAACCCCATGATTCATTCAAAGGTGCAAATGAATTTCTGCTAAATCTCTTGTAGGAATTGATAGATGGTGCTGAGAATACCATGAATTCTCCAGAAGTACTGGTTAATCCCTGAATGTATTGCTCTGCAATCTCTTTATTCTGGGTAAATATATTATTTTTTAATCCCAGATCCCATAAACTCTGATGTATATGAAGTCCACTTCCAGACTCTTTTTCCAATGGCTTTGCCATAAAAGTAGCATAAAGCCCATGCTTTCTAGCAACTTCCTTTACAATTCCTTTAAGAAGTATAGTTTTATCTGCAACATCCAGGGCATCACCATATTCAAGTATTATTTCAATTTGGGCAGGACCATATTCACTATGTGTGGCTTCAATGTTTATTTCAAACTTTTCCAAATCATTTCTTATTTCACCAAGCACATATTCTAATTCTAACGACTTACTCAGCGAATATGCATGAATTCCCTGGTTTAGCTGCTTTTTTTCACCGTCAAATAAATAGAACTCCAATTCTACTCCCACCAAAGGTCTATATTGAATATCTACATATCTTTTTATTATTTGCTTCAGTACCTCCCTAGGTGCTAATTTAAAAATCTCTCCACTTTCTTCATAAATTTCTCCATATACAAAAGCACTTTCCTTTCTCCAGGGTATTTCCTTAAAAGTAGAAAGAATAGGCTTTACTATTACATCAGGGCATCCCGTTTTAAAATCGGAAATTTCAACTCCTCCAAAAAGATCACCCTGTATATCCCATCCTAGAGAGGCTTTACATACTCCGAAACCCTTGTCATAATTTTTTAGAAAACTTCTCACAGGAACCATTTTCCCACTTAGCATCCCCAGGGTATCAGAATGTACTATTTCCACAGTATGAATTTGCTTTTCTTCTATAATCTTTTTTATCTCATTTATCAAATCAATCTATCCTTTCAGCTGGTTGATACATAAATAAAGAGGTCAATTACATTCTCAAATAGAAAATGCAATTGACCTCCAGTTTACTAGTTGGTCACAGTTAAATACATATAAATATTATATTTTTATTTATTATATCATTAAAAATTGGATGTATGCAAGTAATCAGACTTTAAATCTAAGGACAGCACTTTTTAATAGATCCGAGCTTTCTTTAATATGAGAAGCTTGACCTTTTATTTCCTCTGATCTATTCCTTATTTTTAAAATCTTTTCTGCAACATTGTTAGTTCCATTTGCACCTTCAACATTCGCTTTTGAGATATCATTTATGGCTTCATTCACTGTTTTTATTGATGCTAAAAGTTTCTGGGATATAGTACTCAACTCTGATACCAGATTATTAATATAAATGGCATCTTTATCATAATTCTTTCCTACTGCAACAGTTTCCTCATAACTTTTAACTACCTTTGTCTCAATATATTCCAATGTTTGTTTTGATGCATTGGAAAGGTTATCTACGGCTTCAAATACTATATTAATAGTTTTTTGTATTTCCTTCACAGTTTCTTCAGAACTTTCTGCCAGCATTCTAATTTCCTCGGCAACTACAGAAAATCCTTTGCCCGCTTCTCCTGCTCTGGCGGATTCAATAGCAGCATTTAAAGCTAATAGATTGGTTTGGGAGGATATTTTCAGTATTGCATTTGATAAAGCCTTTATTTTTTCAACTTCCTTTGCTTTTTCCAGGGCATTGTCTACAACTTTCTTCATACGCAAACCCGTTTCATTTGCATCCATCTGGAGTCCCTCAGAACTATTTTTCAAAGCAACAGCTTTTCTGCTGATTTCCTCTGCAGACCTAGCCCCGTCTTGAGCTTTGTCTGCAATATATTCTGTTGCTTTTTGAAATTCAGAAGCTGATACATTGACCTCTTCAGTAGAAGATGAAGTTTCTTCCATTCCAGCAGACAGTTCTTCCACTGTAGCAGATATATCCTCAAGCTTGACTGTAAGATCTGCTACATCCTCATTTGATATTTTTATTGCTCTGTTTACATTTTCAGTTTCTTTTATTATAGTAGTAACGATGTCCTTCATAGAATTCTGCAGCGAATTAATTGCATTGCCTAATTGTCCAAATTCATCTTTTGAATCCACTTTGATTGGATCCATCAATAAATTCCCATCCGATATGGCTTTCAAGGACTTAATGCTATTATTTATTTGTGTTGCAATCATGTAAGAAAAAAATAGAGTAATCCCTATACTAATTACAAGACAGATTAAAAACATTACTGCCATAATGCACTTCCCCTGAAAATTCGCTGTTTTGCTTTTATCCAGCGCCTCGTCATTTATATTGCTCATTTTATTGTCTAACTTATTTTCCACATATCTGCAGGCTTCCATATAAACTTTCCCGTCTTCCAGCCTATCTTTTGCTATTTTTAATTTTCCTGTCTTCACAAGTTGAATTTGAGAATCAAAATGTGCATTTATAACATTAATATTTGGTATTTCCTCGTTTTCCACAATCACTGCTATATCCTGATAATCTCCGTAATAGCTTTCAAGCTCCTTCAAACTTTTATCTATGTTTTTTCGGCTTTCATCATATGATTCTAAATATTCTTCATTTCCATCACTGGCAATGTAACCGCGTACTCCCGTTTCCTCCCTGACCAGCTCAGTACTAATCTGTTTAACTAACTTGTCCATAGGAATAACATTATTTATAATTTTATTTTGGCTTGTTCCTATTTCATTAAAATTGTAATAGACAAAAAACATCATAACCAACATTACCACAAGTATACTTCCAAAACCAACGAGAAGTTTCACCCTTATTTTAGCATTTTTAAACAATATAATAACCTCCAAAATTCAGCAATTTAATATCTATTTTGCATCAATTAAATTCCGAGCTGTAATGATTTTATAATCCACCCATATATATTTCCCATCTGTAAGTTTATTGTTGAAGCTGCTTTTATCTGGATTTTGTCCATTGGCCAATATCCCCGCAAGATCAAAAATTGCCTTCCCCTGTCCTTCTGCATCGTTAAGTACTGTACCAAGTAAATATCCGTCCTTTTCCAAACTCACAGCACTACTGTTGGCATCGACTCCTACCACAGGCATATATTTTCCATTATTAAAATATCCTTCGTTTTTAAGTGCATCAATTGCACCTAGAGCCATGTCATCATTGTTAGAAATTACACAGTCAGTACTTATACCTCGAGAACCAAGAAGTTTTTCCATTTGCTTTTGAGATTTATCCCGTTCCCAGTCAGCGTAATATTCTCCGACTTGCTGTACCTTAAAGCCATTCTTTTTTAGAGTATCAACAGAATATTTTGTACGTTCTACTGAATCCAGATTGCCCGCTGGTCCCTTTATCATTACATATCTTATGATCCCATCCTTGGTAGGATTTCTTTTAAAATAGTCTGCAAGAATCTGACCCTGCATAGTTCCAGACTGCTGGCCCCTGGCTCCTATATAGTAAACCTTATCCCATTTGTTCATATCTTCTTCTGAAGGTTCAACATTAAAAAATACGACAGGAATATCTGCTTTTTTTGCTTTCTCTATAATCTCTCCAGCACTTTTTGTTTCAACAAGATTTACAACTAAAACTTTAACTTTGTCTTTAATTAAAGCATCTACTTTTTCATTTTCTGTTTTTTGTGAATTATCTGCATTCCATATTTCTAGCTCTGGTTTATTCGATTTATTTTCAGATAATTTATAAAGCTCATTGCGAACTTTTGTTCTCCATGCATCGTCAAATTTCCCTACTATTATTCCAATTTTGGTAATATTTGCCTCCTTTGAAGCAGAGGAACAACTGACAAGCAGGAAGCCATATGCAATAATCATTAGTATTTTAATACATAACTTCATTTTAATTCTCCTCCCTTAATTATATTTTTAACATACACTTATATAGATTTAATTAAATTCAGGTTAATATTTTTGGTGTAAAAATTAAAAAACCAATAATCAGTTTTTAAACTGATTATTGGCAGGTTGCACCACTAACTCCAAATTCTCAAGGCGCCCATATACAGAGAATTCTTCCTCATTTCCAATTTATACACGTTTATTATAAAATATTGGATAAAACTTTTTATTAGTATAATTATACAATTAAAAACTAAAAAAAGCAATAATAATGCAGAAATTAGCAACTTTTAGGGTTCATCTGTAGAAATTTTACACATGGTCTATTTTATTTTTATCTTTATGCCTGAAACACAGAAATAAACTTCATCCGCCTTTGCTGCAATCATTTGATTTACTGTACCTGCAATATCTCTGAAAACTCTTCCAAGAGGATATTCAGGGACCAAAGACATACCAACTTCATTTGTAACCATGATAAATGGAATCTCTTCTTTTTCTACAACCTTCATGAGTTTTTCTATTTCCTCTTCCACATATTTTTGAATGTCCTGTGCTTCCAATATTTTTATATTCATTTCATCATCACATTTTTCAAGTATGAGATTTGATACCATATTTGTTATACAATCCAAAAGCACACCCGATTTATCCTCAAGTAATTCAGGAAGCTTTATATTAAAGTTCTTATAGGCTTCCAGCGTTGTCCAATTTTTTGGTCTTCTTTCTATATGTTTTTTTATTCTGAGTTTCATTTCATCATCAAATGGAATTGCAGTCGCAATATACAAAATATTACCTTTAATATCTTCTGCAAGCCTTTCTGCATAGGAACTCTTCCCGCTCCTTGCTCCTCCTGTTATAAAAATCAATTTTCCCATAGTCCACTCCTCCATGAATTAAACAATCATCTGCTCCTGCCTTTCCTAAACATATGGGTAAAGCTCTTATCGTAGAGTAAACTTTTTGAATAATCACAATCTATGAAATCTCCGACCAATATCTGAGCACATTTTGTAATATCAGCTTTTTTTACTTTGTCACATATATCATCCAGGGTTCCCACTATTATTCTTTCATCTTTCCAGGAAGCTCTTTCCACTACTGCAACTGGCACACTTTTTTTATATCCTTTTTTAAGCTTTTCAACTACCCTGTCTATCATACCTATAGATAAAAATATGGCCATGGAAGCTCCAATAGATGCCAGCTTTTGTATATCTTCTTTTTCAGGTACAGAAGTTCTGCCTTCAATTCTCGTCAAAATTACAGTCTGACTTACCCCTGGGAGTGTAAATTCTCTTTTTATAGAGGCAGCTGCTGCAGTAAAAGAACTTACTCCTGGAATTATCTCATATTTTATATTCCTTTTGTACAGTTCATCCATCTGTTCCTTGATTGCACCGTATATACTTGGATCTCCCGTATGAAGCCTTGCTGTCAGTTTATTTTGGCATTCTGCTTTTTCAATTATATCAATTACTTCTTCCAGAGTCATTGAAGCCGAATTGTAGATTTTGGCTCCCTGCTTGCAAAAGTCCAGGTGTTCCCTGCTTACAAGAGAACCTGCATATATTACAACATCCGCATCCTTTATAATCTGCCTGCCTTTTACCGTAATCAAATCAACATCACCTGGGCCTGCTCCAATAAAATAAACCATTTAAAAGTTTTCTCCTTCCTTCTTATGTGCTATTATTACAGACATATATTCTTTTTCTTTAACTATCTCTTCTCTATTATGTATAACTTTCTGTCCTTCTCTTCCTGCTTTTTTTACACATACGTATTCAAATCCTTTTTCTTCAAGGCAATTTAATATTTCTTCCTCTCTTTTGTAAACTTTCATTATCACCACATTTTTTTCATCCTTTATTGCATCCAGCCTATCCCCCGGAATTATCAACAGAGGTTCATCGCCTATAACAAGAGGCTCTTTTGCAACACCCGCACATGCACAGAAGGATGTTATTCCTGGAATGGTCTCGGTCTCATATCCTTTCTTTTCAATATATTTCAGCAAATATATATAAGTACTGTATATCAACGGATCTCCGATAGTTAAGAAGGCCACATTTTTGCCTTCTCTGATTTTATTTTCAATAATTTGAAAAGCCTCGTATATTTTTCCCTCCTGTTCTGCTCCACCCATCGGGAAATGCTTTACTATTATCTCTGATCCTTTTTTTACAAATTGCCCGGCAATACCAAGAGCTATGCTTTTTCCGTCCTTCATCGAACTTGGTGCAACTATAACATCGCATTTTTCAATTACTTTTACTGCTTTCAAGGTAAGAAGTTCACTATCTCCCGGACCTACCCCTACTCCATACACCTTTGCCATACTCAATACCCCGCTTTCCCACCTACTTTAACATTTATTATTTCATAAATCATATCTATATTCAAGACAGTCACTTCAATTCATTCTTTACCAATGTAAAAAGATGGCTCAAACCTTTCAAGCCATCTTTGATACATACTATTCTAAGCTCCTTGTCTTTTTACAATGATTGCAGTACCCTGTCCTCCTCCAATGCATAAAGTAGCAAGACCCAATACTGCATTTCTCTTCTTCATTTCATAGAGAAGGGATACAAGAATCCTCGCCCCTGAAGCACCAACAGGATGACCTATGGCAATAGCACCTCCATTCACATTGACTTTGTTCATATCAAAGCCCAAATCTTTTGAAACAGCCAGTGCCTGAGCTGCAAATGCCTCATTTGCCTCTATCAAATCTATATCCTTAATCGACAGGTTTGCTTTTTCAAGAGCTTTTTTCACTGCACCTATGGGCCCTACTCCCATAATTGAAGGATCAACACCACAGGATGCATAGGATACAATAGATGCCACGGGACTTATTCCCATTGTGTCAGCTGCAGCCTTGCTTGCTACAACCAATGCAGCAGCACCATCATTTATCCCTGAGGCATTTGCAGCCGTTACAGTACCATCTTTTATAAACGCAGGTTTCAGGTTTGCGATTTTTCCAACAGTAACTCCCGCTCTTATAAACTCGTCTTTGTCAAAAACGATTTCTTCCTTTCTTGTTTTAACTGTTACGGGAACAATTTCCTCATCAAATTTCCCAAGTTTTTGGGCCTCTTCAGCCTTGTTCTGGCTCTTTACTGCAAATTCATCCTGCTCCTCCCTGGAAATATTCCACTGTTTGGCAACATTTTCAGCTGTCACACCCATGTGATACTCATTGAATATATCAAGAAGTGCATCACGTATCATAGAATCAACCAGCACACCGTCTCCCATACGATAGCCATATCTTGCCTTAGGCAGAAGAAAAGGAGCCTGCGACATATTTTCCGTTCCTCCAGCTACAACTATATCGTTATCTCCTGCAATGATTGTCTGTGCAGCCAGACTCACCGCCCTAAGTCCCGAGCCGCATACTTTATTAAGTGTCATTGAAGGGATTTCAACCGGCAGACCTGCCTTTATTGAACACTGTCTAGCTACATTCTGCCCAAGTCCTGCCTGAATAACACATCCCATCAGGACTTCATTGACATCATCCGGTTTTATTCCAGCCCTTTTCAGAGCCTCTTTTATAACAATAGCTCCTAATTCCGCTGCACCTACATCCTTCAAAGAGCCGCCGAATTTACCTACTGGAGTCCTCACTCCGCTGGCAATTACCACTTGCTTATTTCCCATATTTTTTTCTCCTTTCATAGTTATAGATATTTAATATTTTTGATTAAGCAATACAACTATAGGTTTCCTATAAATTTAAATATTTATAACAACTGCGAAGAATAAATTATTTTTTATATGATTACTCTATGAGCAGCTTGATGGTATTTGCATCTATTACATCTTCTCCACCTAATACGAGTAAATTCTTTATTACTTTATCTTTTAATAATTGTTTTTGTGTTTTTACATTGTCATTATTTACAAGTATTATATTTGAATTATTTTTTGCGGCAAGTAATGACCCTGCTATTGCACATTGGAAGTTTTTTCCCGAAGTTATTGTAAGTACATCTCTATTGAGGTTAAATTCATTCATTATTTGAACAGATGTTTTGTATTGATCATCTCCTGTCAATTTAGTTATATATGCATTTTCATATAATTCATGTATTTTATCCTCAATATCCGGAAATGCTATTTGAGTATCCCCAATAAAATAAACTTTATCAGGTTGTATATTCCTTACATATGCAGCAGCCTCAGCTGACAGAGTATTCCTATTGCTGATTAATATTGGATATTCCTTTATACAGGCTATACTCAACATTCCAAGAGAATTTTCAAAACTGTTTCCACTTGCAATTATTACCGGAGTGCCCTTTTTGACATTTAAATAGTCAGCAACTTTATAGTTTGTTTCATATCGATCTTTTCCTCCAAGTCTGACTATATCATATCCCTGTTCATTAAGATAATTAGATATTTCTACACTTACAGCAGCAACTCCGCCTAAAATATAAATTTTTTTATTTTTTCCCAGATTCGAAGAAATATAATCCAGCACTTCTCTGCTCTCATTAAGGGATTTGCCAACTAAAAGCAGCGGTGCATTACTTTTATAGGCTAATACAGAACCAGACAATGCATCTGGGAAAACAGCTGACGATGCCAACACTGCGGCACCAGGTTCTCTATTTTTAAACAATTCCTCAGCTATTAATACAGATGTTTCAACTCCATTGTTTCCATTCATCCTTTTTACTATAGTTTCTGATATTTTACCTCCACTACTATCACTATGTTTGTTTTTAGCGGCTGCACTCACACTTGCCGACTTCTCCGACTCTCCTGCTCCATTCACTGCTGTTACCTTGTAGTAATATGTCTTTCCGGATTCAAGGCCTATATTCTCATAGTTTGTTCCTGATGTACTTCCTACTTTAACATACTCTCCGACTTCACTGTCTGACCTGTATATATTGTAGCTGTCCGCTCCGGAAACATTGTCCCAGCTCAGTCCTATACTATTTTCATTCAATCCTGATGCCTGCAGTCCTGTCGGCACTTCCGGCAAAGCTGGTGTCGGAGTTTCATTGTGGGTCGCTGCACTCACTCCTGATGATTTTTCTGATTCTCCTGCTCCATTCACTGCCGTTATCTTGTAGTAATACATCTTTCTGGATTCAAGGCCGATATCCTCATAGCTAGTTCCTGATGTACTACCTATTTTGGAGTAACCTCCTGTTTCACTCTCAGATCTGTATATGTTGTAGCCTGTTGCTTCTGAAACATTGTTCCAACTGAGCTCTATCCTACTTTCATCTAGTCCTTCTGCATGCAGACCACTAGGTACTGTAGGTAATGCTGGCACTGGAATCTCGCTGTGAGTAGTAGCTTCTGCATTTGCCGACCTCTCCGATTCTCCTGCTCCATTAACTGCCGTTACCTTGTAGTAGTATGTCTTTCCGGATTCAAGGCCTGTATCTTCATAGCTAGTCCCTGATGTACTGCCTACTTTGGAATACTCTCCTGCTTCAGTCTCAGATCTGTATATATTGTAACTATCTGCTCC
>Ga0334882_1002640_pt1 | contig 17838 bp, 13 predicted proteins | sample GraSluR1_MG_5_FD_207226 | JGI IMG/M metagenome (GOLD analysis project Ga0334882, IMG submission 207226) | Sludge microbial communities from methane-producing bioreactor in Wageningen University, Netherlands - Granular Sludge_15_04-R1 | ecosystem: Engineered > Bioreactor > Anaerobic >...
GTGGACCTCCGGTCTGTTGAGCAGATCGTCGGCGTTGGACATCGTCGGCCCGCCGATGGTTTGGGGCATCGTGATATGGTCGATCAGTGCCTGGGCCGGATTCGTTGTTCGTCGCTACCATCGTCCTCTGCTCGGAATCCTACCGGGCGGGCTGCTGCTCAGCTTCGCGCTGTCCTACACGGGCACAAGTCCCTACGTCTTTCTGCCGATCCTGGGCATCACGCTGGTGCTTATGGCTCTGATGAGCCATCATGCACGCGAGGAGAGCTGGTTACAGCGGGGCGTGGATTTCTCACAGGGTTTGTGGGGTGATGTGGCGGTAGCAGCCACCGGTGTCTCCATTGTGCTGGTGTTGGCCTCTGCGATTGCTCCGTCCATCACGGTCGAGCGCATCACGAACTGGGTGCGCGAGATGACGGCGCAGGAGGAAGAGACCCGCACGGAGACTGTGGCTGAGAGTCTAGGCCTGCAGCAGCGCCCTGAGCCGCGACCGGTACGTCCCGTGCAGGCTGCTACCTCCACAGACCTCCCGCAGCGCCATCTCATCGGATCGGGCCCCGAGCTGTCAAGGATCGTAGTGATGATCGTGACGACGGGCGAGCTCGCTCCCGTTCCTGACCCATCCTACTTCCTGGATTCGGTGCCGCGACACTATTGGCGCAGTCACACCTATGATTACTACTTCGGACGCGGATGGGCCACGAGTAGCGCCCATGTCGTGGACTATGAAGAGGGAGAGCTCCTGACCTCAATCGAGGCTGATCACCTGCGTCCTCTACGGCAGTCGGTTCAGGTCATCGGCGATCAGACAGGTGATCTGGTCTTTGTCGATGGCCTGCTGGTGTCCGTGGACCAGGAGTTCGCTGTCGCCATGCGAAGGCCCGATGAGTTCTTCGCTGCGACCACATCCGCGCGCGGTTATCGTGCCGACTCGTTGCGTACAGTAGCGACCGAAGAGCAGCTGCGCGGAGCCTCGGTCGAGTACCCACAGTGGATACTTGACCGCTACCTGCAGCTGCCGGACTCCGTGCCGGAGCGGGTCATCGCACTGGGCCGCTCATTGACGGCTGTTGAACCCACACCCTATGATCGCGCGCTCGCGATAGAGCAGTATCTGCGCGAGTTTCCCTACAATCTCGACGTGCCGGTCCCGGGACTGAGCACGGACATCGCCGACTACTTCCTTTTCGAGCTGCAGGAAGGATACTGCGACTACTACGCGACCTCCATGGTCGTCTTGGCGCGTGCCGCGGGACTGCCCGCGCGTATGGTCGTGGGATACGCCAGCGGCAGCTATGACGCGATGGAGGCCCGCTATGTTGTGACACGAGCCGACGCTCACGCGTGGGTCGAGGTCTACTTCCCCGGTTACGGGTGGATCGAGTTTGAGCCTACCGGCGGTCGCCCTCCGATCAGCCGCCCGGGCGAGGAAGAGCCCATCGTTTGGCCCGAGCGTTCAGGGCCGGTGGTGCCGCTGGTTCAAGAGCCTGAGTCCGGCTCGGTGAGTTGGGTGGTCCTGCAGTGGGCCCTACTCGGAGTTGGCGCGGTGGTTGCGGTGGTGGGTGTGACGACGGGCGTGGAGAGCGCTCGACTGTTGCTGGATCGACCCGAAGGTATGGCCCAGCGTCTGCACCGGCGCCTGCAGGTCTACGCTCGACGTCTGCGCGTGTCGGTGCACCAGGGTGATACGCCGCACGAACTTGCGGCAGCGCTCCAGCAACGCGTGGCCGCCATCGGCAAGGCGCGCGGTTTTACGGGGGAGGAGATCATCGAACCCGCTGCTGATGAGATTCAGGATCTCACAGAGCTCTACGTCGATGCCTGGTACCGGTCCGAGCCGGACCTCTCCAGCTCGCGACGGCGTGGTGCCATCCGGACCTGGTGGCGTCTGCGGTGGCGGCTGTTGCTGGCGTGGTTGTGGCGCAGGTCAGGACAGACGTGATGGCAGGGACGTCGGATGGGGAGTGACTTCTACCGTTTTGTCCTGGCGCTGGGCATTGGGGTGCTGATCGGCGTCCAACGTGAGTCAGCCTTTGACGAGTCCGAAGGCAAGCTCTTCGCCGGTGCTCGCACCTTTGCCCTCATAAGTCTGGCCGGTTTCGTCCTCGCGGCGGCGGGCGGAGACGCCGCATCAGCGATTCCCTTTGTCGGCGGGCTGGTGGTGTTGGGCGTGCTGCTCGCACTGGCCTATCATGCTGACCTTGAGATCGGTAAGCCCGGCATGACGACGGAGATGTCGGTGATCGTAACGTACGGCACCGGGGGCCTCTGTTACTGGGGATCGGTCTCTCTGGCTGCAGCGCTCGGTGTGGCGGTGACCGCCTTGTTGTCGATGAAGCACGAGTTCAGGACCTTCACGCACAGCATCACGCGTGAGGACATCTACGCTATGGTCAAGTTCGCTGTGATTAGCGTCATCGTCCTGCCGCTGCTACCCAATCAGACCTATGGTCCAGAACCCCTCAACGTGCTGAATCCCTACAACATCTGGCTCATGGTCGTCTTCATCAGCGGAATCAGCTTTCTGGGCTATGTGCTCATCAAGCTCGTGGGCACGCGTCGTGGCATTGGGTTGACGGGCCTCCTTGGGGGTATCGCCTCGAGTACGGCGGTGACGCTCAGCCTGGCTCGTCGCAGTAAGGTCAGTGAGGAGCTCTCGCGCCCCTTTGCCCTGGCGGTGCTCGTGGCGTGGGTGGTGATGTTCATCCGTATACTGGTTGTCGTGGCGGCGCTCTCCCCGTCACTAGCACAACGGCTGCTCCTGCCGATGGTCAGCGCCGCGGTGGTTGGGCTGCTCTACTGCGCTTACCTCTACTTCGTCCAGTGGTCGACTGAGCGAGACAGCGGCGAGTTCTCGAATCCCTTCGAGTTGGGGCCTGCTTTACGGTTCGGCGCGATTTACGCGGTGGTATTGGTCGTCTCTCGTGCGGCCCAAGTCTACCTCGGCGACCTCGGTGTCTACATCTCCAGCGTGCTGTCGGGTATCGCGGATGTCAACGCCATCACCCTATCCATCGTCGACCTGAGTCAGCAGGGCTTGACCTATGAGGTGGCGACGCGAGCTATTGTCCTAGCCGCCACGACGAACACGCTGGTCAAGGGGGGCTTTGCACTTGCGGTCGGATCCGCAGGCCTGCGACGCGCGCTGTGGCCCGGTATGGTATTGCTGCTGAGCAGTGGACTGATCACGGCGATCCTAGTCTAGGCGTGCCCAGGGCAGAGGATGCATAACGCCGCAGACCGATCGGTCTGCGGCGTTCCTGTTTGAGCGGGTGAGGGGGTTCGAACCCCTGACATTCAGCTTGGGAAGCTGACGTTCTACCACTGAACTACACCCGCATCATCCTCAGATGTCCGACATTATACCATACTGCCGTGATAACGCAAGCTTTGATCAGGGATAGACAAGGCCCGTTGCGGCTGACGCGGGCGCGGCACCGCCACCAGACAGACGCTCGGCCAGCCGCGTGTTGCGTCGCGCCACGCGATGGTTGCGCACGGCGATGGCGATAGCGCGACGGTCGCCCACGAGAACGACGAGGCCCCGAGCTCGCGTGACGGCTGTGTAGAGCAGGTTGCGCTGGAGCATGACGTAGTGCTGTGTGAGCACGGGAATGACTACAGCGGGAAACTCCGATCCCTGGGACTTGTGGATACTCACCGCGTAGGCGTGCACGAGCTCATCGAGTTGCGACGCTTCATACGCCGCCTCAGCTCCGTCGAAGGAGACAGTGATGCTCTGCTCCTCGGCATCGACGTGCGTCACCACGCCCATGTCCCCGTTGAAGACCTGGCGCTCATAGGCGTTACGCGTCTGCATCACGCGGTCGCCCAGACGGAAGGCGTGCGTCCCCTGGTGCAAGGTAGGCTTCGTGTCAGCGCGTGGGTTGAGCTTGGCCTGCAGCCGCTGGTTCAGGGCCGTCACACCACAGGCACCACGGTGCATCGGGCAGAGGACTTGCACGTCCCGCAGGGGGTCGAGGCCGAACTTCGCGGGAATGCGGCGTGCGACGATGTCGATCAGGAGGTCTGCCGCCAACTCGGGGTCGGACTGCCGAAAGAAGTAGAAGTCAGACGCCTCTTCACCGAAGCGCGGCAGCTCACCGCGGTTGATCCGATGGGCATTCACGACGATGGAGCTTTCCTCGGCTTGCCTGAAGATGGTCTGAAGGCGTGTGACCGGCAGCGTCCCGCTCTGGATCAGATCGCGCAGCACGTTGCCCGAGCCGACGGAAGGCAGCTGATCGACGTCGCCCACGAGCAGCAGGTGCGTACCTGCCTCCACGGCCTTCAGGAGATGGTTCATCAGCAGGATGTCGATCATCGACACCTCATCGATGACGACCAGATCGGTATCGAGTGGACGGTCACGGTCACGCAGGAAGGCGCCACTTGGCCCCGGGCTGAACTCCAGGAGCCGATGGATCGTCCTCGCCGGTAGGCCCGTGGTCTCGCTCAATCGTTTGGCGGCGCGACCCGTAGGCGCTGCGAGTAGCACACTCTTACCCTTCGCCTGCAGCAGACTGATGAGGCTGCCGAGAATCGTGCTCTTCCCCGTACCCGGACCGCCGGTGAGGATACTGACTCGTTCCGTGAGCGCTGTGCGGATGGCGGTGGCCTGCTCGGTCGTCAGCTGCAGCGAGCTCTGCCGACTCAGCCAATCAAAGGCGATCTCCCAGTCGACCTCTCTGAAGTTGGCCAGGCGATCACGAGGGCTGCTGAGCAGCTGGTTGATCCGACGGGCAACACCCGCCTCGGCGTAGTAGAACGGCGGAAGATAGAGCGCGGATGGTTCGGTGTCACCGTCGTCCGTGACAGCAATCACATCCTCGGTCTGGATCATCATCTTGAGGACCGTGGCGCACTTGGGGGCTGCGACCTCCAGCAGGTCTGAGGCCGCAGCGATCAGCGCTGTGGGGGCTGCGTAGCAGTGGCCCTCATCACTGAACGTCCCCAAGGCGTAACTCAGCCCGGCTTGGAGGCGATCAGGTGCGTCGAGCGGCATACCCAGTTGCTGGGCGATCCTGTCTGCTGTCTTGAACCCAATCCCGTGGATATCCCCGGCAAGACGGTAGGGACTCTCCTGAACGACGGTAGCTGCGGCTTCGCCATACTGCTTATAGATCTTGACGGCGAGACTGCTGCTTATGCCGTGGCTCTGGAGGAAGAGCATGATCTCCTTGATCTGTTTCTGCTCGTCCCAGGCCTCTGCGATGCGGGTGGCGCGCTTGGGCCCCACGCCGGGCACCTCTCTCAGGCGATCGATATCCTGCTCGATAATGTCCAGCGTCTCCAGGCCGAAGTAGCTGACGATGCGCGCGGCATTGACCGGCCCTACGCCTTTGACCAGGCCGCTACCAAGGTACTTGCGGATGCCTTCGATGGTCGCCGGCAGCTTGATGCTGTAGGACTGCACCTCAAACTGCCGTCCATAGCGAGGGTGGGTCACCCACGTGCCGTGCAGGCGTAGTGACTCGCCCACGTTAGCGCCCGCGAGTGCCCCCACTACCGTTACCTCATACGCTGTTCCCGCAGGGGTCAGCCGTGCGACGGTGTATCCGGTGTCCTCGTTGTGGTAGGTTAGGCGTTCGAGAGTCCCCTCAAGCGTCCTGAGATCACTCTTGGCTAGCATATCGTTCCTTGTCGGCATTGGATCCCGAGCGCACGCGGAGAGCGGCTAGCGAAGGCCCTTGCTCCCTGCGGCCCTCGCGCGATCCTGTCCTCGGAAGGCCTAAAAAACCTTGACGACTTCGTGAGTTCGTGTATAATCTGACTCGTAACGCGGGGTGGAGCAGCGGCAGCTCGTCGGGCTCATAACCCGAAGGTCGGTGGTTCGAATCCACCCCCCGCTACTTAACTGGCGAGGTAGCTCAATGGTAGAGCAGGGGACTCATAAGCCCTTGGTTGGCAGTTCGAATCTGCCCTTCGCCACACGTGAGACGGCCCGATAGGACGCATCGGGCCGTTTTTTGGTGGATGTCGTCCATCGACTCACTCGTAGCGTAGCGCGTCGATGGGGTTAAGCCCCGCCGCCCGTTGTGCAGGGTAGATGCCGAAGAAGAGCCCGACGGCGGCGGAGAAGAGCGTCGCCAACATCACGGCACCGATCGTCATCACAGCCCGAAAACCCTCATCACGTAACACGTAGGAAATCGCTTGAGCTCCCGCTGCCCCTAGGGCGATGCCGATACCACCGCCGAACGTGGAAAGCATCACGGCCTCCGTGAGGAACTGCCACAGGATGTCACGGCGACGGGCGCCAACCGCCTTGCGTAAGCCGATCTCGCGCGTGCGCTCGGTGACCGAGACGAGCATGATGTTCATGATACCGATGCCGCCGACGAGCAGGCTGATCCCCGCGATGGCGCCTAGAAACACCGTCAATACGCCGGTGATCTGCTGGAACGTTCCGATGATGTCAGATTGGCTGATCGCGGTGAAATCATCGGGGTCGCCAGGGGCGATGCGGTGGCGGCGGCGCAGCACTTGTGAGACCTCCTCGATGGCTGCGCTCATGCGTTCCTCCGAGACGGCCTGCACGTAGATCATCGTCAGCCGCGGCTCGCCGGTATTGGTCCTCCGAGGAAAGATGCGGCTCAGCGCGGTACTCAGCGGGATCAGGACAACATCGTCCTCGTTCTGGAAGCTGCTCCCGCCGCGCTCTTCCAAGATGCCGATCACGCGAAAGGGTGAGCCGTTGATGCGGATGATCTCGCCGGTGGGATTAGGGGTGTCCGGGAAGAAGTATTGCGCGGTGGACGTGCCGAGCACTGCGACGCGATTACGGGCCTGTTCGTCCGCCGCGGTGATGAACTGGCCCGAACGCGTGGGCCAACTACGCACCAGGGCGTAGGCGGGCGTGATACCCTGGACTTGGACTGTCCGATCCCTGCCGGGCGTTGTGATGGTCGCGTTGCCCTGAACCATCGGCGCCACCCTGAGGACATCGGGCGCTTCGACCGGGTCGGCTATGGCCTCGGCGTCACGAAGCGTCAGGTAGGCCGGTCTCCGTAGTTCCTCTTGGAAGGAGCCCGGGATGATGAAGAAGAGATTGGTGCCGATGGCCTCAAATTGATCGGTGATGTAGGCCTGGACGCCCTCACCGACGGACATCAAGGTGATCACGGCTCCCACGCCGATGATGATGCCCAGCATCGTCAGAGTGGAGCGCAGCTTGTTGGTCGTGAGCGCTCTAAGCGCCAGACGGAGACCTTCGAGCCCTCTCATGCCGGCGGCTCCTGATCGGATAGGGCGTAAGCCTCAGCCTCGGCCCGTGCATCAATCTGCTCCTCGACCGTCTCCTCCTTCAGAATCTTTCCGTCGAAGATGTGGATCACACGCTGGGCATAGTGGCTGATGTGCGGGTCATGGGTCACCAGGAGAATGGTGATGCCCAATTCGGCATTCAGACGCTGGAGAATCGCCATGATCTCGCGACCCGACCTACTATCGAGATTACCGGTCGGTTCGTCAGCCAGGATGATGGAGGGCTCGTTCACCAAGGCGCGAGCGATGGCGACCCGCTGCTGCTGCCCGCCGGAGAGCTCGTTGGGTGTATGATCTAGGCGGTCCGCTAGTCCAACCGACGCGAGCACCTCCTCCGCCCGCCTGCGACGGTCCTTGGCGGTTGTGCCTGCATAGATTAGTGGGAGCATCACGTTGTCACGTGCCGTGGTCCTGGGAAGCAGGTTGAAGCTCTGAAACACAAAGCCGACCAGCTTGTTGCGCGCGGCAGCGAGCTGGTCATCCTGCATCTTGCTGACATCCTGTCCTCCCAGTACGTAGACGCCCCACGTTGGCTGGTCGAGGCAGCCCAGAATGTTCATCAGCGTTGACTTGCCCGAACCGGAGGGGCCCATGATGGCAACGATCTCACCGCGCTGGATACCCAACGAGACACCACGCAGAGCGTGGACCTCGCTCTCGCCCATCTTATACACCTTGTGTAGATCCTGAGTCCAGATGACCGTGTTGCTGTTGTTCATAGCCGGATCACACTACTCACTGCCTCTCGAGGGCGGGCCCTGGAAGTCTAGGAGGCTGCGCGCTTCGACGACGGACGCCACAGTCGTGCCGACCTCGACACCGGAGAGCACCTCCGTCCAGGTCTCGTTACTTGCGCCGATCTCGATCACTGTGCGCTCCGGTTGCCCCCCCACCATACGATAGGTATAGAGCTGACCCGTGGTCGTATCCGAGCGGATGGCCCAGTTGGGGATGCGGAGCACATCGTCCACAACGTCGGTCGTGATCGTCGCGCTGGCTGTCATACCCTCTCGGATATCGACACCGTGAGCCTGTTCTATGATGATCCGCACCGGATAGGCCACCGAGCCGGTTGACGTCTCTGGGAGCATGCCGATGCTGGCGACGATGCCGTCGATCGTGACGGTCGGGTAGGCGTCTAGGATCAACTGGGCGGGCTGTCCCTCTTCAATCAGGCCAATGTCGATCTCGTCAACCAGGAGGTCGACGTAGAAGAGGCTGTCATCGAGTATTACGATGGCAGGCATCGCGGTGGTGGCGAGCCCTCCGGCGGTCACGTTGACCGCCGCGACCACGCCACGGGTCGGGGAGGTCAGGATGGCTGACTTCAGGTCGGCTTCGGCCTGCTCCAATCTCAGGGCGACTTGCTCGAGCGACAGCTCCACACTGCGCACCTGATCGTCGGGCGAGCCCTCCTGAAGTCGGCGTAGCGTCTGCTGGGCTCTGGTGTAGCGCTCGAAGGCGGACTGGTACTGGCTTCGGGCTTGCTGAAGGCTGTAGTCCCCGCGCAGCTGCGTGATCCCGACATTGCCCTGGGCCTCCATCGCTGCTGCGGTCGCCCCGGCACCGAAAGCCTCAGGAAGCCCAAGACGCTCGAGTGCGTCCATCGTGGCCTCATACCCATCGGTTGCGGCGTCTGCGTAATCGTGCGCCCGCGACTGGTTCAGCTCGGCGCGTGCCGCGGCCACCTCGCGACTTGCCTCTGCCACGGACATCGCCTGAAGGCCTTCCTGGATCGCTAGTGTCGCCAGGGCGATCTGCTCCTCATCGGGTGACTCCTGTAGCTGCTCGAGATTCAGCTCCGCCTGAGCTAGGTCAAGCGAGACCTGTCGCAGCGCGTCTCGCAGGGCCTGGTCATCGAGCGCGGCCAGCCGCCGGCCAACCTCAACGCGGTCTCCCATCTCGACGTTGACCTCGGTCACGGTTCCCGGCACGCGAAAGGTCAGCTCGTAACGCGCATCCACGACAACGTTGCCGCTCGAGGCCACGGTGAGTTCCAGTTGCCCACGCGTGAGCTCCGCGGTCCTGAGTATCTCCAGGGCGGCCTGCGACTGACTCTGCACGCGCGTCCATATTAGGTAACCGCCAACTGCCACGATGACGATCAGCACGAAGGCCCACAGGGCTTTTTTCTTCATCGGAAAGCCCGGCTCACCGGGTTCTGGTGGCGGGGCCTCATGGCAGGCTTATTGTCCATGCATGGATGCTCCCTTACTATGGTCTGAATCCGGGAGGACCGGCCTGCGACGCTATCTCCAGGAGTGATCTCTGCGTCGTAACGAGCGCGACCTCGTCCCCTTCGCGCAGGCCTGAGATGACCTCGGCGTTGAACTCATCGCGTCGACCCAGCTCGATCGCTGTCCGCTCTGCTCGACCGGCGACGAGTTTGTAGGAGTAGGTCTCGCCCGTTGACTGGTCAACCCGAACGGCCCAACTCGGCACGAGCAGGGCGTTCTCTATCATGTCGGTCACGATGCGGACGCTACCTGTCATGCCATCCAACACGCGCAGGCCGTCTGTGTCGAGGACGCGCAGACGGACTTGGAAGGTGATCAGACCACCGATATTGGTGGGGGAGGGCGCGATGCTGTGGACGATGCACGGCAGCGCCCTGGACGGATAAGCGTCCAGGGCGAGCTCTGCATGTTGGCCGATGGCCAGCGCCCCGATGTCAATCTCGTCGATTCTGACCTCGGCGAAGATATCGCTGGTATCGACGATCACGAATGCGACCTCTCCGGCCCGGCGGTGGGTTCCTTCCAGTAGGTTCACCTCCGCAATGATGCCGTCATGCGGCGCGACCAGGGTCGCATCGTTGACGGCACGTTGGGCTTGCTCTCGGCGCAGACGGGCCTGCTCGACTTGGAGCTCGCGCTGTCGCACTGCCGTCGCATCGACGTCCTGGCGCAGTGTATCGAGGTTGCTCTTAGCCTGCATGTAGGCAGTGTAGGCGCCCTGCCATTGGGCCTGAGCTTGTTCCTGGGTAAGGATGGCGTTGAGCCGGGCAATTCGCTCCTCAGCTTCCGCCTCCTCAAGGGCCCTCTCTGCGCGCTCTCTTTCACTTCCAGTCTGGGCATCGCGATAGCCGATGAAGGCCTGCTCGCGCTGACGCTGAGCCTGGACAAGCATAGCGTCTGCGTCGACGCGCGCTGTCTCGCGACCTAGCCGTGCGGTCTCCAGGGCTGCTGCGGCGTTGCTGAGCGCCACCTCGGCCACACGAATGTCCTCGGGATTGCTCGGCTCCGTCAAGGTGGACAGGGCCAGCTCGGCTTGCTCCAACGCAATCTCTGCCTGCTTGAGCGCTCGCTCGAGGTCGGTTGTCTCCATGGTCACAAGTCTCTGTCCGGAGGTTACCGCGTCGTTCAGGCTCACCCAGATCCGGCTTACAGTACCTGTTGTATTGAGCACAACCGGCGTGGTGGCCTTGGACGCGATCTGACTGCTCGCCGAGACCGTGATGTCGAGGCCGTCACGGACGACGCGATCGGTCCGGAGGACCTCCACGCCGCTCGCATCGTTGTTCTGCCGGCGGAACCAGAAGATGCCACCAACAGCGGCGCCTGCGATGGCGACAAGAGCTAGTGCCCACAAGGCATACCTACGCATTCAGTATCTCCCCAATGTTGACTGCGGTCATTGTTGACCCGAGTCATTATACCACAGAGGGCCCCGTCTCGTCTGGTGCATTGAGAGGATCGCAGACGGGATCGACGCGTGCGCTGCCACCGGTGATATCGAGGCGGGTGTGCTAGATCTCGCGGAGGGTTCGGCGAAGGTAGGGGAGCAGGGCGTGGCTCTTGCCGGCGCCCACAGCAACGCATGCCATCGGAGCGTCTGCCACATAGACCGGTACGCCGGTCTCCTGAGTGAGTAGTTGATCGAGGTTGCGCAGCAGAGCACCACCGCCGATCATGGTCATACCGCGATCGATGATGTCGGAAGCCAGTTCCGGTGGGGTGCGCTCCAGGACCGACTTGACCATGTTGATGACGAGGTTGACGGGCTCCTCGAGGGCTTCCACGATATCATCGCTGCTGATCTCCACGCTGCGCGGTAGCCCGGTGACCTGGTCGCGGCCCTGCACCTCCATACGCAAGGGCTCCTCGAGTGGTAGCGCCGCGCCGACGCGAATCTTGGCTTCTTCGGCGCTAGGCTGCCCCAACATGAGGTTGTATTTTCTGCGGATGTAGCTGGCAATGGCTTCGTCCATACGGACACCGCCCTCGCGAATCGCTGAAGACGTGACCACGCCGTAGACCGACAGCACCGCCGCCTGACTTGCCCCACCACCGAGGTCGATGATCATATGTCCCCCCGGCGTATGAATCGGGAGGCCCGCACCGATGGCGCCGGCAATGGGCTCCGGAATGCGGTAGGCACGACTGGCTCCGGCTTCTAGAGCAGCCTCCTGGACAGCTCGACGCTCGACCTGAGTCGCCCCGAAGGGCACGGTCACGCAGACGCGCGGCTTCAGTAGCCGCACCTTGCCGATGGCGCGTTGGATGAAGTAGAAGAGCATTCGCTGTGTCACGCGATAGTCGGCGATCACGCCCGCCCGCAAGGGGCGCCGTACCAAGATAGTCTCCGGCGCTCGGCCCATCATGGCGCGGGCCTCTTCGCCCACTGCGACGACTTCACCGGTCTCGACTTCTTGCGCGACGACCGACGGCTCCTGTAGGACGATGCCACGCCCTCGTACGTAGACGAGGACGTTGACCGTTCCCAGGTCGATGCCCAATTCCTCAACAACTGGCATAGTGGTTTCGATTCTCCGTGTGCGTGGTGAGAAAACGCTACAGTCTGACCATCCGCAAATAACTCTGTGATGATACCCGAAAACGAAGTAAAGTCCAACGCCTGCTGACCGGCATCGCGTTCAGTTGCTCTCTGCCACCGCTCTGATATACTCGCTTGTTGGAGATGGACACTCAGCGCCTTGCGCTACGTGGTGCTGAGGATACACTTATGAGAAGGCTGCATCGACAGTCTCGGGGAGCGGCGAATTGGCCAATGAAGGTGTCGTAGCGCGCGTCGTGGGTGTCGTGATTGACGCGGAATTTGCGTCGGGCAACCTCCCTGGCATCCACAATGCGCTGTTGGTTCACCAAGATGATGGAGGCGATCTGGTCCTTGAGGTGCAGGAACACCTCGATACCCGGACGGTGCGCGCCATCGCGATGAGCGGCACCGCGGGCTTGCGACGTGGCCTTAGGGTGACCGATACCGGCGGGCCGATCTCTGTGCCGGTGGGGCCGCAGGTGCTGGGGCGCATGTTCAATGTCCTCGGCGAACCGATCGATGGCGGCGACCCTGTCGATGCCGAGCGACGGCCCATTCACGCGAAGTCTCCTCCTATGCGCGATCAGCTGGTCTCCGTGAATGTCTTCGTGACCGGCATCAAGGCCCTCGACCTGCTCACACCCTACCCCGTAGGGGGGAAGATTGGGCTGTTCGGTGGTGCCGGTGTGGGCAAGACGTTGCTCATGATCGAGCTGATGGGCAATACCATCCGCGAGCACTCGGGTATCGCCCTCTTTGCCGGGGTGGGGGAGCGCAGCCGGGAAGGCAACGATCTTTGGCTTGAGCTACGTCGTACGGGCGTGTTGGAGAACACGGTGTTGGTGTTCGGGCAGATGAACGAGCCGCCCGGAGCCCGCTTGCGGGTGCCCTTCTCCGCTTTGACGATGGCTGAGTACTTCCGTGAAGTGGAACGCCGGCAGGTCCTTCTCTTCATTGACAACGTCTTCCGCTACATCCAAGCGGGCTCGGAGGTCTCGGCTCTCCTTGGGCGACTGCCGAGCGAGGTCGGCTATCAGCCGACGCTGCAGAGCGAGATGGGGGACCTTCAGGAGCGTATCGCCACCACAGGACGGGGGAGCGTTACATCGATCCAGGCGGTCTATATCCCCGCCGACGATCTCACCGACCCGGCGGTCGTGGCGACGTTCGCCCATTTGGATGCGACCACGGTCTTGTCCCGTGAGCAAGTCAGCCGTGGCCTCTACCCCGCTGTTGATCCTCTGGCATCCCGTAGCGCCTTGTTGACACCAGAGAACGTGGGGAACGAGCATTACGAACTAGCGATGGCGGCTCGATCTCTTCTAGCACACTACGAGGAGCTTCAGGACGTGATCGCTATCCTGGGTATGGAGGAACTGAGCGAAGAGGATCGGTTGGCCGTCCATCGCGCGCGTCGCCTCCAGCGATTCCTGACTCAACCTTTTACGGTGGCAGAGTCGTTCACCGGTATGCCGGGGGCCTACGTGCCTCTGCACGAGACGCTTCGTGGTTTCCGGCAGATCCTCGATGGTGAGCACGATGACCTGCCGGAACAGGCGTTCTATATGGTCGGCACGATTGACGAGGCCGTGCGAAAGGCACAGGGCCTCATGGGGACTTAGGCATTGGCAAGTCTGCTTCGACTCAGCGTGATCACGCCTGATCAGGCTTTGCTGCAGGTAGACGATGCTACGCGCGTCCGCCTGAAGTTGGCGGATCTCGCTTGGCTGAGCATCTATCCCGGCCACGCACCTCTGCTTGCGGAGGTCCTGCCCGGACCCGTGCAATACGACACCGAGCTGGAGACAGGTGAGATCGAGATCGGTTCAGCAATTCTCTTCGTGATCAATAACGTCGTGACGATTCTGGCAAGTGGTCAGCGCGGACTGGGTGACGCGGCGCCGGACGAGGAGCTCGCCGGCTCGCTGCGATTCGATCGCCTTGCCGGCGAGTTGATGGCGGCGCTCCGCGCTCAGGATGGACTCTCGTCCCGTGAGACGCCCTGGGTGGATGGTCTCGGCGACGTCACCGACGAGGCGTAGGTTATGGTGCGCTACGGTCTCTGGCTGGGTCTTGGACTAGTGATGGGCTTGATTCAGGCGGCTCTGATCGTCCATACCGTCGCCCGTCTAGAGCCGCTTGCGCTGGCTCGCGTCCGGCTGCGCGTCCGCTTGCGCGTCATCTTGCGGTCGCTCTTGCGATTCGCTCTCGCGTTTCTGGTCATGGCGATCGCGATCCAGGATAGCGTCGTGGCCTGTGCGTTGGTTGGTTTGGGTCTGCTGGCTGGGCGCTGGCTCCTGGTGGTTCTGATGGTCTCGAGCCGTGCCGTCGGGTCACGCGTGTAGGCTGAGCAAAAGGAGTTCACGGATGGAGGAAGTATTTCCCAGAGTCGTCTTCTACATCGCCGGCATTCCGGTGCGCAACACGGTCGTGTCCACGTGGATTACAATGGCGGTGATCATCGGCGCTGCCTGGCTCGCACAACGTCGGGCGCCCGCGTTGGTGGAGATGCTGATTGACTTCTTGCGTTCCACGATTGGCGATGTGATGGGGGGGATCGATCCGGATCCTTTTGTGCCCTTTCTCGGAAGCCTGATCATTTTCCTTCTCCTTGCGAATAACATCGGCGTCGTACCGATGGTCCATACGCCGACCAAGGACATCAACGCGCCTGCGGCGCTGGCGATTGTGGTCTTCCTGGCGGTCTATGTGTTCGGGGTTCGCCAGAAAGGCTTTCTGGGTTATCTCAAAGAGCTGCTCACGCCGATGCTCGTGCTCGATCTCATCGGTGACGTGAGCCGCACGGTGTCCATGTCACTACGACTCTTCGGGAATATCATCGCTACCGAGATCGTCGTCGCGGTGATCTATCGTCTCGTCAAGCCGATCGCACCGCTGACGATGGTCGTTCTGGGCATGGTCACCGGTGTCTTGCAGGCTTACATCTTTATGGTGCTGGCGACGAGCGCGATATCGTCTGCTGTCCAGCCTCGGAATTCTAAGTAACGCGATAACACTCAGAACAAAGGAGCTTAACTATGTGGGAATTGGATCCGGGTACACTGGTCACGTTGGTAACGATTGTTGTTGCCGGCATCGCCATGGTCGCAGGGGCCATCACGCCGGCTATCGTCGAGGGGCGTGCCGTGCTTAGGGCGCTGGAGGGTATGGTGCGTCAGCCTGAGATCGCGGGTGACCTGCGCAATACGCTCATCGTCTCGCTGGCGTTGCTGGAGACGACCGCCATCTATGTGCTCTTGGTGATCTTGATCCTACTCTTTGCCAACCCGCTGCTCGAACGCTTCTTCCCGGTGGGCTGAGGTCATGCCTATGAGAGTCAGGGACTAGGCCATGCTGGAACTGGACGTAGCGACGATCCTATGGGAAGCAGTTAACTTCCTTGTTCTCTGTGTCGCGCTCTACTTCCTGTTGTTCAAGCCTGCGATGCGCAAGATACGCGAGCAGGCCGAGGAGAAGCAGCGCCAGATGCGGCAACTCGCCGATGATCGGTCGGCGGTCGGCGAGCTGCGCTCGGAGTTGGAGGCCCGCCTCGCCTCCACAGAGGAGGAGGCCGAGGCTCTCCTCGTGCGGGCGAAGAACCAAGCTGAGACCGATCGGGCAGCCTTGCTTCAGGAAGCTCAGGCCGAGATCGAGCGGCTCCTCGCTGAGGCTCACATGGATGCCTATCGACTCAAACGTCAGGCGGTCACCGAGTTCCACGATGAACTGCTGCGCACGGTGCTGGATGTGAGTAGCCTGGTGATCGGGCGCGTGGCACCTGAGGAGCTTCATGCCACGATGGTCCAGCAGCTGTGCGATAGCGTCTGGGAGATGGGCCGGAGCGATATGCGTCGTGTCGAGGTCCTGCGACGTTCGTTAGGCGATCGCACGCCGACCGTCGTCGTGCGTACTGCGCAACCCTTATCTGCAGAGCAGCAGGGTCTTGTGGTGAGGACCCTGTCGGCGTTGGCTGATCGTAGTGTCAACATCGATCTCAAGGTCGAGTCCTCGCTCGGACTTGGTGTACAAGTGCGTCTCGGCGACATTGTGATGGACAACACCATCGCCGGGCGCCTCGACGAACTGCGGGACAGCGTCATCGAAGCTCTGGACGAGCGAATCGCGGATGGGTGAGAAGCGCCAAACTGAACCCGACGTCCTGGGCGTCCTTCGGGTGCTGCGTGAACGTGCTGGGGAGCGTACGGGCGTGGAGTCGCTTCGGATCCACGAGGCCGACCACCAGAGCATCATTCGACGGATCAGCAGTGAGGTCGCTACCCTAACAGGTTCTGAGCGGCTGCGCCCCAGATTGGACGATCTGATGGGCGAGCTCTCGCGCCGGGTGGACACGGTCACCCCAGATGTGCGGTTCAAGGAGGTCGGAACCGTTCAGCACGTGGGGCGCGGCGTGGTGACCCTCTCCGGTCTCACCCGAAGCCGCACAAATGAGCTGGTGACGTTTCCCACCGGCGTGCGCGGCATGGTGGTCAACCTCGAACAGCACACCCTTGATGTGATCCTGCTGGGCTCAAGTGAGGGCATCCAAGGCGGTGACCTTGTCACAGGTACAGGTGCGCGACTCAGGATTCCTGTTGGGCACAGCTTGTTGGGTCGGGTGATAGACCCGCTGGCGATTCCCCTTGATGGGCGTTCCCCTATTGAGGTGACCGAATCGTGGTACATGGAGCGCGAGGCTCCAACCATCGTCGATCGTGCGCCGGTTGAGGAACCTCTTCACACGGGATGGAAGATGGTTGACGCCTTAATCCCTATTGGGCGCGGGCAACGTGAGTTGATCCTTGGCGATCGCCAGACCGGCAAGACCACATTGGCCGTGGACGCTATCTTAAGTCAACGTGATCGCACTTCGCAGGCCGGAGGTGCGATTTGCTTCTACGTGGCGATTGGTCAGAAGAAGTCGTCGACGTTGGCCGTCATCGAGACTCTGCGCGCACATGGTGCGATGGCCTATACGACCGTTGTCGCAGCCGGCGCGGACGATCCGCCGGCGATGCGCTACATCGCGCCCTTTGCTGCGTGCTCCATGGCCGAGTTCTTCATGTTGGAAGGACGCGATGTGCTGATCATCTACGACGATCTGACCAAACATGCCCAGGCGTACCGCGAACTGAGCCTGTTGTTGAAGCGACCACCAGGACGTGAGGCCTATCCGGGTGATGTCTTCTATTTGCACTCGCGGTTGCTGGAGCGGGCCGCCAAGCTCAATGAGGCATCGGGCGGGGGATCGCTGACCGCGCTGCCCATCGCCGAGACCCAGCGGGGCGACCTGTCATCCTACATTCCCACGAACCTGATCTCGATCACCGATGGTCAGATCATTCTCGACACGGATCTTTTCAACATGGGCGTCAAGCCGGCAGTGGATGCGGGCCGGTCGGTCTCTCGTGTGGGAGGTGCGGCTCAGACGCCGGCGATGCGCAAGTACGCCTCCAACCTGCGGTTGGAGCTGGCTCAATATGACGAAGTGCGTCGGTTTGCCCGCTTCGGAACCGACGTCGATGAGTCGACGCGACAACAGATCCGACGGGGTGAACGCTGGCAGCATTTGCTGACCCAGCCGCCTCATCAGCCGTTAACGCTTGGCGAGATGATCCTTATGCTACGGGCCGCCAGTGATGGCTACCTCGATGATGTCCCAACACAGGACGTCCACAGCTTCGAGCGGGCCTTTGTCACGTACTTCCACGGACACCACGAGTCCGCTTTGCTGCACCTTGACCGTACCGGGGTGGAGGACGAGGAGTTTGACGAGGTGTTCACGCAGGCCGTTGA
>Ga0334882_1002641_pt1 | contig 17831 bp, 15 predicted proteins | sample GraSluR1_MG_5_FD_207226 | JGI IMG/M metagenome (GOLD analysis project Ga0334882, IMG submission 207226) | Sludge microbial communities from methane-producing bioreactor in Wageningen University, Netherlands - Granular Sludge_15_04-R1 | ecosystem: Engineered > Bioreactor > Anaerobic >...
TTCACCTTTTTCAGCGACAGGTTCCGGGGAAGAAAAGGGGCCGCCTATGACGTCTTCATTTCCGCCGTTCTGCTCTGCTTCACCGTCCCCATGACCCTCTACGGAAGCACGGTGGTCACCGAGTTCTGGGACTACAACTGGATCACCCTCACCTGGGTGAAAATGGGCTATACCTGGCTCTGCCTCCCAATAACCGGAGGAGCCATGACCCTCTACCTGGCGGGGCACATCGTGGAAGACATCAGAATTCTCACCTCCGGGGAGGCCGTATCATGACGCCCCTGCTTATCGTCGGCCTTTTCGTGCTCCTCATTTTTCTCGGCGTCCCCATCGCCTTCGTCATCGGGATCGTCTCCCTGACGGGCATCGCCACCATTCCCTTCATCCCCAACCTCACCGTGTTCATGAAGATGTTCAACGGACTCAACTCCTTCGTCCTGCTGGCCATCCCTCTTTTCATCTTCGCGGCAAACCTCATGAACCACGGGAAAATCACCCAGAAACTGGTGGATTTCTGCATCGCCCTTGTGGGAAATATCCGGGGTGGACTTGCCCATGCCAATATCCTCGTCTCCATGATCTTCGCAGGCGTCTCCGGCTCGTCCCAGGCTGACACCGCCGGGGTGGGCAAAATGCTCATCCCCGCCATGATCGAGACGGGCTACGACAAGGAAAACGCCGTGGGCGTCACCGCCGCGTCCTCCACAATAGGGGTCATCATCCCTCCGAGCATCCCGATGGTGGTCTACTCCGGCCTGACCAACGCCTCCGTGGCGGCCCTCTTCCTCGGCGGCATGATCCCAGGCATCCTCGTGGGACTGGCCATGATGCTCATCGTGTACCTCATGGGCCACAGGCGCAACTTCCCGAAGTATGAAAAAGCGGCGCCCGGAGAGGTGAGAAAGCTCTTCAAAGAATCCTTCCCCGCCCTGCTCACTCCCGTGATCATCGTGGGCGGCATCACCACCGGCTGGTACACCCCCACTGAGGCGGCGGCCTTCGCTTCTGTCTACGCCATGTTCATCAGTCTTTTCTACTACAAAACGCTGAAAATCAGGCATCTGCCCGGGATCATCAAGGAAACACTGAAGCTGAGTTCCCTCTCCCTCTTCGCCCTGGCCACGGCCAGCGCCCTCGGCGAGCTTTTGGGCTACTACAAGGCGTCGGACCATGTGGCGGGCTTTTTCGCCGCCCACGTGGGAAGCCCCGAGATGTTCATGCTCATCGTCATCGCTTTCTTCCTGTTCGTAGGCACCTTCATGGACGCCATCCCGGCCATGATCCTCTTCATGCCGGTCATCCTGCCCTCGGCGCTCAGGATGGGAATCAGCCCGGTCCACCTCGGCGTGGTGGTGGTCATGACCCTGGCGGTGGGGCTGGTGACGCCCCCCTACGGACTCTGTCTTCTCATTGCGGGCTCCATTGCCGATCTGTCCATTGAGCGGGCGCTGAAGGGCGTGCTGCCCTACATCTCCGCCCTGATGCTCATCCTGCTCACGGTGGCCATGTTCCCCGACGTGGCCTTCTTCGTGCCGAAGCTCCTCGGCATCATGTAGCGAAACCCAAAAGAGACAGGGGAGGATGCCCGGCGGCACCCTCCCCTGTTTTTTTCCGCAAAGAAAACCGTCAGTTGTACTGCCGTGCCGTCTCCGTGCCCTTCAGTACCCGGAAGGCCCCGTCGGCGAGGGCCTGCATCTCGTCCTCCCCGGGGTAGATCATCACCGGGGCGATGAAGGAGACCCTGCCGGAGATGAGGCCGGTGAACTCCTCGCTGTACGCAAGGCCGCCCGTAAGGACGACAGCGTCCGCCTTCCCCTCCAGTACCGCCGCGCAGGCCCCGATCTCCTTGGAGACCTGGTAGGCCAGGGCCTCGAAGAGCAGCTTCGCCTTTTCGTCCCCTTCGGCCATGCGCTTCCGGACTTCCCGGAGGTCGTTGGTCCCGAGGTGGGCCACAAGGCCGCCCCTGCCGGTAATCATCTTCAGCAGCGTTGGCTGGTCATACCGTCCGCTGAAGGCAAGCCGCACCAGCCCTCCGGCGGGAAGGCTGCCGGCCCGTTCGGGCGAGAAGGGACCGTCCCCGTCCAGGGCGTTGTTCACGTCGGTAACCCGTCCGTGATCGTGGGCCCCGACGGAGATGCCTCCTCCCATGTGGGCCACGATGAAATTGCACTGTTCATAGGGTTTCCCGAGGTCAGACGCCGCCCTGCGGCCCACGGACTTCTGGTTCAGGGCGTGGAAGATGGACCGCCGCTCGATCTCCGGCAGGCCGGAGTACCGGGCAAGAGGCCCCAGTTCGTCCACCACCACGGGATCCACGATGAATGCCTTCCGGCATCCTCCCTCGGCGGCAAGACGCACCGCCAGGGGCGCCCCGAGATTGCTGGCGTGGGCCCCCCATTTGCAGGACCGCACGTCGGAGAGCATTTTGTCGTTCACTTCATAGGTTCCGCTTTCGATGGGCCGGAGCAGCCCGCCTCTCCCCACGACGGCGTCAAGATCAGCCAGGGCGGTTCCGTGAGCCTCGAGACATTTCCGAATCTCGTCAAGCCGGAACCCCTCCTGGTCGGGAATGGAGGCAAATTTCCCGATGACGTCCGTGTCGTACCGCTGTGTTTCGCTCCACAGCTCCGTACCGTCCTCGAAGAGGGCGACCTTCGTGCTCGTGGAGCCGGGGTTGAGCGCAAGAACCTTCATGACCGGCAGGCCGTCTTACTTCTGGAAATCGGACAGGGTGACGGCGGCGGCGATGGAGAGAAGCTTCGCCCTGGCGGAGTCGGCCCTGCTGGTGAGCACGATGGGCGCGGCCGCACCGAGGATGAGCCCTGCGGTCTCGTTCTTCGAGAAGTAGACGATGGCCTTGGCGAGCATGTTCCCCCCGTCGATGTTGGGGACGATGAAAACGTCCGCCTTGCCGGCCACGGGCGAGACGATGCCCTTGGTCTTCGCCGATTCTTCGCTCACGGCGTTGTCAAGGGCGAAGGGGCCGTCCACGACGCAGTTCTTTATCTGGCCCCGGCGGTTCATCTGGGTAAGGGCCGCGGCGTCAAGGGTGGCGGGCATGTCGGGGTTCACCACTTCCACGGCGGCGAGAACGGCCACCTTGGGCTCGGCCACGCCGAATGCCCTGGCGAGGTTCACCGTGTTCTGGGTGATGTCGGCCTTGGCAGCCAGATCGGGGTACATGTTGAAGGCGGCGTCGGACACGAAGAAGATCCTGTCGTATCCTTCAACGCTGTGGAAGTAGCAGTGGGAGATGGTGTTCTTGCCCTTCCGGAGACCCACTTCCTTGTTGAGCATGGCCCGGAGGAAGTTGTTCGTGTGGATCTGCCCCTTCATGTAGATGTCGGCTTTTCCCGATGAGACCTGGGAGACGGCGGTCATGCCCATGGCGGGTTCGTTCCTCTCGTCGATGACCTCGTAGTTGGCGAGGTTCACGCCGGCCTGGTCAGCGGCGGCCTTGATCTTGTCGGCGTTGCCCACGAGAATGGCCTCGGCAAACCCTGCCTGGCGGGCTTCCTCGATGGCGGACAGCAGCCCGGCCTCTTCGGCCATGGCCACGGAAAGCTTCTTCGGCCCCTTTTCGGCGCCGATTTTCTTCGCGTACTCAAGAAGCTGTGACAGTGAACGGATCTGATCCATAATGCAATTCCTCCTCTGAAATTGGGTCTGAATGTGTCAGCTCCTGGCCACCACGGCGCCCAGGGCGATTGAAAGCAGCTTGGTCTCCATGCTGTCGAAACGGCTGGTGAGGACGATGGGCTTCCGGGCCCCCAGGATGACCCCTGCGCCCTTGCCTCCCGTCATGTAGAGCAGCACCTTTCCGACGAAGTTTCCGGACTCGATGTCGGGAACCAGGAGCATGTCGGCTTCTCCGGCCACCGGGGAGCTGATCCCCTTGATCTTCGCCGACTCCTCGCTGACGGCGTTGTCAAGCGCCAGGGGGCCGTCCACGATACAGCCCCGGATCTGCCCCCGCTCGTTCATCTTCGCAAGAGCGGCCGCATCGAGGGTGGCCTGCATGTCGGGGTTGACGGCCTCCACTGCCGCCAGGGCGGCGATTCTGGGCTGGGGAACGCCGATCTTGTGATAGCACGCAACAGCGTTTTCTATGATCTTCGCCTTGGCGTTCAGGTCGGGGTAGGTGTTCATCCCCCCGTCGGAGATGCCGATGACCCGGCGGTTCATTGCGGGAATCTCGAAGAGGAAGAGATGGGAAAGAAGGGATCCTGTCCGGAGGCCCCATTCCTTGTCCAGGACCGCCTTGAGAAGGGTCGATGTCTTCACGAGCCCCTTCATGAGCAGATCCGCCTCGCCCGAGGATACCATCCTGACGCTCCGCTCCACCGCCTTCTCGTCGTCCTTTTCGTCAACGATGGTGACCCCGGAGAGGTCGCACCCGTCCTGCCCGGCGAGGGTACGGATCCTTGCGGCGTCACCGACGAGCACCGCCTTGACCACTCCCTCACGGCCTGCGCGGGTGACGGCGGCGAGGGCATCGTCACCGTAGGGACAGGCAAGAGCAAGGGTCATGGGGCGTCCCTTCCTGCTTTCCTCAAGGAGAAAATCCAGTTTCTGCATGGTCATGCCTTTTCGCCTCCCGAAATATACCGGCCATAGATTTTGCATTCTTCTTCACCGCGAAGGACCCGGAGCGCTCCCTCCGCGAGAGCGGGCATTTCGTCCTCGCCGGGATAAACCAGCACCGGAGCTATCCACTGGACCCGCTTTTGAACGGCAGCCACGAAGTCGCTGTCGAAGGCCACTCCTCCCGTAAAGAGAACGGCGTCCACATTGCCGGACAGAACCGCGGCCTGGGCGCCGATCTCCTTCGCGACGGCGTAGGCCATGGCGTCCAGGGCTTCCCGTGCCCGCTCATCTCCTCCGGCCGCCATGGTTTTCACTTCCCTGACGTCCGACGTTCCCGTGTAGGCCATAAGGCCTCCCCTGCCGACCATCTTCCGGAGCATATCCTTTTCGGTCATGCTCTCGCCGAAGCACATCCGCACAAGGTCTCCGGCGGGAAGTCCTCCGGCCCTCTCCGGGGAGAAGGGACCGAACTCGTTGGCGTTGTTCAGGTCGGTCATCCGTCCCTTTTCGTGGGCGCAGACCGTGATGCCTCCGCCGATGTGGGCCACGATGAAGTTGAGTTCGTCCCAGGCCTTCCCGAGATCTCCGGCGGCCCTCCGGACGGTGGCCTTGATGTTGAGGGCATGCCCCAGGGAGGCTTTGGGAAGCTCGGGGAGCCCGGTGATCTTGGCCACCGGGTTCATCTCATCCACCGCCACGGGGTCCACGATGAAGGCGGGGAGGTTCCGGGATCGGCAGATGGCGTCGGCGAGTATGCCTCCGAGGTTGGAGGCGTGCTCCCAGGGCTTGCCCATGCGGAGACGCTTCAGCAGCATGTCGTCCACGGCGTAGGTTCCCCCGGGGATGGGCTCCACGAGCCCGCCCCGCCCCGCCACGGCGGAAAGTTCGTCGAAGGATGCCCCGTGGGAGGCCAGAGCCTCCGCTATGGTCTCCAGGCGAAAGGAAAACTGGTCGGCCACCGAGGGAAAGGCGGCGAGGGCGTCCGGATCGTGCCTGACCGTCTCACGCCAGGTCTCAGTGCCGTCGGAATACCACGCGATCTTTGTGCTTGTGGAACCGGGATTGATTGCAAGGATCTGAAAGGCCATGGCTCGTTCCTCCCCTGTGTGCAGCGGATCCTGTCTATAGTTTTCTGATTCCATATGTCGAAACTGAACATATTATACAGTATATCCTTTTTCCGGAACACTTATGGAAGGAAAAGACGGTAACTTCCTCCGTCAAAGGTGAATCCTTCCTCGATGACGGCAATGCAGAGGTCCACAGCCTCCGGATCGAACCAGCCCCCCCGGTGGGATCGTATTTCGTCAAGGGCCGCAACGATTCCGAGTCCGGGCCGGTACGGCCTGTGGGAGGTCATGGCTTCCACCACGTCAGCAACGGAGAGGAAGCGGGCCTCCCGGCCGATGGCGTCCCCCCTGAGCCCCTTCGGGTACCCCGAACCGTCAAGCCGTTCGTGGTGCTGTACCACGATGTCTGCCAGGGGCCAGGGCAGATCGACGGAGGAGAGGATGTCCCACCCGTAGAGGGCGTGGTTCCTTATCAGGGAAAATTCGATGTCGGTGAGCCTTCCCGGCTTGGAGAGAATGGCCGAGGGAATGGTGATCTTTCCGAGGTCGTGGACGAGCCCGGCGTAGTAGACCCTTTCCTGGAAGGCCTCGTCGTACCCTCCCTTTTTCGCCATGGCCCTCGCAAGGCCGGCCACGTTGATCTGGTGCCCCACCGTGTAGGGATCCTTCATGGCCAGGGCTTGTCCGAGAATCTCCACGATGCCCCTGGAAGCGCTGTCCAGCATCCTGCCGGCCTCTTCCATGATGTTTATCCGCCGGTCCCGCAGAAAGGCGCTTCCCGCGAGATCGCAGTACATTGCAAGAAGGGCTTCGTCGCTGTGGTGCAGGGGGACACCGGCGAGCCGGAGGACAAGGAATCCCCTCACCGCTCCCCCGGAATACACAGGCTGAAAGTGCAGCGGGTCGCCCCAAAGCTCCAGAAGCTCTCCGGCAAAGCGGGGAACCTCCTTCCCGCCGGGACGGGGGGACGATTCAAGGACCAGTTTCCCCGTTTCCCAAAGGTACAGGTTCAGTCCCTTGAGCGCCTCCGGGGAAAGCACAGCGGAAACTTCGGGAGAAGACAGGAATTCCACCCTTCCTTCGGAAAGGGAGAATTCCCGGACAGGGATCCCGTCGCCGTCGGTCTCCACAAGGCATCCCCGGGAAACGCCGAAAAAGGCCGCCAGATCCTCCAGGGACGGGGGAACCCCTCCCCGGACCCCTTCCTCAAGGAGCCGGGCGGAAACAGAGGATATGAGAGCCTCTCTCTTCAGGTTCTTCAGCATCTCGTCCTCGGCTTTTTTCCGTTCCGAGATGTCCCGGTAAATGGCGAAGCCGGTAAAGGTTTCATCCCTCATGGGGAAGACCACTCCCATGTATTCCACCGGAACCAGGGCACCGTCCTTTTTCCTCCGGCAGGATTCGCCGGTGACGGTCTCTCCGGAAAGAACCCTAGAAGAGTTATTTTCCGCCTCGGATCTGATCCCGGGGAAATCGGCCACCACGGAGTCGAGATTTTTGCCTGCCACTTCTTTCCGGGTATACCCGAAGAGCCTGGTGAAACCATCATTTATCGTTACGATGTCGTTGGCCCCGTCGAAGACGACGTAGGCCTCCGGAGCGTTCCGGAAGAGTCCCTCCCACTGGGCTTTTTTCAGTTTCAGGTCCTTTTCCGCCGCCTTTTTCATCCGCTCGTTGATGAACAGGGCAAGGAGATACACCAGGGCGGCCGAGAGAACAAGGGCGTTGGCGAGGAGAAGCTTCCAGTGCCTGTAGAGAAACGTCTCCGGTTCGGACAGGAGAACCGATCCGGCGGGAAGGTCAAACCGTGAAAGGCCGAACCGGACCATCTCCCTGTAGTTGAATACGGGAACCAGGTGCCGGTCGGCGACCGGCGGGATCTCCGAGGGAGGCGTTCCCCGCAGAATTCGAAGGGCCATCTCCGCAGCCAGGGCCCCGTGCCGTTCAGCGATAAGGACGCTTCCGCCCAGGGCTCCACCCTCCACCATCATGGACCAGAGACCGAAGACCGGGAAGGGACCGGCGCTGTTCACAAGGGCGACACTCCTGGCCGGGGAATAGTACTCTCCGGCGTCATCCTGGAAATACACGAGAAGGAGGACCGCCGTGTCGGGAGAAAGCATGGAAAGTTCATCCCGGAGTTCATCGCCTGAGAAACCGAGAAGGTCGACGACCTTCAGCCTGTCAAGAAAAGGTGCCAGGGCTTTCCGGACCAGGCTGACGGACCCCATGCCCGAAATGGAAAGATCGCTTACGAGGGCGAGGTTCCTCGTTTGGGGGAAGAGGCGGAGCATCAGCTCCACCGTTCCGGGAATGTCCATCTCCTCGAAAACGCCGGTAACCCGGGCATCGCCCCCGGAATCGATAAACCCCGGGTTGTTCAGGCCGCAGAAGACGATGGGGACGCCGGGAAAAAGTTCCTTTCCGTGGCGGAGCAGGAAGACGAGGGCATCGTCGTCGGAACTGAGGAGGATGTCAGGTCGCTTGTCCGCGTACTTGATCCGGAAATACTCCCCGAAGGCCCTTACCGCCCTGACCGATGACGTACGCTTGGTGTCCATGTACTCCACGTCAAGATTGATCCTCAGGCCGCCGGATTCGAAGGTTGAGCGGATGCCCTCCGTTATGCCGTCGGTCCAGGGAAAGCCGCTGTGGTAGGAATTCAGAAGAAGAGCGCCGTAAGACCTTTCGCTCCCGGAGGCGCACCGGGAAAGAACAAGAAAAAAGAGTGCCAAGAACGCAATTCCAAAGTGGAAAAAGAGTCTCCTCTTCATCGGCCTCTCCTTTCTTCTGCCACCGAAAAAAGCCCGTGCATATTTTCTATAATACCCTTATACTGCAAAGGTTCCAAGACCGATTTTTCGAGGTGATCGTTCATGTCTCTCTGCTATATCGACGGGACCTTCCTGCCGCTGGAAAAAGCATCCCTTCCCGTGTCGGACTATATCATTCTCAGGGGAGTGGGGGTTTTTGAATCCATCTGCACCTTCCACCGAAGGCCCCTGATGCTGACACCCCACCTTGAGCGGCTCGTCCGGTCCGCCGGGAGCGCATCCATCGCCCTTCCCCTTCCTGTGGACGACATCAAGGACCTCATCCGTGAAGGAATAGCAAAAATGAAGGAGGACTGCCTGGTGCGGCCCTACATCACCGGGGGGGACATTTTCCACGAAGGAGGCTTTCCGGCGTCGCGGTTCTTCATCCTCTTCGAAAAAGTCCGGAAGCCCGCGCCGGAGGTATACGACAAGGGCGTACTCCTGCTGCCGGTGGACGGCGGAAGACACATCCCCGGCGTCAAGAGCGTCGACTACATGTTCTCCTACACGGGGCACGGCAAGCGCCACGACGCTTACGAGATCCTTTACTGCCCCGACGGGGAGATCACCGAGGCGGCCCACAGCACGTTCTTCCTTTACAAGGGAGGAACGCTGGTCACGGCCCCCCTGTCGAGGGTGCTCAAGGGAACCACGAGGGACATCATCCTGCAGCTGGCACGGGAAAAGGGCATGAAGGTGGAGGAGCGGTGCCCCCTGCTCTCCGAGCTTCCGGAAGCCGACGAGGCCTTCATCACCGGATCGGTGAAGGAAGTGGTGCCCGTGGTGCGGATCGGCGACCAGGCGGTTGGCTCCGGGGAACCCGGCCCGGTCACCAGGATGCTCCATCATACCTTCCTGGAGGAAATCATCCGCTGGCTGGAGTGAGCAGGTGAAGAAACACCGTCACGGCCAAAAGATCCGCGCTTCCGCCGGGACTGAGATTGCAGCGAGTGAAGAGGCCGTTCATTTCCCGGACGGCCTCTTTTCCTTCCTTCGACCCCATGCCGCCCAGTTCGAGGGCATAGACCGCATTCTCCCTGACGATCCGCTCCCCTTCCCTGCCCCCCCTGGAGAGAATGTTCGTATCCTCCACCACGGTCATGAGGGCAAGCAGTCCGTCCACCATGGCGTCATTCAGGGAAAGGCCCTTCGCCAGTGATGAACGGAGAGAGGGAAGACCCGTTCCGGTCACCGAGGGAAAGCCTCTTTCCGCCTCTCCCCGGATGCCCGTTACCCCATCGCTCAGGTAGAACCGCTCACCCGCCGTGAGAGGGCGCCCGTCAGCCGTTCCCTTCAGGGAGGCGAAATCCCGCCCGGTGATGCCCCGGACGATGGCGGCTCCCCTGGAGGCGCACACCTCCGGCGAAAGGGGAATTCCTTCAGAAGCGATCATGCCTGCCGACGCACAGAGAATCCCCAGGGAAAAAATCAGCCCCTTGTGGGTATTGATTCCCCCTGTGGCGGAGAACATCATCCGCTCGGCCCGAATTCCTTCCTCCCGGAGAGAGGGAAGAAGCCCGGCAGGGTCATCCCCTCCGAAACGGAATCCCAGCCGGGCAAAGCGCTCCCATACCGGGGCAAGGGCCGCCGAAGACGCCAGGAATGTAAAGCAGTCCATGTCCCCGTGGGCTCCCCTGGACAGGGGATCCACGAGTCCGGGCTTGGGAAAGGCAACCGTTTCGAACAGCACCGCCTTCCGGGCCGTCTCGCCGATGGCGGAGACGGGTCTTTCTCCCGGAACGCCGCCGGGAACGGAAAGAAGACGATCCACCGACGCCCGGACTTCCCCGGTGCCGTGAGTCCTGCCCGCAACACATTCCGCAGCCGGGCGTCCGCAGACGAGGCACCGTCTCGGCGGAAGGCCGAGGCTTTTCCTCCCGGTCTCGCCGCGGAGAGAGTCCATGAGGTCGCCGTCGGCCAGGCACCCCCTGGGGTGCCCTTCTTCAAACTCCACCACGGCCCTCTTCACCGCCTCCCCGTCTCCCCGGACCGCGCAGAGCCCTTCGGGCCCGTCGGCCCGGACTGCAAAGGAGGGAGATTCCACGGGAAACCCCCGGCTGCCGAGGTGAAACACCAAATCCCGAAAGAGCCCCTCCGCATCCCGGTCGAAGTCGCCTCCCAGGCGCAGGGGGGCAGGCAGGCGAAGAGTGAAGGAAAGCACCGACCACCCAGCGGGAAGCGTTGCGGCCATGGCCCTCCTCCGGTTCCAGCGGTCCTCCCGGGCGTCGAGGACGGGATTGTTCATGCCCTGCCCAAAGCCCTCTCGATGGCCGTTTCAAGTCGGGCCCGGAGAGTGCACTCCAGGGCTCCCCTGTCCTGGACCTTTACCGCGGCCCCCGCCAGGCCTGAGGAGGCGATCACTTCCTCCGCCACCGAGCGGATCCGCCCGCCGAACTGCCTGAACACAATGCTGTCCACGGAGAGGGTGTTGTCCTCCCCTTCCGACGGAGTCACCGTCACCAGCACGTCGCTTGACTCGAGAGACCCGGCCGCCGCGTCCTTCACTGCCTTCATGATCCATTCTCCCTTCGGGGCTCTGTGGCCCATGTTCAGTCTAGTGCCGGGAACCGCTCGTCCGTATCCGCTCCAGTACTGGGGCGGCTTCTTCCGATTCCAGCCATTGTGCCGTCGTTTTCGGGACAAGGGCCGCCGCCTCCCCGGGCCGCCCCTCCCGTATCAGATCCCTGACCCGGGACGCGCTCACGGGAGAACCGTCCCTCTCGAACCGGGGAATCTCCCGGACCTCCACGGGCGGGATCCCCTCCCCTCCGGCCGGAAGAATCCGTTTCATCAGGTCATTATAAACGGAGGTTACGGGGCAGTAGGGTTCCGTCCCCACGAACCGGATCCCTACGCCGAGGGCGGGAGCCACGTGCCGGCGGAACATCTCCAGGTCGAGAGCGGCATAGAGTTCGGTGATCTTCCGGGAATCGCCCCCAGCGGGAACCCTGGTGAAATAGGACGGGAATGTGGCGGACGAAATGACGTAGGGACCTCCCGGCAGCACCGTCACGTTCTCCAGGTCCGAAATCCCCTCGCGGACGAGGCGCAGGCGGACGTCGAAGGGGAAAAGTGACCGGTCCTCCTCAACTACCAGCACGTACAGCCACGGACTCCTTTCCGCGGCATGCTCAAGGAGCTTCCTGTGGCCCAGGGTGAAGGGGTTGCAGTTCACCACCGCCGCACCTGCTCCACGGGGTTTTCCTTCGGCGAATTTCGCCATTCCGGCCTTCCAGTCTTCGATACCCTCGGCACCCCATTCCATAAGGGCAGCTCCCAGGCCGGACCGTTCAACCACCACCTCCGCGAGGAGAGAGAAGCCCAGTTCCCGGAATATTCGGGCCTCCTGGGGTTTCGAGTAGAGAAAGACCTTCCTCATTCCACGCTCAACGGCCTTTTTCAGCAGGGCCGATGTCACAGCGGCGGCGGCTCCTTCGCCCTCAATTTCTCCCGCGACGGCGATGCCCTGGAGAATGTTCCCCACCAGCGCACCCGTGGCTACCAGCCGGTCATCCCGGAAAAAACCGAGGACCAGGCTCTCTCCTCCCGGCACCGCAAGGTTCCTTGAAGCAAGCAGTGCCTCCCGCGCCTCCATGTCCCTCTTCGTATCGAGAATGCGCTCTTCCAGCCCGAACAGGGCCTTCACCCCCTTTCCGGACAGCTTTCGCCGGCGGCCCGGAGCGCATTTCCCGCCGAACCGGCCTGCCGCATGTCCTGAAAATATACAAAAAAATGGGAATCAAACCACTTTACACTTTGCCTTTCCGGGGATATTATACGACATGGATGCTGGATGTTGGATCCAACTTTTATCGGAAAAGATAAAATTTTTATTTCCGGAGGAACGACCATGCCTTTGCTGAAGAACGTTCCGGATCTCCGCACCAAGCCCATGAGAGACATCATCTACGAACACCTCCGCAAGGCCATCGTCCGGGGCGAACTCAAGGCCGACTCCACCTTCACCGACGGCGAAATCGCCGAAGAGTTCGGCGTGAGCCGCACACCTGTCAGGGAAGCCGTACAGAAGCTCGAGGCCGACGGCTACATCGAGCGGGTTCCCATGAAAGGGAACAGGGTCTGCGGCATCTCCCCCTACGAGCTGGCCCACTCCATGGCCATCCGGAAGGCCCTGGAAACCCTGGCTGTCCGCTACGCCGCCCTCCGGATCACCGCCGATGAACTGCTCCGGCTGGAAGAACTCCTGGCCCAGGCTGACAGCGTCTTTACCCAATACATCGGCGACGAGCTTCTCGAACGTTTTTTCCCCATAGTGAAGAGCTTCAACCATACCGTCTTCGAGGCCTGCAGATCCACCAGCCTCACAGCCATCATCTGGGCCCAGCGGGAGATTTTCGACCGCTACCGTGTCATGAGGATCATCCTGCCCAACAGGATCCACAAAAGTCTTTCCCGCAGAAAAGACCTGTACGCCGCCCTCCGGGACGGCGACCCTGACCGGGCCTGTGCCGTCTGGACGGATCACCTGAACGAGTCCTTCACCATCTGGAGGGACAAGTCGGGGTACGGCAAGGAACTTGAAGGCTTCACCTTTTTTTAGGGCTTTTCCCGCGCACGGCAGTGCCCGGAGACGCATCATCATATTTTAAAGGGGGAAACAGAGGAATGAAAAAGTTGTTCGCAGTTCTTATGCTCATCGCGCTGTTCGCAACCGCGGGGGCGGCTTCGGCGGAATGGAAGCCATCCCGGACCATCGAGCTCATCGCCCCGGCCAACCCCGGCGGGGGATGGGACATGCTCTGCCGCACCGTGCAGAAGGCCCTGACCGACGAGAAGCTGGTGGAGAAGAACGTCATCGTGGTCAACAAGCCCGGCGGCGGCGGCGCCACAGGATGGAACTATCTGAAGGGAAAGAAGGGTCAGGGCGAGTACCTCGCCGCCACGTCCACCCTCATCATGCTCAACAACCTCCTCGGCAAGAGCGAGCTGACCCATCACGACTTCACTCCCCTGGCCGCCCTGCAGACCGAATGGATTTCCGTGGCCGTGGAGCAGGATTCTCCCTGGAAGACCGTGAAGGACCTCTTCGAGGCCATCAAGGCGAATCCCTCCGCCGTGCCCGTGGGCGTAGGCCCCACCCTCGGCAACAATGACCACCTCGTCTTCCTCGAACTCGCCCAGGCCAACGGCGTGGATCCCGCGAGCATCAAGTTCATCGTCTATCCCGGCGCGGGCGGAGAAATCGTTCCGGCCCTTCTCGGCGGCCACGTGAAGGCTACGGTCATCGGCCTCGCCGAGGTCCTCGAGCAGCACAAGGCGGGCAAAATGAGGGTCATTGGCGTCAGCTCCGAGAAAACCCTTGCCGAGATCCTTCCCGGTGTTCCGAGCTTCAAGGAGCAGGGAGTGGACGTGGTATTCCCTCACTGGAGAGGCATCATCGGCGCACCGGACCTCACCGAGGACCAGGTGAAATACTGGGACGGCGTCTTCTCGAAGATGGTGGAAACCGAGACGTGGAAAACCCTCGTCAAGAACCTCGGCTGGGACAGCTTCTACCAGAATTCCGCCGAGCACAAGGCCTTCCTCGAGGGGAGCACCAAGGATTTCGACGAACTCCTTACCCAGGTCGGCCTGAAGAAGTAGCCGAACCGGACCATTCCGGCGGAAGGGGCCCTTCTCCGGCCTCTTCCGCCCCTTTTCATTTGAAATCTCTGGAGACGGAGGGAGCTCAATGAGCAAAAATTTCACCAGCGGCCTGATTTCCATCATCCTGGGAACCATATATTTCTACACCGCCATGCAGTTTCCCGAGGTTCAGGCGGGGGACAACACGGGACCGAAACTCTTCCCCCTGATCGTCGGGGCCGTGGCCGTCATCGCCGGCATCCTGCTGTGCATTTCTGACAGGCGTTCCGGTAAGGCGGAGGCGGTCGCCTGGAATTTCCTGTCTGACCGGGCCGTCTGGATCAAAATTTTCGTCACCATGGTCCTGGGAATAACCTACGGCCTCGTCCTCGATACCTGGGGCTACCTGCTCGCCACAACGGCCTTCATGTTCTTCGCAACCATGATGATCAACCGGGGGCGGTTCGTCCAGAACGTCCTCATCGCCGTTCTGTTCCCCGCGGTCACTTACGGAGCCTTCGCCATAGCCCTCCAGCTGAGCCTGCCCCGGGGGATCATAGAGAACATGCTTCCCTTCTAGGAGGAAGAACATCATGGACGTCATTTTCGACAATCTCGCCATAGGCTTCGCCACGGCCATAACGGCCACCAACATTCTGTGGGTCTTCATCGGCGGCCTGCTGGGCACCGTCATGGGCATGCTGCCCGGCCTCGGGCCCGCCACGGGGGTGGCCATTCTCATTCCCATCACCTACGGGATGAACCCGTCCACGGCCCTCATCACCATGTGCGCCGTCTACTACGGCGCCATGTTCGGCGGCTCAAGGGCATCCATCATGATCAACACCCCCGGCGACGCGTCGGCCATCGTGTCGTGCTTCGACGGCTACCCCATGACGAAAAACGGCGAAGCCGGAGCGGCCCTGGCCATCTCCGCCATCGCCTCCTTCATCGGCGGCACCATCGGCATGGTCTTCCTCGTCTTCCTGACGGGTCCCATCGCCGCCGCGGCGCTGAAGTTCGGCCCCGCCGAAATGTTTTCCCTCATGCTCTTCGCCCTCGTGGCCACCATCACCCTGGCCGAGGGAAGCCTGCTCAAGGGCGTCATCGCCATGTGCATCGGCTTCATGCTTTCCACCATCGGCATCGACCCCCTCACGGGCATCATCCGCTTCACCTTCGGCGTGGAGGAACTGCAGGACGGCATCGATTTCCTCGTCGTGATGATCGGCGTCTACGCCATCTGCGAGGTCTTCAAGAACTACAAAAACCTCGACACCAAATACAGCCTCGACTCCCGCAGCATCGGCAAGGTCTGGGTGAGCTGGGCCCAGTTCAAAAAATGCATTCTGCCCATGCTCCGCAGCTCTCCCCTCGGGTTCTTCGTGGGCGTGCTCCCGGGAATGGGAGCCAGCATCGCCACCTTCATGTCCTACGCCATGGAGAAGAACCTGAGCAAGACCCCCGAGAAGTTCGGCAAGGGAGCCATCGAGGGACTCGCCGCCCCCGAGGCGGCCAACAACTCCTGCGCCGCCGGCGCCATGGTCCCCCTGCTGACCCTCGGCATTCCGGGGTCCGGCACCACGGCGGTCATGCTCGGCGCCCTCATGATGCTCGGCGTCCGGCCGGGCCCCATCCTCTTCTCCCAGTTTCCCGAGATCGCATGGGGCGTCATAGCGTCCATCCTCCTGGGAAACATCATCCTGGTGATCATCAACCTCCCCCTGGCCATCCCGCTGGTGCAGCTCCTCAAGATCCCCCAGAGGATCATGCTTCCCCTGATCCTCGGCATGGGTTTCATGGGAACCTATTTCCTGAACTACAGCTCCTTCGATTTCATCCTTGTCATGGCCTTCGCCCTCGGGGGGTACATCTTCTCCAAGCTGGAGATTCCCCTGCCGCCCCTGGTGCTGGCCCTGATCCTCGGAGGCACCACGGAACAGTCCTTCAGGAATTCCATGTCCCTCTCCGACGGGTCGCTGGCCATTTTCTTCCAGAAGCCCATCTCCGTGACCCTCATCGTCCTCGCCGCCGTCTCCCTGGTCTATTCGCTCCTGAAGAGGAGGAAGTACGCATCATGAACCGGATTGACGGCCGGCCCCGGCGGTCACTGCTGTACATCCCGGGGAACAACCCGGGCATGATCCAGAACTGCGCCATCTACGGCTCGGATGGAGTCCTCCTCGACCTGGAGGACTCCATCTCCATAACGGAGAAGGATGCCGCCCGGAAACTGGTGAAGCATGCCCTCAAGACTCTGGATTTCGGCTCCGTGGAGCGGGTGGTGCGGATTAACGGCCGGGACACGCCCTTCTTTGAACGGGATCTCGGAGAAATTATCCCGGCGAGGCCGGATGCGGTCCGCATACCCAAAATCGACTCCCCCGACGACGTCAGGGCGGCGGACGACATCATCACCCGCCTTGAGGAGGAAAACGGCATGGAAAAGGGCTCCGTACGGATCCATGCCATGCTCGAGACCGCCCGGGCCATCGTGAACGCGTCCGCCATAGCAATGTCGTCCCCCCGCATCCTGGGGCTCACCATCGGCGGCCAGGACCTGGCGGCCGACCTCGGCATCAAAATTACCCGGGAAGGCCTTGAGATGCTCTATGCCCGGAGCGCCGTGGTCCTGGCGGCGAAGGCTGCCGGCCTTCTCGCCTTTGACACGGTCTACACCGACATCGACGACCTGGAGGGACTCCGTGAACAGGCGGCCATGAGCGTCGGCCTCGGTTTTTCCGGCAAGGCCGCCATCCACCCGTCCCAGATCGCCGTGATCCACGAGGCATTCCGCCCCGAAGAAAAGGACGTGCGGAAGGCGGAGCGGATCGTCCGCGGAGCCCGGGAGGCGGAGGAACGGGGACTGGGCGTGGTGGCCGTGGACGGCCGCATGGTGGACGCCCCCGTGGTGGCCCAGGCGCAAAGAACCCTGGAACTCGCCCGCCTCGCGGGAATGGAGGTGGAGGCCGAATGAAGATCGAAACTGTGAAGAACAGCATCGGCAGGGAGGTACCGGTCCTCGTTCCCGGCCTCGGGGAATTCGTCCCCTTCGCGGGCCCCTATGCCCGGCTGGGCGGGGACTACGCATGGACACCCCGGCTCTTCCCCAGGAAGGTGGCCGCCCCGTCCACGGACAAGGTCGCCGAAAGCCTGGAGGAGGCCATCCGCCGCTCGGGACTGGAGAGCGGGATGACCATCTCCTTCCATCATCACATGCGGAACGGGGATTCCCTGGTCTGCATGGTTCTCTCCCTGCTGGAAAAAATGGGCATCCGGAACATCACCCTCGCCCCCAGTTCCCTGGGAGACTGCCACGACTGCGTGGCCGATATGGTCCGGAAAGGCGTGGTCACCCGGCTGAACACCTCGGGCGTCCGGGGCGAGGTGGGCAGGGCCATCTCCGGCGGCAGGTTCGAAGTGCCCGTGATGATCCGGAGCCACGGAGGACGGGCCCGGGCCATCGAAGAGGGAAGCCTTCACATCCACGCGGCTTTTCTCGCCGCCCCGGCGTGCGACAGGCTCGGCAACTTCACCGGCTCCTCGGGAAAGACCGCCTGCGGCTCCATGGGCTACGCCATGGTGGACGCCCGGTACGCCGACCACGTCATCGCCGTCACGGACAACCTCGTGGAGTACCCCCTCGCACCGAGGATCTCCGTGCCCCAGTACCTGGTGGACCAGGTGGCCGTGGTGGACTCCATCGGCGACCCGTCGAAAATAGCCACCGGTGCCACCCGGGTCACCCGCGATCCCGTGCAGCTCCGTATCG
>Ga0334882_1002642_pt1 | contig 17830 bp, 21 predicted proteins | sample GraSluR1_MG_5_FD_207226 | JGI IMG/M metagenome (GOLD analysis project Ga0334882, IMG submission 207226) | Sludge microbial communities from methane-producing bioreactor in Wageningen University, Netherlands - Granular Sludge_15_04-R1 | ecosystem: Engineered > Bioreactor > Anaerobic >...
ATCGCAAAGCCGTTGTCATCCCGGAAGCCTAGATCGCCTCCAAGACCCCCCGACACGTTTAAGGTAGTCACATCGTTGTTCTGGCCGCCCAGGGTGTAGGTTCCCGCTCCCGCCAGGGTCAGCGTCGGGGCGGTTATCACTCCTGTCTGAGTTACAGTACCACCAGTCGTGATACTGAGACTTGTAGTGACTGTACTGATTCCGAGAACAATGTTATTCGTATCAGTTATAGAAACATCGTTCCCACTTGTAATCGAAACCGCAGATTGAAAATCATTATCAGGGTCATCAAGAGTAAGATCATTACCGGCACCAACATCAATCGTAGTTATTCCAGTAACAGTTAGGTTTCCTGTTGTTTGAGTCAAAGAAGATCCAGTGCCTAAAGAGAGGTCATTTCCGACAACCAAATTAAAAGTACTCATTGACAAAGTACCGTTAACAATAGAAACGTTACCAGTTTCTCCACCGGTGGAAGCAATAATGAGATTTTGATCCAGGACAAGAACGGCAATGGGATCATTTATTATCAACTCACCTATGGTGAGAGGTCCGCCAAGTGTAGAAACCGTTACCCCGCTTGCTAATGTGGCAGTATCGTCATCCCCATCGGGGAATCCTCCTCCGGGAGTCCCGTTCCAGTTTGCCTGATCATTCCAACTAACACCGTCACCAGTTCCATGAGGATTCCATGTGTAATCTACGGCAATCCCGGAAGTTATAGAAAAAAACAAAATTGCAAAAAAAAGGAGGCTTTTAAATAATCGAGATCTTGATCCGCTGAAACTACCTATCTCCATATTACCCTGAAATATATACCAAAATTTCTCATTTGTCCTCCGGTTTTCCCATCATCACCCCACCCCCCGCATGAACCGCACCGTCTCCTCCAGAATCCGGGTGGTCCGGTAATCCTTCTCCTTCACCTCGAAACAGTGGCCCCCGGTCTTGTGGACCAGAAATCGGCACGGCACCTTCAGCTCCTTGAGCCGTTTTATCATCTTGAAGGAAGAACGGAACGGAACAATCTGATCCTTCCGGGCGTGAACCGCCATGACCGGCACCATCCGGGGGGTAAACCAGGTGATGGGCGAATAATGCTCGTAGGTCTCCCCGTCCACCTGGGGCAGGGTCTTCAGCGTGCTGGCGGCGGCGAACCGCACAAAGAGCGACTTGTTTTCCTCCTCCAGGAAGAGATCCCGCAGATCCGAAGGAGCATAATAGGCCACCACCCCCTTCACCCCCTCCAGGGCTTCCCGGTTTTCCCGGGCCGAATGGAAGGCGGCGTAGCTCAGGGCCAGATGCCCCCCCGCCGACAAGCCCATCAGGATAATCTTCTCCCGTCCTATCCCCAGATCCCCGGCGTTCTCCCGGATAAACCAGAGACCGTCGGCGTAATCCTCCAGGATATCCTCCATGGTGAACCTGAATCCGAACCGGTAATCAATGGAAACCACGTTGAACCCCCGGGACGCCAGAAAACGACACCAGGAAACATTGTTCGGCTGGTTCCGGAATCCGCTGATCCATCCCCCGCCGTGGGCGAAAAACACCGTCCCCGCCCCCTCGCCGCCCCCTGAAGGCCGGTAAAGGTCAAGCTTCAATTCCCCAATCCCGGTTTTCTTGTAGCCGAAGGTCTCCGGCTTGTACTCCCCCCCGGGATCGATGGGCAGCCGGGCCCGGAAAATGTTCACCCCGTACATGACCAGCACAAGGACGATGCTCCAGAACCCCAGGGCCGCATCGGCCACGGTGAGCCCCCCGATCAGGGGCAGCAGGTAGAGCCGGTTCGTCAATACCCAGGAGTTCTTCAGTCTCTCCAGCTTTCCGATGCGTTCAAACATGATCCCTCCCCGCGGTGCTGCCATTATACACCGGAATAACTGCGAAGGTGGGCCCGGTTTTTTCACAGGTTCAACAAAAAGGGGGGAGCACCCCCCCTGTCTCCAGCCCCGCTGTTTCCGCCGGCCTCTTCCGGTTCGCTCCCGCTCCACCGGGGCCGCCGGGCGGGTCTTCCGCCACCCCCCCGGGGAACCCTGGGACGGCAAAGACAGCCCCGGAAGGAAAGATTTTTTTTCCTCCCCATTGACTTTTTTAGCGAAATAAGTAGAATAATCCCCGTCGCTGCTGGAAACGGCACCGCCGGGGCTCGCCCTGGCGGAGACACCAAGCGCCTGTGGTATAATGGCTATTACCTCAGCCTTCCAAGCTGAAGATGTGGGTTCGATTCCCATCGGGCGCTCTCTGCACCTCTTTGAGGTGCATTTTTTTTGTTCAAGTGGGCCTGCGCGCGTTCCGCGCGAAGTCCCATCGGGCGCTCAAAAGAAAGAGACAATCGCGAAAGCGGTTGGCTCTTTTTTTTGAGCATCAGAACCGATGGGAATCGATCCGAAAGCGGCGCCGACCGATAGGGAGGATGAGCGAACAGGATGTTCGCGGAAGCCGCTGGAGGCGGCACGTAGGGAGAAAACACGACGTTTTCGACCGGAGTGGATTCCCATCGGGCGCTCTCTGCACCTCTTTGAGGTGCATTTTTTTGTTCAAGAGGGCCTGCGCGCGTTCCGCGCGAAGTCCCATCGGGCTCTCAAGAAAACAATCAAGCCTCTTTCCGTCTGAACATTTTCCGGTATAATGATGAGCATGATTGAAGTTGCGAATACCGAAAACCTGGGAGGCGTTGCCATCTCCGGTGACCTCTATGATCTGGAACAGCTTGTGGACGCCCTCCATAAAATCACCATCAACGATGGGGAAGAGTTGGATAAGCAGTCCCGCCGCTTCATCAACATCTCAGACCGTGTGCTGGGCCTCTGCTATGATATTCGTCATGCCGCCCAGGGGGACAGGGAATTCCTGATGAAGGAAAACGGCATACACGAGCACCATCAGGCAGAACAGAAAGGCATCTTGCCCAGGCAGAATATCTATTTCTCCTGCAACTACCTCTATCCTGAGATGATCATTATCATGATAGCCCTTAACGAACTTATCCGTCTCCGCACCGCCAAACTGGTTAAATCTAAATACCGCTACGATGCCGCCTATGACAAGAGAGTCATCTGGGATGAGACCATTGCGGTTATCAGGAGCTTCCAGGCGGCCTTTCAAAAGGCCCTATCGGAGGTGTTAAGCCCGGCCGCCCACAGCCGCTGGCTGAACATGGTAACCAACCCGTACATCGATATTGCACGCATCACCAGCCCCTTCATCGACCTGCATAACATCCAATATATCGAGATGACCAGGGAGCAGCGGGCGAAGAAACTGCTCACCATCACCAAGAGACTCTGCGAGTATCAGAATGATCCGGAAAACTGGGCTTACCGCAGGGCCATTGATGCTGCGGTATTGGAGCATGGCTGGCCGGAATCTGATATCCACTTTGAGGGACTGGATTACCCCGAGGACTTTGCCTGGTAACAGATGCTCTCATCAATCAACCAACCCGATGCAGGGGCTCAATTTCTTTTAAAATTTCTTCTTCGGATTTCTCAGCCCTGAATAAATCATACCGCAACTGTAGATTCATCCAAAATCCGGCACTGCTGCCAAAGTACCGGGCAAATCTTAAAGCCGTCGATGGAGTGACTGATCTTTTACATCTTATGATCTCATTCACCCTCGCTTGACTTTTTTTATCGCCTGCGATATTTTCTTCTACGACAAACAAAGCCGATCAAGGAGTTAATATATGACAAATTCTTTTTACGATTTTACCGCCCGGGACATCAAAGGCAGCGAGGTTTCCATGGCTGACTACCGGGGCAAAACGGTCATCGTGGTCAACACCGCCAGCAAATGCGGCTTCACCCCCCAGTACACCGAACTTCAAAAGCTCTACGATGAGTATAAAGACCGGGGGTTGGAGATTCTGGGATTCCCCTGCAACCAGTTCGCTCACCAGGAACCGGGGGACGGTGAAGCGATAAGCCAGTTCTGCAGCATCAACTTCGGAGTCTCCTTTCCGCTTTTTGAAAAGATCGATGTGAACGGATCCACTGCTCACCCAATTTTTCAATACCTCACCAAAGCCCTGCCCGGGTCCATCGGCAAGCGGGTTAAATGGAACTTCACCAAGTTTCTCATCGGTCCCGACGGAACTCCCGTGAAAAGATTCGCTCCCGCCGACAGCCCCCTTTCCATGAAACCCCTCATCGAAGAGCTGCTGGCAAAGAATGACAGCAAGGCGGTTTCCTGATTCAGGGTTCAGAAGCCTGTACAGACCTCGACTTTGCCTCGGGGAACGTTTTTTCACTAAGGTGGTAAATCATGGCCTACGATCAGCTTAAACTGGAAAATCAGATCTGTTTCCCCGTCTACGCCGCCTCCCGGCTCATCACCAGGGCCTATCAGCCCTTTCTTGATGAGCTGGGTATCACCTACCCCCAGTACCTGGTTCTCATGGTGCTCTGGGAGGCCGACGGGCTGGGGGTCAATGAGATTGCCGAAAAACTGCTGCTCCAGACCAACACCGTCACACCCCTCCTGAAGAGAATGGAGCAAAACGGGCTTATCACCCGGGAACGGTCCCGGGAGGATGAACGGAAGGTTTTAATTACCCTCACCGGCCCGGGCCGGGCCCTGGAGGAAAAAGCCGCCCTGGTGCCGGCTGAACTGGTGGCGTCCCTGGGGGATACGGGGATGTCCCTGGAAGAGATTTTGACCCTCAAGGGGGGATTGGAAAGACTGGTGAAAAAACTGAAGAATAACGAGGGAATTTCAAAAATAACCGATTTTTGAAATTGGCTCTAACAGCGGTGGTTAAAATTCTTTTCTTGATTTTTACATCATCCATGCATATAATGTATCCATGGAAAAGATGCAGATACTGTTTCCTGAAAATCAACTGAAAAAGCTTCGATCCCTTTCAAAGGATCAGGATCGTCCCGTGAGCGAACTGGTGAGAAGTGCCGTTGATTTTTATCTGTCCCGCCAAGGTTCCGAAGTGACTCTGAAGGCACCGGAAGATCTGCCTGTTTACAGCTGTGGAGCGATACTTCAGGATCCTTCTCAATGGCGTGAAACCGCATATAGCGACCGGGAAACACGATGAAAAGTCTGGATACCAATATTCTGCTTTACGCACTTAACAAGGATTGTTCCGAACATGCTGTGTGCAGAGATCTGGTTAATACAGCAGTTAAAGAAGGTGAACTTTGGGTTATGGCCGACCAGATCTGGTTTGAACTTTACAGGCTTATCAGAAATCCCGCGGTATTGGAGAAACCGCTAAACGCGGAAAACGCCGCGTCCATGGTGAAGTGGTACCGGGAAAATACCGGTTGGCTTCATTGCGCCTGGGAACCATCCATGATGAAAGATTTGTCACCCCTCTGGGCAAGAAACTCTTTTTCCTCAAAAAAAAGTTTTAATCTCATCCTGGCGATAACTCTGAAATCCCACGGGGTAAAGGAGTTTTACACCAGAAATACCAGAGATTTTGAATCTCTGGGCTTCTTCGATGTCTGCAATCCCCTCTTAAATCAATAGGGCCCATTAAGCTGATCCTTGCCTCCCCCCGGAAAAACCTGTATTTTACTGTCATATGCTCAATGGTGAGACGATGAAAGAACAGGATGATTCCAAGGCTATTCTCGAAAGTATCTCTGACGGGGTTTTCACCGTCGACGCCGAATGGAGGATTACATCCTTCAACCGGGCTGCCGAGGAGATAACCGGGGTTTCCCGGGAGGATGCCCTGGGGAGCTACTGTTCCGAGGTACTGCGGTCGAGCCTCTGCGGCAAGGAATGCGCCTTGGGCAAAACCCTGAAAACCGGCATTCCCGTTATCAACAAGAGCTGCTATTTCATCAACGGCTCGGGGGAGAAGATTCCCATCACCCTTTCCACGGCGGTTTTGAAAGACGCCCGGGGGAAAATCATCGGCGGCGCCGAAAGCTTCCGGGATGTTTCGGAGATCGAGGCACTGAAACAGAAAATCGCCTCCCCGGGTCGAGCCAAACCGCTCCAGAGCCGGAGTCCCGCCATGGCCCGGGTCATCCAGCTGGTGGAGACCGTGGCTCCTTCGGAATCCACCATCCTCATCGAAGGGGAAACGGGTACCGGCAAGGAGGTGACTGCCCGGGCCATCCACGCCTTGAGCAGCCGCCGGGACGAGCCGTTCCTGGGGGTCAACTGCGGGGCCCTCCCCGAGACCTTGCTGGAATCGACCCTCTTCGGTCACCGGAAAGGGGCCTTCACAGGAGCGGTGGAGGACCAGCCGGGACTCTTTGCCCGGGCCGGCCGGGGCACCCTCTTCCTGGACGAAATCGGGGATATTTCCCCGGCTCTGCAGGTCAGGCTGCTTCGGGTCCTGCAGGAGCAGGAGTATGAACCGGTGGGGGGCCGCTCCACCGTCAAGGCGGAGGCCCGGATTATCGCCGCGTCGAATAAAAACCTGAAATCCCTCATGGAAGAGGGCCGGTTCCGGCAGGATCTGTATTACCGGCTCAACGTGATCCGGATTGTTTTGCCCCCCTTGAGGGAGCGAACCGAAGACATCCTTTCTCTGGCGGATTCTTTCATTGAAGAGTTCAACCGGAAGCACGATAAAAAAATCGAAGGCTTCGTCCCGGAAGTGCTCAAGATCCTCCAGGATTATCCCTGGCCCGGCAACATCCGGGAACTGGAAAATGTGATGGAGAGGGCCTGTGTGCTCTGCCGCGACTCGGTGATCGGCCCCGATTGCTTTGCCTTCGACGGCCTTGCCGCGCCGCCTCTCCCAGGATACGGGTCTGCCATGCCGCAGAAAAATATTGTTTCCACACCCGGTCTCCTGTCTGCAGCCCCTGCCGCAGCCCCTTCAGATCTTCTGCTCAGCCGTAAAGAGGAAGCTGAAAGAGCTGAAATTATAGAAGCCCTGAGACGGACTGGCGGCAGCAGAATCAAAGCTGCGGCCCTCCTGGGTATTCATAAGACCACCCTCTTCCGCAAGATAAAAAAGTATCATATTTCTCCCTCCCAAAGGTCTTGAATCAAAGTTACATTTTTGCTACCTCCGCGTCTTTTAGTACTATTTCTGCTACCTTTTAGCGCCAAACGCTACCTTTTCCACCTCCTTCCCCCCTTTATAAGCCGTGGCACGGTTTTTGCACCTTATTAAGAGTATGAAACCGTTAACAGCAGCCGTTGTGATCTGGAAGGGCCGGATAGCCCCGGTCTTTGACGCCGCCTCTGAATGGATGGAACTGACTTTGAAAGAGGGACGGTGGGTTGAAGAGGGGATTTACTCCTTTCAGAGCAGCAATCCGGAGGAGATGATTCTTGAGGTCTCGGCCCGTCACCCCGATCGTCTTATCTGCGGGGCTCTGCCGTTCCGGTATGAAAGATTGCTCCTTTCCCGGGGCTGCGGGGTTTCGGCCTTCCTGCGGGGCCCGGTGGATGAAGTCATCCGGGCCATGGAAGACAACCGGCTCGAAGACCCTGTATTCCGGATGCCCGGCTGCCGCCGGGTCTGTCGGGGCCGCTGTTACGGACAGAGATAAACTTTATTTTACAAGGAGGCATATTATGCCAGGAAGAGATGCCAGAGGCCCCATGGGGGAAGGCCCCATGACGGGACGTGGATTGGGTAACTGCAGCGGAGACAGGGCCCGGGACGGTCAGCCCGCGGGTTATTTCGGATTCCGCCGGGGTCTGGGCCGGGGTCTGGGCCGGGGAATGGGAAGAGGATTTGTCGGCCGGGGCCGGGGTTTTGGTTTCGCCGCCGGCGGAGGCCCCGGTTTTTTCGGCTGGGGCCGGGGATACGCCCCCGGCTGGGGTTACGAAGACAACGATAAAGCCCTGGAAGCCCAGGAAAAATATCTGGAGGGCGAGCTGAACCGGGTTCGTTCTCTGAGAGAACGAAATCCGGAGGATGAAGCATGAAGGTAGCCATCACCACCGCCGGGGAGGATCTTTCCTCCCCGTTGGAATTGAGATTCGGCCGGGCCACGGCCTTTCTGATCTACGATACCGAATCGGGAAACTTTTCCCGACTGGATAACACTCAGCAGCTCAATGCCGCCCAGGGAGCGGGAATTCAGGCGGCCCAGGCGGTGGTCAACGCCGGAGCAAAGGCTCTTATCAGCGGTCATTGCGGGCCCAAGGCCTTTCAGGTTCTCAAAATGGGAAAGGTTGATATTTATCTTGCCAAAGGCGGGTCGGTGCAGGAAGCCTTGAACGAGCTTAAAGAGGGAACCCTGGAAACAGCTTCCGATGCGGACGTCGAGGGGCACTGGGTCTGATATGCGGATAGTCCTAGCCTCCGGCAAGGGGGGCACCGGAAAAACCTCATTGGCGGTGGCGCTGGCGGAGACTCTGCCGGCGCCGCTTACCCTGGCGGACTGCGATGTGGAAGAGCCCAACGCCCACCTTTTTTTCCCGAACCTTGGCTCCGCGAAGAAAGAGCCGGTGGAATTACCCATCCCCCAGGTCGATCCCGAACTCTGTACGGGCTGCGGGGCCTGTTCCCGCCTCTGTCAGTTTAACGCCATCATCGCCCTGGGAGGCTCCAAAGCCATGGTCTTCCCCGACATGTGTCACGCCTGCGGCGGATGTACCCTGGTCTGCCCCGCCAAGGCCATCACCGAAGTGCCCCGCTCCATGGGCGAAATTGAAGAGGGCTTCTGGGAAGAGGGTAAAACTCTCATCACAGGACGGATGGATGTGGGACAGGCCATGGCCCCTCCGGTGATCAGGAAGGTGCTGGAAAAGGCCTGCGGCAACTCGAAGAATATTCTGGTTGATGCCCCTCCCGGAACCTCCTGCTCCTTCGTAACGGCGGTGAAAAGCGCCGATTACGCCGTATTCGTCACCGAGGCCACCCCCTTCGGCCTCCACGACCTCACCCTGGCGGTGGAAACCATCAGAGAACTTACCGTTCCTTTCGGAGTAGTGATAAACCGCTCCAACGGTGACGAAAACCTGGTCACCCGATACTGCCGCCGGGAAAACATTCCTGTCCTCCTGCAGATCGAAACAAGCCGGCGGATCGCCGAGTTTTACTCCCGGGGAGAATCCATGGTTAAAGCCCTGCCGGAGTTACGGGGACCCTTACTCGACATGGTGCAAACCATCGAAGCGGCCCTGACCGGAGGTGCCTGATGAGAGAACTTGTTGTGATCAGCGGCAAGGGCGGTACGGGGAAAACATCCCTCACCGCCTCCCTGGCCCTGATCGGCCAAAAAATGGTTCTGGCGGATTGCGATGTGGATGCGGCGGATCTTCACCTTCTTTTAAAGCCCCGGATCCAGGAAACCTTTCCCTTTATCAGCGGCCACCAGGCGGTCATCGATCACGGCCGCTGTGACCACGGCGGGCTCTGCCGGTCGGTCTGCCGGTTCGGCGCCATAAACCTGGTGGAGGGGGAATTTCTGGTGGATCCGGTTTCCTGCGAAGGATGCAAGGTCTGTGTGGAGGTTTGTCCCGCCGGGGCGATTGATTTCCCCGAATCGGACTGCGGCAGCTGGTTTCAGTCCGGGACAAAAGCGGGGCCCATGTTCCACGCCCGGCTCAAGCCGGGGGCGGAAAATTCGGGCAAGCTGGTTTCCCAGGTCAGAAAGGGAGCCCGAGAGAAAGCCCGGGAAACCGGGGCGGACTGGATCCTGGTGGACGGTCCTCCCGGCATTGGATGCCCGGTCATTTCCTCCATCACCGGAAGCAGTGCGGTTCTCATCGTGACCGAACCGACCCTTTCGGGACGTCATGACCTGGAGAGGGTTCTCAAACTGGCGAAGCATTTTGGTCTTGACGCTTTTGTGGTGATTAACAAACATGACATCAACGAGGAGGTATCAGAATCCATCAGGGTTATGGCGGAAAGATACGGCGCCGGACTGGCGGGGAAGATTCCCTATTCCACCGCCTTTTCCGAAGCCCTGATTCAGGGACTGACCCTGGTGGAATATCGGCCCGAAGGAGAAATCACCCGGATCCTTAAGGATATCTGGGATTATTTAGACAAGAATATCAAGAGAGGTGACAAATGAAATTTGCCATTCCCACGGCAGAAGGAAAACTGGCCATGCATTTTGGCCACTGCCGCAGCTTCAGCATCGTAGAAACCGACGAATCAGGCAAAATTACCGGAACCGGTGAAGTGATTCCCCCGCCCCACGAGCCGGGGGTTCTGCCCCGATGGCTGGGAGAAGAGATCAAGGCCGACATGATCATCGCCGGCGGTATGGGCATCAAGGCCCAACAGCTGTTCGAAAGCTATGGTGTCCATGTTTTGGTGGGTGCCCCTGCGGAAGATCCCGAGGTTTTAGTTGAGAGCTATTTCAAAGGAACCTTGACGGCGGGGCAAAACGCCTGCGACCATTAATTTCCAAACGGCTCTTCCGTTTTTGTGATTTACAGCCCGGTTATTGTGCCGGGCTGTACTTTTTAAAATCCTTTTTCAACCCCAGTGACTCAGTAATGATTAAAAACTCCTCTTTTCATTAACTTTATAATATATATAAATATTTTCTGTTGACTTCGTTACAATTACCCTGTTAATATTCCTCATCTCTTATATTAGTTGTTTCGTATAGTTAGGTATTTATATTTTTCTGGCGGGGTTTCATTTTTTCTTGATTATTTGCAATGGTCCCGGCCAATGTCTACTATTTAGTCTGCGCTGGTTTCCTAGGTGCATTTTTTGTTATCCCCGACAAGGAGGAGGATGGAGTGAGGATAAAATCTGTTATTTTGTCATTTTCAGGGGGACTTCTTGTCTGGCTGGGCCTGAACTCGAGTCTCGCAGGCCCGGTGCTCATTTCTGGAATCGTTGTGGCGGCGGTGGTGGCCCTCTTCTTTACCCGGGTCCCCGTTTTGGGAGATATAAAGCTGACCCCCCGGGCCCTGGCCGCCTTCGTTGTGTGGCTGCTTGTTTTTCTGGTGGAACTGGTTAAATCCAATATCGATGTAATGTTCCGGGTCGTCACCCCCCGGGTGAAGATCAATCCCGCCATTGTGGAAGTAAAAACCCGGCTGAAGAGTCCCCTGGGCCGGCTGGCCCTGGCCAACTCCATCACCCTCACCCCGGGGACCCTCACCACCGATATCAAGGACGATCGTCTTTATATTCACTGGATCGACGCCACCTCCACCGACGTGGAAGGAGCGACGAAGAAAATCGTTGACAAGTTTGAAAAGCATCTGGAGGTTATTTTTGGCTGACAAGATTCTCTATCTATCGGTCCTGATCACTCTCTTGAGTGTGGCCATCACCCTGGTGAGATTCATCAAGGGTCCTTCGGTGCTGGACCGGATCGTCGCCTTCGACACCGCCAGCATCATCGCCATCTCTTTGATCGTGGTACTTTCCCACATGTTGAAACGGTTCATCTACGTCGATGTGGCCCTGGTCTACGGACTCCTGAGTTTTATCGGAGTTCTGGTGGTGGCCCGTTACTATGAAAGGGGGCTTTAATATGGAAACAGCCGGCGCCATTGTGATCCTTTTGGGATCGCTTATCTTCTTCCTGAGTTCCCTGGGGCTGATCAGGATGCCCGATGTCTACAACCGGATTCAGACAGGTACCAAGGCAACCACCCTGGGTACCATGGTGACCCTAATGGGCATCGCCCTCTACCACCCCGACTGGGTTCCCAAACTGATCATTCTCATTCTCTTCATCGTCCTGACAAACCCCGTTTCCTCCCATGTGGTAGCCAGGGCGGCCCATTCCAGCGGGGCAAAAATGAGCGAACGGACCATAGAAGACAAACTCAAACAGGCCGGGGAGGAGTAATCGATGGAATTTATCTTTCTCGTTATCGCCGTCTTTACCGTCGTCACCGCCCTTTTGGCGGTGCTTACCAAAGACAGGACCGTATCCATCCTCGCCGCCGGCGCCTCGGGGCTCTTCGGGTCCATCCTGTTCATCATCATGGCCGCCCCCGACGTGGCCATGACCGAAGCGGCCATCGGCAGCGGCCTCACCACCTTCATCTTCTTTTTCGCCTTGAAAAAGATAAGGAGCCGCGATAATGGTTAAAAAAGGATTTACCCTGCTGATGCTGGGGGGACTGGGCTCCATCCTCCTCAAATTTGTCCTTGATTTCAAAGAGAAACTCGCCCTTCCCGAAGTATCGGCCCACTATGTACAGAACGGCCCCGCCGAGTTGGGGGCCCCCAACGTGGTCACTTCGGTGGTGGTCACCTATCGGGGCCTGGATACCCTGGGAGAGGTGACGATCCTTTTCGCCGCCGCCGCGGTGGTGGGACTGCTTCTGCACCTGAACCAAAATAAAGTGGAAAACCGTACCGAAGGAAGCGAACTCTTAAAAACCGGGTCGGCCCTCCTCTTTCCCCTGATCATCCTCTTCGGCACCTACGTTTTCCTCAACGGCCACCTGACCCCCGGCGGCGGTTTTCAGGGGGGGGCTATCATCGCTTCGGCCCTGGTTCTCTCCATCCTGGCCAGCCCGAACCGAAAGATCGGCCACACCGCTTTAGGCATTCTCGAATCCCTCTCGGGGGTTTCCTACGTCATTCTCGGCCTGGCCGGAGCATTGCTCACCGCCAACGGTTTTCTCAACAACCGGATCCTGCCCCTGGGTGAATACGGCACCCTTTTCAGTGCCGGTCTGATTCCGGTTATCTACTCAATCATCGGGTTAAAGGTGGGCTCCGAGTTGAGCTCGGTGGTCATCGGTTTGAAAGGGGAATCGGATGAGGAGGCACATCAATGATCGGTACCATCGCCATCGTCACCGGAGTTGCCCTGGTTCTCATCGGCCTGTGGGCGGTTCTGACAAACCGCGACATTATACGCATGATCGTCGGTTTCAGTCTTTTTGATCTGGGAGTTCATATCATCATGCTCAGTGTGGGATACATCTCCGGCGGTACCGCCCCCATCATCGAGAGTCTTTCGGACATCGGAAAATCCACCGTCGATCCGGTTCCCCAGGCCCTGGTTCTTACCGCCATCGTCATCGGTCTGGGGATCACCGCCTTCATGTTGACCTACGCGGTGAACATGTACGAAAAGAAGGGTACCCTTGAAATCGATAAATATGAGGAGCTGAAATGGTAGACCCTATTTACCTCATCGTCATCGCCCTGGGAACGGCTTTCCTGCTGGGGCTGCTCAAGAAAATCGCCCCGGCCCTGCAGATCGGTCTGACCCTTCTGGCCCTGGCGGCCATGACGGCCCTCTCAGGATCCTGGGCTTACGGGATTCTCACCGGCTCCGCCGCAGAAACCGCCGTTTATACCGCCGGTTTTGAACCGCCCCTGTCGATCAACCTGTTCATGGGGCGGGCCGAAGCGGTACTTTTAACTCTGATCAACCTGACCGCCCTTCTAAGTACCCTTTACTTGAAGGCGGAACACCGAAAAACATCCACCTATATGCTGATGCTGTTGATGGTTTTCGTCATGGGCTTGAACGGTGTGGTCCTGACCCGGGACCTGTTCAACCTTTTTGTTTTCATCGAGATTGTCAGCATCGCCTCGGCGGGACTCATCGCCCTGCGAAGCAGTCTGAATCAGCTCAGTGCGGGATTCAAGTTCATCATCGCCGGGGCCCTGGCCAGCGGCATGATGCTTATCGGTATCGTCTTCACCTATTATCTTACCGGTTCCCTGAACATGGACGTGATCGGAGGAATCATGACCCCCGCCCTGGCTTCCACGGGTTTTGTGGGCCTCTTTCTGGTCTTCATCGGGGTGGTTTTAGAGCTCAAACCCTTCCCTGTCAACGGCTGGGGACTTGATCTCTATGAAGCGTCGGTCCCCGGGGTGAGCGCCCTGGTTTCCGCCGGCACCGCCACCGCCATGTTCTACGCCTTCACCAAGGTGACGGGCATGATGGGGCCTCTGTTCCTGGACGCCGCCGCCGTCATCGGCGGTTTTACCTTTGTGGGCATGAACGTTCTGGCCCTGAACCAGGAGAAGGCCCGGCGTCTTCTGGGGTACTCCTCCATCTCCCAGGTGGGCCTTTTGGTCATGGCTTTTGGCCTGATGGAAAAGCTGGCCCCCGCCCACACCGAAACGGTGGTCTTCGGCCTCCTGGTGACCCACGCCCTGGCCAAAGCGGGCCTCTTCTGGATCTCCGGCCTGGTGGACCGCGAAAACATCAGAGACTGGGGGCTCATCAGAACATCGCCGCCCGCTTTTCTGGCCATGATTCTGGGTATTTTTGCCCTCTCTGCCTTCCCTCCCTTTCCCTCTTTCTTTGCCAAGTGGGAGCTGGTGATGACCCTGGCGCAGCAGGGGGGCTTCGGTTTCATCGCCGTCATCCTGGCGGGATCTTTCATCGAGGCGGTTTATCTGTTCCGGTGGCTCGGTTTCGCCTTGAAACTCGATTTTAACCCTGACGACAGAATTTCCGGCTCCCCGGCGGGCTTCCTGGCACCCCTGTTTTTCGGCCTCGTCCTGGTGGCCACGGGGTATGTCATGGGCCGGGAACACGGTATTTCTTATGTGCCCCTGGCGGTGGTCTTCGGATTCATCATCCTTGATTTCCTCAACGTGAAGATAAAAAACAGCCTGGCCCTGGCGGTTCTGGGGGTTTATGCGTGGTTTGTCTATCCCACCTTTATCGGAGATCTCTTTAAGATGATCTTCGGAGGTATTTTCATGGGAGGGGCCTTTCTCACCACCTTCTCAGGCTACTACGACAAGGGCCGGCGGGCGGGGTTCTATCCCTCCACCATGTCCATGTTCTTCGGCCTCTTCATGCTCATCCAGGCCGAAACAATGCTGCAGTTCTTCTACGGATGGGAGTTCATGGCCATCGGATCCTATTTTCTCCTGATCCGGGGAAAGAAGTCCATGCCCCACGGCTACAGCTACATGATCTTCAGCATCGGCGGATCCTTTGCCATGCTGGCGGGCTTTTCTCTGGCCTACTTAAGCAGCGGCACCGTGGCCCTGAGCGCCCTGAACGGCATCACCGTCTACCCCCTGCTGGCCTATTCGCTGATGCTGGTCGGATTCATGACAAAAACAGCCACCGTGGGATTCCACATCTGGCTCCCCGGCGCCCACGGCGAGGCGGTGGCGGACATCCATTTCATGGCTTCGGCGATTTTACTAAAGGCGGGGGTCTTCGGGATGATCCTGGTCCTGCTGGGCATGGACCTTGATGCCTCTTACAGCCGTTACATCCTCCTGACCCTGGGATGGCTGGGGGTTTTGAGCGCCCTGATAGGCAACGTAAACGCCGTCTTTCAGGAGAGCGCCAAACGGCTCCTGGCCTGGTCCAGTATCGGCCAGCTGGGGTACATCGTCTTCGGCCTTTCTTCCATGAGCCACATGGGCTGGCTCATCGCCCTGTCCCTGTCCATCACCCACTTTCTCTACAAGGGGATTCTCTTTCTCATCATCGGCGGGGTTTCCCTCAAGCTGGGGACTCCCGACATGTACAAGATGGGGGGCCTCATCCGCAGGATGCCCTTCTCTTTCCTGGCGGTGCTGATTGCCATCATCACCCTGTCGGGGATTCCTCCCCTGGTGGGCTTCACCGCCAAGTGGATCATCTACAACATGACCATCCAGGGCGGTTTCTACTTTCAGGGCGTCATCGCCTCCATTGCCGGTCTGGTGGCCTTTCTCTACCTGTTCAGGCTCATCTTCTCCATGTTCCTGGGCCAGCTCAAGGATGAACACCGGAAGATCGGAGAGATCAGCATCTGGTTTCTCATTCCCGTCTACCTTCTGATCACCTACATTCTGGTGGTTTCCTTCTTCCCCGGCACCCTCCTGGGCCCCATCGGCAACAGCCTCAAGACCCTCTTTCCCGAAAACCCCATCGTCTGGACCGGTTACCTGGCCAGCTCCGAGCTGGGTTACTTCAACGGTACCATGATCATGAATGTTTTTCTGGCCCTCTTCACGGTCAACTTTCTCATCCTGCTCTTCATGAACCGCCGGGCCGAGCCGGTAAAACAGTTTAACATTGTCTACTCCGCCGAACGGCCCGAGAGACCCGAAACCACCCATTTCGCCTATAATTTCTTCGCCCCCTACCGCCGGGCCATAGGTTTCCTGGAGTACCCCCTGGTCACCCGGTTCTGGGCCTCCCTGAGCGACCTGCTCTATGCGGTGTCCGGTTTTTTCCGGCGGGTCTACACCGGCAACGGCCAGACCTATCTTTTGCAGATCGTCATTTTTATCGTGCTCACATTCATGCTTACCAAGGGAGGCGTTTAGATGGCCGACTTCGATTATATGAAAATACTCTATGCCGCCACTACCATCTTCCTCACCATCAACTACGGGCTGGTTTTGCAGGGCATCATCGGCAAGATCTACGCCCGGGTAGGAAAAAGGATCGGCATCCGGATCTACCAGCCCTACATCAACCTGATTCGGCAGTGGGTCACCCGGAACTCCATTTCCCACGGGATCATGTTCTACCTGGGGCCGGTCTTTCGTTTCACCGGAGGGGGCGGCATACTGATCTTCCTGCCCCTGATCTACGGGGCTCCCCTCTTCAACTCCTTCGTAGAGGCGGGAGACCTGCTCCTGATCATGTACTTCATGTTCCTGGGGACCCTGGGCATGGCCCTGGGTGGCGGAGAAGCGGGCCATCCCTACTCGGCCATCGCGGTAACCCGGGGACTGGCCCAGGTCACCGCCGCGGATATTCCCCTGGTGCTGGCGATTTTCTCCATCACCATTCAGTACGACACCATGAATATCGTGGAAATCGTGGGGGCCCAGCAGGGCAGCTTCCTGAACTGGACCCTCTTCACCAACCCCCTGGCCACGGCGGCGGCCATGCTGGCCTTCCTGGGATCCATGATGCGCTCCCCCTTCGACGTGGTTCTGGCGCCCCAGGAGATCCCCATCGGGCCCCCCACGGAATATCAGTCCCAGTTCCTGGCCATGCTGATGACCAACCGGACCATCTTCCCCATCGCCAAGACCATGCTCTTTGTGAACCTTTTCTTCGGCGGGGTGGCCCTCTACGACAGCTACCTGCTTACCTTTCTGGTCTTCTTTCTCAAGACCTTCACGGTCTACATGTGGTCGGTCTTCGTGGGGGTCTCGTTCCCCCGATTCCGGGTGGATCACAGTATCCGCTGGTTTATGAAGTACCCCCTGGTTATCGGGGTACTCGCCATTCTTTTTGTATCGATAGGAAACTGATATGGCCAAGATGAATTACAACAAACGGTTCGCCGATCTGGAAAAGCGCATGGTCACCCCGCCGGAGGGGGAACCCTTCGAAGTAGATCCCCTGAAAGACTACTTCTCCGACGCCAAGCCCCGGACCTATCCTCCCTCGAAAATCCCGCCCCTGGAGAAGTTTTACAACTGGTGCCGGGCCGAATCGATCTACATCCTGGGGTTCGGCACCGGCTGCGGCGCCATCGAGATGCGTCCCCTGATGAGTCCCATGTACGATGCCTACCGGTACGGAGTCCACTGGCGGCCCACCCCCCGGCAGTCCACGGTATTCGTGGTGGGAGGCTATGCCTCGGTGAAGACCCTGAAGCGAATCGTTAGAAGCTATGAACAGATGCAGGGGCCCAAGTGGGTCCTGGGGGTGTGCAGCTGCACCATCAACGGCGGCATGTACTGGGACAGCTACAACACCATCAACCGGCTTGATCACTACATTCCGGTGGATGTCTACATCACCGGCTGCATGCCCCGGCCGGAAGCTCTCCTTGATGCGGTGGAAACCCTGAAAACCCGGATCAAGGAAGGACGGGGCGAGGGAGCCAACAAGTACGCGGAAAACTATGAATGGTACAAGGCAAACCAGCGGAAGGTTATCAAGTCCTGGGATATGCCGGACTATAACTGGTAAGGGGTTATGATGGAAACAATTATTGCCAACATAAAAAAGCAGTTTGATCTCTCCCGGGTGGACGAGGCCCATGGGGTCTTCATCACCTGTGA
>Ga0334882_1002648_pt1 | contig 17807 bp, 18 predicted proteins | sample GraSluR1_MG_5_FD_207226 | JGI IMG/M metagenome (GOLD analysis project Ga0334882, IMG submission 207226) | Sludge microbial communities from methane-producing bioreactor in Wageningen University, Netherlands - Granular Sludge_15_04-R1 | ecosystem: Engineered > Bioreactor > Anaerobic >...
CTGTCCGCGCGAAATATTTACCTTTTGCGCCTATAACAAGTTCGCCGACCGAGAAAGGCTCCTCAACAGTACCGAAAGGTGATGTTTTTGTTACAAGACCCCTTTCAGATGTGGGAGAATACTGGCCTTTTGTCAGGCCATAAATTTCATTATTAAAAAGGAGGATGTTGATGTCGATATTACGCCTGACCACATGAATGAAGTGGTTGCCGCCTATAGCGAGTGCATCTCCGTCGCCCGTTATCTGCCATACCGATAGTTGTGTGTTGGCTGTCTTAATGCCTGAGGCAATTGCCGATGCACGACCGTGAATTCCATGGAATCCGTATGTGTTCATATAATAAGGGAATCTCGAAGAACAGCCGATCCCTGAAACAAATGCATAATTCTCGCGCGGTATACCGAGCTCCGATAAAGCCCTCTGTACGGCATTCAGTACTGCATGATCACCGCAGCCCGGGCACCATCTTACCTCCTGGTCGCTCTTAAAATCCTTCGGAGTATACTCAAACGTACGAAGTTCATCCATTTAATTTGTCCTCCAGTATTTTAATGCATTGTTCCTTTATCTCCTGCGAAGTAAAGGGCAGGCCCTGTACCTTATTGATCTGCAGATAAGTGAACTCCTGGTACTTCATTCTCAGGTAGGCTGCCATCTGTCCCATGTTGAGCTCACAGACAACTATTTTCCTGAACTTGCTGAATACTTCCCTTACATTTTTGGGAAGAGGATGGATGTAGTTAAAGTTAACCAGTCCCACCTTGTGTCCTTCCGCCTGAAGCTCCCGCACAGCAGTCATTATATATCCGTAAGAGCCACCCCAGCCGACTACAAGCAGATCGCCCGATTTGTCACCTGCAGCATTAAGGTCGGGGACCTTCTCTGCCACCCTGTTAACCTTCTCCGCCCTCAGTTTTACCATCAGTTCGTGGTTATCGGGGATATAAGAGACTGTGCCCTTTATGGTTTTCTCAAGTCCGCCTATCCTGTGTTCAAAACCGGCAGTTCCTGGTGTTGCCCAGAATCTCGATAACCTCTCTTCATCGCGTTTATAAGGCATGAAGGGAATATCATCAGGTGACGGTCTGGGAGGTTTTATCTCCGGCAGGTCCTTCATCTCAGGTATTTTCCACGGTTCAGTGCCATTAGCCAGATAGCCGTCGGTCAGCAATATTACCGGGGTCATATGTTCTATAGCTATCCTTGCTGCCTGAAAGGCATAATCAAAACAGTCAGCAGGAGTGCTTGCTGCAAGGACAACAACCGGGCATTCTCCGTTACGGCCGTAGAGTGCCTGCAAAAGGTCGGCCTGTTCGGTTTTTGTAGGCAGGCCAGTGGAAGGGCCTCCTCTCTGAACATCCACAATAACAACCGGAAGTTCAGCCATCACGGCAAGTCCAATTGCCTCGGTCTTAAGCGCCAGTCCGGGTCCCGATGTAGTTGTTACAGCCAGGTAACCTGCGAAGCTGGCACCAAGGGCGGTGCATATACCGGCAATCTCGTCCTCGGCCTGGAAACTCTTGACACCAAGATCCTTTCTCAGGGCCAGTTCTTCAAGTATACCTGTTGCCGGCGTGATCGGGTATGATCCAACAAATAGCTTCAGTCCGGCTTTCTCGGCAGCTGCCATAAGTCCCCATGCCGTGGCGGCATTACCGCATATGTTACGGTATATACCGGGGGCTATCCTTGCAGGACTTACCTTATAAACAGGTGTAAGGGCTTCGATAGTCTCAGCATAGTAATAGCCCGCCCTGAGTGCAATCTTGTTCGCCTGAGCTATCTGCGGCTTCTTGCTGAACTTCTTTTCAAAATATTTCTCGGTATAATCAAGCTTCCGGTCAAAAAGCCAGTAAACCATCCCAAGGGCAAACATATTCTTTGTCCGCAGAACTGATTTGGGATCGAGACCGAAATCCTTAAGCGCCTCTTTCACCATAGAAGAGACAGGTGCTGCTATTATTGTATATCCGTCAAGATTCTCTTCCCTGACCGGGTCCTTTTCATAACCTGCCTTCCTGATGTTCTTCTCCGTGAAGTTATCCTGATCATAAATAATGGTTCCCCCCTTCCTGGTCCATTTCACATTTGCTTTTATTGCAGCCGGGTTCATTGCTACAAGAACATCTGCCAGATCCCCCGGGGTAAAAACTTCCGATTTACCCAGATGTACCTGGAATCCTGAAACACCTCCGACGGTTCCCTGGGGAGCTCTTATTTCCGCCGGATAATCCGGAAATGTAGACAGGTCGTTACCATACAGGGCAGCCGTATCGGAGAAAAGGGTACCGGTCAACTGCATACCATCACCCGAATCACCCGAGAACCGGATCACCACCTCTTCCTTCTCAATAATTTTTGATTTCTTACCCATTATCCCGGTTGCATTTTCTCCGATGCATGAAAGGCACCAGATCAATTACTTATGTCGTACAAAATTAATTATTAAGAATTGTAAAATCATATAAAAAACATGACATACTGTATGATTTTGGTCATGTTTTCAGAGATATGGCCTTTATGATTTCATGACCATATATCGGCTTTTCTCAGGTTTATCTCGCCTTCAAAAAACATCCTTGCGATCTTTTCAAACCATGGAGTATAATCGGAAACAAAGAACCTGTCCTCTGCTGAACCGGAATCATTAAGTAAATGTTTTTTATCCAGGTTATCACGAAGCAGGAGTGCAACGATTCTGGACGAATCTATTATTTCAACGTTAAAGTCAAAGAATTTGCTGATCTGGTTCCTTATGACAGGATAATGCGTGCATGCAAGTATCAGGGCATCTATCCCGGCCAGCGATCCGTTCGACAGATATGTTCGAATGATGGCATTACTTACATCGTCATAAATAAATCCTTCCTCAATCATCGGAACCAGGAGGGGGGTTGCAAGTGAAACCACTTCCGTTGTCGGAGCTTTCTCCTTAAGTTTTAGTTCATAAGTGCCTGAATCAATGGTTCTTTTTGTACCCACAACTCCGACTTTACGAAATTTCCTGGCACTTACATGTTCTACAACCGGATCTATTACATCAACAATTAGTGCCTTGCTGCTGAATTCTTCCCTGAGTGTTCCGATTGCTGATGCAGAGGCAGAATTGCAGGCCACGAGAACAACTTTCACGTCAAAATCAAGAAGGAACCGTGTAATCCGCCCGGAGTAGAACCTTATTGATTCTTCCGATTTGTCACCATAGGGCAGATGTGCCGTATCACCGAAATATATAATGCTTTCGCCGGGAAGTATCTGCTTGATCGCATGTGCGACCGTAAGCCCCCCTACTCCGGAGTCAAATATTCCAATGGGTTTATTATTCACTGACTGCATATTAAAAAAAAAGGCATTATCAAAAGACTTTATTTTTGCCCACCCCTACCTCCTGTAAGGTATGCCCTCCGACCCCCCTGAAGGTCTTTTGCCCCCCAACCCCCCTGAAGGTCTTTTGCCCCCCAACCCCCCTGAAGGGGGGCTGATAAGTATTACATAATCAGCAAGTCCCCTTTAGGGCCTGCCTGCCGTAACGTCAGTGCAGGCAGGGATTTAGGGGCAGTCCCCTTTAGCGGATTTAAGGGCAGTCCCCTTCAGGGCCTGCCTGCCGTAGCGTCAGCGCAGGCAGGGATTCAGGGGCAGTCACCTTCAGGGGGATTTGGGTATTAACCTGATGGAGGCCGGCTATTAACAGAGCCAACCGGTTTCTTCCGGATCTGTCAATCCAATCCCAGTTTGGTCTTCACAAGAGGTAAAACATTGATGCTTTTTGATTCGTCAAAATATGCTATGACCCCTATTGAAGTGTCAAACACGTATATAAATCCGTTTTCTTTTCCCACATCATTTATTGCTTTATCGGCCTTCTGGGTAACGGGAGCAAAGAGTTCACCCTGTTTTTCCTGCAGCGTGGTTGATGCGTTATTTTGAAAAGTCTGCATCCTGTTCTGATAATCTGCCAGTTCCTGCTCCTTGGTCTGACGGACAAGGTCAGTATAGTTTTTCATCTCCTTCAGATAAACATCATATTTATTGTTGAACTCAACCTGTAACAGCTCGAGCTCATTGACAAACTGAGTCCTTATTTTTTCGAGCTCTCCTGTAGCCGCCTCGAATTCAGGCATCGTCCTTATAAGCTCATCCCTGTTGATATGCCCGAATTTAAGGGCCTGGGCTGACGTGCTCTGTCCGGCAAGCACTATCACACTCAACAGGGCAACTAATCCAATTATTCTTTTCATCTTCTGTTTATAGTTTAATTTTTTTGCAAAAATATATAATTAATTCTTATAACCCAACATCTCCAGTACCTGATCGCTGATATCGTATTTCGGGTTGGCAAAGAGGATATTGCCTCCGGCTGCAGAGTCAAAAATAACTGCGTATGCTCCCTCAACTGCAATGGTCTTGATCGCTTTGAGTATTTCGTCCTGTATGGGTTTTACAAGCTCCTCCCTTTTTTTAAAGAGCTCTCCCTCCATTCCGAAATATTTGTTCTGAAGTTCTTTCATTTCCCTTTCCCTGGCAATAATTGCCTCCTCCCTCTTTATCTTCATATCCTGGGAAAGCAGCACTGCCTCATTCTGATAAGATTTGTACATCTCTTCAACGACAGCATATCCGTCGGATATCTCTTTCTCCCATTGCTGGGAGAGTTTGTCAAGCTGATCCTGGGCTCTTGTAAAAGCCGGAATATTTTTTCTTATATATTCGGAATCCACAAAACCATATTTCTGAGCAACAGCAAACGATGATGCCAGAGCTATTGCGCCTATTAGTAGTATTATCCTTTTCATGATTCTGATTTATTAAATATACTGTTAAAACTGCTGACCTATTACAAAATGGAATTGTGATTTATTGGCGCCCGGATAGTTAGCTGGTTCGGGAACCTGATCAAAGCCATAAGCCCAGTCGATACCCAGTAATCCGAACATTGGCAGGTTAGCTCTGACTCCCACTCCTGCCGACCGATTCATCCTGAAGGGATTATAATCCCTGAGCTGATACCATGCTCTTCCTGCTTCAAGAAAGACAAGACCGTAGATTGTAGCCTGGGGATTTAGAGATACCGGGTATCTTACCTCGAAAGTCATCTTCGAATAAACGTTTCCCGAGGAGACACCTCTTACAGGATCGCTGGGTGTCAGAGAACCGTTTGTATAACCACGAAGCGCTATCACCTCACGTCCGTAGAAGCTGTAGCCTGTCATACCATCCCCTCCGATATAGAAATTCTCAAATGGAGATGGTCCGATATCCTTGTTGTATTGACCCAGGTATCCGAAGGCAAATCTTGTGTTGAGTACCAGCTTGTCGTTCCCTGAAATGGGCAGATAGTAATCAGCTTTAAACACCCATTTATGGAATTCTATCCAGTTATATTTAATCTCGTCGGGTGCGTTTACCATGTTTTTGCCGCTAATGGCGGTGTATGGCGGTGTCGCCTGAACCGATAACGAGAAGGATGAGCCCCTTCTGGGATAGATAAGGTTGGGGCTTGTCGAGAACCTGGTGATTCTTGCCGTAAGGCTCAGCATATTGGAGGTTCCGTTTTCAAAGAGAAAGCGGTAAACGCTGTAATTGTCGAGGTTATATCGCTGATAGCTTAATTCACCGTATACTGAGAAGAAGTCGTCGGGCCACTGCAGTCTTTTTCCCAGCCCGATCGATGCTCCGTCGATAATCATTGACTGGCGCCCGTCTTCTGTCTTTCTGCGGCCGTTAGTCATCATCGACCTGTAAAGTGAGACTGAGAATGAGTTGGCTTTTTTACCACCCAGCCACGGCTCAACAAATGAAATATTATAAGACTGGTACACCCGTCCGTTCGATTGTGCCCTGATGCTCAGGGACTGGCCGTCGCCTGAAGGGTAGGGTCTCCACTCCTTAAGATTGAAGAAGTTACGCATTGCAAAATTATTGAACCTTACACCCACGGTCCCAACAAGCATGCCTGCACCCCATCCGCCTGATATCTCAAACTGATCATTCGCCTTCTCCTCAAGCTGGTAGAGCAGATCAACGGTTCCGTTTATGGGATCGGCGAGGGGTGTCGGATTAATCTTCTCCGGGTCAAAGTGCCCCAGAACACCAAGCTGCCTTATCGATCTTATTATTTTATCTTTGCTGAAAAGATCACCCGGGAGTGTATAGAGCTCACGCCTTGCAACATGCTCGTTGGTCCTCGTGTTACCGGTTATGATTATGTTATTGAGATATGCCTGATCCCCTTCATAAATCCTTATCTCGAGATCAACAGAATCATTATCGACCTTGGCCTCAACGGGAACAAGCCTGGAAAAGAGATAACCATTATCGAGATAGAGAGAGCTGACAGCATCCTGAGCTCCCGCCGTCCCGTTAAGCCTGTCGGATATCAGCGACTGGTTATAAACCGATCCCTTCTCTATATTGAGAACACTGTTAAGATCCTCCTTCCTGTAAACACTGTTGCCTACCCAGCTAATGTCACGAAGAAAATACTGATTCCCTTCATTTATCTTCAGCATAAGGCCCACACGGCTTTCGGATATCGTGTAAAGTGAATCGGACAGTATTTTAAAATCCTTAAACCCGTTATCACTATAGAAGGCATTCAGATTCTCTTTATCCTCGTCGTACTTCTCACCTATATATTTTGATGCCTTAAAGATGTTGATATTCCTGATCTTGGTGTTCTTCATGGCCCTCCGCAGGCGCTTATCATCATAACTTTCGTTCCCTTCAAAGGCGATCTCTCCGATCTTAACCTTCTCCTTCTTATCCACTATTATGTTGAGGACAATATTATTTGGCTGTTCCGGATCATCTTTCTGTATGAATTCCACCTCTGTATTAAGGAATCCCTTCTCAACAAAATGACTGGTGATTATCTTCCTGGTGTTATTAAGTACAAATGATGTCAGCTGCGAACCGACGGGCATATTTATTTTATCCGTGAGGTCCTGTCGTTCAGAGCTTCTCAGCCCTTCAAAACTAACAGTTGAGATTCTCGGGCGCTCCTGCAGGAATATATCGAGCCATACCGTATCGGATTGAATCGATGTTATGCTTATCCTGACATCTGAAAAAAGCCCCTGCTGCCAGAGTTTCTGGACCGCAAGGGTCATCGGCTCCCCGGGAATTTCCAGTCTCTGTCCCCGTCTGATGCCGGAAATCCCTATTATGGCATTCTGATCGAGATACCTTATTCCTGATACTGTCACTCCACCCACAACATATTCGTCGGCATTCATATAATCTGCCACTTCCTGCTTCTCCTGAGCCTTCAGAGAAACAGTTACAAGTATCAGCACAAATGCAGTTAAAACCCTTCTCAACCTGTAAATCAACATTTTATTCCTGTTTTTCCCTAACTGTCACGTCAATCTCCCAAACCGTCTTTCCCGTTTCTGATAATCGTAAATTGCATCATAAAAATCCTCCTTACCAAAATCAGGCCAAAGTATATCGGTAAAATATAATTCTGTGTATGCAAGCTGCCATAGAAGGAAGTTGCTCAACCTTAATTCCCCGCTTGTTCTTATCAGCAGATCGGGATCGGGGACCCCGTGAGTCGACAGATAATTCTCAAAAACCTGTTCATCGATGGTAACGGGATCAAGTTTGTGAGTACATATATCCTCTGATATTCGTCTGACCGCCTTGGTAATCTCCCATCTGGAGCTGTAACTCATTGCTACTATCAGATTAAGTCCGTCCGCCTTTTCCGTAATGCTTATCGTTTCCATGAGCCTTTCCCTGACATCAGGTAAGAGCCTGTCAACATCCCCTATTGCCAGTAACCTGATATTATTTCTTATCAGGGTATCTGTCTCATCATTAAGAGATTTGACCATTATTCTCATGAGAGCCGACACCTCTTCATCAGGTCGTCCCCAGTTTTCAGTGGAGAATGCGTAAAGAGTAAGGTACTTTATCCCGAGCCCGGCGGCACATTCTATAACCTCACGCACGGCATCCACACCGTGCTGATGGCCGAATATCCTGTCCATACCTTTCTGATGCGCCCAGCGTCCGTTGCCATCCATTATAATAGCAACGTGAAGCGGCAGTCTGTCAGCTTTGATCAATTCCTTTGATGACATATACTTACTTACCTGCGTTTCTTTTTTGAATCCACATCATCATAAGCCGGACATTCTGCAAGCCTGTTGAATATCTTCCACGTGAATGCAAGTCCTGCAAACGAGTACCAGTCGTTGTTGTGGATCCACGAATGGTCTGAAGGATCTACCGGATCTTTCAGGCCGTCAAAGTTATCATAAAAAGTCTTACGAAAACCATATTCGGCTTCCAATCCCATATTTTTATTGATATTGATCTTAAAACCAAATGAAAATGGGATCACCGGAACGTAAGTAAAATAAGTCTCCTGGGTGCCTGCTGATTCATTTGAGGCAGAGGTATTTATAAATGCAACAGCAGCTCCGGCAGCTATATAGGGGGAATAATTCCACCTTTTCCCCCGGGTTGAATAAGGCAGAAAATTGAATTCGAACTGGAGAGCCCACTCTCCAACATACCCGGAGAATGATGCATTCCTGGCGACCTGAAAATCGTTCCTGAAATCGAGATCATTCCCTTTCAGACCGCCAAGCAAAAAACTTGTTCTGAGTGACTGCCTGGGATGAAAATTGTAACGATAGAAAAGACCTCCTGCGGGAAGCGGGGAATACATGAATCTGTCGGGATTAATATCTCCCATATATGCTGATGCTCCCACGAGTGCACCAAAATCAGCATTTCTCTGTCCCGAAACTGCCAGGGAGAAAAAAAGAAATATCAGAAACCAGTGTAATTTCTTCATTAATAATGATCCAGCTCAATATTACCTGAAGGAGGGCAAGCCCTTTGGCCCGTTCTTCAGCTTGTACGTGACAAGGAAGTTCAAAAAATAGTAAACGTCATTAGAGCTGGAAAATTGTGAAGTATAACCATCAAGATAATCGGTGAATGCATATCTCCCGCCCAGTTCCAAACCGAAGTTTATGTTGGGCGTATAAATAAGTGTGGCTCCTATTCCCGCCGGAATTACAGGCACAAACCCCTTTGTAGGAAGCCCCCTGGCCGCGAGGTTGTCATTAACCGTTACGTCAAAGCTGACCGCGCCTGCTCCGGCAAAGGCGTAGAGATCGAGTGAAGTCAGGAGCCTCCACAGGCTTCTTCCACGCAGAAAAAGATAACTGTTCTCCGATTTGTTTTTAATGAAATAGTATTCCCCGAGGAGAGCCGGCTCAAAAATATTTGTGGTTGCCTCAAAGTCCCTGCCTTCATTCGAACCCCTTTTATCGACTCCGTGCAACATTGCGTATGAAAGACTTATTCTTGCGTTGACTGTCCGGTTGATTCTGTATTTGATATTGCCGTTAACGGCAAATCTTGTCTGCCTGTATGTTATATCCCTGATCCCCAGCAGGTTTTCCGACCTGGAAAACCCGCCAACGTCTCCGAAGAAGAATGATGCTCCTCCACCGGCAGAAGCTTCCCATCTCTTATACCTCCATAGCTGGGCGTCCAGAAAGGTGGTTGTCAGACAGCAGAACAGTAGCAGTAATACAATTCGTTTCATTACAGCATAATTTATTTTCACATCACAAATATAATAATCTAATTTCTTTTATCTGCGCCCCACATCAGCTTATTTCTCAGTGTGCTGTAAAAATCAAATCCTTTCAGCATCACTGTTTTCAGTTTCTGCTGCGACCTTGAAATATATATCTCACGGTCGAAGGGAAGCTTCTCCGATCTGAAATCACATGTTACCAGGTAACCGCTGCTCCGACCATCTATCTTCATCCTCAGACGGCTTCCACCCGATATCAATATCGGCCTGATGGTAAGGTTATGTGGTGAGATGGGTGATATTATTATACTCTCGTCCCCCGGGGAGAGTATTGGTCCCCCTACACTAAGGTTATAGGCGGTTGATCCGGTTGCCGTTGATACAATAAGCCCGTCGGCCCAATAGGTATTGAGATAAGCACCGTCAACATATACGCTTATTGTTACCATGCCCGGAGTATCCTTCTGTATTGTTATCTCATTCAGGGCGGTGGAGCCTCCGCCGTTAAAAAGGTCAGCCGGTTCAGTGATCTCAAGCAGAGACCTTTCTACAATCCCGAACTCACCCCTGCACAGCAGCTCAACAGAATGAGTTATCTCATCGCCCGGGATATTGGCAAGGAACCCCATCCTGCCTGTATTAACTCCGGCAACCGGAATACCTGTGTCTTTCACCTTCAGCATCGTTTCAAGAAAGGTACCATCGCCCCCGACACTGAGCACGAGGTCAGGAAGCTCCTGAAGACTTTCTATATCAGTAAAATAGCCGTCAGGATCAGTTGCAGAACATGGTTTGCTCCCGGCACTCTTATGATAAATAAACGTTGGAATGCCCCGGCTGCAAAACTCTTTTACAAGTATAGCAACCCCCTCTTCAGTCCTGGGATTGTTCTCCTTGCTGTAAATCGCCACTCTCTTCAGCATCCTTCGTTACATGTTAAGATATTTCATAAGAAGATCGAATCTTTCCGAATAAAAACGGTCCATCGAGTCATCACTTGTGACCCATGTTTTAACATCATAATTATAGCGCTCAAACGTCTTTATAACTGATACCAGGTCAGTGCTGCTCACCTTCAGAGTCACTTCCAGCTTCGTTGAATCAGGCGGGGAAGTTAAATACATGCTTAGTACCTTTACATTATTACCCTCAATAATCTGTGCTATCTGCGACAGGGAATAATCCCTCTCTATCAGCTCAAGTACAATTATGCCCCCCGTCTGATCAAGGGATGAGATGCCTGCGATATGTCTGATGAGGTCGTTTGTTGTTATAACTCCTTTATAATGGTTGTTTGAATCGAGAACAGGGATTACCGAGAGCTTTAGCCTTGAGGCCAGACCAATAACCTCAAACAGATGCTGGTCGGTTGTGACATAGGGTTTAAGGAGTGTAAGAGGGTGATTTCCAATTGGTTCTTCAGGCTGATTGGTGTCATAAATATCAGAATCCGAAATAAGCCCCAGAAAATCCTGATTATTTACAATGGGCAGATGTGAAACCCTGAAAATCTCCATCCAGTTGAGGGCGGTCTGTCCTGAATCTGATGTCTTCAGAGCCGGAACGATTTCTGAAATCAAGTCTTTTGCAACCATATCACCGATTGATCATTTAATTTTCATCTAAATTAGTAAAAAAAAAGCCAGTTCTTATAAATTTGCATCACAATCAGATTACGTGAATTAATAATAAATATTATAATGACAAGGCTAAGTGTTAACATAAACAAGATTGCAACGATAAGGAACGCCAGAGGTGGAAATATTCCGAATGTAAAGAGTGCCGCCATTAACTGTGAGCTTTTCGGAGCTGACGGTATTACTGTCCATCCGCGTCCCGACGAAAGGCATATACGCTTCAGGGATGTTCTCGAAATACGGCCTGTCATAAAAACTGAATTCAATATAGAGGGATATCCTTCCGACAGCTTCATCAACCTTGTTCTCTCGGTTAAACCTGATCAGGTTACACTGGTACCTGACAAGCACGATGCCATTACCTCGAATGCCGGGTGGGATACAGTTACATACAGGAATTTTCTGTCGGATATTGTTTCAGAATTCAGGAAACAGGGTATAAGAACATCTTTGTTTGTTGATACCGGGCCCGTCAATATTGAAAATGCAAAATATACAGGTGCCGACAGGATTGAACTTTATACGGAGCCGTATGCTGCTATGTTCAGCAGTGATGCCGTTGAAGCTGTCAGGCCATACATAAAGGCAGCAGAGATTGCCAGGGAAGCCGGGCTGGGGCTCAATGCGGGGCACGATCTGAATCTCGACAATCTGAGGTATTTCCGTCAGGCCATCCCGTGGCTCGAAGAAGTATCTATTGGTCATGCACTGATTTCCGATGCACTTTATCTGGGGCTGGAGAATACGATACAGCTTTATAAGAGACAGCTGATCTGATCTGGTCTGCCATGAAGCTCTACCGGAGGAAATATGGCTCAGGCCCCCCGCTGATAATTTTGCATGCCCTTTACGGATCGTCAGACAACTGGGTGCATATCGCAAAGAGGTTGAGCGGCAGTTTTACATGCTATCTGCCTGATCAGAGGAACCACGGGCGCTCTCCTCACAGCAGCGAACATAATTATCCGGTTATGAGCAACGATATTGATGAACTTGCCGTGGAGCTTCAGCTGGGAAAATTCTTTCTTGCAGGTCACAGCATGGGAGGCAAAACTGCCATACATTACGCACTGAAACATCCGGAAAAACTAAGCGGACTGCTTGTGGCCGACATATCTCCTTTCACAACGGATACTCAATATCATAGAGCCTGCAAACAGCATATCAATATCCTCAGCACAATAATTGACAGCGACCTGAGGGGATTATCAACGCGGACAGAAGTCGAATCACTGATTGGTGATAAAATAAAATCAGGAAAGATAAGGGACTTCATAATGAAGAATCTGGAGAGGAAGCCCGACAGCACCTTAGGCTGGAAATTAAATGCCAGGGCACTTTTTGATAATCTCAGCCATATTATGGAAGGTATAGAGCGGCCGGGAACCGACACGGAACCGGTAACCGGTTTTCCGGTAATATTTCTTAAAGGAGAACTGTCTGATTATCTCCCCGACACCGATTTCAGGGATATACAAAGAATCTTCCCTTCTGCGGAGCTGATAAAGGTCAGACAGGCAGGTCATTGGATCCAGGCCGACAGCCCGGATAAGGTTGCGGAGGGTTTATTAAGACTTCTCGGTTGAACCTCCTCAAAACAACGTGACAGATTCGACACGGTCAGCCTCAATAAGAGGCATATTCATGAATCTGAGCAGAACCTGGGCCACAGCAAGTACATCCTTCTCACAATAGCTGACTATCCTTTTTATATCCCTTTCGTTCCAGTAAATCCCTGCCACCATACTCCCGTCAATATCATCCTTGGGGGTGGAGATCCCGAGCACCGACGTGAGCAGATCGAGTGATGTATAATTTCTATGATCCCCGAATTTCCAGAGCTCCATTGTATCGAGAAGCCTGATCTCCCATGGTTTTTTCCCCGCATTGTCCAGAATACCCGGAATCTTCAGTCCGTTGATCAGCATCCTCCTTGCAATATACGGATAATCGAATTCCTTGCCGTTATGGGCACATAACAGTACATCCCTGTTACCCGCAAACTTATTTACCATCAGCGAGAATTCCGACAAAAGACTCTTTTCATCGTCGCCATAAAAGGACTTTATTCTGAGACCCGGTGGCTTTGAATCCGAAATCACTCCTGCAGAGATACAAATCACCTTACCAAATTCGGAATATATTCCTGCCCTCTCGTATACATCAGCAGGTGACTGGCTGTCATTCCTGAACTGCTTTGATTTTTTATCCCAGAGCATCCGGAAAGCCGGGTCAAGATCGTCGAAAGAGTGCTGCACCGGCACTGTTTCAATATCCAGGAACATAAGATCCCCGGGTTTGATATTTTCAAGCATTGTCTTAGGTTTTTTCTGTTAAAAGGTGTTTCTCTATTATAGATATCAGGGCTTCAATACCTGTCCGATTCTCTCCTCCACCGGGGATAATAAGGTCGGCATATCTTTTTGAAGGCTCAATAAACTGAAGATGAGAAGGTTTTACGGTGTCGTGATATCTCTCCAGCACCTTCATCAGAGTCCGTCCCCTTTCGGCTATATCACGCTGAATGACCCTGCCTAGCCGGTCGTCGGCATCAGCATCAACAAATACCTTCAGATTGAAGATGTCGCGAAGAGCAGTATCGGTCAGAATCAGAATACCTTCCACCAGTACGACCCTTGCCGGCTTTATCTGTATTGTTTCCGGTGACCTCACGCAGGTCAGGAATGAATATACAGGCATTTCTATCGAAAGACCTTTTTTAAGCATCTCCAGGTGTTGTGCCAGCAGGCTGAATTCCACCGAACCGGGATGATCAAAATTGATTCTTTGCCTCTCTTCCAGCGTAATGGCACTGTTATCCCTGTAATAGGCATCCTGGGGCAGAACGACCACCTGGCCGGCAGGTAAGGCTTCCATTATCTTCCTCACCACAGTGGTCTTGCCCGAACCGGTGCCTCCTGCTATTCCAACAATAAGCATCCTCTTTATCTCTGTTTATGAACATCAAAAATAATAATTTACAGAACAAGGCGCCTAAAAAACAACAGTAAGCTTCGCCATTTAAGGTGAAAATGTGCAGCGACAATAATTATGCTTATCTTTGTTATAGTATGCCGATTGATAACAACAAGGATCTTAACACTTCAAACTCCCGACTTACTCATGTCAGAATTATACCCGCTGAAATTTGAACCTCTGCTGAAAGAAAAGATATGGGGTGGGGAAACCCTGTCAAAGCACTACGGGAAGAGCCAGAACGGGTCAGGAAAAATAGGCGAAAGCTGGGAAATATCAGCTGTTTCGGATAATTTATCAGTTGTAAGCAACGGATTTCTTGCGGGAAATAATATTGAAGAGCTAATTGAAGTCTACCTGGGCGACATTACCGGGGATCAGATTTATGAGAAATTCGGTGCCGAGTTTCCGCTTCTTATCAAACTTGTCGAGGCAAGGGAGAATCTGTCTGTTCAGGTTCATCCGGGAAACGATGCCGCAAGAGAGCGGCACGGCGCATATGGCAAGACCGAGATGTGGTACATTATTGAAAGTGAAACAGATGCTAAAATATATACAGGATTCCGGGAGCCTGTAACCAGGGAAATTTACACGGAAGCACTGGAAAAAGGAGAAATTGTGAATCTTCTCAATGCGGAGGATGCCCTTCCGGGAGATACCTTCTTCACTCCTGCCGGAAGGATACATGCAATTGGCGCAGGCATTCTTCTTGCTGAAATACAGCAGACATCAGACATAACCTACAGGATTTATGACTGGGGCAGAATCGGTCCGGGCAATAACGTAAGGGAACTTCATAATGATCTTGCACCCGGAGTAATTGATTTTAATGCGGCAGGAGAAACTGCTGTCAGAAAGAGACCCCTGCTCAATAAAAGTGAGAACCTGGTAAGTTGTGAGTTTTTTACAACCAATATTATGCAGTTTGACAGGCTTATTGGCAAAAACTATAACCTTCTTGATTCATTTGTTGTGTACCTTTGTACCGAAGGGAGATTCCGGGTAAAATGGAAAAATGGTGAAGAAATACTCATAAAGGGAGAAACATGCCTCCTCCCTGCCTGCATCAGAGAGGTTATTCTGGTTCCGGAGACCAGATCAACAGTACTTGAGATTTACATTGAAACAACCTAAAATAATTAATTATCAAACACATATCTGTCATGAGATTACTACCAGGATTATTATTTATTGTTTTTTTTACAGCTCTTGCGGCATGCACCGGCAGGGGTACAGGCAGCAAGCAGGCTGAAACTGAGGCTGACACCGTAACCGTTCCCGATACAGGCTACACAGGTATTAAGCAATATTTCAGTAAACAGTTGCTGCTGAAGGAGGTAACATTCAAGAATGGCATCAGGCACGGTGAGACCAAGACTTATTATGCTGACGGCAAACTGTACCAGACTTTCTGGTACGAGAACGGGTTAAGACAGGATTCGGCAAGGTGGTATTATCCTGAGGGGCAGGTCTTCCGGTCAACCCCTTTTAAAGATGATACCATACACGGTATACAGATGCAGTATTACAGAAACGGGACCAAAAGGGCAAGGCTGGAATATGCAAAAGGGTTCAGAACAACCTTTTTTGAGGAATACACACGCGATGGCAGGCTGATAAAAGGTTATCCTGAAATAGTGGCCGATATCCGCGACGATTATAATGCTAAAGGCGTTGTAAGGGTAAATCTGTCATTATCAAACCAGGGTACAAGAGTAAAATTCTTCGTGGGTGAATATTATAATGGTGTTTTTGATACATCGAAACTGACGATGCTTCCCGTGAGAGACGGTAAGGCATATGTTGATCTCAGGAAAACAGGTACTCCCCAGAAAAATTACATGAGCGTTATTGCCCAGATTCTGACGGGCCTTAGCAATAACTATCTGGCATACAAAAGGATTGATTTGCCATATAACGATCTGATATAAACGGATTAATATGATAATCCGGTCTGCCACATTCATAAAAAGCAGTCTCGCACCGGGTGATTATCCTGCCCCGTTTAAACCTGAATTCGGGTTTATAGGAAGATCCAATGTAGGTAAGTCATCGCTCATAAACATGCTTACAGGGGTGCCCCGTCTGGCAAAAACCTCCGGCCAGCCCGGTAAAACAAAAACAATCAATCATTTCTCCGTGGATGACATATGGTACATAGCCGATCTGCCCGGGTACGGATATGCAAAGGTACCTGTTAAGATGAGGGAGGAATGGACAGCACTGGTCAGGAGATATATCCTTGAAAGAAAGAACCTGGTGAGTCTTTTTGTCCTTATCGACTCACGATTAAAACCTCAGAGGTCAGACCTTGAATTCATGGATTTTCTTGGAATGAGCCAGGTATCTTTTGCAAGAATCTTTACAAAAAGTGATAAATTGTCAGAAACAGTGCTGAAAAAGAGCATTCTTTTATATGACAATGAGATGCTTGAAAGATGGGAAACGCTGCCTGTTACTATTATTACCTCGGCAGTTACCCGCAGAGGGAAAACTGAAATACTTGATTACATAAAAGAATCTATCAACAAGTTTTCATCCGGAGGCTGATTTTATCCGGAATTTATAATTTTGTAACAGCAAAAAATCTGAAAAATCCTTAGCAAAACTGCTGAAAAATGTACGGAAAAGCACCTATGAAATTGTTTTCATGCCGCTCATCAAGAGATCTGGCAGAGAAGATAGCCGATCAACTGGGTATCGGGCTGGGACAAAGCTCAGTAACCGAATTCAGTGACGGTGAGTTCCAACCATGTTTTGATGAATCGGTAAGGGGCGAAATGGTTTTTATAGTGCAGTCAACAAATCCCCCTGCAGACAACCTCTTTGAATTGCTCCTGATGATTGACGCAGCCAAGAGGGCATCTGCATACAAGGTTATTGCCGTTATTCCATATTTCGGCTTTGCCCGGCAGGACAGAAAAGACAGGCCCAGAGTCTCTATCGGATCCAAGCTTTCTGCTGACCTCCTGAGCACGGCAGGTGTCGACAGAGTAATAACTATGGATCTTCACGCTGACCAGATACAGGGATTTTTTGACGTGCCTGTTGATCACCTCTTCGGATCTGCAATATTTGCACCCTATATAGAGAACCTCAACCTTAACAACATTACCATATCAGCTCCCGATATGGGTGGATCTAAAAGAGCAAATGCCTACTCTCGCCATCTCCAGACCGAGATGGTTCTCTGCTACAAACTCCGCAAGAAACCCAATGTAGTCGAAGAGATGTCCATAATAGGTGATGTGGACGGGAAGAACGTGATAATAGTTGACGATATGGTTGATACAGCCGGTACTATGGTTCTGGCCGCCCAGAAAATGGTTGAGTGCGGAGCAAAGAGCATCCGGGCTTTTGCAACTCATCCAATCCTGTCAGGTAACGCGGTCGAAAGAATTAACAACTCACCAATTGAGGAGCTGGTAGTAACCGACTCTGTCCCACTAAGGATAATATCCGATAAAATCAAGGTGCTCTCTATAGCCGATATTTTTGCCAAAACAATCCAGGCTGTTAATCAGAATCTTTCTATCAGCACCAGTTTTGTTTTCTGATTCCTTTGTGATATATTTGCAGGCCAATTTTTTCAATTATTAACCGTGTAATGCAGGCTTTTCTGAAATTA